>Ga0247679_1000030_pt1 | contig 67112 bp, 137 predicted proteins | sample CNK20_metaG_FD_182797 | JGI IMG/M metagenome (GOLD analysis project Ga0247679, IMG submission 182797) | Soil microbial communities from Purdue University Martell Research Forest, Indiana, United States - CNK20 | ecosystem: Environmental > Terrestrial > Soil > Temperate forest > Bulk soil...
GAAAGCAACGATGAGTGACATCAAGGTCGGGCCGGACGGCACCGGCGGTTACAGGTACGAGAAAAACGGCAAGATCAGCCGCACCCAGTACGCGAACGCAGCATCAGCCCGGTTCGCCGCCGGCGGTTACCCGGGTGCCCGGCTTGTGGTCGGGTCACCTAACAGATTCGTGGTCACCTTCCCCGCCGGGGAATTCGGGATGGCCATTGAAATCACCGACCTGACCACCGGGACAACCCGGCACCTGTCCGTCACTGACCTCGCAGAACTTACTCAGAAGAGAGAAGACAGTAACGATGAGTGACCATGCGTGGATGATCCTCCACGACTACACACACGACCGCAACCCCCAGCAAAGCGACGCCGCCGGCACCATCGGGCCTGCCGACATCACCCCCGTGCAGCGGGAGCGTGTCAAGCGGGGTGAGCCGTTCCGTCTCTACGACGAGGACGGGCTCATCACCCATTCCGGCCGGTGCCTCTGCAATCCCGACGACGAAACCGGGTACGCGCCGCTGGAGGAATTCGGGATGCCCGACGCATCCGAGATCCGCTACCAGGATCACAGCCACCACGGCAAATGGATATCGCTATGATGCACACAGTAAGAGTCCCGACGGACAAACTGCGCGAATGGCTAGGCCATGAGGCGGAAATCTTCGACGCATGGCTCACCCCCGACCCGATCAAGCCTGAACTCGTGGTCGTGCTCAAGACCAGCGATGAGGGACCCCGCCGGCGTCGGCGTGACCTGGCCGGGGAGCAGCTGAGAATCGAAGCAGCAGCCGACAGAATGATGATGAGAAACTGATGATGGACGGACCCACCGAGCGGCTTGTCGAAGCCGCCCAGGAACGCTACGGGTGGACAGACGCCACCCTCATCGGAGTGCTCATTGACTACATCGATGAGCAGGACAGCACCGGGGCACTCGCCGGCTACCTGGCAGAACGCGGACCCGAAGAAGACGAAGAAGACGAAGAGGAAGAAGACGATGGCAACTCACAGTGAGCATGCCCGCCGGTACGCAGAACAAGCCGGCACCGACAGCCCCCGTTTCTACGCACGCGGCACCAGCAACGTGTTCGCGCTGCGTGACCGTGGCCATGACACGATCTTCAGTTACGGATTCCACTTCCCCATGGCCAAGCTCATGGCAGACGGGGACAACCCGCGTGGCTGGTGGCTGGTCAACGCTGACAGGTACAGCGTCACCACCACCCAGCACCAGAATCAGGTACGGAGCGCGCTCAAGGCGACCGGCCTGCCGATGCTCCTCGTGCCGTTCACCGCGATCAATGAGGCCGGCATCCGCGAGGACACGATCAAGCCGGTGGAGATCCTGCCCGACAGGTACACATGGGAACCGCGCACCCGTGAGGAAGCACCCCATGACTATGAGCTTGATGACCGCTGGCACCGTAACTGGTCGCAGCGTGACGACGGCCGGTGGTCCTATGAGGCCAGCGTTCACCACCTCGGCGAAGCACTGTTCACCGCCGAGTACCGGATACGCGGCCCGTTCAACGAAGAGCGGTTCGCCTACGACGACATGATCGTGAGCAACGCCTACTTCCTGTCAGCGTTCGATGACAATGAGCCGGGATTCGGCTTGTACTTCCTCGCGGAACTCCCCCAGGGGGTCAGCCCGGCAACGGTGGATGAGGCTCGTGAAGCGCTCAAGCCCAACCTGGTGAAGGGCGCGGAGGCGCAAGGTCTGCCAGTGCTCCGGCAGGGTGACGTGTTCGCCATCCCGTGGGCGCATCTCCGCACCAAGGATCTGCCCGGACCGTCCAAGCGGTCTGAGTACGTGCTCGGCGTCAACCACCTCGCATCCGAGGTGCGGCTGGACAAGTCAGGCAACACCTATGCTCGGGGATTCCTCCGTCACAAGCCGCGTGAGATGTGGCGTCGCCCAGAGCACCGCAGGGTTACCCTCGGTGACCGCAAGACCTGGTACGAGCTTGTGAAAAACCGGGTGCCCGACGGGCGCTCGTGGTCGATCAGCGGGAACGTGGACTAATGAACGTGCCGTATCAGTTCGCGGGCAATGAGGAAATGTACAAGCTGGCCGTCAACCTCTACCTCAAGGATCTGGTCAGCCGTGTCACTCATGATCCGTCCACGTCACTCGCCGAAGAGATCGGCAATGACGTCATAGAAATGATCGCGGAGAGAATAAATGCAGGCAACAGTAAGTGACGACGGGCTGTCGTTCATGTTCACAGTCACAGAACGCAAAGACATAGCCCGCGCGCTAGACGAGCATGCGGCAATGCTCATCCGCGAGTCGCGGCTGCGCGCCAACAGCGGTGACAGCAACAGGGAAGGACGTGCGTTCCTTCGCCGGGAAGCTGTCAAGTTCCGTTTGATGGCCCGTCAGTTCAGGGCCGGGGAAGGATACGGACTGTAATGGCACCCACGCTAAGCAGCGCACAGCTGGCCGATGCGCTCGGCGTCACCCGGTCCGCCGTGTCCAACTGGATCAGCCGGGACGTGCTGCCTGATCATCTCAAGCCCACCTACGTCGCGGGCATCCCGTACTGGGATGAGGACATCGTGCCCGTGTTCAGGGGATGGGTAGCGGGCAGGCCGCGCCGCACCCAGCCTGCCCGCAAGAGAACACAGACGGACACGGACAAGTTGCTCGCCTACGTGCAAGCCGCCAAGAAGGCCGCCGCTGTCAAGGGTCATCTGGGATACGAAACAGACGAGTACTGGATGGGCGCAGCATCGGCTTACCAGGACATAGCGGAACTTCTCAGCAGGAAACAGAAAACATGACCACCGCACCGCGTCACACTCAGCTCATGGACCCAGCCGACGACCCCGAGGAATTCATCGCCGCATCCATCTACTGGTACCCGCTCCTGTTCCCCAGCCGCACCGAAGTCCTGGACCACCTGTTCCTTGTCGGCGGCAACGGGTACAGGTGGGGTGCGGACGGGAAGATCCGCAGCGTGTTCGCGCATATCGAACCCGATTACGACAGTCTTGACCATTACGAGACGGACGCCCGCAAATACGTGGCTGAGGCAGAGGGGGATGAGGTGATGCGCGGCTTTCTTCTGAAGTGGGCAGCCCGGGAGCGTGCGGAGCATGCCCGGCTCCTCGCGATCCGTGAGGACTACCAGCATCTCGCCCGCACCTACGGGCCCGTACGGGTACGGGAACAAGACCTGAGCAACCCTGGCGGCTACCAGGCACGCATGATCACGTCCCGTGACCTTGCATGGACCCTGCTAGGGACGGCACCCGAGCATGTTGACCCGCGCTGGCAGGTCATCCTGGATGAAGCACGGGAACTGTTCGCACCCATCCTGATAGAGCAGGGAACCCTGTTCTGATGCCTGAAGTCAGCAGCGAATACCAGCACAGCTACGCGAAGATCACGTTCAGCAGGAAAGAGATCATCGAAAAGCTCGGCTTCGACCCCGACGACGCATTCAACGTGGAACTCGTGGACTGGGGAAGAGGCGGCATCAAGTTCACGCTCAATGACGGGAAATCCGCCAAGTACACGCAACCCGAACCCCCGTCGCAGCCCGAACCACCGCGCAAGCTATGGGGCAGAAAGAAGCAGGAAAGATGAGGCGCAAGGACAAGCAGCCCGCCCCCGAAGAGAAGAAGCCCACCTACGGCGAACTGTGGGAAGCGAAGGAACGCGAACTAGCAAACGCACGGCAGCGCGCGATACTCAGCAGGAAGCTCAGCGAACGCCTGAACGCACTGAAGAAAGAAGAAAAGGAAATGACAGACACATTCACCCGGCAGGAACTCGCCGACGCGATCGAGAACATCCGGTCACAGAACACCCTCATCACCGACACCGCGATCGTGAACCGCATCCTCGCCGCACGCAGCCTCAAGGCTATAGTCAAGGCGACCCTTCCCACGGAAATCACAGCGACGGAACTCCGTGTTGCGCTGGACAGCATCCTCAGGAAGAGCAGCGTCACGTCACCCCCTAACGTGTTCCTGCCCGCGCTGGTGTACCAGACCGCCGATGATGTCGCCGATGCTGTGCTCAAGCATGCCAAGGACAGCCGTGAGCCCGAGTACAAGACCGGGGATGTTGTCCGGGACGGCCGGGGCCAGTTCTACCGGAACGTCAGCCCGGACACCTGGCAGCAGTTCGGTACCGTCTCCCATGTGAAGACCAGCGTTCTCGGCCGTCCTCTCACCCTGGTCAAGTAATGCTGTACATCTCAGCAGAAAACAACGCCCTCGCTCCTGGTATCGCTGAACTGCACATGCAGCCCGGCGAGGACATCACCATCATCTTTGTTGAGGGTGACGAAATTTACGTCAACGGCGACGGCTCGGTAGAAGACGGTTCCGGCCGTCGTCTCACTGACGCCTGACAGGAGAAAAACAGAGAAATGACAGATGTAGGCAAGTACGACGACACGATCGACACCCGCGACGCGCAGAACACCATCGACAGCCTCTACCCGTGGAAGCTGGAGAACGAGGCCGGGACCATCGTGGACACGTTCAAGACCAAGGAGGAAGCCGAGGAGTACGCGAACGAGAACCACGACGCCGCCGGCCTGTACGTGGTGGAGTACGACGACGAGTCGGAACTGCTCGCGGACCTCCTCAGGCTGCGTGACCAGGTTGACGGGTCCGAATGGGACTCCGGGACCACCCTCATCGCGGACAGTCACTTCGCTGACTACGCCCGTGACGACGCGGAAAGCATGCACCGTAACGGGCTGTTCGATGAGTGGCCGTTCACGAACATCGACTGGAATGACGCCGCTGAAGACCTCAAAATGGACTACACCTCGGTCTCGTTTGGCGGAGAAACGTACTGGGTCCGATGAGCGAGTACACGATCGACAATCCCCGGTTCCCGTACTTCTACGTGCAGACCAGGGATGAAGACGGTGAGCACCGCACTGACCCCGGCGGCAACGCATGGGAGATCATCGGTACTGTCGGCAGGCAGATGAGAGAAGCCGGCATCTCAAAGGAGATCCGCAGTGAGTTCGTCGCGGAGGTGACCAGCCAGCAGTCGTATGAGGCGTTCCTTGCGGCTGTCGGCCGGTGGGTGGCCACCGATGAGGCGGAGTGGACCTAGACAGCCCGCCCCATTGGGGTATATCATGTATCTAGCAGTCAACATGGACCTGGCTAAGTGGCAGGGTGAGCACATCGCCACCATCATCCTGATCATCGCAGCCCTCATCGCGTTCCCCGTAGCCGCACGACTCGCCAAGAAGAAGAAGCCCCGCAAACTGGAAGACACCCTCCCGCCAGCATGGCGGGACAGGTTCTTCCGCTGAAAGAGACGAAAGAAATGACATACCAGGACACAGACACCATCACATACGCGGAAACAGGCAAGGCGCTCCGCCGGCTCGGTTTCAGCAGCATGGACGCACAGGCAATTTTCGAGGTGGTGCAGAATGAGCGCGATCGTGAACGACGGGAAGCGGTGCTGACGGGCATCACCCCCGCTGAGATCCGCAGCGCACTCACCAGCACGTACCGTGACTACCGCGACAGCCGCAGCGCCAGCCGGATCGCCGATGACGTGATCGACATCATCGCCGCATCCCGCGAGCCGGCCAGCCCGGCACCTGCGGACGGCACCGTCGTCAGGAACAAGAGCACCGGCAACCAGTACCAGAAGGTCTCCGGCGGCTGGGCTCCCGTCAACATGGGTGCCACCCGCTACCCGGACCTTCACGTCACGGACTACGAGATCGTAGCCACCCCCCCGGGGAAGGCCAATGGCTGACGCATGGGTCCTGCTGAAATACAGCAGGGAACCGGACGGGCTGGTCCTGGGGATTTACAGCACCGGCGACCGTGCTAAGGAAGTCGCGCAGAAGCACGCCGGCGAACCCCTTGCCTGGCGTGACCTTACCATTACGCTCGGCTCTGGCGCGTTCATCGGGTGGGTTGCCGGGGCAGGCACCGTGAACACGATCTACGAAGCCCACAGGTTTGAGGTAGATGCTGAATGACGTACACCCGTAACGGTCATGTCACCAAGACAGGCCGCAAAACATACAAGAAAGGCGTCACCACCGAGAACCGGCACCAGGCCGTCGAAGAGCTGTACGCCGAACTGGACGCGTGGATCAAGGAACAGCACCCCGAGTACATCGCAGAGGTAACCGCGAAGTTCGACGGGTACTCCGAACGGAACGCGCTGCTCATCGCCATGCAACGGCCCGAGGCGACCGACGTTGACTCGCGTGCCGCGTGGATTGAGCGGGGCAGGCTTCCCGTGGGGAAAGACACCGCGATCAAGATCACCCGTCCCGGCACCCGGTGGACTGAACCTGACCCGAACGACCCGAAGAAAACCGTTGAGCATGTGGCCTACTACGTGTGGAAGGGGATCTTCGACGTCGCCACCACCATCGAAGTGGACCCTGCCAACCTCGCTGTGATGCAGGCTGACAAAACCAGGAAGTACGTGCCCCCGGAGGTGCTCGCATGGCGGCAATCCCACCCCGGAGGCACGTGGTAACGGACGGGCTGCCCTGGGACACTCCGCCCTCCGAAGCGCAGCTCAGCCGCCTGTCCGACCTCAACGAACAGCTAGACCTTGACGAACGCTACTACCCGACGATCCGCCGGCTCCTGAGCACCAGCATGGGAGTCCGGCGGGCCATCCGCATGTTCGAGAAATACGGGACACCGAAACGATGATCATGTACAGCGCGATCCGCCCAGCGCGGACCGGCAAGCCCAGGGAAACGATGACGCTCAGCACCGCCATGGAAAAGGCAAGAGAAGACGCCGGCGCCACCCCGCAGGCCACCAGCACGGCAGTCGCCGTGCCCACCCAGATCCGTCCCATGCAGCTCACCCCGAAGCGGCCCGTCCTCAACACCGCCAAGGTACTCGACCATGTGCGGCGCATCCTCGGCTACTGGGCCAGGTGGGATGATGAGCACCAGCTGAACGTGGCTGCCCTGTGGACTGCCTCAACATGGTTCACCAACGATGAAGGGCACCTCGCGTTCGCGGCGCACCCTCGTCTCTTCTACATCGCGCCGCCAAGCTCAGGGAAAACCCGTGGGATGAAGCTGGTCCGCAGCATGGCCCGCAACCCGACCGGCATCGTGAAGGCACCCGTGACCGCACCCGGGGTGCGGGATGCGCTCAAGGCCGGCATGACCGTGTTCCTTGACGAGATCGACAGGCAGATGGGCAAGGGCGGCGGGCACCTTGACATCCAGTCCCTGATCAGCGCGTATGAAGCTGACACCGGCTCGCTCAACGGGCGGGGCGGGTACAACGAAGAGCCGATCTTCGGGCCGATGGTGCTCGGTGCCAAGCCGCGCATCCTGACCGGCACCGGGGGTTACCTGGAAGACCTGTTCGAACGGTCGTTCATCATGACGCCGCACAAGTCCGGCGAAGTGATCCCCCGCCTGGACGACAAGTTCGAGATGGCAACAGAGCACATGCCGAGAGTGCTTGAGATCTGGGCTGAGGCAGTCCGGGCGGAAAACCCCGGGGTGAAGCACCTGTGGCCCATCCATGACATGCCTGACAGCTTGTCCGACCGGCAGCGGGAGATCTCAGAACCGCTCCTGGCTGTCGCTGACCGGGCCGTGGACCCTGATGTGCTCGCCGCTGAGGGTTCTGATACCCGGTGGGCTGTCACCGGCCGTGAGGCTGTTCAGGGGATGCTCCTCGGGCACGGCAGTGACGGCGCGGACATTCTCGCGGACATCACTGAGCGCTTGCAGGCGCTCGGGATGGACATCGGATGACCGATCACTACAAGTTCACTGACGCCAGCGCTCAGGAGCTGAGGGACCTTATCGGCTGGGTTGACGCGCAGGAGGAACTGCGCGGTCATGCGGTGACAGACATCACCGGATGGGTAGAAGGCAATGCCCGGCCAGAGGTTTACGACATGGAAATGCTGATCGAGCATCTAGACGAAACCAGGCACAAGGATCTGTGAGCGATGACAACAGACAACCGGATACTGCCGTACCTCTCCGGATGGGAACGAGTGACCCTTGAGAAGGGTGACGTGGCCACGTTCCGGCGTGGCGACTTCACCCTTCACCTGCACGGCACCCATGACATCCGCCTTGAAGGGCGGGGACTCAGCATGGAACTGCGGTTCTACCAGGCTGCACTGAAAGTAATGGAAATGGAAGGAAGGCAGCGATGCCAGTGACCAGACAGCCGATGAACATGAAGTTCGAGGATGCCACAGCAGACGACCTGCGAAGGCTCATCCAGTTCATAGACGAGAAAAACCCGCAAGGGCACGTCATGAAAGAGCTAGAGATCTGGGTCGGCGGCGTGCCCGAGTTCAAGGACATGGACACGATGCTCATGCATTTCCACACCATGGTGGACGAACCGGAAGATAGCGTCCTGTGAGCGAGTTCAAGTTCAGCACCGCCACCGAATGGGAGCTGGAAACGCTCATCATGTGGATGGAAAACAACCATGACAGCATCGGGGACGTCATCACCAGCGAACTCGCAATATGGATTGAGGACGGCGGATTCGGCGGCGTGCCCTACCAGGACAGAACAACACTTGACAGATTCCTCGGGCACTTCGAAAAGCACATCGAGAACGGAGTATCGTAAATGCCCCAGATGCCCGGCGACGTCGCTGCCCCGTACAAGTTCGAGAATGCCACCAGGGAAGAGCTGGAACAGCTCCGGGAATTCATCGACTCCAACGAGGAACTGAGCCCCCATGTTGAGGCGGACATCGAGTACTGGCTGACCGGGCACTGGTCCCTCAACGGCAGCAACATCGAATTCCTGAGCATGGGTGACATGCTCGCCCACCTGAAATCACGACAGTAGAAGAAGAGAAATGAGAAAGACCGGATACATCATCATGCTGGGCATCCTCGGAGCCGGCGCGTTCCTCGCCGCGACCGTCACCTCCGGCGTGTTCTCGCACAGCAGCCAGATCACCAGCCGGGACAGCATCGAACTCAGCACCAGCCCCGCACTCGAAAACGGGCTCACCGTCGCTGAGGCATTCCCCGGCATCAGCGCTGGAACTCAGGTCACCATCACCGACCCGTCCGGGAAAGTGCTCACCGCCGCGACCCTCACCCAAGGGGCAACCTCAGTGGGGAACCTGCTTGACGGGGAGTTCCTTGACTTCACCGTGACCGTCCCCCCAGGGCTGCCTGAGTACGGGATCAGCGTCCCCGGGCAGACTGTCATGTGGGCGACGGAGAAGCAGATGCGGGCAGGCGTCACAGTCACCCTGGAGAAGTAAATGGACCTCCGGGAAGCGCAGGAAAAGTACGGTGACCCCGACCCGTCCGGGCTGAGATACCGCGTATTCGACACAGCGGTGAACGTCGCTGAGGCCACCGAAGAAGAACTCCGGATGATCCTGATGCTCATTGACGATGACGGGCTGCGCAAGCACAGCGTCACGGCGGAAAGCATGAAATCTCTCCTGCGATGGGCAGACGGTGAAGACGTCCCCCCGTGGAGTGCCGGATACCTGATCAACTGGCTGCTCCTGCGCCGAAGAGGCGGGTAATGGACTCAGCTCACGCGACCGCCCTCCGCAGGAAATACCCGATGAACGGTCCCGCCCGGCCGGACGGGATCAGGCATGCCAGCGAAGAAGAACTCACTGACCTGATCGAACTGATAGACGACGAAACGTTCGACGGCATCCCCGGCACTGAAATGACCCGCATAATCCGCTGGGCAGACGGCGACGGCGACCTGAAAATCAGCGCCGAGGAATTCATCGCATGGCTGCTGGACAGGCGCATGTGGACACTGGGAAAGGACCCCGTAGATGGCAACTAAGAAACCGCCGACAGAGAAAATGCTGCTCCGCGTGCAGGAACTCCTGGAGCATCCCGCACTCGACCAGTACATCAGCACGCTGACTGAGAAGAAGTTCAGTGCGATGCTGGCCACTCAGGGCGGCACCGGCATCCTCATCGGCTGGATGAAGAAGGAAATCGGGAAATGGGAGGCTGCACATGAGCTGGTCACCTGACGACCAGCAGGTAAGGGACACCGATCACGGGCATCCGCTCAAGCTGGGTGTCGCCACCGTGCATGAAGCCCTCATGGAAGCCAGGGAATGGCTTGAAACTGAGGACATCACCGTCTACGACGTGTCCGGTGCTCCTGACGACCACTGGTACGAAGTGACGCTCAATGCGGACGGCACCTGGACACGGACCGGCAATCATGTCCTCTGACGAGCCGCCGGCGCTATGGGAAGAGTCCCTGGAAGGGCCGCCGTACGTGCAGGACGAAAGAGAAGACGCGCAGCTTATCCGGTACCTGGATGAGCTGTGGGAAAGGTATAAGGATGAACTCCCCTGGGCTGACAGTGCGCCGGGACCTGACCGAGGATCACCTGCGCCGTCTTCTTGAAGTCATCGACCGTGAACCTAGCCGCCCCTGGGCGTTGCTCACCGAATGGGCAACCGGGCAGATGCGCATGAAATCGGTTTACGCCTATGACGGCGACCAGAGTTTCGGGCTAAACCCCGACGATCTTGACGAGATGATCATCGTGATCGAGGAAGACAGGTACTGGTAATGGCAACATGGGGAAGATCAGAGAAAGTAACACGCACCGTCAGGTACCACATCCCCGCTAACGGGCCATGGGGTGCCCCCTGGAATCAGGTAGCCGGAGCGCTCAACGCGGCAGTCCGTGAGTACACGGTCAGCCATCGTGCAGAAGGCGAACCGCCTGATGATGCGATCAGGCTCCATGCACATGATGACGAGATCGTTATCGAGTTCGAAATCGCAGCCGAAGTGCCGTGAGCGTGAGCCGGGTAACAGTAACCAGGCTGTCCGGTCATGTGCTGGACGCAACCGAGGATGAGCTGCGGGAACTGATCGCCATCATGGATGAGTACCCGTCAGTTTCCACCTGGCTCGCCGTGTGGGCAGGCGGCGGAGAGAATCTCATCATCGCTGACGCGCATAACAAGATGGAAACCGTGCCGGCTACCCCGTCAGCTGTCATTGCCTACTTCAAGATCGTGTTCGGGGAGTCATTCCGGTGAACCTGTCAGAGCTGTCAGGGTACGTGCTGGACGCGACGGAAGAGCAGCTGCATAAGCTGCTGGACATCACCGCAGAAGTCAATGATGATGCCATCACATGGCTCTTCATCTGGTCATCCGGGCAATGGGGAACGATTTACGACAGGCCATCGGGATCAGCTGACACCCGGGGTCCCGCGACACCGGAAAGAGTGATCGCCTATTTCCGTGCGGCGAAAGAAGAAGGACATGGAACTTGAAGGGTGGGTGCTGACCGCGACCCCCGATCAGCTCAGGCGGTTCATCAAGCTGCTTGACGACAGCGCGAGGATCAACCTGTCATGGCTGGAGAACTGGCTCGCCGGGCGCAACCAGAGAACCGTTCTCAGCAGCACTGAACCGCAGGAGACAACACCTGGTGCCGTGCTGGACTACCTGGAAGGCATAGCAGAACTCGCGAGGATATACGGAGTAAGGAAATGAGAGAAAGGTGACTGAACGTTACGGGAGGCTGTTCCAGACCGCAACCGAAGAGGAAGTGCGGAGGCTGCTGCAACTGGCCGAGAACGGTCACATCGTCGCCTGGGCGTGGCTTATTGAATGGACTACCGGCAACGCCCATTCAACCGTCCATGATCCCCGGACTAACAAGTCAGCGACAGCTACCCCCGATGTCGTGCTGGCTTACTTCGAGGACAGCGAAAAGAGACGCATAAATATGGCTAAGACAGGATCTTACTCATGACGCGCAGCGGAACCGGATGGCCGGAGAAAAGCAGGAAGTACAGGATGACCGCCGTGCAGCTGCTCGCTGAGCAGTACGATGCGATTCCCCGGGATGTTCCGGTGTCCCAGTACGTGCGGGAAGCGCTGGAGGAACGGCTGCTGAGGGAGGTACCGGAATATGGGCGACAGCCACACAGTGCAGGAGACCTTCCTGGAGATGCGCCAGCTGACACTGGAACAGCAGCTGACACTGGCGATCAAGCTGCTCGACAGCCGCACTGACCTGGCGGAAAGCTACCTGAAGCTCATCGTGGACACCGTGAACGAGCGCAGGCAGATCGACTCCCCGACGGTGATCACGGCGGTCATCCTGCTGAAAGCAGTGCCATGAGGGCCACTGTCATCCTGTCGGCTCTCACGGAAGAGGAAAAGCTGCGGCTGGCGCTGAAGCTGCTGGACGAAGACATCAACATGAGACTCGAAGCTTCGATATTCGGTGACTTGATGGAGGATTCCGGTGAAGTGGACTGGGATGTTTTCCTGGACCATGTTCTGGGCTTTCTCGCAATGGGCTCCACAATCCACCTCAAGCGTTGACAAGATCCAGGAAGGTATATTATACTTTGGCCATGCACGGCCGGACCACAACCCACATAGTCAGGGACTACCTCTACCAGGTGCAGCGCGCTGAAAGCGTCGCTGAAATCAGCGCGGCGCTCACCGCCGCCGGCGTCACCTCCGGAGCAGGATACGTCCGCACGATACTCGACAAGCTCACCGTGGCCGGCTGGACGCAGAAATACGCCACCAGCCCGGTCACCTACCAGTACAGCCAGCACAAAGCAAAACCCGGCAACTTCCAGCTGGTGATCGTGAACTCACCGAAGATAACGAAAGGTACAGGAAACATGGCAACCGCACAAACCGGGGACCAGCGGACAGTCCTGCGCGGCCTCCTCCAGGGCCGGCTGGACGAACTGTCCGGAGACCGCATCAAGGCTGAAGCTGAAGCAGCACCCAAGCCTGCCCGCGCCCCCAAGGCCACCGTCCGCCGTCCCAACGGGGCCGTCTACGTGCAGCGTGACCTGTACGGCAAGGGTGACGTTGAACGGCTCCGTGAACTCCAGAAGGCCGGCATCTACGCGCTGCTCGCCGGGCCGCCCGGAACCGGGAAGACCGCACTGGTCGAAGCTGCATTCGGGAAGAACCTCCAGGTGATCACCGCTGACGAGAACACTGAAGTGAAAGACTTCCTCGGCCAGTGGTCCCCGACAGAGGAAGTCGGGAAGTTCGTCTGGGTTGACGGGCCGATGATCGTCGCGATGAAGCGCGGGCATGTTCTGTTCGTGGACGACGCGACCCTCGCCAACCCGAAGACCCTCGCCGTGCTCTACCCTGCCATGGACGGGCGCGGTGAAGTGGTCGTCAAGGACCACATCGTGGACGGGCAGCCTGAGATCGTGAAGGCGAAGGCCGGCTTCTACGTGGTCGCGGCGCACAACCCCGGCGTTACCGGGGCGATCCTCACCGATGCGCTGTCGTCCCGGTTCATCGCGCAGGTGTGGGTTGAAACTGACCTGGACCTGGCCGCGTCGCTGGGCGTCCCGCCCACGATGCTGAAGCTGGTCAGGTCGCTGCGCACCGCACGGGACAAGGATGATTCAGGGCTGTGGGTTCCGCAGCTCCGCGAGATGCTTGCGTTCCGTGACCTTTCCCTGCAGTGGGGGGAGATCGCAGCGGCGGCGAACCTGCTCGGCATCGCGCCGGAAGGTCCCGACCGGGATGCGATGGCAGACAAGATGCGGGTTGTGTTCGGCAAGGAGATCACCCGGCTTGAACTCGGCTCGCAGCTGTAATGAGCGAGCCGGAGCGTACCTGGTTCTCGGAACTGTCCGGGGATCAGGTACGTACCCTGCTTGAGAACATCGACTGCATCTACTCGAATGTTCTCGGGTTCATGCTTCTCTGGGTTCAAGGGCAGCTTCCCTGGTACGCGGACAAGGACCATCTCATCGGCCAGCTCACCCGGGACGCAGCTGAAAGACGGCAGAACGGAGAATGCTAGCAATGAGCGACCCGGAGGCGTGTACCTGGTTCCTGTTCCGGGACTCAACCGAGGAGCAGATACGCGGCCTGCTTGAAGACATCGACTGCGTTCCCTCCGGATACCTTGACGCCATAGCCGAATGGGTGCACGGGAGGATCGACTGGAGTGCAGACGACTTCTCCGCTATCCGCAGCGTGACTGACAGGGCACGGGAGGGCTGGCAGCAGTGAGCGAATATCCCGTTCCGGGAGCTGACCAGCTCGCCGCGATGATGCTCATCACGGTGATCGCCCGGCCCTTCAGCGAAGCCAGCCCCCTTGACCTTGAAACGCTCAAGGCGGTAATCCCCTACCTAGACGAAGTGCAATGCGGACTGATATGGAAATGGGCGCGGCTGTGAACCCTAACGACAGCGGTCATTTCGCCGACGCCACCCCCCAGCAGCTAGCCGACCTGCTCAGCATCCTTGACTACCTGGACGACCCGAAAACTGAACGTCTCCTGGAATGGGCCAGGGGGAAAAGAAATTTCCATGCCGGCAACATCCGGAACATTGACTATTACGTCACAGCCGCGAAAAGGCGAGCGAAAAGGCTCCGGCAGTGATATTCGCGGACGCCGCCGAGAAAGACCTGGAAAAACTGGCCGACGTCCTGCCCTGGCTGCCTGACAACATGATCGAAGTTCTCATCATATGGGCACGCGGGCAGATGCCCGCCGGCTGGGCACTGGAATCCCTGGATGACATCATTTTCGCGGGTGAAAGCCTGCGGCTAGTAGCAGAGAATGCGAAAGGACAGAAGAAATGACGCGAAGCTACGCATACGACAAGCCTCCGGCCAGGCCGAAGGGAGAATGGCTGCGGATCAGCCATGACATGACCTGGGTCGTGGAAGAAATGGCTGACCGGGGTGACCTTGTAGTCAAGATGAGCCCCGACGCCGGCTACGGCGAAGAAGACTACGACGACAAAGGCAAGATCAAGGAGGGTGCCACGCCGCACGCTGGCGTCACCTACCCTGAACTGGCCATCATCGAGATCGCCGCTGAGAACATGCCCAAGGGTCTCAGCCTGAACGACGTCCGTCCCCTCGAACACGGCAACCGTAACCAGTACCCCGCAGTATGGGGAGTGGTCACCCATGAATCAGCGCACGCCAAGCACAGCAAGTGGGTTGTGCCGTTGCGTGCCCGGCAGAAGGCCGGTGACCTGTCCGAGGAAGACAGCCGCGCCGGGGGTGCCGCGATGCTGCTGGAGGAATCCCGCATTGAACGGAACCAGATCCTGCGCCGTCCCCAGGACCAGCTGTGGCTTCAGGCGTCCGCCACCGACCTTGCGCTGAAGGAGCTGAAGGAGGAACTGTCCAAGCCGGAGAACGTGGCGCAGCTCGGGAAGGTTGCCGGGTCCCGGATGGCGGCGCTTGTCCTGGCCCGCATCGACGCCGGGTCCATCGACGTCACTGAGCAGACCGAGAAAATCGAGGCGCTGACCCGGGGAATCTTCGGTGACAAGGATTTCGGGAAGCTGCGTGACCTGTGGCGTGAAGCGCAGGCGACAGCAGACGACGACGCTGACACCATGCTTGACGTCGGGCGGCGGTGGTTCGAGCTGACCCAGGATGACGGCGGCCAGGGCGGCGGGGACCCGCAGCCGGGCAAGGGTGACGGCGGTCAGGCTGGCCGTGAACTCGCCAAGGCTCTCCAGGAGATGGCGGACTACGCCAAGGGTGAGGCGACCGGGGATAACCAGGCGAATGCCAGGCGCAGCCGTCTCGCGAAGGCAGCCCGTGACCGTGGGATCGAGAACGCGGCGCACAAGGATGCCCTGAACCAGGCCAGCAAGGTGTTCCATGCCAGCCCCGATCCCAGTGACCGGCGACGGGATGATCCCGTGAGGGGTTACCGGAACCCGACCGCTGAGGAGAACGGGAGAGCGCGCCGTACCAGGAAGGCGCTGGAAGCGGCGTACACGCCGGAGCGTGCCGTGACGAAGCGGTCATCGGAACTGCCCCCGGGGAAGCTGTCCGCGCGTGCTGCGCTGCGGGGTGCTGCGGAGCTGGCCATGGGGCTGCCGCCGACCGCTGAGCCGTTCACCCATAAGGACCGCCGGCGGGTGGCGGTGCCGCCGTTGAAGGTGGCTATCGCCCAGGATGTGTCCGGGTCGCAGGATTCGGCTGCGGCTGCGGCTGTGTCCGGTGCCTGGTCGCTGGCGAAGGCAACCGAGCAGATCCCCGACGCGCAGGTTGCGATGGTCGTGTTCGGGTCCAGTGTGTGGGAGGTGTTCGGTCCCCGGGACAAGATGCCGAGAGTGCCGGTGCTGTCCACGCCCAGTTCGTCGCATCATCTCAATGATGCGCTCGCCGCGCTGGAGGGGGAGCTTCAGCTGACCCGTCCCGGGTCGGCGCGGCTGCTGGTTATCCTCACCGACGGGGTGCATGAGCATGAGCAGATCAAGCTGCGTGACCCTGCCCTGAAGCGGCTGGTGGACGCCGGGGTGCATGTGCTGTGGTTCGTCACGTCCGGGTATGACGACGGTTCGTCGTCGCAGTACGTTCCGAATGTGAAGGGCGTGCATGTGTATGCCGAGGCAAAGGGGAATTTCAGTGCGATCCCCGGCATCATCAACCGTGAAGCAGTCAACGCACTCAAGAAGTAGAGGAGAGAAATGGCCGTAGAAATGTGGGTGCTCGTGAAGGGTGACGCTGATGGCCGGCGTCACCCTGTCGGGGTGTTCACCAGCGCTGATCTTGCGAAAGAAGCAGCTGACATGCAGACACGAGCATACGGTAATCCGCCGCTGCACTGGCAGAAATTCAGGGGCCGGTGGCTCGCAGAGGAGGCTGCGTTCGGCCTGTACGACTACAGCGTAAAGCCGTTCACAGTGGACGTGCTTCAGGACCCGGATGACTGATGCAGATAATGGATCAGCAGAAAGCCGTCGATTACCTGGCCGGGTACCTCGGCGAGGACAACAGGGACCAGGCGGAACGCATGATCGCTCTCGCCTGGTACTGCACGGTGCGCGGGACGACCGGGAACATCCCGGTCGTCACCACGCCTCCCTCCGGGGGGGAAGTGTCAGTCATTTACGACGGGAAGTGGTACAGGATCACTCGGCTATCTCCCCGGCGATAGTCTGGGGTTCGCCGGGGAGCGCTTCCCCGAAGTGTGTTTCCAGCCACGCCTTGACCCGTGCCATTGCCTCGTCCTCGGAGACTTTCTCCTTGCGGCGGGGCAGGTCACGGGCTTTCAGTTTCCGGATCGACTCGTCCAGGCGCATCGCGGCGATAGCTGCGTTGATTTTCTCCGCATTGTCGATCAGCGGTTCCCCGTCATATTCGACTACCCCCCCTGTGGGGGAAATTTTGTAGCCGGGGGGAGCGAGCGCTATGCGCTGCATTTCGAAAAAGAGCTGGTCAAGGCGCATCAGGTGGAGATCTGATGAGATGGTGTCGGGGATGTCGCTTCCGGCGCGCATGCCGACGATCTGGTAGATGCGTGACAGGGACAGGCCGAAGCGGTCTGCCAGCTCACGGGCGGTGGACTGCTTGGTGAGCATCTGCTCCACGATGATGCTGTCACGTTCCACGGTGGTGGGCAGCCGGTCTGGCATCAGCCTGTTTCCCCTTGTCCTGACGGAGGTGGTCACTGGAAAGTGTAGTAGAACACGTGTTTTTACAGTAGAAGTAAGCCCCTGACCCTTCTAGGCATTGACAAAACCGTAGTTGATGTGAGACAATAGTCTCCGATGAGAGAAACCGAAAGGAACCTGATGGAACACGCAGAAGAAACCACCGACAACATGCCCGGTAACGTTGACGCGCTGATGAACGCGCTCGGGTTCGCGCATGCTGCGATCCTGAACGACACCGCATGGGAAGCCGTCTACGAGCAGATCACCGCTGAAGCCGCTGACAGCCCGGAAGATGAGAAGCCGTCAGAGCCGAAGGCGCTGCGGGCGCAGGTCCACCTGTCCGTTGACCTGGCGATGGCTGCGACCACCCAGGCGCTGATGCTCCAGGACGCCATGGCGGCGCTCCCCGCCGGGGAGGTTCCCGCGCTGGAGGAAGCCCCTGCGGACAGCGACTACTACCGTCAGTACCTCTGAACGGAGAACTGACATGGACGAGCCGGGGGTGAGCCCGGACAGGTTCCGGGAAGCGACTGAAGCGGAGCTGGCTGTCATGCTGTGGTTCATCGACCTGAATCCCCCCGGCTGGGACTGGAATGTCGTAGCCCGCTGGGTAAACGGCAGCACTGACATTGCCGCCGGCAGGATGATCAGCATCATGGAGAGAGCGCTCAAGCGTACCCGGGAGTCGAAATTATGGGCACGTTCATGGAAGCGACTGAAGCCCAGCTGGCGAAAATGCTGGACCTCCTGGACCATTACGAGTTCCTGCACGCCGACCTTGAGTTCTACACCGAATGGGTACGGTCGGATCTCAGCGCGGTAGACGCTGCGGTAATCATCGATGACATGCGTACCGTCCGGAAAACACCACGATGACGCGATTCGAAGAAGCCACCGAAGAAGAACTGGCCGAGCTGATCTACCTGCTGGACACCAAGCCGTACCATGCCAGCACCATCACTTCTATGCTCCGGTGGGCGCGCGGGGAATTCCGGCCGGACGTCACCGCGAGTTCGCTGCTGATAGCCATGCGGGTCACCGGGAAGTTGCGATCATGAAGACCGGGTTCCTGGCCGCTACCGAAGCAGAACTCCAGACCATGATCGACCTGCTCGACACCAACCAGTACAGCGACCAGACCATCAGTGTTTACCTTGCCTGGATAGAAGGAGACGACGACGGGATATGGGAACCCGCCAGCCTGATCATCAATGACATGCGCGCATACCGTCTCATAGTGGCTGGCAGGAAACCATGAAAACATCACAGTTCGAGAGAGCAACCGCAGCCCAGCTCCAGCAGATGATCTACTGCCTGGACCGCTACGAGTACACCCCCGGGCAGCTGGAAATATACCTGACCTGGGCGGAGTCCAGTTCGGTGGTCCCCCCGAGCATCACCCTGGCGCACATGTGCGCTACCGGAGAGAAGAATGCAGAATACTGGAGCTGAGTACACGATCACCAGTCCCCCGAGCACAAGAAGCGGACGGTACGTAGTCAGCTACCATCCCGACGGGGCGCATGGCGGGCCATGGGACATACCCGAATGGGTTGACACCACGTTCACGATGTGGGGTGCCAGGCTGGCTGTCCGCAGGCACCAGAAGCGTCTCAGCAAGCCGAAGAAGATCGTGAGGATACCAGGGAGGAAAGAATGAAGAATCCGCTTGTCATGTTCGCCATCTGGTTCCTGCTCGTCATCGTCGGCGGCTGGTTCATCTGGGCGTCCTACATGGCTATCAAGTTCATGAGCGAGGTTGCGCAGGGTCAGCATGCCGCGTTCAGCCTTATCGACAAAAACAGCCAGGTCGGCGCGCTGATTGTCATCCCCGCCTTCCTGAGCGTCATCTGGGTGATCGCAGCCGCCATCATCGCCAACGAACTCGCCGACGAATGACATGGGCGAGATCATCACCCTCACTGACCCCTGCCCCCATGGTTACGACCGGGCCTGGTGCGGGGAATGCGAGCGGATCAGCGACCTGATCGAAGAACTCATCACCTACACCATCTGGCAGATCATGCCCAGCGCATGGGATGAGTACCTCACGATGAAGCAGTTCTTCGACGCTCAGACTGGCCGTCAGGAGAGCATCGTGGAAATCATCGCCAGCGGTGAAGTGAACATGATAGAAGCAATGCTCAGTCTTATCAACCCGTCAAGAGAAGAAGAAAGAAAGGCAACAGCAGCATGAAACTCCGTAACCTCACCCTCGCCGTCGCCGGGGCCGCGCTCATCGCAGGCTGCTCCCATCACAGCGGCAGCCTCGCCAGCGGGCATCCCCTCGCATCCGTCCCCGGATACGACAAGACCGCCGCGATAGCCATCCTCACCAGGGACGGCGTGCCGGTGCACGGCACCGCGCAGCAGCAGCTCGCGTTCGGGAAGAAGGCGCTCACCAAGGACGGCCGCACGCAGATCGCCCAGCAGCTCGCCATCCCCCCGGCGAACCGCAAGCCGTTCGAAGCTGAGCTGCTCGCTGACGCTGAGCATGATCATCTGCTCAGCCACACCAAGGCCGGCCTCAAGACGCTGCTGGAAGTCCAGCTGCCGCAGCTAGTGGAGAAGTACCAGCGATGACGTTCACCCTGCACCGCCTGCGCAAGGTCAACCCTGCGCAGGCGGTGTTCAGCCAGTTCAAGCTGAACAACAAGGCCAAGGTGGTGATGTTCCTGCGCAAGCTCGTCGTTGCGCAGTTCGCTGCCCTGGTCGCCTCATCCGCCTACTACATTCCCACCCAGACGCAGCTCACCTGGAGTGCTCCCAAGGCGAACGCTGTCATCACCCAGGGATACCTGGGAGACACCTGGGACCGGCTCCCCGTCCACATTCAGAACCTGCTCCATTATCCCGTGTTCGGGATGCACGGGCAGGCTGCAACGCTGACGTGGATCACTGCGCGGCATGACACGCGGCACCTGCTGATCGGCCTCTTCGGTGCCATCATGATCGGCGCTTACACGGTCAGTCTCAAGGCGGGGCGGAAGCGGCGCAGCACCTGGGGGATGATCGCCTCAGTGCCGCTGGCGTTCCTCGCCGCCGGCGTGGTCGGCGCACCGCTCATCTGGGTGGCGACGCACTTCCACTTCGGGGTCAACACGTCCAGTGCGTACCTGAACCAGTGGGTCGGCACCGGCATGCCAGTCCTGATCGTCGGCATCCTCGCCGGCTTCGCCGCTCATTTCGTCCTCGCGGGGACGTTCGACACCCTTCAGCTGATCGCGCTTGAGAAGCGCCAGGCTAACGGGGATGTGGAGAAGTGGTGGTGGAAGATCGTGTACCCGGAGACCTACCGGAACAGGTACGACCTCCTGATCAATGAGGGACACGTCCCGGAGAAGCACGGGAAGCTCATGGGCACGCTCATGGCACTGTCCACTCCGGTTCTGCTGTTCATGGCCGGGTTCGGCGCATGGAACCTGTACTTCGGGTTCGCGTCAGCGGCAGGTCACTGATGCCCGCCAGGCGGTGGCTGTACGGCCTGACCGCTGACGAGTGGCTGCACCTGGCCAGTGAAGGCGAGGATTCCGAGGTGGCACCGTGCTGCGGCAACCTGGGTGAACTGCGGGACCTGCTGCGGACACTGCTCGCCTTCCAGTCTCCCGACGACGCTGGCTGGCAGCTGTCACTCGGCCGGGAAATCGTGAAAGCAGTCGAAGCGGACGGTGACGGTCATGACCTGGGTGATGCGGCGAAGTTCCCGCTGCTGCACCGGGTACTGGCCGGCATCCGGGCAGCAGAGGACGGTCAGCCATGACCCGTGAAGAGTTCATCAGGCATGTTGCAGCCCTGGTAGCGGGACTGCAAGTGCCGGTCAGCCTCATGCCGAGAGATCGTTTCGGTGCCGCCTACGAGCCATGGGAGGCGCTTTTCCGGGATGCGGTCGGGTTCGGATGGGCGAACAAGGAGCAGCTCGCCGCGCATTACACGAAGATCATCAGCCAGGAAGAAGAAAACGACCGTGAAGGTGACACTCAGAGCTGAGTGGGAAGACGGGTCCGTTGAGGAAACCCAGTTCCCCATGCAGGAAGGTCTCAGCATCAACAGCCAGATGTTCGTGCTTTACGTCTGGAAACTGAACTACGTGTTCGGGCAGCTCTACCGGCATCTCCCCGTAGAACCGCATGAGCCAGTTCAGTGAAGCCACCGCCGGGCAGCTGGAAACCATCCTCCAGCTGCTCGACGGAAAGCACTGGGATACCTGGGATATCGAATGGCTGATCCGGTGGGCAAACGGCCAGCATCAGGAGATCTACAGCAGCACTGCCGCGCTGATCGAAGCGATGCGCGCATCAATCGAGTACAGGTACATGGGGACCATCACGGTCATCTGAGCGTGTGATAGCATGAGCTGAAACAGAAGACGAAAGGTCAGCAGAAGATGACAGTACGCCTTGTGCACGGTCAGTGCACCAACTGCGGGATGCTCGGCCCTGAAGCAGGCGGAGTTTCCGAAGCCCGCGCTAAAGCCGCCGAGAACGGGTGGCTCATCTTCACCCGCCGCACCGACAGGCGGGACTACTGCCCCGCGTGCCGTCCCGCATTCGAACCGAAAATGTGCGCTGTCCCGCATGTGGACAACACCACCGGCATGGCCCTGTACCAGCTCGCCGGAGACGGGCGGACCGTCTACGCATGCGGGATGCACTCGCAGAAGCTCCAGCGGGAACTGTTCGCATCCGGGATCGCCCAGGTCACCATCACGCTGGTAGCGGCGCTGGGTTACGAGCATGCCAGTTACCAGTCGAAGAAGGCCGTGCGATGAGCGCCGCGTTCCTCCTCTACATCGATGATGAGAGCAAGCCGGACCTGATCACGCACGACGGCGGTGAAGCGATCGGCAGGTTCCTCCAGGCTGTCATGGAAGGCGACGCTGAGCATGTCCGCCTGGACTGGTCCGCGTGAACAACCCGTTCCGGGACGCGCCGGAGAACCTGTGCCGGCGTGTCCTGGAAATCTGGGATGAGCTGACCGACGACGAAATCGGGCAGCTTTACTTCGGGATAGCGCTTGATGAGGCGTTCGTCAATATGCTGGAACTCCGCGTGTACATGTCCAGGGAATCCCCCATCTGGAAAAACCAGGTGACATGGAACCTGCCGCCCGGTTCCCTGGTAAAGGGAGGGCAGGTGGTTCCTTTTGTGAACCTGAGCGAACTGAAAATTACCGTTGCCCAGCCGGAGAAGCGTACATTCCCGCGTTTCGGGCGGAAACCCACGGGATGAGCACCCCGAACTCCTCCGCCATCACCCGGTACACCTCCGCTGACTCCGCGAACCCCATGATCTTCTCCCCACGGGACAGATCCTCGCAGCGCAGCTGAGCGGACCGCAGCTTCCTCCGCACCGAGGTAACATCACCGTCCTCAGTCAAGGTCCCAGCAGCTCCGTCACCCGTGACAGGCCCGTCTGCGTGATGCCGTACCGCAGCTTCCCGTCTTCCGTCCCCCGGGAAACATGCACGAGTCCCTGCTGGATCAAGTCGATCAGCGCCCCGTGCACCGCATCCACATCCTCGTCCAGGGTGGGGACCGCGAGTTCCGCAACCGCATCCGCGATCCCCACCGGCAACAGCTCACTCACACGGGTCTCCTGGGCAGAACCATGAAACGGTATCCCTGCGAGTAGATGTAAAACGGCTTGTCCGGGGCGGTGAACCCGATCCGGGCTGTGCTGTCACAGCCGGCGAGGCCGTCCAGGAGCCGCTGCACCCCGAACAGGGCTTCGAAATTCCCCTCATACGAGGAATCGATGATCTCCGATGACTCCCCCGCCACCCCGCCCGCCGTGACTTTCAGCTCACCCGGGGTGAACGTGAGAGTGACCGGGGCGTTGCCGTCAGCGGTCAGCGCAGCACGCCGCACCGCAGCAGACAATGCGGCCGGGTCCACGATCACATCCGGCTCAGCTTCCGGGAGGATCGTGCGCCACTTCGGGAAATCACCCTCCAGCAGCCGTGCGGTCACCTCCGCAGTGTCGCTTTTCAGGGTGACCACCCGGTCATCCCAGCCGAGTGCGATATCACCCGTGAGACCCTTGGAGAAGCGGGTCGCAGCCCATGCGGGGATCAGGCAGGACTGCCCTGGCATGTTCTCCGGAACCCACTTCAGCGCTGCCACGGCAAGCTGCCGGCGGTCGGATGCGACCAGTTCCAGGGTGTCCCAGTCGGTTTCCGCGACAACCGACGTGTACGCAGGGTTCGAGTCTGTCTTCGCTGCTGTTGATGCGACTTTCCGCACCGCGTCAGCGAAGTCCGGGGCGCTCACCGTGCCGCATTCAGGGGCCGGGACGGCAAGCGCCGGATACGGGCCGGGCAGGGCCCTGAAGAAGAACCTTGCCCGGCCCGCCTCCACTGACACCAGGTCATCCGTCGCGGTCACCATCACCGCCGCATCCGGAAGATTCCGGGCCACGTCAGCGAACAGCCTGCCCGGCACCACCGCCTGCCCGGCAACAGCCGTCTGGATCTGGCAGCGGCCGGTGAACGTCACGTCACCGTCTGATCCCGCGATCGTCATGATGCCGTCATCAGCTTCCAGGTACATCGCCGCGCGTACCGGCTGTGCAGGATTAACCGGGACGCCCTGGGCGGCGGTGGTGACCGCTGCGGCGAACACGCCCGGCTCAACGGTGAACCTCACTGTCCGGTCACCATCCGGAAATGCGTCTCGACTGCCGTGACGAACTCGTTGTCGCCCATCTTCTGTCCGCCGTAGAAGGACAGCAGCTCGGTCAGCAGCATGCCCGGCTTCTGCTCCCACAGGTCAAGAATGCGGGCCAGGTAGTCAACCCGCTGCTCCTGCCCGGAGAACGGCAGCGTGGCGGACACCGCTGATGCTCTCGCCCCCCGCACGATGACCCCTTCAACGTGCAGGTCGTCCAGCATCAGCTTCAGCTGTTCCACTTGAGAGCTGGACACGTCATGCTCCACGCAGATGACGACCCTCTCCCCCGGCCGGATGCGGGTGGTCATCTCATCCACCAGGTCGCTGACCTGTGCCCTGCTCAGGGTGATGCTGTCAGCGGCGGGCGGCGCGTTGAAGTAGATACTGCCGCCCATGGCGTAGTTGCTGAGCACGTTGGACGCGCCGCCGGCCGTCGGGTAGTACATGCCGCCTGTCGTGATCGTGTAGTTCCCGGCCCCCCCTGACGGCCAGTAGTTGCCGTACGAGTCCGAGTAACTGCCTCCCCCGCCCCCTCCCGCGACCGGGACGCTGCCGCCTCCTGACCCGCCGCTCACGATGTAGCTTCCCGAGCCGCCTTCACTAGACGCCATCTGGAGTCTCCCCTCCGGTCACGCTTACCGACTGCACATACGACCATTCCGCCAGGCACCTCACTGAGCAGAACGTTCCCGCCATCTCCAGCCCTGTCCTGGTGAACAGGCCCGGCTCGCTGCTGACCTGCTGGAGGATCAGCCACGACGGTGCGATCGTCGCGGTGAACGCCCGGCAGTTATCGCACTGCATCCCGTTCATCAGAAAGGAGGCTCCTCATTGAAGGCAGAGGCTGCGTCACTGCGGCTAGTCCCCCATGGCCTGCGGTCTTCCTCTGTGTCTTTGCGGCTAGTCCCCCACGACCTGCGATCTCCCGTATCGCTACGCGGCGGATTACGGGTCGCCTGGACCTTGGCCCACTTGCAGGACGCGGCGACATCATCGGCCATCAGCTTCCAGGCGTAGACTTTCTGGCCTTCCTTCTCATAGATTTCCTGCTTCATCGTGCCGGTCACGATCACCGACGTGCCCTTCTCCAGGGATTCGCAGATGTTCTCCGCGAAATCGCCGAACGCGACGGCATTCCAGAATGAGGTGTCCGCGTCCGACCATTCGCCGGTCTGGTTGTCCTTGACCCTGCGGGCAGACACCACGCTGAATTTGGCGACGGCCTTCCCGCCGCTGGTGAAGGTGAGTTCCGGGTCTGCGGTGAGACGGCCCTTGACGGTGACTTGCGCGCTCATTTGCGGGCTCCCTTTTCCTGATTGCACTTCTTGCATAGCAGCTGGATATTTTCCGGGTTCGCGTTGCCGCCTTTTGACCAGGGGAACACGTGGTCGAATTGCAGGTCATCCCCGCTGCCGCATCGCACGCACTGTCCCTGATCACGGGCAGCGACAGCGATCTTCGTCGCTTGAGAAACGTTTCTGCTCCCCTTGGCGGGAACCGGGAAAGTTGCAAGGTCTACTATGCGGTGCCGCTGCCTGCGGCACTTGTGACCGCATCCGATCCGATCTATGAAAGCCTTCTGCTCCATCGCATCTGAGAGAGTCTCGCAGAGGAGCACCGTGGCTTCGTCACCGCATTCCGAGATACTTGCGTGTCGGCCTTCACCGACGATCCAGAACGCCTTCGGCCATTGGCTCCAGGCAACCAGCGTGTAATCCGTGACCATCACGTGACCATCACATCCCCTATCGTGCTTTCTTCCAGCGGTAACCCGAATGATCATTACCGGCCCGTGCCGCATAACCCGCAGCAAGCAGCTCGTTAAGCTCCCGGCTAGCCGTCTCACGGGTCATCGGCTTCTCGCCTGAAAACAGCTCTGCTATACGGTTCCTGATCTGTTCACTTGTCTGCTCATCACCGCCCAGAACCCCGTAGATCTTCCGCCTGGCAGGCGTCCAGGCATCCTGGAAAGAATCCGCCGTTTCGTGATAAAACTCGGGCCGGATAAGCCCCCCGCCAGTTCCCACGCGCACCTGCCAGTTACGGTGCAGGTAACCGCGCCGGTCCTTCGTGACAAGCAGTTTCAGCATGCCATCCTGACCCCTGGAGAACGGCTTCATGATCTCCACCTTGAACTGCACGTCGATAGCCGCCAGCTTCGCCCCTGACCCCCTTGCATACCGTGACGACTCAGTGCTTTTCGTGTCATGGTCAATTACAAGCATCGCCACTTTCAGGTCACGTGCGATCGGCATCAGGACTTTCGCCCACCAGCCGGTCACATCAGGTGCCGAGTTCTCGTCAAGACCCGCGCGGGCGAGGAATGCAGCAGATGAATCCCACAGCATCATCGCCGGGCCGGTTTCAGCTGCCAGGCTTGCCAGCTCCTTCACGTCAAGCTCACCCCACGCCCTGCCAGGGAACGGCAGGTAAACAAGATTCCTCAGGTCCGACGGTTTAGCCCCAAGCGCCTTCAGCTTCTCCGTGACAATCTCCGGGCCGCCTTCCTCGTCAAGGAAAACCACCGGCAGCCCCCCCTGGAGCAGTTCCACCGCCCATACAAGTGCGATGGTCGTCTTCCCGGAATCCGGGGCTCCGGCAATCGAGTGGAGCCCCCCTTGGTAGAGGAATCCGTTGCACAGAATCCTGGGAGCAGGGATGCCTTCCATCATCAGCTCGTCAAGATGCACTCGCTTATACCAGCGTGGTGTGACCATCACGTCATGATCACAGTCACCCATGCCGCATTCCGGGCAGCTGATAGTTACGCTCATTTCCAGTTCGCCGCCCTTGCCCTGCGCCGGGCTTCCCCGGGGATCTCCTCATGCTCAGGGTCAGTCCAGCCTTCCGGCAGCGGACCGTACCTCATTTCCTCCAGTTCCCCGTAAGAAGGCTCATCGGAAATCCACCACGGGGACAAGCGCAACGCTGCCGCCCATTCCTGCTCAGTAGCCTCCCAGTAACCCCGGCGGCCAGCCTGGTAGCCTTCCCGCCAGCCGTCTTCCCATGCTCTTCTCTCCTCGCTGAGGAAATAGGCGTACCAGTGGGTGAAATCATCCAGGTAAGCCTGGTAGAACTTTTCTGCTTCACTCATCGCCCACCTCGAAGATCTCCATCACCATCTGCCCCCGGGGAACAATGATGTCCCCTGGGCGGAAGGTCAGGTACCTTACGTAACGGTCATTGTCATCCGGGATTATCCCGGCGTCGACAACACCGTCAATGCAGCTTTTCGATGCGGCATAAAGCACGTTCGGGGTGTCCCGCCTGCGCCTGTCAGGGGGCAGGTAGGAGAAAACGAATCCCACCCGGGGCAGCGGGGGAATACGCTGCTGTTTCGCGAGAGCCCAGGAGATTTCCCGGAGACTCGCGCCTGTCCGTGCTTTCTTAGACCAGTGCTCCCGGCCGTTTGCGTTAGTCAAAGGCGTGCCTGGCGGGAACTCGATTCTAAAAGATGTTTCCACACCCTCCCGGGAAACCGACTAGGCCGGGGTAAGCCGGGAACGTTATATTCGCGGGATCATCCCAGGAGTGCACGAGCCAGCCCTGCGCATAGGATTCACGGGGATTGCGGTGCACATGGTCATGGCAGGGACGGCACAGGCAGACAAGGTTGTCAAGGCCGAAAGCTACGGACTCATCTCCTGTGCCCCCCATCTGGCGCGGCTTGCGGTGATGCACGTCCGTGGCGTGCAGCCCGCACCGCTGGCATTTCCTCTGGTCTCTGCTATACGCAGCTTTTTTCGCTGATTCCCAGTTCACTGATCACCGCTGATCCGGGAGACGGTCCAGGTCCATCCTGACCTTCTCCGCTGACAGCAGTGACCTGCCGATCTCAATCCGTGACCCGATAGCCTTGATAGCCGCCTGCTGCGTCCGCAGCCTTGACTTGGCTTTCTCCCAGTCCACGTTCGCGTCCTGGGCGGTCAGCCGGGACGGGACGCACTTGAGGCGGGCCAGCATCTTCTTCGCTTCCACGCTGCCGTCTGAGCGGAGGAACGCATCTGCCAGGGCATCCTCGTGTTCTTCTCTCAGCCGGTTGTACTCGCAGCCGAGGCCGGTCGCGAGCATGTCCAGTTCACCGAGTTTGTCAACTTCTTTGTCGAGCTGCCGGCCAAGGTCCGCAAGCTGGGCGAGGAGGGTATCCGCATCGAACACATATCGCTCCTTTAAGCTGCATCGCGCAGCACGTGAGGAGCGATGTTCCGCTCCCAGTTCATGACCTCCTTGGCGGCGAGGAACGCGCCGAAGCACTCAGCGGTCCGCTCCGCCTCAACCAGCTTCCAGCTTCTCGGCCGCACGTGCAGCGCAGCCATCCCGTCAATCGCCGGAATCGGTTCTTCAGTGCCGTCTTCGCGGATCAGGAAATCCGCGTTCGCCAGCGCACTCAGCTGCAAGCCGACTTCCGGGTAGACGCGCTTCCCGGTTTTCACGTCGCCGAGGATGACCCGGCTGTCGATCAGCGCGATGAAATCGAGTGTCCCGGCGTACCCGTGCTTGCGGGACCACAAGGTTGCCTCGTTCTCGATGAACTGGGGACGTTTGGCGAGCATGAACGCGATGAACTGGGAAGCGAACGCATCCACCTCATCATCCCACTCAGGGTACGCAACCCCTGTTGACCAGCATTCGATGAGGGTGTGCACGACATCGCCGACCTGAGCGCGTTCCTCGCTGTAGGTGCGGTGGGCGTTCTTGATCTCGTAGATGCGCTGCGGATGCGCCATGGTGCTGAGCCGGGTCCAGTTCGCCACCGCATGCTCGGCAGCCATCTTCGCTGCCCACGGGACCAGGGCCGGCTTCGGGATGCCCCCTTTGATGACGGTGGTGACGCTGGGCACCTGCTCCCCGGTGAGGGGATGCTGGTAAACGCGTGCGCCGGTGCTTGTGGTGACGGCCAGCTTAGGTGCGGTCATGTCCGCTCACCTGCCAGTTCTCAGCTAGCAGGGGCCGGAGCGCTGACAGGGCTGCCCTGAAAGGACAGCTCATCATGCCTCCGGTACAGCAGATCCTGCACGGTCACCTTCTCGCCGTCTTTAGTGGTGACCGTTTCCTGGAGCGCGCCGGCGGCCCCGGCCCGTTTCCACACTTCACGGAGGATCTCGACGGAATCAGCGCCGGCGATCTGGACGGGCCAGGACACGTGAGCTTCAGTTCGCGCCGGAACCGCATTTTCGCGTTTTGCGCCATTCTGGCGGTTAGGCGTATTTTCGTTATTCAGCGTGGAACGCTCATATGACTCAGAATCGGGATCTGGCTCATCAGTGGGAAGGTTCAGAGTCTGGAGGAGGGCGATGCGGTACGCGACGCTCATTGCCTTCGCTGCGGCTTTATCCCCGGAATCCATTGACTCGGAGAAAACGGTGGATTCCACGCAGTCGCCTGCGGGGCCGTGGAAGCGGTAGCAGACCATGAGCGTTACGTGCGCCATCGGGGTGCGGTTCTTGCCGACTTCAACAGTTTCGTAAGTGTGGGAGAGGACTTCGGGGGCTACGACAATTCCGTGCTTGTTCAATGCGGGCGCTGCTGCGTTGACAACGCTGTCAATGCCTCTGAAGTTGAAATTCTGGGATGTATTACGGCTGTCTTTCTTCACTGCGCCGATTTCGCTTTTCGCCCGGTTCAGCGCTACGTGCACTGAGGGGAGCCCTATCGGTGTCGTTTCTGTCATCAGCGGCCTCCTATCGCGGATCAAGTGGGGTGTGAGGGCCGCTTGGGAGCGGGGTGATCACAGGCTACAACGGTGGAAATCGATGGTCAACAACAGTTTTTCCCGGAAAGTTTCCGCAGGTCAGAGCCAATGTGACATGTCTTCCTAGTTACCTGGCGGTAAAGTAGGATTTTCCGGTCCAAGGTACCTGCCGTGCGGCTCACAGGTTCCGTTGCCATAATGTTTAGCGCTGTTGCAATTCCAGCAGAGCACCTGGAACCCAGGCGGCCAGCCGCTCCTCCGGAGCCAGAGATACAGCTGAACGCCGCCGCTACGGCCAGTCTGAGTACCACGACGATGCTCAGCGCCATGTCCATCCACGTGGTCAATATTCAAGAAAATCAGGTCAGAGATCCCGCAACAAGCACACTGGCCACCGTACGCTGCCATGGCGGCAGCCTTGTAAGTCGCCTGGTATCTCTTTCTGTTTTCTCTCCGACATGACCTGCACCAGCTCTGAACGCCACGGGAAGGAAACTCGTCCCATGTCTTGTACTCCCGGCACCGGGAGCACGCCCTGCCCTGATTGTCAACTATCTGGAGATGCTTTCCGGTCACATCCCCATCATATAGTTTTTTGTTCGAACGAAAGAGAAAAAGCCCTACGCGCGAGGGAAAAATCCTCCCGGCGGGGAGAGCCGTTTCACGCCGGAATCAGAAAACCCGTAATGGCGAGAAGGTTTTCCAGGGCCAGCTGCGCCTGCTGAACTACCACCCCGTTGCCGAGGAGATGAATCTGCTCCCGGTACGACAGTCCCGGCACCTCAGTCACCCAGCCTGCGGGAACACCCATCACCCACTCAACGAACGCGGGATTCAGCCGGTTCCTTGTTCTTCCGGCGACAGCGGGAACAAGAGCTGGTCGTCCGAGCACGCCTTCCCAGTGGCGGATCGCGTCCATGAATACTCCCCAGCGAGCATCGCTATTTCCCGTGGCAGGCTCGCCATCTGGACGTCCTTCCCCGGGATGCCTTTCCAGTCGCGTGCCGTGGGGGTAGGCAATAGCGTAAAAACGTTCGCGGAGATGGGGCGCTCCGGCCCAGGCAGCCGGTACGCAATGCCACGCACAGTCATACCCGATTCCGGCCAGGTCCCCGAGAACGTCATCGGCTCCCCGAACAAGGAGCTGGTCCACGTTCTCCAGGATGACGAGTCCCGGTCCCAGGATGCGAACGGCACGCCGTACCTCGGGCCAGAGCCATCGTTCATCGGCTGTTCCAAGTTTCCTCCCCGCTGCGGACACCGGCTGGCAGGGGAACCCCGCTGTCAGAATGTCGGGTCTCCTGATCAGCCGCCAGTCGGTCTTGCTAATATCCCCGGCGTTGGGCACATCCGGGTAACGGTACTGCAACAGCTTGCATGCGCCGGCGTCGATGTCCGCAACCCAGGCCAGGTCCCCGCCGAGGACCCTCTGCACGGCATGGTCGAGCATGCCCATGCCGGTGCAGAGCGACCCGATCAGCATTACAGTTTCACGGTCCGGTTAACCGCCCGTGCCAGGTCCGGGTCACGGAACCGGACCATCTCCACGAGCCGCTGGCCCGGCGCGGACAGCACCGGCTCCCCCGGGGTGTAACCGCGCCCGTGGCATGACGGGCAGGGACTGCGGCGTCCGTCCAGCCCCGGCATGACAGCCTCGCCGCCGCAGGTGACGCACGGCACCCGGGAGGGACGGCGCAGCTGCTTCAGCACGTCATCGGCTGTGGGGCAGAAGAACTGGAGGTGCCGCAGCACTTCAAGGTCCAGCAGCGTCCCCGGGGGATAGTCCCGCCAGTCGCCGGGATGACAGCCGCGCTGCACGACGTTGCCGCGCACCACCGTGTCATCGCAGGGTTCAAGATCGTCAGGGAACTCTGCGCGGAGCCGGAACTCGTCCACCGGCACGGCAACGCCCCGGTTGCAGGCTGCCTCATGACGGTGGTACACGACGCTGTGCCCCATGGTGTGCAGCAGGTACGCCTGCTGCCCGTGGCGGGGGTCGGTCTCATCGGTGACGGCGTACTTCCACAATTCGATTTCCGCCCACCGTGGGCGTCCCCTGCGTTCGTTATCAATTACCCCGAGGAGTTTCCCGTTGAATTCCAGGGTGCCATCGGGAGTTTCTATTTCGTGATGCTCAAAGTCTTCAGGAATTACTGTGTTCACGCTCTTCCTCTTTGCCATCGGCATTACAAGTATCCTTTCGTGCAGCTTACCATTCGATGGCAAGAGCGAATTATCCTGTGCTGTCTGCTGTTTCTTTCGCCGCAGCCCCCGTGCCGGGCGTTCTGTCACGCTTTCTGCATGTTGTCATCGTTCACCTGCATCACTATCATCATCGCAGGAGCGGCCGGGGAGCCGCCGCCTCGGAACCTCGCTCCTGTGATCTCACCTTACCCGTCCATGGCCCGGCCTATGCATCACCGTGCCTTCTTCCTGTCATGCGAGGAGGATCTTTGCGATACCCGGACACCCCGGCCGTGCAGCGGGCTGCCAGGCTGCGTCTTCACTGGGAACAGGGAGAACTGCGGCAGTTTGCCGGTATGGTTGCAATGATGAGAGAAGGAGAAGCGAAGGACACGATCACTGCCGTGGTGCTGATAGCGCACCTGGACGTGCTCTCGCTGCGGAACATGATCATGACGTGGGATGCGCAGTGCAGCGGGTAAGCCAGCTTCCCCAGCCGGCTGCCGACGGTGACATGTCCTGGCAGGACAAGGGTGCCTGCTGGGGGATGTGGAAGAAAGGGGACACTGACCTGTTCTTCCCCCCGGACAATCCCGGCCGCCCGAAACGGGGTGCGGGGGTGCTCGGGGAAGCGGAACGGGTCAGGCGGGCGCGGGCTGTGTGCCTGCGGTGCGATGTGCGTTCCCGGTGCCTGCAGTTCGCGCTGAGCAACAACCTGACCGGGGTGTGGGGGGCGACGACGGACGCTGACCGCCGTTACCTCAGGGGCGGGGACGAAGACGACGATGAGGATGGCGGGGCGGAGCTGGCCGGCTTACAATCGGCATGCAGAGAGAAAGAGGAAACATGATGCGGCGGTACGGCGTGCCTCCCGGGCAGCGGCGGGGTGAACTCAACCCCAATGCGAAGCTCAGCAACAATGATGCGCGCAGGATGCGGGAGCTGCGCGCGAATGAGAAGGTGTCCCAGGCTGACCTGATGCGCATCTTCGGCGGCGTGTCGCAGGCTACCGTCTCCCAGGTGCTGCGCGGTCTCACCTACAAGGATGCGGGCGGGCCTGTTGAGACAGTCCCGGTGGTGGTCCGGTCCCGCAAGCGTCCCGGGATCGAGGTTCCGTGAACCTGTACAGGTACCTGAACGAGCGTCATTCTGCCCGGATGCACCGGAAGCTCAGCGAGGCGGTCACCCGGTCGGACGCCGGGAAGGCGTACACCTGGGAGGAGCTGGAGAAGCGGTGGGAGGAGGAGGATGCCCGTCATGATGCCCAGCCCCGGGTGATCCGCAGGGTGCATGACGGGTACTGGAAGGTGCGCCGTCTTGCCCGGGACAACACTCCCCGCCGTGTGATGAACAGGGCAGTGTGGTTCTGGCAGCGGGGACGGCGCGGGTGGGCGGACTGTGATGCCTGGTCTCTTGACTCCTATGTCACGCGGGTGGCGGCGGAGGGGATGGCCCGTCTCGCTGCCGGGACAAGCGGCTGGCCGGGTGAGCAGTCGAAGTGGGCGACGCCTGAGGCGTGGGATGAGCACCTGGCGAGCCTGGCGGTGCGGCTCGGCGCGTGGAACAGCGACTCGTTCTCCGACAGGGAGATGTTCGAGGTGACGAAGAGGGCGATGCAGGAGTTCGCGGACAATCTAGGTGTGTACTGGGACTAGTGTGTGAAGTCCGGAGAGCCCGTCATGTTCCGGCATGGCGGGCTTTCTGCTTGCGGTGATACCGTGCAGTCGGCGGACGGTAACACCATCCGCAGGGTGTGTGTTGACAAACTAGAAGACGAAGATGTATGATTTGCGTTACTGCCCCCTAAGAGGCAGGCGCAGAGAGAAAGAGGAAAAATGGCAAAGGCTTTCCGTTCGGAGAAGGATCTTCCCCCGGAGGCGGCGGTCCTCGCGGAACGCATCCACCTGCTGGGCTTCGGGTGGACGTACATCCCGGAACACCGGCTGGCGGAGCTGGCCAAGCGCGTGCAGGTCCGGGACACCGCAGCGGTCGCCCCGCCGCGTGAAACGCACCGTTACGCGCTGGCACTCCAGCGCGGTGACGTGATGCCGCCCGTGGTGCTCACCGCTGACGGGTACCTCGTTGACGGGGCCACCCGTACCGAGGCTGCCAGGAAGATCGGCTGGACCAGCTACCCTGCGTTCCAGCTGGACGTGAACTACGAGACCGCACCGCCGGCGATGGTGCAGCAGCTCATCATGCTCGGGTCGGCGTTCAACCTGACGCACGGGCGCGGCATGAGCACCGCGAACATCGAAGCGGTCATCGAGGCTGTCGCGGAAGACGACGACTCCCCCAGGGACATCGCCCGTAAGCTGCACATCTCCGACGTGACCGTGGCGGGTGTCATGAACGCGGCGAAGGCACGCAAGCGTGCGGCGAAGCTGGGCATCCAGGTGTCGGAGTTCCTCACTTCGAGTCACCTGCGGCTGTTCGGGGGGAAGTCGATCAAGTACACCGACCCGGTGTTCAGTGAGTTCTTCACCCTCGCCCAGGATGCGCGCCTCACGATCAGTGCGGTGCAGGATCTTGCCCGTCAGCTTGAGGCTGAGGGCAGCGAGTCGGCGAAGCTGGGCATCCTGCGGGCGGAACGTGCCTCCTACCAGGGGGTCATCGACGGGGTGAGCGACAACCCGTCGCGGGCTGCTAAGCTCCGGCGCAGTCTCGGCTTCCTGAACGGCCAGGATGACCCTGGCCTGCTGGTGGAGCTGTCCCCGGCCGCTGCGGATGATCATGTCCGTGCGCTGACCGTGGCGAGGGAACGGCTGGACAGGGTGCTCGCGGCGCAGCGCCGGGTGGAAACCTCCCGGAGGACTGGCAGGAGATAAATGTCTGACGCGTTCCGGCTTGTCCGGCTCGTGGGTAACGGTGATGCGTCCGGCGGCGGCCTTCCGCTGCCGGACGCGTTCACTGCGGTGCTCCAGGAACTCCTGGACCACGGTCCCGCAGCAGCCGGGCATCTCACAGGTGTTACGAGCGCAGCGCTCTCTTACAAACATGCACGGGTGACGGCAACCTGGAAAACCTGGGATGACTTCACCGCTGACATCCTCGCCCAGCTCGCTGACGCGGGACTGGTCACGGAGAATGAGGGGAAATGGATGCTGACCGGGAAGTTCACTCCCGGGAGGCGTCATGTCATCATCCCGTCCGTGAACATCGGGGTGACTGTCCGCCGGCAGGCGGAACGGACACGCATCAACGCACTGTCCCGGATGATGATTGACACGAAGGCAGTCGAGTCGCGTCTCGCTCAGCTGGATGAGGATTCCCTTGCCATCCAGGGGATTCGCATGCACTTGCGGAACGCGGTCCAGATGCTGGAGGTGGAACTGGGGGACCGCATCCCGCCTGCTTCTGCCCGGCAGCGGGGGCCTGCTCCCCGGCCGACGTCAAGGGAACTGGCCCGGGATAAGTACGGGCTTGACGGCACAGTACCGTCGAGCAGGGCGAACGTGTTCGGTGCGGACGGGATGCGCAGGTGCGTGCGGTGCGGGCAGCTCAGGACGCCGGAGGAGTACCAGGTGTACTGGGAGAGCGGTCACAACCATGCGTACTTCCTGCGGGGTGCTTGCGTGCACTGCGAGCAGGAACGCGCCGCTGTCCGCAGCAAGCTGCTCAAGAAGAAATAAGCGCAGGAGAGGGTCAGCCATCACGACTGGCTGGCTGGTATCAGGAACCTCCGGCTCTGCCGGGGGTTCCTTCTGCTTTGCGGCTTCATGGTGGAGGTGGGCTGCGCTGCTGGGGTGCATCGCGATGGAGTTCTGCCAGGCGCGGGGATCAGGGGTGAGGATGTCGTTGGCCATGGGTTCATGGTAGCTGGCCTGCAAAGATCCTGTAACTTTTTGTATTGGGCTAGCGCTTTTCGGACACGGAAAAGTACGGGAAACGCTGCTGCCAGGCTGCTTAGATGAACGTTGATTAGGTGGGGCATGCTATATCTGAGGGACGAGGGTTAAGCGGCCACCCAGTGCAGGTTCAACCAGGCCAGGAGCGCAAGCGATCCTCACCACAGGAAAACCACCGGAAACCTGCACCATCCATCCCCGGTACCGTTCCAGTGCTTCCCCTTCCCTTTCCCGGCACAGGTTAAATCAGGTTCCGGTCAGCGGATAACTGATCACCAGGCACGGTTCACCCAGTGCCCCCTCACAAAATTCGTTTGCGGATACCTGTACCGCCGCAGCCCCGGTACCCAGCGCTGCCCCGCCACGACGCAGCGTGGCCAAAAGCAAAAGGCGCACCGAAGAGAGAAGATGAAAGAAAATGACCGGAACTGCACTGTACGGGCAGGTGCTGAACGCGACAGCGGATGAGGTGCGGGAGCTGATCTGGATCGCCGACGCCCTGGATGGAAGGCAGCCTGATCACGTGCACCTGCTCAGCTGGCTGCTGCACTGGGCGCGGGGAGGATGGGACACCATCAACGAGTACCCGGGCAGCCAAAGTGCCGTCCTGGCTACACCACGGCAGGTGATCAGCTACTACCGTGAATACATCAACGGTACGCGTTGACAAAACACTAGTCGTGGTGTATTGTTTGCGGTATGACAGAGAAAGATGACACCGAAGCCCGGCGTGAAGCTGAGCTGATGACAGAAGCTGTCAAGCTCATCGTGAGGAACATCCGTGACACCTCCGAGCACAAGCGTGACGTGATCTACGGGGCGTCCTCCATCCTCGCGGTGATCGCCGGTGCGCTCCTGGACCGGCTCGGGTTCCCCCATGAGGAACACGCTGACGTGCAGATCAAAACAGACCTGGAAGAAGACGCATCGGTCATCATCACCTGGGTCAAAGAAGAGGACGCCTCCGTTGAATGAGTACGCCATCACCACGATCATCCCCGCTGAGCATGCGGTCACAGTGCACCCGCCGGCGGGAGACGGGTGGGAGATCCTCCAGATGACCCAGGGAACAAGCACATCAGGGAAGTACGGCGGTGCTCTCGTCGTGATCCTCTGGACACGCAAGGCGTAAAACAGTAAAGAAGATGAGAGAAATGGATGGCTGGGCAGCAGAATTCAAGCGGCGCATCACCGACTGGCTGATCCGCCAGGGCACCCCTGTCAGCCTGAAGCCCCGCCAGTACGGGTGGATGGACGACAACTGGCAGAACCTGTACAAGCACCTGGACGAATGCCACCCGGACTACGAGGCGTGCACCTACGAGGACTCCGGCTGGAGCGAGTTCGCCGGGACATTCGCTGAACCCCAGTTCCAGGACCGTCAGGGCATCGACCTGTGCGTCACCTGCGCCTGCGGGAAGATCGCCGGCCGGCACTGGCGGTACGAAGGCACCCACGGGGACCTGCTGCGCGGCATCACCGGAGACACCAGGTGAACCCGAAGATGCGTCACGTGATCTGGTGGGCAGCAGCGCTCATCCTGCTTATCCCCGCGCTGCTGTCCGGGGTCGCCCTCGACACCGTGAACCGGATCGATACCATGCTCACCGCCTGGTGGGATAACTTCCATGACTGGGCTTACCAGGAGGAACGATGACACTCGGTGAGCTGATCAGCCTCCTCGGACAAGCCGACCAGGATCTCATCCTCCCCGACGGATTCACCTACCCGCACAGCTACCGGGGTATCTACGCAGACGTAGCGTTCGAGCCGGCGGCTGACGTCAAGGTCAGCGACATGCTCGCCGCCGCGAAATCCGCTGTCGGTGCCGTCTTCCAGGGATACAAAGGCGGCGACTACCTCATGAACGAAAGCACCATCGCGCACATCTCCCCCTGGGGACAGAGCACAGAAGAAGACGACATCAGCCCACGGCTGCTGAAAAACATGCTCGCCCGGGGATACAAGCACGCCGCAGACCGGCCCACCGATGAGATCATCGTGGACGAGGTGCGCATCACCCCCGTCACCTACTACGTCAGCATGCTCCCCGGAGACTGGGAAGACTCCCCGTACCTGTGGACAGCTGTCGTGGACTACAAGGGAAACGGGCTATGGACCGTCACCTGGGGCAGCACCGCAACTCTCAACAGGAACGGCACCCTTGACCCCCACGGTTCCGGCAAGGAATGGGTCAAGGATCACACGTTCACCCTGAGCGAGGCACTCAGCAAGGCACAAGACCTGGCGAAAAACCAGCGGTCAAACACCCAGTTCGGGGCGTTCACCGCAGAAGAAATCATGACAAAGAAAGCACGAGGGGGACTGTGAAACTCACCTTCGGCTGGACAATGATCGCCTACCTCGCAGGATGGGCGCTGCTCACCTGGTCCGCCACCAGCAACGGACCCCAAGGCCAGTTCACCGGATGGTTCTGGGCATACGCCGCATACACCCTCATCATCGGCACACTGATACTCGCCGGGATCATGACAGGAAAAATCCGGTAATGAACGAGTACTTCTGGCTCATAACACTCAGCACCCCCAAAAGAACAGGGTATACAGCAACCTCCGTCAACGGAATAACCGAATGGGCGCACGGGGAAACACGCACCAGCATATTCACCCGGCTCCTGGAATACGCCCTCAAAGAAACAGGATTCCCCAAAGGCCAGACAGTAGTGCTGTTCTTCTCCCTGGAAAGAAACATATAAAAAGCTTCTCCCCGGGCAGCCGAGCCCAGGGAGAAAAACGAAAAGGAAACAGAAGAAATGACAGAAGCACGAGTGGAAAAGCCGTTCCTCCCCGCCGGGCAGGAACAGGAAGTCGTCGTCCTCCTCGACACCAGCGGCTCCATGGAATGGGAAGCAGCCGACGGCAGCACCGTCTCCCGCTGGGATGTTGTCCGCGAAGCACTCCCCCAGTTCATCATCGCCCTGGAATCCCACGACTCCCAGGCCGCCGAAGAGCAGGCCGGCGGCTCCGATGAACTCGGCGGGCTCCTCATCCACGGGTTCAGCAACATCCACACTGAGCTGGGCGACTTCAACAGCTCCAACATGGCCCGCAAGATCGCCGCGATCAAGATCGGCGGCGGCACCACCATCATGCCCGCCTGGAAGGCCGCACAGGAGGACTACATGGAGGAGTTCGGCGAGGTCGACGCGATGGACCGTCCCGCCCTGCTCACCCTCGTGATCACCGACGGCGAAGCCACCGACGCAGCCCAGTTCGCTGAGGTGCTCAAGTCCGCCAAGACCGGCCGGTACTTCGCTGTCGCCGTCGTCGGCCACGGCGACGAGCACGACAAGACAGTGCGCTCCTACAAGGCAGCCGCTGACGCCAACCCGAAGCACGTCACGCTGCTGTCCTTCGACAGCGAGACGAACCCGCAGGTGCTCGCGAACGACCTGATCCTCCTCGCAGGACTGGCCGAATAAAACCACCCCGGACGTTCCCCCGCACCCCACATGAGCCTGGGTGCGGGGGAACCCCGGAGAAAGGACAGCTCAAAGCAACACCCGCCGCATGCCGACGTTGACATACACAAGCATGCACCAGTTAAAATGGATCATGAACATGGAACCGGTGAAAAACCTTGGGGGCTTCCAGGAGGCAGCAGCACTCCTCACGCGCCTGTCCGGACGAAATTACACCCGCCAGGGCGTACAGCAACTATGGAAAAGACGAGACGTAAACGGGTTCCCCGACCGTCAGTCATGGAACATCAACCACCGCACAAAACTACTATTCGACCTGGACGACATCGCCGACTGGTACGCATTCCCCGAAGCAGCCGCAGTACTCACCGCCGTAGCAGACAAACAGCATGACAGCTCCGACGTGTACCACCTGTGGGCAAACCGCACCGTGACACAGTTCCCGGACCGAACACCCGGCGGACGCCACGGATTCGCTCTTGATGAGGTAGCAGAATGGCAGAGGAACATCCGGGGCCGGACATAGAAGCACGAGCGCGCATCCTCGGCCGTCCCCGCATCGGCGACGCAGCACGCGAAGCAATGACAGCCAGACTGTGCGAGTACCGTGCACACGGGTTCCTCACCCAGGAAGAGTTCGACGCCCGCCTGGACATCATCCAGGCAGCGAAAACACAGGACGAGGCAGCGAGAATGTTCAAAGACCTCAATCCTGCCCTTCTTCCCGTGGGAGTCCCCGACCCGGCACCCGTCCCGGTGAAAACCGAGACGAAACGGACGGTGCATCCGGCAGCAGTATGGTTCTGGGCGATGCTGATCCTGATGGCCGTCCTGTTCGGCGCAGGCGTCGCCGGAGTCGAATGGCTGAGCCGCACCGCTGTCGGCCTGCTGATCCCCGGCCTGGGATACGGGCTCATCCAGGGGATACGTGAGAAATACGGGAAAAACTGGTAAGAGGGTTGACAGACGTGACAGTCATCGGTACCTTTAAGCCGTTGACAGGAACTGGGACAACTGGGGTTACTGTCAGGAGGGCAGGCGGATGTTCTACCACCTGCACGCACGGCACACGAAACACCGGCTGATACGCCTACTATGGCTGTGGTTCCTAGCGGTGGTCCTCGTGTGGATCTGGTACTGTCCGACAGTTAGCCACGCCATAACCAATTTTATGCTTTTCGTGGCGTTGGCGTCGCTTCTTGCCGGATGGACCGGCCGGAAGAGAGACAATAGAAAGGCATGAAACCAATGCGTCACACTAGGCTTGCGGCATGGGCCGCAGCTGTAGCGCTGATCGGGGGTGGCGCAGCCGCTGCAACGCTTTCCGCAAGCGCATCGGTCAGCTCGCCAGTCCGATACACGAAGTCAGGAGCTGTCACCGTCGCCGGGCACTACGCCCACTCGACTGACAACGAATTTAATTTCACTCACATCGAGTCGTATCTTGGCTCGGATGACGGCGGCACCTCACTGGAGTACCTGCCGGTCGCCCCTCTGGTGACTGACGACAACGGCAATCCGGTGACTGACGGAAGCCCCATCACCCGCCTGCTCCGCAGCAACGAGCCCGGCATCATCATGGGCGGCGTGGGCGTCGGGCTCTGTGACTCGGCCGGCGGCGAGGCCGCAGGCGGAGACGCGATCCAGCTCGGCGCGGTGTACGTTGGCAACGGAAAGAAGGACATCGTGGAGGTGTCCGGGCAGTTCGGCCCGGTCATCAACACGCAGAACTTCAGCAACGACCGCTGCCAGAACGGCCTGCTGTCCACCGACCCCGGTGCGCACATCGTCAACGGCGAGGTTCTGCTGGCGAACGTGCCGGTGGGTGACACCGTGCAGGCCGGCATTCTGACCGACCCGTTCCACACGTTCTTCCTCGGCAGCCAGGCGTTCACCGCCGGTCACATGGTGTTCTACGCCACTGACCTGGTGACGAATGACAACAACAACGGTCACCTCGGCGGGTTCGTTAACGGCAACCTCGTCGCCAACGAGGCTGACGCGGGCGCGGTCAGCGACACCACCGAGTCGCTTGCGCTGACTGGCGACCCAGTGCCGCTGCCGAACTTCGGCGCATACCATCACGTCGGTGTCAGCTCCCTCGCACGGTGGGCGCACATCCTTGTCAACGGAAACAACAACGTGACCGGCACGGAAACCAGGGGTGCATTCCAGTCCAACCTGGACTGGACCGACAACCTGGTGGCTTCCACCTCGGATGGCACCTCCATCGGAATCCTGAAGCTGGCTCCTTCGAACTTCGGCGCGGACAACACGTACGTCGGCGGCGGTGTCGGGATCGTCAGCTAGGTTATACTCCATCTCCGGGCGGGACTGACACTACCCGCCCGGAGATGGACCCCAAGGTACGGCAGGTACGGTTAGGCAAGGTTTGGATCGGCGCGGCCCGGTAAGGTGTGGTGCGGCAGGCTTGGCATGGTGAGGTATCGCTGGGCGCGGTAAGGCTGGGCACGGCAGGTACAGATAGCAGCTGGCAGAAGACCCCGATAGGATGAGGAACCATGATGCGGAACAGGCTCAACGCGGCCATCGCCGCAAGCACCCTCGCACTAGCCGCCTGGTCAGGACTAGGACAGCCCGCGCACGCAGCAGCGCTGAACAGCACCTGCACCCAAGGTGAAGACCCCACCTGCAATCCCGGCTCAGGCTGGACTGAGGTGTTCATCACCCATGCCGGCTCCGGCGGTTTCGTCTGGGCGATCCAGGATCTTGGCGACTCGCTCGATCAAGCTTATGAGAACCAGAGCTGCCAGCGGCAGAACAGCATGTACTGGTGGTACCGGAGCATCAACGGCGGTGCGCAGGCGCAGTTCGTGCAGGACGGCAACGACGGCAACTTCCATGCGCTGGGATTCAGCGGAGGCGAGTTCAAGCTCCAGTCCGGCGTGGGCACCATCGGGCTCTGGTTCTGGGATCAGTCCGGGGGCAACTGGTCTTACGCCAGTGACTCCATCGGGTCTTACTTCATGACTTCCCCCGACGCCGGGAGCACCTACATTGAGGCCACTATCAGCGTCCAGTCCCACTGGGCTGTCAGTTACGCGCCGTTCCCGACGGGCAACCACTGCAATACGCACTCGCCGGCATGAACTCCAGCCGGCAATAGGGTTGACAGGGCAGTAGTCAGCGGGTAAGTTGGGGTTCGTGACAGATCTCAGCACTTCCAGGCGCAGCTTCCCGTTCGCGGGCTGGCTGTCGTATGCCCAGGGGCAGCCTGGCTAGGGGCCGGAGCGGTAGTCTGGCCCCTGGAGGAGAGGATCTTCCGGGGGTTTTTTGTTGGGGAATGAACTCCAGTTAAACCGGGTTGACAGATCCGGGGATGCTGGTAAGGTAGGAAGCGTAGGGGGTTGACAAAACCTCAGACGATGTGAGATGATTAGCTCAGCAACAGAGCGGGTAGCCGCAGGGCGGAACCAGGTCTCCAAAGCCTGGAAGCAGGGCTCGATACCTTGTACCCGTGCGCTTGAGCCTCTCGTACAGGCATGCTGATTGAGAACTCCACAGAGATAACGCAACAGGCCGGGTGAACCATGCCCGGCCGCATGGGCTGCTAGCTCCAATTGGCAGAGCAACTCCCTTGCATGGAGAAGGTTCGGGGTTCGACTCCCCGGCGGTCCACGTACGCCCGTCCTTTAAACGGGATACCCTCGCCAGTCGCTGAGGCGAGGCTAAAGACAGCCTGACAAGCTGTCCGCACCCTCATAAGGTGCGCAAGCAGGAACCCTCTGACAAAGGGGTCACTGCACAGGCAGGCACCAGGGCCAACCCCCTAGTGCTGGTGAAGGACGCTCCACCCCCCTGTGGGGGAATGCGAACCGCCCGGAACGGCAATGCTAGTTCAACGGCAGAACGCCTCCCGGAGAGGGGGGGATCGGGGTTCGAATCCCCGGCGTGCCAGTGAAGGGTAAACCACAATATCAGCAGTACCATCCGCAGGGAGACGAAAGTCAGGGCCTGCGATGAGGCAGAATCCGCAGGAACCACCCTTGACGAGCATAATGCCCGAGGGTGAGCAGTAGAGGTAGACAGGACGGGTTCGACTCCCGTACCCCGGTGGATTGCTGGGGTGAGCCAGACGGAGAGGCATCCGCTAATGAAGCGGACGATCACTGAAACTGCACAGGTGCGGTCCGCTGCCGAGGCAACATCATCAAGGGTCAGAATCTGAGAACCGCACGCGTCCAACCCCCGCCAGCCTGACTGAGCGGTCTGCGATTAGCCTGCTTAGTACTGGTCCGCTGACCCGCACGGGGCTGTAGCGCAGCTGGTAGCGCACCTCCATGGCATGGAGGGGGTCCGGGGTTCGAGTCCCCGCAGTTCCACAAGGGCACCATCCCGGACGACGCACGCTCGCCTGAGTGCAGGGGTAGGCAGGCGAGCGACCTGGGATGGTGCCCACCCAGCCCACCGGAACAACATCAAGGGAACAGGGAAATGAAGAGCAACTCACAGGGAGCCGGGCAGTCCGGCGGTAACAGTGTCATCGGCCCGGACAGCAAGTCCCAGCGGGACCAGGGCTTCGGGTACATCAGGTCATCATCGCACTGGGACTTCACCCAGCCGCGCATTCCTGCCTGACAGGAACCACGCAAACGGGATGTAGTGTACTGGTCGCACGCCGCGTTTGGGACGCGGAAGACAAGGTTCGATTTCCTTGTATCCCGACGCCGGAAGATCAGGTTCGACTCCTGTCCCGTCCACCCGTGGGCGGGGTAGCTTAACGGAAAAGCGCCGGGTCTACGGGCTATAGCGCAGCTTGGCAGCGCGCCTCGTTCGGGACGAGGAGGCCCCCAGTTCAAGTCTGGGTAGCCCGACAAGGGAAGCAGCCGGTCTCGGGGCTGCTGCTTCCCCCTAAGCCAGCACTGCCAGGTGCGCAGGCACGGAGATACTTCACCTCTTACAAAGATGAGCCAAAACCATCTCTGAGCCGACCCTGATCTCTGGCAGTGCTGCCACACCCGATGAAAGAAGAACATCATGGGAAAATTCACCCAGATCCTCCGGGACAGTTTCCGGAACACTGACGGCGGCGTCAGGGACCTGATCGATGAGCAAGTCCAGTCCTCCGCGCACATCCGCAAGATCACCGGCCGCACCTGGTCCGAGAAGCCGCGCGGGGTCGTCATCCCCGACGGGTACAAGGCGCAGGAACAGCCGAACGGCCAGTGGAAAATCGTCAAGAAGTAAAAGCAAGGTCAGGTAGCTCAGCTGGTACGAGCGTCCGCCTGAAAAGCGGAAGGGCGGCGGTTCGACCCCGCCCCTGACCACGAGAATCATCCAGGTGCGCAGGCATACGGTTACTTCTCTCAGCAAAAGGGCGAACTCCAGGTGAGATTCCTGGCCCCCCACGGGGGGTGGTGTAAAAATTAACACGCGTAAACGTACCGTAGCCGACTTTGATCTCTGGATGATTCTCCTCGCGGCAGTCCCCCGTTTTCCCAGTTCCGGGGGACTGCCGCGACCCTGCGGCATTAGCTCAACGGCAGAGCACCAGCCTTCCAAGCTGGGGGTCAGGGTTCGATCTCCCTGATGCCGCTCGCGTGGGTCACCAACGCTCTCCTGTGCAGGTGACATCTGGCCCGGCATCTTGAGTCCGCATGGCGCGGAGGAGCCCCAGCCGGGGAATAACTGGCTCCCAGGGAGAGCACCCAAGGACGGTGAGGACATGAGAGGCATCGCGAACCCGAAGTACTACTGCCAGGAATGCGGATGGGCAGCGAAAGGCCCGTGTCCCCGCCACCCTGGCATGAACGTCATGATGGGCACCAAATGGCGGCCAGGGAAGAAAGGCAAGAAGACACGCCTGTGGGACAACCGGGTTCACGGGTCCCAGACCCCAGGGGAACCTGGCAAGCTGCCGCCGTTCACCCCGCGCGGTTACCACAGCCGCCCGTTCCGGGCGCTAACATCTCCGTCGCCGTTCCTGAAGGAACTCGGCGCGAAAGATTTCTCCCATGACGGGAAACGCTCATGGTGAGATACAAAGGATGCCGGTGCAAGCCGGAGAGAAGCATCACCGACTCCACCCACAGAACCTGCCGGTACGGGCGCTGCCTTGAATGGCACTGCCCTGACTGCAAAGGGAACCTCGGCGGAGTCGGCCCGGTAGGCTGCAAATGTGACGGGTACATCCGGGAACTGTTCTACCCGGACATGATGGCAATGGAATCTCATGTGCCAGTGAAGCCGAGCATCGTCCGCCGTCGTAACCAGAAAAGGAAAACGCGGGAAAGATTCCTGCCCTGGCCTCGCTAGCACAATGGTTTACTGCAACGCACTCTTAATGCGTGGATTCCCGGTTCGAATCCGGGGCGAGGTACGTAACATAAAGGCAGACGAAGGGAACAGCACATGGGCAAGGGAGATTGCGGGGTCTGCTGCGGCAGTTCCGAGTCCGGCAGCGGCCCGCTTAAGATCCGGAACTGGCAGTTCACAGTGGCCCGCCAGGGTCAGGCGACCAGCTGGGACACCACCGAGCCGAAGCTGGGAGCCTGACCATGGAAACCGATCGCGGTATGGGGGAAGCTGGCCCTTCCGAAGGCGGTCCCCGTCGGGGCGGGATCAGGGACTGGCAGCTCATCGAGATCCTGAACGCCCAGATGAACATCTGGAAGCTTCAGTAAAAAGCACGGGCCGTAACCATCCGGCAGGGGTTCTGCGGTACGCCCCCCGGTTCGACTCCGGAGAAACACCGCCCTGGGCGAGTGGCGTAAAGGCAGCCGCGCCGGCCTCAAAATCCGGTATCCGCAAGGATGTGCGAGTTCAAATCTCGCCTTGCCCACAGGGAGATAGGGTTCTCGTGCACCAGAGGGTTCTCCCTTTCGAAACACGGTATGTGTGCACAGCAGACGGTGACTGCTAAACCAACGCCGGCGCGGAGGCGGTCCGCCCCTTGCAAGCAGAGGGGAATCTACTGAAGCGCTAATGTCCTCTAGTTCAATTGGCAGAACACCTGGTTCTGGACCAGCGAGGTTCTTGGTTCGACTCCAAGGGGGACAGCAAAACCGCAGACGGTCCGCCCTTGAAACAGAGGGAATCTGAAAGCGGTTCAGCCGGCCAGGGGATGAGAAGGAAGTCCCTGTAAGCGACACCCCTGACTGCAAGGGGGTAGGGCCCCGCCCAGGCTGCGACTGGCCTGGATACGACTCAAGCGCCGGCGAAGGCTTCAGCGTGAGCCAGTTAGGGGGAGTCGCCTCCAGTCCTGTAAGCGCTGAAGCCGGCCCGCCTCTTTAGCTCAGCGGCAGAGCACCATCCTCGTAAGGTGGGGGTCCCCAGGTCAGCACTGGGAAGAGGCTCGACAGCACACGCTGTTACTTCACCCCGGACGCGGGTAACCACGTACTGCATGCACAACAGCTCATGGCAGCGAACTGAACAGCAACTGTGGAACCAGCTGATGACCCCGCCCCGGCGGAAAATCACCCTCCACTCAATCCCGGTGACCGCTGCCGGGAAACGCAAGCAGATCAGCAATGAGATAGAGAAACAGAAACGGCATGCTTTCCTGGACGAGTGGAAAACACTCCGCTTGTTCCTGGAACATTAAGTAAAGACGAGCGGCCCCAGGGTCTGGGTACCGTGCAGTGCCATAGGCTGACGTACCACTCCCCCTAAGTACACGGGGTGCAAGAGCGTCTGAGCTGCACGGGAGGTATCGGAGGTTCGAGTCCTCCCCGCCGCGCTAGGAGGAAGACAGGGCAGAGGATGCTCCCGCGTGTGCCAGTCGGCCGGCGTCCACGCCCGGATGCACCTCAGGAAACGGCCAGAGGCTGTCCGGCACCGTCCCGGTGCCACCACGCAGGGTGGCGCTCCTCCCCCGGGATCGTGCTAGACCCCTTTCCCGGTTCCCCTGTCTTCCTCCGCCCCGCCGCCACGCACGGCTGTGGCACAGCCCCTTGTAAGGGCAGTGAGTCGGCTCGACACCGGCTGGCGGCTCGAACTGCCCCCGGCGGTCCGCCCTTGAAACAGAGGGAATCTGCCGGGCAAGCAGGGGGGATTCTAGAGTCCCCCGAGGGTGAAACCGATGCCTATCAGGCTGCGGCGTTCTAGCGCCTGCCAATAGTGCCTGATGCGCAAGTCCTGCGGCAAACCCCGGGTGACGGGGCGCTTTCATGCCGGGAACGTCCGCAGAACGCCAGGGGAGTAACCCTTTCATGTCCATGTAGCCCAATGGCAGAGGCACAACGTTGAGGACGTTGCCAGTGCGAGTTCGACTCTCGCTGTGGACACGCAGAAAGAAAACAGAAAGGGAAGAAAGGGGGGGCATGACATGACATGGCAGGCAGGCGGACCCGTCACCGAACACAAGAACTACGTCGGCGAAGGATGGCATCCGCTCCTCGACCAGCTCCACGAAGAACTCGCAGCACTCGACCCGCATTACCAGGTCAGGCAGGTCAAGGAAAAGTTCGGGGGACTCCGCGTCTACCTGGACATCGACCCGGACACCTGGTCCCAGGTCAGCGTGATCATCCGCAAGTACGAGAAGCTGTCCTACCAGACCTGCGAAGTCTGCGGGAAACCCGGCAAGCCCAGTGACCCTAGCATGGGATGGGTGAAGACGGAATGCCCGGAGCATGCAGCGGACAGGCCGCAGCGGACCGCCGCGTACTGGGCGGAGAAAGCAGCTGGAGACCAGAGTGTATAAGCAGCGGAACAGGCGAGTAGAAGCTCTCCAGTGGACCGGAGATAACCTGGCTGAAGTCATCGCGCTCTGCGGGCAGGACAACGTGCGCAGTTCCGGAGCCAGAGTTCAGGTTGTCTCATCAGCAGAGAACATGTGGCGGGAACTCACCCTCGGAATGTGGATCACGAAAGATCTTAATGACGGGTACACCTGCCTCCATTCAGGGACAGCCTTCGAAAGATTCTGGCAGCCCGCCGATGACTGACCAGGAATTCCGGGACCTGTGGATGGAAGCCAGCAGTGAAGTCGCCGACAGGTTCTACCCCTGGGGGGAAACCAACCGGCGACGGGGAGAGTACCTGCGGGACCAGGCGATCCTCTACGTGGAAATCGTGAAACGGCTCAGCGCTTACGGGTACATGGAAAACGAATGACAGATTACAGGGAACTGGAAGCAGCAATCGAACTCATGGAAAACCGGGAGAAGCTGATCCCCGCGCCAGCCGTCAGGCTGTTTTTCCTGAAGTGTCCCGAGTGCGGCAAGCGGATCTGGAACTCGCTGTTCACAACGGAACTCAGCTACCAGATCCATTACATGGACGCGCATCATGCTCAGCTTCCTCGTTAGCGCGTACCGGGCGAACCCGGTCCGCCCGCACTGCAACAGCCGGCGGCATACCGTCCTGTGCAGGATCGCCACCATGATCCTGCCAGTCACCTGTGATATGCCGGGTCCCGGGAAAAGCAATCCGCTGTTCTGATTGTCCAGTAGGGGAACCGGCAAACCCGGCAGGTTTTGGTCCTGCATGATCCAGGTTCGAGTCCTGGCTGGACAGCGCAAGAAAGAAAACTGGGAGGAAACAATGGATGAAGTGAAGCCGACGCCGATCCGGCTCAAGCGGAAGTACCTGGTCGGCGGGAAGTCCCGCTACCACGCCGGGTACGGGGGCAACAACAATCCGGCGAAGCAGCACCGCAAGCTGACTGAGGCGGAAATCGCCCGGCATCTTGCCCAGCCGGTTAAGGTGATGGTCATCAAGAACAACGGCCCGGCCAGGATGAGCATCGTGTAGAAGGTTTGCCCGGATAGCTCAGTGGCAGAGCATCTTCATGGTAAGAAGAAGGTCCACAGTTCAATCCTGTGTCCGGGCTCAAGGGGACAGCACCAGCCCATGCTGTCCCCCCATGTCGCTGTAGCACAATGGCTCAGTGTGACGCCTTGCCAAGGCGTTGATGCGGGTTCGATTCCCGTCAGCGACTCTGGACCCGCCTGGCCTGCCGACCGCCCCCCCCGTGCTCGTCGGCCCTTCCCCCAGGCGGGTCCCCCCTGCTGTCATAGTGAAGTGGCATCACGTCAGCTTCCCAAGCTGACAGTGCGGGTTCGATTCCCGCTGGCAGCTCAACCCTGAACTCACGGTAAAGCACGGTGTCTTACGCAGGCCGGCTGCAGTCCGGTACCCTCCGGAGGGTTGCGCCGTGAACAAGGGGTTACGCTGGCCCTGCCCTGTTTCCTGGGGGGTTCCGGGGTGGGGCCAGTATCTTGCGCACGTGGCGGAATGGCAGACGCGCTAGCCTCAGGAGCTAGTGTCCCGTGAGGGGCGTGGAAGTTCGACTCTTCTCGTGTGCACGGAAGGTGAACCAGCCGGGGATGCTGGGCTCGCCCGCTAAGCGATGCGCGGCTAACCACCGTAGGCTTCGAGTGCCTCGCCTTCCTCGCAGAAGAAACGGCAACGATGAAGGAAAATAAATGTCACTGAAGCACCTCCGGATCGCCAGCACAGTCGCATCACTAGCCCTCGTAACGGTTAAGTCCGTCGCGGACTACCGCCGGCATGACGGTCATGACAAGCACAGCCAGACCTGCGACTGTCTCGGCGGCTGCACCCTCTGCGCTGTCGACACCGCACTTCACGGCTGAACTCAAGCCTGGAAGGTAAACCGGGCAGGCGTACCGGCACCCGTTGGAAGCGGGTTGGCTGCTGAGAAGCAGTGCGAATCGTGTTCGCTGCCTTCCTCGGAAAGGAAAGAGAAGAATGAAGATTGCTGAGGCGCTCGCAGAGCGTGCTGAGCTGGCGAAGAAACTGCGCGGTATCCGGGTGAGGATCGAATCATCCGCCCGGTTCCATGAGGGGGAAGAGCCCCTGGAAGACGCGACGGTGCTCATCACCGAGGCAAGGGCGCTGCTGCACCGGCAGGCGGCCATCGTGTCGTCAGTGAACCGGACGAACATGATGACTGAACTGGAATCAGGGGTGACGATCACGGCGGCGCTGGCCCGCAGGGACATGCTCACCCAGGAGATCCAGCTGCTCAGCGATTCCGCTGACAAGGCCGGGCCGAGCATGGACCCGTACAGCCGGGGGCGGCGTCGCACGGAGCTGATCGAGAAGACGAACATTCCTGTGGCGGAGCTGCGCAGGGAAGCGGATGCGCTGTCGAAGGAACGCCGTGAGCTGGACACCAGAATCCAGCAGGCGAACTGGGCGACAGACCTGGTGGTTTAACAGGAGAGTCGGTAGCCGTAATCAGGGTGAGCGCAAATCCTTACTAGGCTGCGGCCTGGTCACCCGGAGCGTTCGGGCAGCGTTCAGCTTACAATTCAGCCCAGTCACATCAGCATCACGCAACCCTCGCACAACGGGGTTACCATGCAATGTTACTACTCTGCGCTAACTGATTACGGTGAGGGATCTAGGGTTAGGGGATCTCTCCTGCGGAAGGTCAACCGGACAGGCGTGCCGGGCTCGCCCCGAAAGCGATGCGTCCCCTCAAAAGGATGGTGTTCAAATCACCGATCTTCCTCTATAATGTCAATGGATCGTAAAGCTGCCAGGGGTAGCCGCCGGCTTGAACCCGGCTGGGCGCGTGAGCGCTGGGGGTCGGGACCTCTGCGATCTGCGGGTGACGACTCAGCCGGTTGAAGAGGCGGTCCTGATAAGACCGTAGTGCAAGGTTCAACTCCTTGGTCACCTACGTGAAATTCAGTGCAGTTGATAAGGGAAGCAGGAGAAGCATGTCAGACTGGGAAACAACTCTTCTGGAGCCAGTCGTGGATAAGCCGGGTACTGAACTTGCAGTGATACCGAAGGAGCTGCCACGTGGACGCCATCGACGCCCAAAGCCTCCACGAGCTAGCGCAGCTCACCTTGCCGGAGCACGATACCGTGACCTGCTGGTGCTGCTGTCTCGACTGCGACTTCAACTACCAAGAGGTCATGGCGGAAAGTAATGCACGCAGACGGCTCATGCAGTGAGTGCGGGTGCACCTGGCCGCCCTGCCGTCGCAAGGGAGTATGTGTTAGCCCGTGGGCGTTCCGGTGGTGGATGTTCCGGCATCCACGGCAGTACAGGCAGGAAAGGGAACGTCTCTGGCAGGAGGTTGAGAATGACCAGTAAACACGCGGGGAAACAATGTCCCCATTTCGATCTGGATTCGACGCGGAACAAGCTCGAATGCTGGGAGCATGATTCTGTTACCGGACTCCACTTTGATCCGATCTGGGGTGTCTACTGGCAGACTCGTCAGGAGCACGAGGAAGCCTAAAGCCCCGCTGGTGTACCGAGCGCATCGCAGACTTTTAATCTGACAGGACAGGGTTTGACTCCCTGGCGGGGTACTTGCGGTTCGATCCTTGATGGTGCACACTAAAGCGTGCCATATAAAGGTGACGCCAAGCGACAGTACCAACGTGACTGGATCAACAAGCGAAGACAAGAGTGGTTCGCCGACAGAGCTTGTGCCGAATGCGGCAGCACAACCGATCTGCAACTCGACCATGAAGATCCGAAGAGCAAAATCACTCATCGGATCTGGTCCTGGTCGGCAGAACGTCAGGGAGCGGAGCTGGCTAAATGTCGCGCCCTTTGCCGCCCGTGCCATCTGCTGAAGTCTGGTCCAGAACATCAGAAAGGCGAAGACCGTCCTCACTCAAAGTTGAGGAACGAGGACATCCTCGTGATCAGATTGTCAGCAAAGTCTTACCGCGTGCTGGCAGCTGAATATAACGTCTCGCGCACTTTGATAGGGAATATCAAGAGGCGTGAAGATTGGAAGCACCTGTAGCCTAGAGGATAAAGGCGATCCGCTTCTAACGGAGAATACGCGGGTTCGAATCCTGCCAGGTGCACCGCATGCCCGTCCTTTTCCAGGGAGGTTGGGGGCGGGCATGCCCTAGGCCCCATCGTCTATGGGTTAGGATCGGAGGTTTTCACCCTCCGGAATGGAGTCCGAGTCTCCATGGGGTCACATGACACATATAAGAAACGACAAGACAGCCCGGGTCATCCCCGGGTTCAAGAAATCCGTTAACGAAAGCACCGGCGTCACGCACGTGTCCGCGTTCATGTGCCGGCACAGCGACAAGACCACCGCAGACGCCGACAGCGTACTGAACGAGGCGAAAGAACAGCTCAGCGCAACCGACGCCACCCTGCTCAGCAAGGTGGTCTACCGGCTCAACTTCGAGTACGAAGCTGAGATCAGCAGCATCGCATGCGACCAGTGGGCTATGGTCAGCGCGGAAACCTACGATCACAAGTTCAAGGTGACCGTCCAGTGCGACAGCGTGGAAGACGGCATCGCAGCAGTATGGAAGGCGTTCAAGGATCATGGTGCACCCGTCCCGGATGAGTGACGAAGAGTACGTTAACTGGATCAACACCATGCCGGCAGCGGAGGAACGGATCAGCGCGGTCATGCGGGAATCCAGGTTCATCACCAGCTGGTTCCCGGCATACTCATCGGGGGCCGGGGACCTGATAGAGCAGATGCTGAAAGACCTGAAGAGGGAATGGCTCACCACGATCCGGAACTACCTGGAAGACCGGGAACTCCTCGCAGACAAGGATCTTCAGGAAAGCCTCCGGCAGATGCGTGACAGAATGTACGGTGCTGCCCTGGCATTCACTGAGCAGGAAGTCAGCGACGCTGCTGATGTCATGCGGTCAGCAGAAGACAGCGAGCCGGCATAGCTTAGCGGTCAAAGCACCCCGCTCATAACGGGGAGACGCCTGGGTCAGCACCAGGTGCCGGTACGGAAAGGAAACCTGATGGCATCGTGTGATCACGCGTGGGGTCCGTGGAACAGCTGGACCCAGACCTGCAACCAGTCACGCAGCCGTGTCTGCAATAAGTGCGGTGACTTCGACTACGACTACCAGACTGTGCATCAGTGGGGCACCTCTGAGGAAAATCCGAGGAAGATAACCTGCCAGCGCTGCGGTCAGTCCAGGTGAACACGGGCCAGTAACTCAGCTGGTAAGAGTGGCATCCTTATAAGGTGCTGGTCGTGCGTTCAAGCCGCACCTGGCCCACTGAAGAAAGAAAGATGATGAAGTTCAACATCGCACAGCTTGTGCACGGCAAGGACGGCAGCGCCGTCCTCATCGAAGAAGTTGCTCTCCGTGATTACCTGATGGAGTACGTGGTCGGTGACAACCTGTTCGGGTTGCTGAACTGGGTTCACCGGGACTGGATGTACAGTGTCCGCTGGGGACCGGAAGATCCCGAGTTCGGGTTCGCGGAGAAGTCCCTCGGCGCGAAGCTGTTCAGCCTCGCCCAGTGGACCGCCGGCGGGTTCGGCGCGTACCGTAAGGCACGGCGGGTGGCGCAGTTCCCGGTGTCGTATGAGTGGGTGCGGGAGCACATGCCGGATGCCGGGTGGCCGTGGGACGGCACAGACGACAACGAATAAAAGGTTGACAACCAGCAGGATGCTGGTATGATTATGGGTGTAACAACGTAGCGGAGTAGAGCAGTTCGGTAGCTCGTCGGGCTCATAACCCGGAGGCCCCAGGTTCAAATCCTGGCTCCGCCACTAGGACTCCCGGGTAACCCATAGGGTGCCTACACCGGGAGTCCGATCAGTCTCCACTAGCTCAATTGGCAGATGCGTCCGGCTGTTAACCGGAAGGTTCCAGGTCCGAGTCCTGGGTGGAGAGCGGCAGCCGCTCACAGGTGAGTTGCCCTGGAACGTTTCCCCACCCCCTAGAAGGCGTTCCGTCCCTGTGTGCGCACTCCGAACTGCCCAGCGCCCGCCTGGCCGGCTGCCAGCGGGCACACAGATAGGATGCTGATACATGAAAGTGAAATGGCTGGTGATCGCGCTGATCGTGCTGTTCATCCTCATGGCACCTCAGGATGCAACGAACGCTGTGCACAGTCTCGTAAAGTTCTTCCAGGGAGTGTTCAGCGGAATGAACCTGCACTAACAGACCAAGGTCCATTAGCTCAGTTGGTCAGAGCGCCGCCCTGTCACGGCGGAGGCCGCCGGTTCGAGCCCGGTATGGGCCGCAAGTTCAGGTGATACGATGTCGCTATGCCGATGCCGACACCGGAGCTGCAACGCGAGTATGCGCGTCAGTGGATGGCCGCCAGACGGGCGGCCTGGTTTGAAGGCAAAATCTGTGAAGAATGCGGGTCCACGAAGAATCTGGAACTAGATCACCGTGACCCGACGATGAAAGTAACGCACCGTGTCTGGTCATGGAGGAAGGAAAGACGAGAAGCGGAACTAGCAAAATGCCGGACACTATGCCAGGAATGCCACAAACTGAAGTCAGCTGGTGAGCACGCCAAAGGTTCACGTAATGGCTGCGCCAAGCTCACCGAAGAAGAAGCAAGACAAATAAGAGAATCGGTAGAACCTAGCCGGACGCTGAGCATTCGCTACGGAATCGGAATGCGCACAGTACAGCACATCCGGAAGGGCGATACTTGGTCACACATTGGGACGTTAGCACAACGGTCAGTGCACCACCCTGTCACGGTGGAAGGTGCCGGTTCGAATCCGACACGTCTCGCGCAGAACAAGCTAGGCGGCGTAGCCTGCCCGTCTCCGGTAACCGGGCCTGATCTCCCTCGAAGTGCCGGGGATATGACCGCCGCACCCATAGAAGAGAGAAGATGATAACCGTGGGACCCTCAGGGCCGGCACCCTTCCAGCCCCTGTCCAGCTTTGCCGCGCACCCGCTGTCGTTCGACAGCCTGATGCTCACCCATGAGGATCTCGCTGACATCATCGCCGGGATGAACGAACTGGAACTTTCCAGGTTCATGGAAATACTCGCGCTCAAGCTCGGCGCATCCAGTGACACCCTGATGCTGCGACTGGAAGATCCCGGGGACAAGAAGATCGCGGTGATCAAGGAGATCCGTGACGCAACCGGCGTCAAGCTGATCGACGCGAAAAACATGACGAACAGTGCACCTGTGAACATCCTGGCCGGTCCTGCCTGGCGGGTACGAGACGTGGCCGCACGACTGCGCCAGGCAGGCGCAACAGTTACAGTGAACTAACTATCACGGGCGTGTAGCTCAGCGGGAGAGCAGCTGCATGACGCGCAGAAGATCCCAGGTTCAATCCCTGGTACGCCCACAGGACCGGCATAACAGCCGCAGGTCCACACCTTTATCCTGGTGTGCCGGTCCCGCCAACGGCCTTGCAGAGCAGCCTGGAGTGCTCGTCTGCCTCTCAAGCAGGAGATCGCCGGTTCGAATCCGGTCAAGGCTACGCGTCAGTCCGGGAAAAGAGAGGCAGCAGCCCTGCCGTTGCCTGCACGGCGGTCGCAAAGCAGGACAACCTGAGAGGTTCCCCGGTCAGCCGTCTCAGGACCAGCGCCCATAGCTCAGCGGATAGAGCAGCGGCCTACGGAGCCGCGTGTCGGGAGTTCAAGTCTCTCTGGGCGTACGTGAAAGAGGAAAGAATGAGGATCAGCCCCGGTGATCTCGGCTGGATGGCAGCCATCATCGACGCTAAAGGCGCAGTCATCCGGAAACACAACGCCAAACGGAGAACACCGCAGATCGTTCTCCGGGTGGACACCAAAGACCGTCGCATCGCCCGCCGGCTGAGTCTCCTCACCGGCACCAGCCCGGAAATCAAGGAAGCCATGGGCCCGTCGGACTTCCTCCGCCGTGGCTGCAAGGAACACTGCCCGGAATCCCACATCCACGTCGATCAGGAACCCTCCTGGCAGATGCCCGAAACCACCAGGTGGGCCATCACCGGCGCAGCCGCAGCAGTGATCCTCATGAACCTCGCCCCGTACATGATCACCTACCAGGATTACGAAGGTGACGTGAACCTGGCACTGATGAACCTGGTCACCTCCGGGCAAGGTTCCGGCATGGTCCGATCGTCAGTGAACCGTCTCGCTGATCTCGGCTGGCAGATCCCCCGGAAAATAGAACTGAAACTCAGATTGACGAGCACCCCATGACAACATGGAGAGACATCCTCCCCGAGGATGCGATACACATCGACTGCCGGGAACACCCCGAACTTGACCCGCCCCAGAATGAGGCAGGCGAACCATGCCCATGGCCGTGGGACCCCCAGCAGCTTGCCGGGGCACCCCTCGGGCAGTATCATTGCGGGTTCTGCGGTGCGATGGTCGTCGCGGGACTCCCCCACATCGACTACAGAGACGAGTAACACTAAGGCCGGTTAGCTCAACCTGGCGGAGCAACGCTTTCACACAGCGGAGGTTCAGAGTTCAAATCTCTGGCCGGCCACGCGTAGTAGAGGTACTGTCACTGTAACTGTCGCACCACTGGGGTACCTCCGGGGCGATCCCGGGGGACGTGATGAACGCACCAATCCCCCTAGGCTAGAACTGGAACAGGCCAGCGGTCCACCCGTCCCCCCGACGGGAATCTGCTGGCGCATGGCGGATATAGCTCAATGGGAGAGCGCTGGACTGTGGCTCCAGACATACGAGTTCGATCCTCGTTATTCGCCCCAAGTATTGACTAGCCAGAGTTGAGCAATCGGTCGCTCAGCGCCCTGTAAAGGCGTGGCTTCGGCAGTGGGGGTTCGAATCCCTCCTCTGGCACGTGGGTAAATACGCAACCCGCAATGGCGGGTATCAGATAGTAACCGTCCCTCTAGAATTGCCGGAAGTGCCTGGTAGCCCCGGCGGCGTAGTTGAACGTTCCCTTGACGCCGGGTTCTATGCGGCGGTGTACATAAATCAGGGCAGTAGTGCTCCGATAGGTGTCGGATACGGAGAAACTGAAACCGCCGCTGTCCGCGCAGCACTCAGCAACGCCGACGTGCGCTTCCAGGGATGAACTGCGTCGCGTATGCTACCCAGGTTCAAGTCCTGGTCCCGGCACAAAAAGAAAAGGAGAAACACAATGAAGACAGCAGCAGTCATCCTCATGACCATCGGTCTCGCAGGACTGTTCCTCCTCGGCTACGCCTGGATGACCAGTGACAGCTCCTTCGAACCCCGCAAGCCCGCCGACAAGCCGAAAATCCGCCGTCGGGTAACAGCCATGCTGATGCTCTGCGTAATGACCGGCGCAGCATATGCAGGAGCCTGACAACATAGACGACCTGATCAACGCCTGGCACAATGGTGCTGGCGGTAACCAGGAACTCTGGCAGTACCTCGGCTGGACCTGGAAACAGTACAAAACATGGGTAGAGACCGGGAAAATCTCTCCAGTAGAAATCAGTAAAGAACAGTAGAGAGTAAAGGAGGGGGACAATGATCACCATCACCCGGGCGGTACAGACCTGCATGGCCTGCCCCTCCCAATGGAACCTGTGGAGCGACAACGGCGACTACTACTACGCCCGCTACCGGCACGGCTGCGGTGAACTCCGCCAATACAAAACCGAACACTGGTACCACAAAGACGAAGACGAATTCATCGCCGACATCGCCGAGTTCTACCACGGCGACCCGCTCGACGGCATGATCAGCCTGGAAGAATTCGCGCAGCTCGCCGGCATCACCATCGCCCCCGACGCCATGATCACCGGATACGGGGACCATCTCCGCGATGAGATGATCACCAGCGGGTTCACCGGACTGCTCGATGAGTAACTGGGCATACGCGAGTACCCGACGAGGCACGGTGATCATCATGAATGAAGATGAGCGTGTCCTGTTCGAAGACTTCATCAGCACTGACAGTCTTCTGGCATCAGCGGAAATAGCGTTCGCGTCAGCCGGCTGGACCCGTCAGGGTGACTGGGAACAGCTTGCCAGCGGATGGCAGACTGAAGTAAAGCGCACCTGACGGCCTGTTGCTTCCGAAGTAGACCGGACGATACGCCAGCCTCCGGAGCTGGAGACAGCAGGTTCGACTCCTGCCGGGAGCACCCACAAGAAAAGAGAAGAGAGAAATGAAACGCATCACCGGCGCGATCATCGCAGCCGCCATAGCATGCCTGGCCATGGCCGGCTGCTCCACCACCAACCATGACAGCGGCAACCCCACCTACGACATCGTGCTCCACTGGTGGCGCGTCGAAACACCCCCGTCAGTCGTGACCGAGTTCTTCGCCTGCTTCGACACCACCGGCCTGTGGCTCGACCAGGCTGACGGCAACATCTCCACCACCCCAAACGACCCTATGTGCCCCAAGAACGGCCAGCCGTACAGACTAGTCAAGAGAAGCGGCACGGACCCCGCAGTCGACGTTGGCGGGTTCCGTATCGTCCCCCCTGACAAGACCGGCCTTTACCAGACAGTCAACGGAAGAGTCTGAGGAGACAGATGAGAGCACCGCACGATATCCTCTGTGATAAAAAGTGCCGCTGCCGGGCCTGCCTGGACGGCAACTGCTCAATGTGCGCCCACGGAGGCCACTAACCTTGCCTGACACGATCCCGATGACCTGCCTGCACTGCGGAAGCCCCAAGCTCAAGGTGCACTGCCCTAACGTGCAGTGCACCTGGCTGCGATGCGACGCATGCGGCAAGCTGACCCGGGTACAGGACATCCCTGCCCCCGGAACATGACGGTATGGCCGAGAGGCTCAGGCGCACGCCTGCAAAGCGTGATACACCAGTTCGATTCTGGTTACCGTCTCGGAGCCCCCGCCACCCGGACATCCTCCACCCCGTTTAAGGGATGTGCCGTTGCGAGGCGGGGGCTTCCCCTATGCTCCTGATACCGGATGTATTCCGGCTCCTCCTAAGAGCTGGTCCCAGGTCCGACTCCTGGCAGGAGCACCCCCGCTAGCGTTGACGAAAGACTTGACGTTGACGTATGGCGGGTATATAATTATGCCTGAACGGAACACGAGAACATAACCTCGAACCCGATGAAAGAAGGAACAATGACAACCACCGCCCGCACAGCGGCGGCCCGCCCCGGACCCGACAACCCGGTCAACCCGATCCTTGTCGTCTCCCGCATCCCCACCACCACGATGTACGTGCCCATCATCGGCACATCACCCCTCATCGTGAGCAAGTTCAGCACCAAAGCCAAGCAGCAGATGCTTGACGCCCAGCAGGGACGCAAGTCCCCCAAGAAGCTCCGCGACCCCGAGCGCGAGTACCTCGACAGCATGTACACCGGCCTTGACGGCACCGGCAAGCAGCTCTACGGCTTCCCCGTCACCGGCTTCAAGGCAGCCACCGTGTCCGCCGCCCGCTTCTACGGCAAGGACGTCAAGATGACCGAGCTGCGCCAGTTCATCTTCATGAAGGGCCGCTTCTTCCCCGAGGAAGGCCAGCAGCTCGCCGTGGTCAACGGAACCCCGCACATCCGCGAGGACTACGTGCGCCTCGCCGGCGCAGGCCGCCCCGCTGACCTCCGCTACCGTGCCGAGTTCACCGACTGGAGCACAGTCCTGGAAGTCACCTACGTCAGCTCACTGCTGTCGAAGGAATCCGTCCTGTCCCTCATCGACGCCGGCGGTTTCGGTGTCGGCGTAGGCGAATGGCGTCCCGAGCACCGGGGCGAGTTCGGCACCTACACCATCGATGAGAGCCGCGACTCCGAGCAGGCCAAGGCGTGGATCGACGCACTGGAAGCCGCCGACAAGGTGACCGTCAAGTGAGCGAGCCCACCGAGAAGATCAGCAACCTTCGCGATGAGCTGCTGCGGATCAGGGCAGAGTACGGCGAGCTGACGGCGGAGACGATCGTCGCCGCAGCCACCTCCGAGTCCAGCGCGATCCATAGTCAGTTCGAGTGGGATGACTCGGAAGCAGCCCACCAGTACCGTCTCAACCAGGCGCGGCGGCTGGTCAAGATCGTCAAGGAGCCGTATGTGCGGCCGACTGGCGAGCAGGGCAAGGTCCGGTTTTTCCACGCGACCCAGGACGACAATCGGACGGTTTACAACCCTTTGTCCGAAATCGTTCAGGACCCGATCGCCTCGCAAATCCTGCTGAGGCAGGCGGAGCGCGAGTGGCGGGCACTGTGGGCAAGATACCAGCACCTGTCCGAATTCGTGGACATCGTGCGGGGTGTCGTCCAGGTGACTGAGCCGACCGATGAGGCCGACTAAGTCAAGTAGATCAGAGAGGAGGGGGATGACCTTCAGGTTGTCCCCCTCTCATCTCTCAGGTACGGCAGGTACGGCTCGGCGTGATAGCGCGGGGTCTGGCTAGGTACGGCGTGGTCGGGTCCGGTTCGGTTCGGCAGGTGTGGTAACGCTGGGTGAGGTCAGTCAGGGTAAGTCAAGGTACGGCAGGTAAGGCAAGGATTGGCCCGGAGGGTTCAGGTCAGGCACGGCAGGTCAGGTGCGGCTGGGCATGGTGCGGCTGGGCGCGGCAAGGTCCGGTACGGCAGGTAAGGCTGGGCAAGGTCAGTCAGGGTAGGTCAAGGTACGGCAGGTGAAGCAAGGCGAGGTATGGAAGGGTAATGCGAGGTCTGGTCCGGCAGGTTAGGCTCGGCAGGGTGTGGTCAGGACAGGTCGGGTACGGCAGGTGCGGCTCGGACAGGTCTGGCAAGGTGCGGCTAGGTGTGGCGTGGCAGGTAAGGCGGGGCGGGTTTTCGCGTGGTAGTGCATGGTTAGGTGCGGCAGGTCAGGCAAGGCGGTGCGGGGTATCGCTTGGCAGGGCAGGGCAGGCATGGTGCGGTTACGCAGGGTACGGCGCGGCATGGCAGGCAAGGCAAGGCCCGGTTCGGTCGGGTGAGGTCCGGCAACGCAGGCGTGGTTTCGTCGGGTTCGGCAGGTCTGGCACGGCATGGTGAGGTGCGGTACGGCGTCGTACGGTCTGGCTGGGTACGGCAGGTGAGGCGTGGCATCGTGACGTCAGGAATGGCTTCGCACGGCAGGTGAGGCTTGTCCAGGAATGGTCAGGAATGGTTAGGCGCGGCAGGCACGGTACGGCGCGGCACAGTACGGCAGGGCACGGCAGGGCAGGCAAGGCACGGCTTGGACTGGTTTCGCAAGTTGATGTCCGGCAACGCAGGTATGGCTTCGTTAGGTCCGGCACAGTAATGCTGGGTTTGGCATGGCAGGCACGGCATGGCTCGGTGAGGCCGGGTATGGTCACGTACGGCCGGTAAAACAGAAGAGGCTCGTCCCCCTCTCCACGGGGACGAGCCTCTTCTTGTGCAGGGGGAATTACGCAGGCCGGACACCCGCCGACGGGCTCACGTTCGCCCGGAAAACCAGTCCCAAGACACCAGACAGGATAGCAGCACCGGCACCGATCTCCGCCGCACTCAGATGCAACCCGAACGCAGCAGCAGCAACCGCGATAGTCGACACCCCGCCCACCAGCACCGACACCTCAACCGGCTTCGTAGTAACAGCAGTGAAAATCACCGTCACAGCCGTCAGAACAGTCGTGACAGCGGCTTCCTGAGTGCTCGAAATGTGAAACACATTCCCGAGGAGAACAGCCAGCCCCCCGTTCAGAGCCCACGCCAGAATAGCTGGCTCATAACGCCACAGTTTCTCAATAAAGGACATGACATCTCCTTATGATGTCAGAGCGCCCAGGTCAGCCTGCAAGGCAGCCAGGTTAATACCACGGCCATCATCACCCTTAGACACAATCTCACCGGGAATGACAGCCCATGCCTCATCCGAGATGTAATGCCAGCACGCATAAGTAATCGGCTGGACCTTCCCCCAGGTGATGCAGTAAAGATACTTAGAGTCGTACCCAACTACTGGAACGCAGTGCCCGCCCACAGTCTGGGAGAACAAGTCGTCCAGGTCCCATGAATCACCCTTGGCGTACGCCTGCTGCATAGCAGCCGTCACCTTGATGCCGGTGTACGCGAAATCATAGGCGTCCACCGCAAAATGCAGTGTCGGGATGTCATGCACGGCCACCGGCGCGTAAGCAGCAACGGAATGACCAAAAAAACCATTCTGATGAACGTAACCTAGGAAATCGGAAAGGACAACGCCAGTGTCCTGCCCGCCGGTGTACCCCAAGTAATACTGGACGACCTCATCGGATGACGGGAAAGACTCAGTTTCGCCGGTTACCGATGCGGCAACCATGAATCCGTGATCAATTCCCGCGACACCGCAGTCACCGTAACTGTCATTCCCGAGCATTCCCCACGGGGTGCCGTCCGACTGCGCCGGCACTACGGGAACGTCCACTTTCGGCGGGGCCTGCGGGAGAGTGCCGGCCCGGTAAAAATCAAGGAAGCGCAGGCCGACCGGGATACTCCCCGGGAGCCTTCCGAACTTCAGGTCAGGCACACATCTCCTTGCTGTAGAATGTCAATGCAACTAGGTACGGTGACGCAGGTATGGCATGGCAAGTTCCGTCCAGGCACGGCTAGGTGCGGTAGGGTGTGGCCGGTTCGGTGGATGCGCGATGCAGATGGATAAGAAACGCTGTCAGCATCGCGCATTCCAGCCAGCGATGTCTCCGACAGATACGCGAGATAGTCGGAGTTCGCCTAGTACCCAGAGCGAACACTTCATAGCTGCAGCCAGCCGCGACGGCAATTTTGAATGCCCCCTCAGCTGTCACACTAAGCCGTCTCGAATTTGACGCTTGCGTAAGTGTGCGGCCGGATCTGCGTCCCGTGAGGACCAGACGCGACCACATGAGCGATAAAAGCTTTGCCCTGCTCCAGGGAACCGCCCTGGAAAGAAGTCGCAACGACTTTCCTGGGATAGGACGACACCATTTTCCCGGTCGTCTCATCGTAAATTTCCACGATGTACTCCGCCGGGGCAGGCAGCCCCTCGGTTCCCGGCGGCTTCCAGCTCAGCAGCACGCTCGTGTGCCCGCCTCGTGCCCTGAGGTTCGTAGGCGGCCCATACGTAGGATCTGACGGAGGCTGAACCGCCAGATCCTGCCACAGCACCTCGTCCACGACGGGTGCTACAGGCAGGCCCAGGAGCTGCTGAGCCATCGTCACCGCAATGGACGTCTTCGGCCCCCAATCTCCGTCCGGGACCAGCGCAGGACCGATATGCCAGGCGTTGATCCTCTGCTGCAAAGTCAGCACCGCAGGACCCGTGTCACCCGGGAACACCGGCCATGGCGGGGAGAAGAAATCATCATTCAGGATCGACTGGTCAAGGTTCCTGCCCAGTGCTGTGCTCGTCCATTGCGTGCCGTCCGCGTTAACGCTCATCAGCCCGCAAGAATGCGGCCCGCAGATATGCTGCCCCTGCCCGTAATGGGCGCTCCACAAGCGCACCTCACCCCGGGGGAACCCGGCTTCCTTGAGAATCGGCAAAATGTCAGATTCCATCACGCTCGCGGACGCATACAGGCACGGGCGGGGTATGCCCCGTGCTTTCTGCCGGGCATACCAGGCGGCAGCTGACTGGGGAGTCGCCGCGCCGTTCTCAATGTCCAAGCAGTACGCATCATGAGCAGGGTTCAGTGCGATCGACAGATGATAAGCATGAGTGAAATTGTTCACCAGCCACTGAAAGTTCGGCTGATCCTGAATGCCGCCGTCAACATAGCCGGCGACAGCCTGGGCGTTGCCGGGGAACTCGCTGTTCGTTGCCGAGTCGAACATGATGATGCTCATCTAGTTTTAACCTTTCCCGCAGCAGCCAGGAGCCTGTCCAGTTTCTCATTCAAGATCGCTATGCCTCCTTCAGTGTCCAGGTTCAGCCTGTCAACGACAATCTCCGAATCCTCGAACGTTTTCACTGCCCGCACATCACTGGCTTCCTGCTGCACATTCTGACCGACCATAATGACGGAAAGCAAGACGAGCTGCAGGAAAGTCTGCGCGATCCACGCGACCAGTGCGATAAGCCCAGCCTGGATCAGCCACTGCGGGAACCAGTGCACATGAAATGCGGTGGCGATAACAGCAGGGAGGCTGGTGAAAGCGAGCAGTGCGAACGCGTAAGCGCACCACATCGACCCCACAACACGGGTGACCGCGATGGCAACCTGCTTGTTGACACGCTGCATGAAAGTGCCGGACGGCAGATGATCGACGGTACGCGTATGCACCGGGTGGCCGAGACGCGTCCACCCGAAATGCGGTTCTTTCACGCGCTCGGGTACCTTCCCGCGAGTGCCATGCACAGGAACCCGATCAGCATGAACAGAGTCCACGTCCACACGTCGTGTCCCAGGTGCCAGGCGTAGAAGATGATTGACAGCACGAACGCAACAACCCCGGCGAGATAAAACATCACTGTTCTCCTTTGATGAGCCCCCGCACATATTTTTCAGCTTCGTAGTCGCTGGCTGTGCTGGTGTGCACCCCGCCAGGACCGCGATGGTGACTCTCGCACAGCCAGATCAGGTTGTCGGCGCTTTCTACCCATGCGCCGACGTTATCCGGGTCAGATATACCCGGATAATCCTTCTCCAGCCATGCCAGGTCCACCCCGTTCTGAAGACTGAACTCAACATGAGCATGATGAAGTTCAAGGACCCCGTGGCATTCGGAGAAGTCATTGCGGTGCTCCCCGACACTGCACTTGGCAGTGTCATGCGTCTTGCGCCGGTACTCCTCGAAGTCCTTGTAATGGGGATCATCCCTACGAGCTGGATGAGCCGGATAGGACACCCAGTACGAATGGGCTACCTTCTGGGTATGAGCTGCGACCTCATTCACACGCCTCCGCTGTCGTCAGGCATCCTGTTGATCTTCTTCTTGTCGTTAAAGTCCAGGTGTATGTTCACCTCGGTGAACCACAGTGCTGCCAGGGAAATCACCGCAGGGCCGGACACCTCAGTCCAGGCAACCCATCCCGGCCGGAGCATCCCGTTCCAGAACAGGAACGTCCACGCGAGCGGCCACGCCATCCAGGTGATGCCGAACGCAAGCAGTCCCAGTGACGTACCCACGGCGTTCCGCCACCATTTGTTCCCGGTTACGGTGTAACCGCCCAGAAGGATGACAGGGGAGAACGTGAGGGACACAAGCCCCCACCTGTACAGCTGCTCCTCGAACACGCCGTCATTCCGGAACCACAGTCCCAGGACAACGTAAGAAACGAGAACGACCGCGACCCCGGCCCACACCCGCCAGGTGACCCTGCGGAAAAACATGTGATCCTCATCCCCCCTGAATGGAGTTGTTTATCATTTTGGGTGGAGCTGGCCGGCGACCCTGGCAGCCCAGTGGTTCTCCTCGTAAGCGATCCGTCTTACGTCCCGCTGAAGGTGAGCCGCGTCCTCAGCCTGACGGCGGGACCTCACAGCACCTGCCCTCGCCTCCTTGATGCGCTGCTTACGTTCAGCACGCCGAGGCCACGGAAACAGGTGCCAGTTCACGGCGGACCCTCCAGCGACGGATGCCCGCGTTTCTCATTTACCCGCAAATCCTGATCATGTGCCATCTGGATTCCTGCCTGGATAGCAGCCATCACATCACGTGTGGCCTGCATTGCCGCGATAGCGGCGTCGGCACGTTCCCGCTGGCTGTCACGATCAGCCTTCAGTTCCCTATTCTCTTCCTTCAGGTCAGTGACAACTGCACGCGGGAAGACGAGCCCGAGGATGAACAGGATGCAGAACACCCCGGCCACCCCAGCGCTTGACAGAATACTGAGGAGTGCAGAATCGGGCACAGCTCACTTCTCCCGCGCCCGAGCTTCCAACTGCAGTTCATCATCCGCCACACATCTCCCCTTGATCAAGCTCCGAGCCGCTCAAACGACGACGTAAGGCACGTAATCGTCGGGGCACCCGTAGTGCTGCCCCACAGCGACTCGATTTCCATAGTGTGACTAATTGTTGTATTAAAAGTTGTCAGCGTGTTATTCGGTCCCGTGACAACCACGATCGAGTTCACCGCAGCTGTCCCCGGGCTGATACCCGCAGCGTTCGCGGAAATCCAGAAAGTCAGCGTCGGGATCACCGTCCCGCCCGTGCCCGTTGTCACCACCGTGATCTCGAACACCGCACGCCAGCACACCGGGGTGCTTATCGCGAACGCGGTAGCCGCGATCCGTCCCACCCCGCCGCCGCCGGTCACGTTCCCCAGGTCAATGCAGCCGATCGACTGGAGAGTCTGCTGCGTTGACCCCCACGTGCCGTACCCCGATGCGGTAAGCCGGTACACAGTGTTGACCTGCGGGTCACCCGCCTGGATGTTCCAGAGATTAGTCAGCTGCGCCTGCGCCGCCTGCGTCACCGTATGCGGTGTCGTGTCCACCTGCGCGGACCCGAGCAGCCCCGAGTACCCCGACGGGAGACTCACCAGGGGAGTGCCCGCAAGGTTCGCTGACAGCGACGACGTGCCCGCGTTCGCGGACGGCGGCACAGCGGACCCCACCAGGTTGAACTGCCCCCCGGTGAACCCCGGGCCGAACGTGTACCCGTACGCATCCGTGGAAGACACCGACGCGATAGCCAGGTTCAGTGTCGGCACCGACGGGTTATAGGAAAGGATGACCTGCCCGTCCGCGCCGTTGCCCGCAGTGACCACAGCGGAACCCGTGTAATAGTTCACCACGATGCGCGGTGACTCGCCCGCCTCACCCGAGTCGAACGTCCCCCAGTACGCCTGGTTAGTAAGCAGCGACGACGGGATCGGGCCGACCTTCATCGACTTCGCGTTCCCGTTCTGAAGCGCCGTCCCGATGTTCCCGTTCCGGCCCACGTTGATCGTGGTGACCTTCCCGACCGTGAACGGGCTGATCGTCACCTGCACCGACGTGACCCCCGTCGGGGCCACCGCACCGAACGCGCCCGCGTTCGAGTAGGACACCTGAGAATGCAGGATCTTCCCGATCGCCACCGACACGGACTTCATGACAACCGACACGGACGTGACCGTCACCCCGGCCAGGTCAGACTGGATCGTCGCGAACGGCAGCAGGAAATAAGCGAACTGGTTTCCTGCAGCCAGCGTCCCGAAACTGCCCAGGTTCTGGAACCCGGTGTACATGCCGCCGCCATGCTGCCGCAGCTGGTTCGGGGCCAGCGAATCCGCACCGAAATACGACCAGGTGCCAGTCGTAACATACGTTTTCGTATGCGAGTTGACCACCGCAGCGCCCGCACCGCCCCCGCCGCCGCCCGGCCCGCCGCCGCCGATGCCGTTCAGGTCAGATGCACCGC
>Ga0247679_1000031_pt1 | contig 66089 bp, 106 predicted proteins | sample CNK20_metaG_FD_182797 | JGI IMG/M metagenome (GOLD analysis project Ga0247679, IMG submission 182797) | Soil microbial communities from Purdue University Martell Research Forest, Indiana, United States - CNK20 | ecosystem: Environmental > Terrestrial > Soil > Temperate forest > Bulk soil...
ACCTTCCTCAAGACCTTCACCATGTGCGATGGAGTGGATTGCCGTCCTCCCGGCCGTACCTTCTGGTTCAAGTACGAGGGTCCCGACAAGGTACGCAAGTGGAACCGTCTCGGCCCCACCGGCCAAATCGTCCCTCTCGCCACTTGGGAACAGGTCGGCAAGTTCGACGAAGTGGAAGGCATCTTCTACGACGGCGAGTATCCTTCAGAATGTTTCCGGTGCAAGCTGCCTCCGGTCTACGCCGTGACCAACTTCCCGTACATCCATCTGCACAACCAGTCCATGAATCCCTGGGGCGATCCAGCTCCCAACGGATTCGGCAACACTGGCGCGGCGTACGAGCGGCGTTATCACGCAGACTGGCCGGGCTTCTGGGGCGGAGATTGGGAAGAAAAGTGGAAGGATGAGCATGAAGATCTTGTATCTGTCCAGTGCAAGCGGAGCTGACTATCAGTGCGACATGATCTTCCACGGTTTGCGCTCGCTATTGGGACCAGATTGTGTCGACGTCAACAAGCTCGACTTCATGTACCAAGGCTGGCCTCATCCGCCGTTCTATTCCATCTACGCTCTCTTGCCCAACATTGAAGTGGACCGCGAAGATATTCAATCCAAGATCTCCCGCCACTACTTCGACCTCATCGTCTACGGCTCCGTACAGCGCCACCGCCAGCATTTTGAATTGGTACGCACGCTCTATCCCACCGACCGTATCGTATTCATCGATGGAGAGGATGATCAGTCCACGGTAGACTTCGTCGGCGCTGGCATCTACTTTAAGCGCGAACTAACCGACCAGCACCATCCCGATATCAAGCCTATCCAGTTCTGCATTCCCAAGGAGAAGATACGCTCAGGCCCGTTCCATAAGACTCGCCTGATGTCTCCGCTCATCCCCGGCGACTACTCCACCTACGTCTACTACGGCGACGAGTCCAAGTATTACGACCAATACAGCGAGAGCTACTTTGCCAAGACGCGCAAGAAGGGTGGCTGGGACTGCTGCCGGCACTACGAGATTATGGCGGCTGGAGCTATCCCTTACTTCGATGATCTCGAGAACTGTCCATCCAAGACTCTATTCAGGATGCCTAAATCAGCCTTGCTTGCTGGCCGCCAACTTCACGATAGAGGATTTAGTGATGGCAGTTCAGAGTGGAGTGAAATCTTTGATCAGGTACAAGTTGCTTTAATGAACGACCTGACCACCGAAGCCATGGCCAAATACATCCTCGACACCGTCGGTATATCATGAACATTGAACGAGCTTTAGCTATTGATGGCTGGATGGAGGAAAAAGAACTTGTCTGGCTCGCCCGAGAAGCCGCTCTCCATACCGACATTGTTGAAATCGGCTGTTGGATGGGCCGTTCTACTCGTGCTCTTGCCGATCACGCTGCTGGCACTATTTGGGCGGTGGATACGTGGAACGGTAGTGAAGAGCATCAATCGGCGCTAGTTGACAAGCATCCCGACTGGCTCTATCAGCAATTCTGCGCCAACTTGCAGGACCGTATTGCCAGCCTGAAAGTTGTTCCAATCCGCATGGAATCCATCAAGGCGGCATCGTTGCTCGGTAAGAACTCATTCGACATGGTATTCATCGACGCCAGTCACGACTTTGAGGCGGTCTCCGCCGACATCCAAGCTTGGAAGCCGCTCATCCGTTCAGGTGGTATCATCTGCGGACATGACCGCGGCTATCCTCCGGTAGCACAAGCAGTGGCAACGCACGTAGGCGAAGTCGGCGGCGATACGGATATCTGGGTGAAACAACTATGAGATGCTGCGTGACCGGCGGGGCCGGAATGATAGGAAGCCATGTCGTAGACCATCTTATTGCTGCTGGCCATGAGGTCGCAGTGCTCGACGACTTCTCAGGAGGCTTCGTTGAAAACATCAACCAGAAAGCCCGCATCTATTCCGGCACCATCACGAACGGAAAGGTCGTTGATCAGATCTTTGACAACTGCCAGTTCGACTACGTTTTTCACCTCGCTGCGTACGCTGCAGAAGGACTATCCCACTTCATACGCCACTTTAATTACACAAACAACGTGCTTGGTTCAGTTAATCTTATCAATGCCTCCATACGGCACGAAGTCAAGTGCTTCGTATTCACCTCGTCTATAGCGGTTTACGGCTCAGGTCAAACGCCGTTCACGGAGGACATGACGCCTGCGCCAGAAGATCCTTACGGCATCGCCAAGTATGCCGTAGAGATGGACCTAGCCGCCGCCAACCGTCAATTCGGTCTGCCGTATATCATCTTCCGTCCGCACAACGTCTACGGCGAGCGGCAGAATATTGGCGATCCTTACCGCAACGTGATTGGTATCTGGATGAATCAGATCATGCAGGGCCAGCCTTGCACCGTATTCGGTGACGGTTGTCAGACTAGAGCTTTCACGCACATCGACGATGTGGCACCTATCATCGCCAAGTCGGCATTCGATCCCGGGCTGTACGGCGAAACCTTCAACGTCGGCGCATCCACGCCGTACACGGTCAACGCTCTGCTGGAATTAGTCCAAGTAGCCATGGACGCTGATACCGGAGTCAAGCACCTGCCGCCGCGCAATGAAGTGGTGCACGCTTTCAGTTCGCACGAGAAACTCAGTGAATGGTTCCCCGGCAGGAACGTCGAGTTGATTACCGGCCTCACACGAATGGCTGAATGGGCCAAGAAGCATGGTGCCCGCACGAGCAAGCCCTTCACTAAACTGGAACTGGAGAAAGGCCTGCCACCGTCGTGGAGCAAGGCGAGGGAGCATGCGCTATGCTGAAGCTATACACAGCTCCGATATTCCAAGGAAATCTGATTGATTGTGCAAAGTTGATTCGGGAGTCGTATCCACTGTCAAAGTATGATCACCGTGAGGCGCTTCCCGCTGCAGGAACTGCTGATTATTACTATACGGAAGAGTTCCGCATCGGCTATGCCGCATTCAAGCGCGAAGTAGCGGCGGCTCTCAAGCCTGAATCCATTATAGAAATTGGCGTCGGCATTGGTGTTAGTGCTCTAGCCTTCCTAGACGGTGCGCCACACGCCACCTACGTCGGCATTGATAACGACTGCGAATCCAACCGCGACTTCCCGGTCACTCCATCCACTTTTGTCAGCAACCTGCTCGGCGACCGTGGCAAGATCTGGCTCAAGGATAGCACCAAGATCGACCGCCTGCCGCAAGTGGATCTCATCCACGTAGACGGCGCACACGACTACGACTCCTGCTATCTCGACGTGCTGCTGGCATGGCGCTCCAATGCCCGCTGGATCCTGGTGGACGATGCCAGAGATTCGGTGGTGGCCGCAGCCACGATGGATGCTCTCAGATTTAAGTCTCCCGGATCGGTAGACTGGGCATACTTTGAGGATACTTGGACGGGAAACATTCTCATCTCGCGTGTAAAGGAAAGACCATGAAGTTCATATTACCAACTGGTATAGGCGATAGTGTTTGGGGACTTCATAAGTGTCAAGCCATCCGTGACGCCAAGGATCCTAACGGTCCCATAGAAATCTACCTCGTTGGCGCCGACACCGGCATCGACTCCCGCGCTCTCGACTTCGTGCGCCGCTTCGACTTCGTCAACCACTCTGCTATGAAGTCCATAGCTCTACATGCTGGTTCCATGTTCCGTCCTGATGGCACGTATAACTACATCGAAGACGGCTGGTACGAGTTCGATGGTGCCGGCACGGAAAAGTATTGCGTGCTCATTCCCAACGCCGCACTCGAGCACGGCATCCGCTTAGAGGACTGGCTGCCGCATTATGAGATCAACTGGAACATCTGGCGGCACTTCAAGATCGACTACATCGAACGGGTGCACGCTCAGGAAGTGTACGATCAGATCGGCCCATTCTGCGTGTTCTATCCCGGGCCGCTCAACGGCAACACTCGTGACGGTCACAACCGCAACGCCATCTGGAAGCCGCAGGACTGGGTGGAACTGGGACGGCGCATCCATAAGGAATTCGGACTACACATCCTGGTGGTTGGAGCGCATTACGACGCTTCCTACTTCGATATGCTACTGGAGCCGGAACTGGGCCACGAGAAGTCCTACTGGACCTCGGTGATTGGCAAGACCAACCTGGGTGAACTGTGGGCGCTGACTAGCATATCCAAGTTCGTTATCAGCTACCAAGCCGGGGTCGGCATCATCAGCACCTATCTAGGCACTCCCACCGGCATCTTCTGGCGCCAGCATGGCGACTCGATCAACCCTCACGTGCTGCTGACCTTTGATGAGAAGATGGCCAGCGCATGGGTGCCACCAGCTATCCTCAAAGCCGGTACACATTTACCGCTTTATTATGGGAAATCTAGTGTAGACTCCATCCTGAACGAGATTCGTCAACGAGGGTGGCATGAAGCGCCTGCTCATTCTGTCGCTGCTCCTGCTGGGATTTAGCTCAACTGTATACGCAAGGGATTCTGTCAAAGGGTGGTGTGAAGAGGGCAATCGGCCGGTTGTGACCTCGGGCCTCAATAGCACAACTCGCGTTCAAGCCTCGCATCCATCTTGCACCATCACGGTTTATGTCCACGGAGCTGGCCTCGCTACCATCTACGCCGACAACAACAACACCCCTCTCGCCAATCCTTTCACGGCTCAATCTGGTGGCAGGTGGCAGGCATACGCCAACGATGGCCGCTACGACGTGACGATGAGTTCTGCTGGATTTAGCCAGACAGTGACCTACAGCGATATCATCTTGTGCGATCCTTTCGTTCCCGGGGCAATCTGCGCAGGTGGCAGTGGCGGTAACGCTCATAATCTTCTCTCAACCACGCATCTTGATACGGTGCCATTCTCTCCTCCGGTTCAGGGTGATATCATTACCGCGCAGACAACCGCTTCTCCCACTGGCATTACTCCAGCTTGGTCGAGACTCGCGCTCGGCACTAACGGCCAGGTACTCACCTCCAACGGAACGGACGCCATCTGGAGCACTCCGGCAGCCGGTGGCAGCATCACTATCAACGGTTCTACCTGTACGGTAGGCAACACCTGCAACTCCGGACACCACGGCCTAGAATTCACTATCTACAATGGTGGCACGGCGCTGACTTCCGGCACTACGGTGGCGTCTTACGCGCTCATGGCCACGATACCCTTTGCCTGCACCATCAACCGTTACAGCCTCGCTGCCGACCAAGGAACTGCCACGGTAAAGTTTTGGAAGGTGGCAACTGGCACGGCTATCCCCGCCGTCGGCAACTCCATCAACACCAGCGGCGTATCGCTCGCAACTGGTACCAAGATTGATTCCACGACGCTCTCTGACTTCACCACCACCGCCATCGCGCTAAACGACAGCATCATCATGGACATTACAGCAGTTGCAGGCGGCATGACCTATCTCGACGGAGTGCTCGGATGCTCAGAGTAAAGTGGCTGCTGCCGCTGATAATTCTGGTCCTGGCTCCGTGCGCTCAGTCGGCCACCAGACCTTACTGGACCAACCGTTGCGCCAGTCCGCGGTCTAACTTCAACGTGGTTTCGTCCATTACCTGCACTCTATCCAACACGGTAGCCGGACGAACCATCATCGTGGACGCTTCGAGCGCCTCAACCTCAATAAGCATCATCATCTCCTCGGAATCGCTGACCTGTCCCGCGGCGGCTGTCGGAGGCTCAGCCGGCGTCTCCGTTATAACCAAGAAGTGCTACATCGTTCCGGCCTCCAATCACGCTAGCTTGACCTTCACCATGACGGCTGTCGGTGGATTCGCGCAAGCCTACTTTGTGGGAGCGCGGGAATATGTTGGCTTAGGCGCATTTGATACTGCGTGTGCCAGCGGTGCGGGACCAGCCTCTTCTTGCTCGCTCACTACGGCCAACGCCGGCGAATGGCTTGACGTTCTTGGCTCGGACGATTGCAACGACTTGGTGCCCCAAACCGGCTTCTTCCAGCAACAGTATGGCACTGCAAATTCCGGCACCAGCAGCCAGTTTGTGCGCACCGCCAACTGGTACATGATTACCGGCACCGCTGGCAGCTACACCGCTCAATACACCATCACCAACTCGTTGCCTGAATCAAGCGTGGCGGCCCTGGCGTTTCAGGTCAGCAGCCCTCCGGCACTACCATCGGTCGTGGTGGTCCAAAGCTGCACCTTCGCCTATCCAGACACCACGCGAAGTTCTATCGCTTGTCCGCTACACAACTATACGGCCAACGATGTCGTGGTCTTTCCATTCACCTCACATATTGAAGTTGCACCCATGGGAGCGTGCTCTGGCCCCAACTGCGCTTGCCCAGCCAACGCCACTGTATTCAACGTTTACAATCCTCCTGCTCCGGGTGTCAGTTACGGTACCGGCGTGTGCTACGGTTTTGACTCGGTGGACACGGCTATCACTGCGTGGGGACCGCAAACGCACTTTGGCTCGGGACAATCGCTATTGGAAATGGAAACTTTTGAACTCTCTGGCGTCCTCAATTCGGTAGACGTAGGCTCAGAAGCCGGGGCTGCCGCTCTCACCGTAAACTACACCACTATCTCCGACAACGAGTACACGGTAACCTCATGCTTCGATAACGCCGCCAATCCGCTCATCTCCACGGCTCCGGCCATCCAATCTGGCGGTGGCAACGACCACGACAGCTCGTTCCTACAGACTCAGCAGACGGTGACCACGCAGGTTACTCCCACCGCTGGCAGCGGCCATACCACAGCGTGCACGGAAACAGGTAGTTCTGTTCCATTGATTGCTACATTATCTTTTGGCATCATTGCGTCACCAAGTTCAGGACATCGTAAACAGGCTCAGATCTTCTAGGAGGAATCATGCGAGACAAATCTTATGCGAGTGAAGCGGCCAACGCCCGGGTCTTTGGCGCTACGCGGCTGCACTGCGACAGTTACAAGGACGATCTTTACAGCGAGGACGACTACTACGAGACTGGCGGCGGCTTGACTGAACGCGTTATGGGCCGTGGCCACGTCACCGACTCGCAGTCCGAGCGCTTCAACAAGTGCTTGCGCACAGGCCAGCACGGCGAACGCATCCGATTCAGAATAGAGGACTAATATGGCAATGCTCAAGGTATATCGCGGCCCGTCTATCGAGTCGCAATCGAAGGACTTTGGCACGCCCAAGTCCGATCCGGCCGCTCTGGGCGGTACCGGCGCATTTGGAATGAATATCAGCGCATCCAAGGTTGGCGCACCGCACAAAAGGGGTGTGAAGACGCTGGGATCGAAGGCGTTGAAGCCGAAGGCTGCTGGCACAAAGGCAGGGTACTGATATGGCTGAGAAGTGGATTCAAGGCGCTCGCGAGAAGATGGAAGAGAAGGGCTCTGTCGGCTCTTTCGGCAAGGCCACCAAGTCGCACATTGCCGCTGCCAAGAAGGAAGGTGGCGTCGAGAAGAAGAAGGCCGTGTTTGCCGAGAACATGAAGAAGATTGCGGCTAAGCATAAGCATCATGGAAAATCTGGGAGTAAGTAATGCCCTACGATGAGGTGATGCACAAGTTCAAAGAGGGTGAGCTTCACAGCGGCTCCAAGTCTGGCCCCAAGGTTGCCAATCGCAAGCAGGCCATCGCCATCATGTTGAGCGAGAAACGCGCCGCGAAAGCTGGCAAGAGCGAGTATAAGAAACGTGGTGGCAAAAAGTGAGCTGGGACGGCTTCCTTGGATCGCTTGAGACTGACGGCGGCAAGCTGCTGGTGCTGCTGACCATGCTAATGTTCCTGCTTGGAGCAGCGATGGTGATGGTCATGACCGGACACACGCCACAGGAAGCGGGCCGCCAGATGCTGGTAGGCGCGGTCTCATCTTTGCTGGGCATTCTGTACGGGTATCTAAAATCGTCAGGGAAGACTTAAGTGAATGGCAACGCAAGCGCTACCGTATGCCTACATCTCGCTGGGAACACTGAGGCAACAGTTAGCCAACCGTCTCTACGACGGATTCATGGTGTTCTGGAGTTCAGCGGAACTTACGGCTTACATTCAGGAAGCGTTGCGGACCTGGAACGCACTCACCGGCTACTGGAGGGGCGACTTCACGGTCCCCACCGTCTCCTTGACTACCTGGTACGACATTCCATCACTTACTAATACTCTCCGGCCGTACACCACCACCGACCAGGACGTCTACTCGCTCATCTTCTATCATCTGCTCGAACCTATCACCGGTGTAGTCTCAGCCCAATATACCAACGACGATATTGTAAACGCAGTCCAGCGGAGGCGCGATGAGCTACTCTCAATCACGAGCTGTACGCAAACTGTCCGAACGGTTGGCGCTGTCGCAGGAAGAATTACGCTCCCTGACACCGTCATCGACGTCCGGCGGATGGCCTATCTCCCAACTGAGTCGGTGCTTACGGGCAAAGGTTATGGCACTGGCCGCTACGGATTTGGTATCTATGGAAGATCGGCGCAAGCGCAAATCGACATCCCTGCCCCGACTGTGCTGTGGCCGGAAGATACGTTCGCTGAACAGTCCTACGACGCCCTCTACACCTTGAATCAGGCTGGCACGCCGGGATTGCCGTCGACGTATCTGCTTTCGACGCAGCCGCCGTTGTCGTTTGATACCAACTGTCCACCGTCGTTTGCAGGAAGCTACGAGTTGCTGACAGTGGAGGCTGGTGGGACGCTAACCTTCGGCACGCCATCGAACTTTACGATACCGGATGATTGGATTCCAGCCATCAAGTGGGGAGCGCTGGCGGACTTGTTCTCAAGAGAGTCTAACGCGCAGGATCCGCTACGGGCGCAGTATTGCGAGCAACGCTATCGCCAGTTGTGTGCCATCCTGCGGGATTCGGCTCCGGCGTTGCTGGCCATGCGGGTGAACAATGTTCCGGCGCAGGTAAGCTCGGTGCGTGGCGCTGATCTTTACAACACGCTGTGGGAAGGTGCTGACCCAGGCGTACCACGATCGGTAAGCTACGCGGGCTTGAATCTCTTCGCACTCAATCCTCCGGCTGACGCTGGCATCAACGGCGTGCCATACGACCTCACCGTAACCGTAGTAGAGAATGCTCCGATACCTTTGGCAGACGGCGATATGGTGCAAGTGGCACGAGAAGACCTCGACGCCATTCTCGACTATTGTGTGCACATTAGTATGGTCAAGGCTGGCGGTGCAGATTTCATGGCCACCATGCCATTATTCCAGCGCTTCATGAAGGCTGCGACACTCTATAACCGCAAGCTCAGTGAGTTCGGCGAGTATACCGATACACTCATGGGCATGGCGGTGAGAGAGCGCAACCTGAATCCGGTGCAGCAGCCGGTTGGTGATGACGATGCCTAATGAGACCTTCACACGCAATCGTCAGGGCAACCGTGCGATATTCAAGGGTTGGAGTCCTAACAACCCACCTGATTCGCTGCCACCCGATAAATATCCGTATGCCCAAAATGTCCGCGTAGTGAACGACGACTCCATCGAGACTCGTCCCGGGCAGGTGCTCTCCTTCGCTACGGGCGGCGCACCTGTCACCGACCTGCGCTCCTACGTGGAGCTTGAGACGGACGGCCTGCCACGAACATTGGCTCGCGATACCAACGACGCGGTGTGGCTGGATAATGCGGCTCAGGTGGGCACTCTTGCCGCTGGCGGTCCTGGCGCAACGTTCATTCCATTTAGACCTAACCAGTCTCCCGACCCGTACATGTATATCGCCAACGGTGCGGACTATCAGAAGTTCTCGGCACCGGAAGCTGGGGTGGTCACTGCATCCAAAGTAGGCATCGCCGAGCCGCAGACGGGCTGTGAAGCGGCACCGGTGGCGCAAACGTTCACTGAAGTTCTGTCACCCGGCGGAACATGGAATACCGGAGGCACTGGCTCAGCGTGGACCAGCGGCGACCGCTCCACCGACATCATCGTCTCGAGCTTCAATGACCCAGTGAATCCTATCCCTGAAGGTGGCATCCATCCCGCCGTACCGCCGCGGTGGTCGCTTGAGGTCAGCCCCACCGTACAGTACCAGCGTGGAGAGGTGCTATACCTGAACGGTTCACCAACGCTCATCACGGTCATTGAAGAAGTTATCCCGCCGCTAGCTATTTCCATGACGGTGCAGGCTATGTATTACAATCCCGGGCCTCTAGGACGAGCTATTGTCGCGCTGCAAGGAGTGACGTCACCTTCCAAGTCACATCCGGTGGAGAACCAATCGGGCTCATCGCTGCCGCCGTCCGAGACTATCGCCCAACTGAAGCGCGGCGCTATCGTACAAGTTGGCACTGAGAAGGTCTTTGTGGAGTCGGTCACGACTGGCGCTACGGGACAGCTGTGCTTCGAGGCGGTATTCGGCGTCCTCCATGCAGCGGGTGAGACGGTTATCGGCCTGCCAACCATCATCATCAACGGCGTGCAGAATGCGTCTTCGGTGCTGCCAGCTACGCCGATCATCGGTGATCAGGGCAACGTCGAGAATTTCACCATAGCGGCGGGCATCGGTACACTCACCACTGGTCCGGCCGGCGGAGGTCCTACTGGAACCATCATCGCCACACCGACAACGACACTGAATGGCTGGGGACCCAACGCGCACGTTGGTGCCTACGAAATGGGAGTTAACCAAGGCTTCAACTGGGGCCTGGATCCATCCACAACTTCCGGCTACAACAATCCCAACAATGTGGCTGACGGCAACACTACGACTTACGCCGACGCCACCGGCCAGCATACGCACAACTATTACGGCTGCGTGTGGGGATTCTTGTCTGGCACGCCGCAGTCCAACATGGTGCTGAACATCAACTCCCGCGTGCTGGCTAATGGAGACGATGGGCTGGTGGTCAACACCCGTAGCGCCGGCATCTGGTACTCCCTTGACAATTCCGTGACATGGAATCAGGTCTACAACATGGGACCGGTACTGCCCTCCAGCCAGCCATTGTCGCGCCCGCAGCAGTGGGACTCCATTCCCTTACCTGCCAGCCAGGACATTACGCAAGTGCAGGTGATGGCCTTCACCGACTCGCATGACGACATGGTGCACCGGGTGTATGAGATCAATATCAGCGCTGGGGCGGCGTCGATCGGTGTGGATACGGGAGCCTTCCAAGACGATGATTATCTACACTTCTCGGTGAACGTGGACAATCCGGCAAACCTCGCCGAGATGCGGCTGCAGTTCGATGTGAGCGACGGAACATTCCTGTCGAACTACTACTTCGCGGGAGTCCGGCCATCGGATCTCGTTAGCGCCACTACCGCCGCGACTCCAGTGACCTTACTCGCCGCCACGCAGGCTATCATCTCCGAGACCAATACTTACCAGGGCGCTGGAAAGCTCAACGTGCAGATGTCCACGCCATCGGTTGCCGGTGAAGGCCAGTGGACCGAAGTGTGGATGCCTATCAGTGCGCTGACTCGTATCGGTGGTGATCAAACTAAGACGCTGGCCAATCTCAACTCGGTGCAGGTGTATGTCAATGCTACCGCCACGGTCAGGGTCAGCATCTCCAGCATCATCTTCATTGGCGGTTCGCAGCCGGATATTGGCGACATTGGCGAGCCGTACCGCTACCGTGTGCGGCCACGTTCCAAGGTTACCGGAGCTAAGGGCAATCCTTCGCCTGAGATGCGCTACGGTGTAATTGCTCACCGCCAGCCGGTACAGGTCAACCTTCCCTCGGCGGTCTACGATACCCAGATTGATACTTGGGACGTCTTCCGCTTTGGCGGCAGCGTTACTTCATGGCGCTATATCGGGTCTATCGCCTCGACACACGCATCGTTTCAGGATGATTACAGTGACGAGGCCGCACAGGCTGGCGATGCACTGGAGTTTGATAACTTCGAGCCGTGGCCAACGATAGACTTTCCGTTGAACGCCACCGCGTCCACCGTGGTTGGGACTATTGCTGTGGTCACTATTCTCGCGCCAACGCTGGCACTGCGCTATCTGCCTGGGAATCTGGTGAACCTTGGCGGTCAGTCGACTTACACCTTGCGCAAGCGGCCAACGCTCATCTCAGGCACCGACTATCTATTCGAGTTCGTTGAGTGCACCGCCGGATTCAATCAGGGCGCTATCAGTGACAATGGTCAGACCAACATCTATGAGCCTGCGGTAGCACGGCAGTTCGTGCCCTACATGTGGGGGCCGGATGTGAATGGTACGGTATTCGCGGTGGGCGATCCGTTGCGGCCGGGCACGCTGTACTTCGCCAAGGGTAACAATCCTGACTCGGCTTCCGATAGCTTCAACATGGAACTAGTACCACCGTCTGAGCCGCTGATGGGCGGACTGGTGCTCGACGGACTCAGCTTTGTTGGTTCAACCGAACGTTGGTGGGCGCTCTATCCTCAGCCGACGAATCCTTTGCAGCGATACAATCCGGTCCAGCAACCGTTACCGCGGGGACTGGCGGCGCCGTATGCTTGCTGCACGGATGGCTCACAGATCTTCTTCTGGGCCAAGGATGGCATATGGTCTACCGGCAAAGGCAGCCTGACCGACGAGGACCTGTATAATCTCTTCCCGCATGATGGTACACCTGGCGAGGAACAGACTTATGGGCCGCCGGGCCTAGCACACACGGTGCTTCCGCCAGACTACTCTCGAGCAGGAACCTTCCGGCTCACTTACTGTAATTACTATCTCTACGCCACATATCAGGACTCGGCTGGGAATTACAACACTCTGGTCTACGACGTCCGGCGCAATGCGTGGTGTGTCGACCTCTACGGCACTCAAGTCTGCCGGTTCTATCATCCTGAGCAGCAGGCCGGGACGTTGCTGACCTCAACCACGCGCTATCCAGAATTGCTGATGGCGGATATTCAAGGCCGGGTATCGGTTCAGACTCCATTCAGCAACGACCTCGACGGCGGGATTCAAGTCCTACTGGCCACCAACGAAGACCCTGGCGGCGATCTGCGAGCGCCTAAACAGTGGGGCGATACCTTCATCGACGCTATCTGCCCCGCCGGCATGGCTATCAACATGATGTCGCAGGCGGTTCAGGTTGGAGCTCCGCTAGCCGTAGCGGCATCGGCAACCCGGGCTCGCCAGCCTATCAGCGTTGGCAATGCTCTCGTCGTCAGCGCCTTCATGGGCTTGTACTTCAGCTGGACCGACGACTTCACGACACAGACTGCGCCGACAACGCTATTCATCTGGCAGACCAGCTTCGTCATCCAGCCGGCACAGACGATCCAGTGGCAGACGCTGGGCACCAGTTTCGGGATGCAGGGCTACGGCCACATACCGCAAGTGTCCATGGCCTACATCTCGACAGCCGACGTGACCTTGCAGATTACCAGCTACGATGGCCAGTCTCCTGCGGCGATCATCCTGCCAACTTCCAATGGCATCTACGTGAAAAAGGTCTTCCGTGTAAGCGCCAACAAGGGCCAGCTCTACGCTTTCTCTGGAACTTCCACCGCGCCATTTCAATTCTTTTTGGAGGATTGCGAGATTCTAGTTGGGGCGTTCAATCGACAAGATCCTTATGCTGTAATCAAGTCCTTCCTCTCCGGCCCGGTTGATGGAGCACCGTTATGAACGACAAGTCCGTCCGTTGGTATCCCACCCACATGCAGTTGAAAGATCCACAATCCACCGAACGTTCCTTCCGCGAGACTTTGCGCATGCTGTATGAATTACAAGACTCGCATGAACAGTTGAAAGCGCAGATTAAGAATGGGTCTCAAGGAGCTAACAAAGAAGCTGTTCCGGCGGGGAATAGCGCTTCAGATCAACGCATGCTGGGGCTTCCAGTTGAGCCTAGCGACACCACACAACTGGCTGATGGAACTGTGCTTACCTACGTAGCAGCTACGAGGAGCTTCAAGTTCTTATGATGATTGTCAGCTCACCTCAGCCACCTGACATTGGGCAGCAACGACGCCAGCGGCGCTTTGAGACCGCTATCTATAGCATCCTGGTGATTCAAGCTCTGGAACTGCTCATCCTCACCATGCTACTGGTGCGGCGATGACCGCTACCATCCAGCGCGACGTGCACGGCCCGGACTGGCCGCTGGGTTTCATCCAAGTCGTCACTCCCGGCACACCGGCGAGCTTCATGTCCGTCGTGGATCCAACCTCCAACAACGCTCCCGGCACGCCTACCAATCCCACCAATTACCCTACTACGGTGCGCGCTGAAGAGATCATGGTGCAGGCATTCAGACCGGGCACCTCGGGTACTCAACTGAACCTTGGGAATATCTACATTGTCAGGCGCGGCGCTGGAGGAGGTTCCGGCAACCGTGATGATACTGGCAGTATTGTCGCTACACTTGTTCCCGGGCAGACTCTCTTCTTCACAGCTGCTGCTGTTAACGTGAACGTATGGAATCCCTATCGCTATTCGATTGACGCGGACAACGCGGGAGACGGAGCCTTTATCACGCTGATCGTACAATAATATGAACTATTCCACTTCTTTTACAGGAACGGAGAATCCTCTATCTGAAGGTGGTGTTTGGATCAATGGCGGCAGCGTAGGGCTGGATTGGTCCAATTGTCAAAAGTATGCGAATCATGCGACAGGTACGGTAATAACTGGTGGTAGTTCAGGAGCGGATGATGCCACGGCCGTACTAGCCGGAAGCTGGCAAGCGGATCAAAGGTGCTGGGGTACGCTACTAACAGATTCTGTAAATAACATTGGAACCGAAGTAGAGCTAAGACTTAATACCACCATAACCGCCAACTCTATCACTGGGTATGAAATAGACTGCGGTTTACAATCCGGGCTTCAAGGGATCCAGATCGTGCGCTGGCTTGGGCCTATTGGTTCGTTTATCATTCTACCGCCGGGTTTTGTACCCCCTCCTGCCGCATTTACAACTGGCGACATCATCTATAGCAGTAATGTAGGAGGGCTGATCAGCGTTTATTTGAACGGAACTTTAGTCGTCCAAGCAACCGACACTGCTTATACCAATGGGAGTCCGGGTATAGGATTCTGGAACTCCAACACATTGGGATTATTCGACACCTTTGGCTTAAAGAATTTCTCGGCATCTGACGGCACTGGTCCGGTAGTTGGAGGTGCATCTATTTCTATCTTACGTGGGCCGCATCGCGGTTCTCGCGTGACACCACCATATAATCCATGATATGAAAGCGATATAATGATAAGACGATTATTCCTTTTAACTTTACTGATCTTTATATGTCCCGCCGTCATCCATGCACAATGTTCAGGAGTAACTAACTGTACTGCGGCCGGGCTGTCTGTAGCACAGATTCAAGCCGCATTGAACAGCATTGACCAGGACAATACAACGTTGCACCTGCCTGCCGGAGCAGTTACATGGACCGGAACCACGATAGTTCAATACACCGCCACATTGTCGGTTACGGTTATGGGCGCAGGTGCGGTTTCGGCAACTACAGATGGAGCGAGCACCACTGGAACGGATCAGACAACTATTACGGATAACATCAATCACTCCTCCGGCCCTGGCCAGTCTTTCCAAATCAGTACCACTGCGGGGAAGTCTTTCCGGCTGACCGGGATATTTTTCAAGATGGATAGCGGCAGCACCGTGGCCGCAAACGGAATATGTTTAATCGGCGGCACTTCAACAGCACTCCGCGTAGACCACATGCACTTTTTCTTAACCAGCTTTGGCGCTCAGGGCATACGTTTCGGCGGATCGGCTATCGGTGTCGCGGACCACAACTACTTTGACGCCCAAAGTCCCAACCTGACGTTCAGTTATGCGGTGCATACTGGAGAAAACTGGCTTGGCAGCACTACTGGCTTCGGAGATAAATCGTGGGCGGACAGCGATCATTTCGGCACTAGCCAATTTATGTTCATCGAGGATAATCGTTTCCACAATGGAGACTTTGGAGACGGAAATGTTGGCGGTAGATATGTGCTTCGCCACAGCACATTCGTTAACGATGTTGTTGGGCAGGGTCAGGTATTCGGCCATGGAACGACCGATGGGAGAGACAGAAGTATGCGGGCGGCTGAAGCCTATCTCAACAATTTCATTCAGCCTTCGGTTACCGGAGCGGGAAATCCGGCCTACTCAATCAATGGCGGAACCTTGCTGTTTTGGGGAAACACTGTTTCCAATTACAGGGGCGCAGTTCAGATAGATTACACACGCAAGAATAACAACACGTATAACTATCAACCCACGCCAAACGGATGGGGGAATTGTGGTACGCCACCAGCAGCGCCTAACGGGCCTAGCAACTGGGACCAGAACACGAACTCTCTAGGTTATGCGTGCATGGATGCTCCGGCACGCGGTGGTGGCGACCTGTTAAATGGCCTGCAATTTCCTAATGTGCTAAACACGACTACTGGAACAATCGCGTGGCCGCATCAAGCTCGCTCTCCTGTATATATCTGGAATATAACCTATACACCGTCAAGCGGATACTCGGGAACTTGCTCGGGGCAGAGTTGCTTGGTGGCGAATAGCTGGTTAACAGATAACTTGGATTTGTACCAGCAGTTTAGCGCTTTTGCCAACGCAGGAAGTTTCAACGGTACGATTGGTGTTGGTCAAGGTTCGGTGACCCCGACAACGGCTGGTGCGTATTCGGGAGCGCCAAACTGTACCGCTGGCCCTGGGGGTAATACTCCCGGTGTCGGTTGGTGGGACACAACGAACAGCACGCTCTATGTTTGTACGGCGACTAACACTTGGACCGCCTACTACACGCCGTTTACTTATCCGCATCCGCTGGCTAGTGGTGGAGTGGTGCCGCCGCCTCCGCCGAATGCGCCTACTGGCCTTACAGGAACAGTGTCGGCATCCACGGTAAGCCTGAGTTGGACCGCTTCGTCAGGCAGCCCGGTGCCTACCGCGTATACGCTCTACCGCGGAACAGTTCATGGTGGTCCATACAGCGTGGTGAAGTCCGGCCTGACCTCTACCAGCACCACCGATACGCCGCCGAATGGCACATGGTTCTATACCGTTGCGGCCTACGTTGGAGGGATTGTCTCGAACATCTCTGGCAGCGGTTCTGTGGCCACGGTTACCTGCACCACGAGCTGCGCGTTTCCAACCGGAGCCACATTGACAGTTGGAGGGAACAGCACGGCTGGATTCAATGTCACGACATCTTCCACCAGCCAGCCCACTTCATCTACTTTCACTTTTGCATCATCAACCAGTGGTACTGGAACCGGTGGCGGAGCTTGGCAGACGGCCAGCGAGTCGGCTAAGTCCAATGAGATTACGGCGACCGTTCCGGCGGCGTTGACGGCGACGTTCCTTCCAGCGTCACGTACCTTCGCTTCGCAGACCGTGGGTACATCGTCGGCCAGCCAGTCGTTTACATTTACCAACACTTCCGGCCCGGGCGGGACGATTACCATTAGCGGCAAGGCTCTCTCGGGAGCGAATCCCGGGGACTATGGCTTCACCGACAACTGTCCATCGCTGCTGCTCTCAGGATTGAACTGTACGGCCAATGTGACCTTCACTCCTACGGCGGCTGGGACAAGGAATGCAACGCTAGTGTTCACGGACAATGCTACGGGCTCGCCACAGTCTGTGGCCATGACCGGTACTGGCGTGGCGCAGGCTCCCGGCGTGAGCTTGAATCCTACCAGCTTGAACTTCGGGGACCAGACGCTGTCCACGACCTCGACCACGAGGAGCATCATTCTGACCAACACCGGCTCAGGTGCGCTCACCGTAACTTCGGTTGTGGCCTCGGGAGACTTCGCGGTGGTGACGGTTCCGGCAACCAACTGTGGCGGGACGCTGGCATCGCTGGCAACTTGCTCGCTGAACGTGACCTTCACGCCGACAGCTACGGGCGGCAGGACAGGCGCCGTGACCGTAACCGACAATGCTAGTGGCAGTCCTCACGTGGCCAGCCTGAGTGGAACTGGCATAACAACCAAGTGCCAGATGACTGGAAACGTGACATTATCCGGTGTAGGGAGCGTGTGCCAATGACGACAACACTTAATCTGACGCTGCCAACGGTGGGCGGATCCGCGAATCAATGGGGGACGATCCTGAACACGGCACTGGGTATCGTCAACACTCTTGGCGGCGTGCAAGTGGTTAACGTAAACTCGGCTTACCTTGCGGTGTTCACACCTTATCCCGAGACGGTCATCCGCGGCACGACTTCTGGCCTGAACGTGCCAATTACCTTGCCTGATTCTGCATCCGTTCAAGGCAAGCTGTGGGTAGTGAAGAAGCTGGATGCTGGAGCCGGCGCGCTACAGATACTCGTGCAGGGTACCGACACCATTGATGGCCAGACCGAGTGGGATCTTACGAACCAATACCAATACGTTCGTCTCTACGCTAATGGAACCACGGGGTATGACGTGATAGGGAGCTCATGATGAAGAAATTCTACCCAGCCTTGCCATTCATTGCGCTCATGCTTTCCGGTTGTCCGATGTCGCATGCTCAGGGAAACAGCGGCAAATCGACGCTGGTGCAGTCTTCTCCACAGCCGCTACCCAACTGCAATCCTGCCACGACCGGCACGCAGGAGCCGATGATCTGGGACTTGACCGCGCAGTTGCTCAAGACTTGTGGACCTGCGGCCAACACTTGGACCGCCGTAGGTTCGGGAGGTGGCGGTGGCGGAGGTACTGTTGTTAGTTTCAGCATTGCTGGTACTACTTCTCCTTATTTCTCTGCTGCGGTCACTTCGCCGACGTCCACCCCGGTTCTGACCTTCACCATTACGCCGCAGAGTGCCAACACAGTGGCGGCCGGGCCAACAACCGGAGCGGCGGCGGTGCCGACATTTCGCAGCTTGGTAGCAGCGGATATTCCGGTCATCAATCTTGCATCATCGGCAGCGGGTGGTGTTACCGGCAACCTAGCTGTTACTCATCTCAACTCTGGCACAAGCGCGGGTGCGACTACCTTCTGGCGCGGCGATGGGACGTGGGCGGTGCCGGGCGGTGTTGGCTCGGTCAGTTCTGTTGGGACCGCTTCGCCGCTTACGGGTGGGCCGATTACTACTACGGGAACGATCGCTTGCCCAACGTGCACTACGTCGGCTGCGGCGCTCACTGCTAATAGAATTCTACTCGGCAACGGCTTGCAAGCTATCAGCGTAGTGGCATCGCTTGGCACTACAACCACGGTGCTACACGGCAATGCCGGAGGGGCACCTACGTTTGGAGCGGTAGCGCTCTCGACCGACGTAACGGGCAACTTGCCGGTAACCAACTTGAATTCAGGAACCAGCGCCAGCGCGACTACGTTCTGGCGAGGAGACGGCACATGGGCAGCGCCACCCGGCAGCGGCACGGTAACCAGCATCACGTTCAGCGGACCGCTTACCGGTGGTACTGTCACTACGACGGGCACCGTTGGCTGCACAACTTGCGTAACCAGCGCGGCATCCCTAACCGCAAATGCCATCATGGTAGGGTCGGGGTCTCAGGGAAGTCAAACACTGGGCTCATTGGGGACCACCACCACCGTTCTGCACGGTAACGCAGCAGGCGTACCCAGTTTCTCAGCCGTAAGTCTTTCTGCTGATGTGACAGGAAACCTGCCAGTGACCAACCTGAACTCTGGTACATCGGCATCTTCCAGTACGTTTTGGAGAGGGGATGGCACATGGGCGACACCGGCGGGAAGCGGGAATGTGACGGCGGCGGGGACGCTGACGATCAATCAGCTCGTTATTGGCGGGAATACGACCGCCGTGTCAACGCTTGGATCGCTCGGTACCTCGACAACCGTGTTGCATGGAAACGCTGGAGGAGCACCGACTTTTGGTGCAGTATCACTGTCAGCAGACGTGACCGGAAATCTTCCAGTAACAAATCTGAATAGCGGTACCGCTGCGAGTAGTAGCACATTCTGGAGAGGAGATGGAACATGGGCGAGTCCACCGGCGACAGGTATTACGAGTCTGAATGGCTTGACAGGAACAACCCAAACGTTTGCTACTGGTACATCGGGAACGGACTTCGGGATATCCTCCAGCGGGACTACGCACACTTTCAATATCCCATCGGCTTCTGCCTCGAATCGCGGCCTAGTGACGACGGCAGCACAGACCTTCTTAGGTGCAAAGCTATTTACACTAGGAACGATTAGCGCAGCGGCCAGTCCTATCGCCTCAACCGCTACATGGAACAACGCCGGCGTAACCTTTGATGGTCTGCTGACTGACGTGACTGACACTGCCAGCGCGGCTGGCTCCTTCCTCATGCGCTTGCGCGTTGGCGGCACGTCGCAGTTCAGTGTGAACAAGTCCGGTGTTGTCACAGCGCTTGGTGCCCTGACCGCGGTGAGCCTGACATCTAACGGCGCTGGAAGTGGAAAACTAGCACTCACCGCTTCTGGCGGGGGAACGTTTGGGTGGCAGGCTCCTGCGGTGGTGACGAGCTACACATGGACGGTACCGGGAGCCGATGCGGCGGGTGACATCCGCTCAGACGGTGCTGGAACATTGACCATCAATCCCGGTGTGAAGACGGCTACCAACTGCAACTCTTCGGCGTCCCCAGCGGTGTGCGCGGCGGCTTCGGCTGGCAGCGTGGCCATCGCTAATCCGGCAACAACGGTGGTGGTGAATACGACGGCGGTGACCGCCAACTCTCAGGTCTTCGTCTTCGAGGATTCCTCGCTCGGCACGCGGCTGGGCGTCACCTGCAATACCAGCACTGGCCGCACATACACCGTCTCAGCCCGCACGGCGGCAACGAGCTTCACAATCACCGCCAGCGCAACTCCCGGTGCCAACAACGCTTGCTTGAGCTATCTAGTGGTGAACTGATTGCCCGTAATCTCCAACCTGGTCTACACGGCAACGGATTCAACTATCGTTGCGACGTGGACCACGGATACCTCGTCTGATTCCAACCTGAGCGCAGGTGGCAAAGCGGCGATCGACAACGGTGTAGCAGCGAACTCCACTAGCCATCAAGCCGTGGTTACAGGTCTTTCGCCCAGCACAGTCTATTCTTGCGTGGTCACTTCAGGCGGTACTAGCAGCTCTCCACAGAATGTCACCACCAGCACTGCTCACACTAGTACCCCTATCACCAGCGTTAGTTTCGGCACCGTTACCACTACTGCGCCGGATGGCGACATCCCGTATAACTTTACTTCCAACGATAACAATACCTACATGATGCGGGACGATGCCCGGACTCCGCCTGGAGGTTCCGGCTCCAACCAGCAACTGGACATAATTACCAATGAGAGCACGCTGGCGATCACGCAAGTCAACGCACTCAGTGCTTATGGATTGTATTCGACCAACAACGGCACTGATGGGCCGGGTGGTATTGCGTTATCGAATAAGGGTAACGGCATGTTCGGCATGGCCGGATCGCTATTCATGTTCACGGGGCGCCATGAGATTAACGGCTCCACTCGCCGTCAGTTCTACGGCAACGTGATTCGCTCGGATGACAAGGGTGTAAGCTGGAGCAACTTCAATAACCCGACTACCTTCAACGCCAACGGGATTCCGGCTTATCCCAACAGCGGCAACAACTCGGTGGCGCCGTTCTTCTTCGGAGCAAACTCCAACTGGGGATGGGTCACTCCGGTCAGGTACGCTGCCGATGATGGCACGCTAGGCTACACCACGGCGGGCAACGGCTTCGATGGCGGCAATGCTTACTGCTACTTCACCATCATTGAGCAGGTCAACGACGCCGCCGACTACATCTACCTGGGCCGCATCCCGCGCATTCAACTGTTCGCGCTGAACTACGCTACCACGCAGCAGTTCTGGGTTGGCCCGACTTCACCAACACCCGCTAACTTTGTCAACGATGCCAACTGGTCCAGCACTCCCAGCGGGCTGACTAAGATTTATACCAACGTAGGTAAGGTTGGCTGGCAGGATATCTGCTTCATTCCCGGCATCAACCGTTATCTGTTGTTCAGCGGCTATCGTCCCAATGTGGCGGTAACGTCGAATACGGTATGGTTGGTGCTCGAAGGCGAGACACCGGCTGGTCCGTGGACTCAGGTGGGTTCACTTACCAACAACCCCAGCGGCTACTACGGGCATACGGTTCTGCATCGTTCAGCTTTCAGCAACGCATTGACGCAGTTCATTCCCATAACGGTGGTGTATAGCGGTGACTTCAACAACCAGGTGCCTTTCTATCACCCGACATTCAGCACCTTAACGTTGATAACTGGAGGAGTTGTGGCAAACACATTTGTGCAGGCGAAAGGAGTAGCGGCGACGCAGTCAGGGACTACCGCCACGCTGGCATATACCTCTAGCGTCACCAGCGGGAATTTACTGTGCATGGCATGGCGCTACAACGGGACTGGAGCAGTGCATCTTTCTAGTGTCACCAGCACGCAAACCACCGGCAACTGGACCATTGTTTACGACCAGAGCGATGGCGGCGCAACTCCCATCCAGGGTGGCTGGGCCTATGCCTTCGCAACCGGTACCGGTGCTTGCACGGTCACCATGAACTTCGATACCTCGGTGGTCGGGATTTACATGGCCCAGGATGAATGGAACGGACCGGTAGCTCTGCGGGCATCCTCCACGGCGGCGGTGACCAACGAGACTGCGCTGACCAGCAACGCCGCCACGGCGGTAGCCGGAGACTTGCAACTTGGCTTTACCACCATGGGTGCGGCGGTCACCAACACCATCACCGCAGGGTCTGGTTACAATATTCGTGCCATCGGCCTTAGCGCTGGCGGCACGCACTTTGTGGGCACGGAAGATAAGTTAAGCTCGGCGGGCGGAAGCGTAACCGCCAGCTTCACATCCAGTGAGAACAATGCCACCATCAAGGCCACGGTTGGCTTGGGTATCTTCACCTCGGTATTCACGATCACCGGCAACGCAGGGGTAGCAGGGGCTACGGTAGCCTGGACCGGCACCAGTTCCGGCAGCGTCACCGCGGATGGCAGCGGTAACTTCAATACCGGCAACCTGGGGGTGGGCTCCTACACCATCACGCCCAGCCTGACCGGGTATACCTTCACTCCGACCAGTTCCGTGCAAACTATCACCAACGCCAACATAACTGGTGTAAACTTCACGGCAACGGTGTCCACTGGGGGCGGGAGTTTCGATATTACTTTCCGTGGTAGATTGTACATCACTCGGGTAGTGAGCGGCTTATAAGGAGATGGTATGGCAAATGGAGTGGCAAAGTGCCCTAATGGACCGTTTTGGCCGTTAGGCAATATCGTCAACGTTACGCCGGGAACTCCGGTGAATATGATGAGCTTGGTGGATCCCAGCAACCTTAACGCTCCGCAGACCGCAACTCCTGGAACTGCCGGCACTGGCGAGTATACGGTGCGGGTCAACCAGATTGTCATACAGGGAATGAAAGCCAGCGGTAGCGGATTGGGTGACAACACTGGGAACATCTATGTGATCTTGAAGGCCACGGCTTCACCAGGGACCAATAACCGTTCCGATTTTGGCTCGATTATTCTAGTAGTGAAATCTGGGCTGACTGGCGTGATCGCGGCTCCGGCGCAGGAGACGTTGAAGTTCAGCCCATATCTTCTGTGGATTGATGCGGACAATGCAGGTGATGGGGCGCAGATCACGCTAATCATATGAGTAACGTAACCTACCGCTGGATTGATGGGCCGACGTGCACCGAGGTTGACTGGGCCAAGGTGGATAAGATTCTTGAGTCGCAGGGATGGATGCCGCTGAATCGGGAGACCTCGCGAGTATATCTGGCGGAGCAAGGTGATCAGATTGTGGGATTGTTCACGCTACAGCTCATGCCGTTCGCGGGGCCGTTGTGGGTTAGTAAGCAACTGCGGGCGACGGGTGTTACCGATCGTCTCGTGGATGATGGGATAGGATGGCTTGTGGATACGCATGCCCGGGGATGGTTTGTGGTGGCGGACAGCCCGCATGTGCCGAAGTTCTGCGAGCGGCATAAGATGCGGAAGATTTTATCTCCGGTATATATCACGGATGAGCAAGGACAGAAGCAGGAGGTAGCGTAATGGCCGGATTGATTTCAGGTGTAGGACAAGCGTTTGGACATCTGGGCGGGTCATCGGCTAAGACCGATCGTTCCAACCAGCTTACCGCGTTCAGCGATCTGAAGAATGTATTCAACTGGGCGTTACCGTTTGGGCAGTCGCAGGCTAGGACAGGGCAGGCTACGACAGCGGCGGGTACGCAGAACTTAGGGCAGGCAGGAAGTTATTTTGGCAAGCTAGCTTCGGGTGACCGGCCGACAGCATTGCAGGCTGTGGCTCCGGCGTCCAATGCTGCATTAGCTCAGTCCGATGCGCAGAAGAATGAGCTGGCCAATATGGGCACGGCGCGAGGTGGTGGAGCTGTAGGAGTCAACCAGCAGCGCGATACCAACCTGATGTCGCAGATAGATAACATGCTGTTTGGGGCGAGGACGGCGGGAGCGCAAGGACTGGCTGGAGTGGGGCAAGCACAGGCTGGAGTGGGATTGGGTGAGACCGGGCAGGGAATTCAGGCAGGTGGGCTGGCGACCGGTGCGGCGAGTGATCTTGGTAAGCAAGCTCTCTACTCTCGAGAGCTATCCGATGCCATGCACCGTGAGGCGGTAGGAGATTATTCCAATGCGTTTGGTTCTCTGATGGGTGGAGATCTAGGCAAGGACTTAACAAAGCTGTTGGGTAAGATTGGTATCTAACCTATGGCAAAAGACGATCCAACGTTGACGCAAGATCCGTTCTCTGAGGCGGAGCAGCCGCAGCTACCGGTGGCACAGACTCCATTTGAGCGTATGAATACTGGCAGTGGCATTCCCATGATTGATGCGGCTGTCCAGAGAGATTTCCAGCAACGACAAGCGCAAGCAAATCTCTATAAGAAGAATGCCGCTGATATTAACGGGCTATTGTTCCATCTAGCCGATCCCGAGGCTAGGAAGAGTTATCTCAATCCTCAAACTGGCCAGCCGTATACCGACGATGACATTCAGCAGTTGCAGATGCAGGTTCAGCACGCTACGGGGCAATATGAGAAGTTAGTTGGAGTCGACAAGGAATCCAAGAATGCGCTGCAGAAGGCGCGAGGCATCATTGATTTCATCCACGGCAAGCGCCGGGAAGCGATGCAGCCTCCGCCTACGCCAGATTATCCGACGACTGTTGGCGATGCAGGAGTAACCACTAGTGGAGTGAATACACCGAGACAAGGTCCGGTGGCTACGCCTTCTTCCTATGCTACCAATGTCAGCGATACTGGCGGAGTGCAGTATAACCCTGCTGTAGCCAATCAGATTACGCCGCCGCCGTTGAGTCCTAGGCAAGAGGCGATACGGGCGTCGATGCAGCTGCCGTTTGCAACTCACCAAGGCAAGGTTGAGCAGTTGGGTTTGGACGAGAACACCTTGCAGAGAATGGGTGCGCAGGGACGTCGTGCTCTTGTCCAGCAGATGGACATGGATGAGAAGAAGCCGTATATCCAGGACTTTATTCTGACTGGAAAGATTACCGGGAATATGGCGGCATCGTTGCGGCCACCTCCGCGGCCTGCTGGGTCTTATACCACCAGCGTTCTCGATGCGCGTAAGCGTGCGGCCAATGGTGAAGTCTTCCGTAACATTGCTGGAGAGATTTTAGATCCTGCGGACTTTGATCCCTCAATGGGATTCAAGGGAATGCAGACTCTGAATCCTGAGACTTCGCAGTGGGAGATTCGTTACGAGCCGTTTAGTCCGAATCAGGCTACGGTCACCGCTGGCAACCAGATCGTAGCTGTCAACCCGGCTGATAAATCCAAGATACCTGAAGGGGCTGGGACGGTACTTGGGCCGCACAATGTCGAAACTACAACTAAGACAAGGGATCCTGCTACGGGGCAGACCACTGTCAGCACTAAAACTCCACAGACACCTGGGATAGTTGGACGACCTGGTGGTACTCCATTGCCGCCAACTCCGGGTGGGGCCGCACCATCTGTTGGGCAAGTTTCTAAAGCTCAAAAGCAAGGTGGTGTTGGTGGCGTAGGTAAAGCTGCCCAGATTCCCACGGCTTCGGTACCTGCTTTGGATGAGAGCGGACATATTCCAGCCACAGCTGCTATTGGCTTGACTCCGCAAGTTGTGGAGGGTGCTAACCAGCTATTGGACGGCAAGGATGTGAAGGACATTCCAGCTAAGACCAAGGAGCTTTCAGCCTCTCTTGCCAGAAAGTATGGCTGGGAACAAGGGAAGTTCACTCCGCGAGAACAGGGAGCGTTGCGTAACGCCACTCAGTTCATTGACGACATGTTGAGCGATCCGGCTACCTTTGCCGTGCTGGACAACACTTTGTCCCGGCTAAAACTGAATCAAGTCATGGCTGGAACAGAAAAGCAGGGAGCATTGGCAAGTACGATGACCACCCTTGCGGCGTCTAATATGACCGATCAGGAAGCTAAGTTTATTCGTCAGTACAACATCATCACGCAGACCTTGGCTGGTATTGCTCCGGCTATTCGTGGCAGTGGGAACAGGACAACCGAGGCGGCGATTCACCGCTTGTTATCGGATATGCCCAATCCCAAAACCACACAGAGCGCAAAGGATGGTATAGAGCGGCTGCAATTACTGAAGAAGGAAGTTGCGCGCGCTTTGGCTAAGGGACAATTTACCGAGGCACAGGCTGCGGCTCCAAGTGGCGCAAGAATGACACCACCTCCTTCAGCGAGTGGCCGTCCTCCGCTTTCATCGTTTGAACACTAATGCCTGACGACAAACAATTCGACGTTGAGGGAGCCCGTAAGGCTGGCTACTCCGATGATGACATCATCCAGCATCTGTCTCAGTCGCGTAAGTTTGATGTAGCCGGAGCGCGGCAGGCTGGGTATAGCTCGCAAGAGATCATTGATCATTTGTCGGGAGTTCCTGCAACTCCTGCGGCGGCTCCCACAACACCTGCAGCCACTCAACCTGACAGTTTCTTTGGCGGATTCGGACGTCGTGCGATTGATACCGTTAAAGGAATTGCGTCCACCTTAAATCCAATTCCTGCTGATACTGGCGAGAAAGCTGCCATGGTGATCGGCGGAGGTCCAGGCGGCCTTGCGGCCTACCGTATTGGCAAAGGGATTGTTCAAGGATACCAGCAGAAGGCAACGGACTTGGCTCAGAACCTTGCTGCCGGTAATTATGGCAAGGCTGCCATGGGTGCTGCGCAACTTGCTCCTGGAAGTCCTATTGGTCCGGCATCGCCAACGGGCTCTCTTGTGGATACGGCGATGGAAGGGCGTTACCGAGAGGCACTGGGTGGTGCGGCGTTTGATGCGCTGACCATGCTTCTGGGAGCAAAGATGGGTAAGAAACCATCGGCCAGAGCTCAGACTGCGAATTTAACCTCCGCCATTGGCAAGACAGGCGAGACTGGTGAGATATTGCAGAATATCCTTCCTGATCTGAATAAGACCGTTCAGCAAGTGGGCGCCAAGCCAGAAACGCTGGGTGATCTTCGCCATGTTGCGCAGACCTCCATTGATGGCAAGGAGAATATCTTCAACCAAGCGCTGGCTGGAGTGAATAATCAGTTGGTGGATACGTCGGCAGTGCGGCAGAGAATTCTCAGTTTGATTAAGGCGGATTCATCTCCCGAAGAGATGGCCGCTATTCACAACGCCGCGAATGAGTATCTTCAACCTAAGACCATGCAATGGTTGAACGACCGGCGTGGGCGGCTGAATGCTTCGAGTTCTCCGATCTTCAATAAGACTTCCCGTGCTGCGGCGAGCCAGATGAAGTCGGACTTGGATATGGCGATTGACCGGACAGCACGGAATGCGGTAGCAGACTTGGAATACGATGTGATGAACCGCGCTTACCCGGGACAAGACTTTGGGCAGATGAAGTCGCAGGTAAGCTCGCTGTGGAAGTTAAAGGATATTCTGGACGATAGGATTGGCAAGCTCACTGACGCACAGCTAGAGCATGAGTCGGAAGGATTGTTTGAGCGTATCCGGCCGTCAGCGTATGCATCCAAGAGCGGCATCCATGGTTACTTGGGTGGGATAGCGGATGCCTTCTCACTAGGGCCGGAGCTTGAAAAGAATATCAAGGTGCGTAAGGCTTTCACCAAGCCAGAAGCAGCGAGAGCTATTGTGCTGGCATCTCCGCTCTCAAGGCTGGCTACCACTAAGGACCAAGAACAGCGTCCCGGCGGGTTGACTCCTCCTCCAGCACCATGAGCTTTACCGTTGATGCTGCGTCGATCAATGATTTTCAGACTTGTCGGCGTCGCTTTATTTTGAATACCTCATGGCGACTAGCTAGGTTTCGTCCAAAAACACTTTTTGACCTTTTGCTACGCCGTGGCATCCTCAAGTTAACTAAACAAGTTAACGTAGGTGAAGTAGCGGCTGACGCTAAGGCGGTGTTCCTCGAGCGGGCGGCTGATCCTGGCCTAGATGTCATTGGTCGGAATCCCTACCAGATGTCGAAAGGGTGGACATCTCTCCTTGAATCAGTGCTACATGGGATAGCTAGGACGGTGCTTCCGGTGCTGCACGATCCGCCGGTTGTTAAGCTGACCAGCTCGATTGACTGGAGATTATTGAGCTGGGCGGATGATACAGGGACGTTACATCGGTGGGTAACGGCTGAGAGTTGGGATGAGGATACGTTGTCGAGGGAGCTTCATTCGTGGAGGACGTTTGGTGACTTGGTGATGTCCGGGTGTCCCATGGTGCTGCATGCCATTGTGCTGGGGCAGAACAGGGATGGAAGATTCCTCTCGCCGTGGACGAGGACGTATGTTCATCCGGCCATGCCGAGTCTGAGATGGAGATGGACGAAGCCCGAGGATACGAGTTGGAAGCCACTGCAACTGGTAGAGCAGTCGAGGATGGATGTGAGCGAGTGGATGGATGCGGCGTGGAGTCAGGGAGCAATTCAACCGTTGATGGTCGACCAGCAAGTGGAGTTGCCAGCGGAGAGCGTGGTTAGAGACACCAAGTATCAGATAGCGCGTGAGGCGGCGGAGATGGCAAGGCTCATTGAGGAGCGCACATCGTATCTGGCGGAGCCGATGTCTCGAGGAGCGTGTGATCTGTATTCTCCATGCCACTTTCAAAGCGTTTGCCACTCGCCTGAGCCGGTGGACCTAGTACAGATTGGGCTGTACGTTAACAGAAAGTCCAAGTACAGTAATGCGCAGTCCCAGACGGAGGTCCTAGCCCGATGAGCCAAGTTTGGAGTTTCATCACTCTGCATTCTACGATCAGCTCTCTGGTGGCTTATTACATCGCCATCTCGTTCGTCGGATCGTTGCCCGCGCCGCAAGCTACGTCTAGTATGTTCTACCAGTTCGTGTTCAAGTTCGTGAATACGCTAGCTGGCAATCTGGCCCGGGCTTACGCCTCTAAGGTGGAGTCCAGTCCCAACTTCGCCGCGGCGGTCAACATCCAGAATGCCAAGACTGGCGAGCCTAAAGTGGTGGTGCCGCTATCTCCAGAGGAAGCTAAACCTTAACCATGAACCTCTGGACCCTGGCCCAAGTTCATTTCGACAACACGATAACCCTAGGGAATCTGGTTTCAGCGGTGACGTTTCTGGTGTTGGGTGCGGCAGCGTGGGCCGACCTGCGCTGGAGAGTATCGAACCTCGAGATCTGGCGCCAAGAGCATCAGATTGATGCCGATGCGCGGGATAACCTGCTGCTGGGGCAGAAGGAGATCCTGGACCGGCTGAGCTGGGTGGAGGAAGCACGGCAGAAGGCCATTACCGCTCCGTTTGGTAAGAGAAGGATACATGATTGATGACTACATTACGGAAGCCGAGCGGCAGTTGATGATAGAGAATATCCTGATCATCCTGGCGCTTATAGAGGCCGATAGAAAGATAGCTTGCCAACCACCAGCGTCTTCACGTAGTTGGTCTCGCTACCCCAAGCCTTGGGGAACATGATGCTGGAATCGTGGTAATAGAGGGCGCCGTCGGTGAGGTCGGGATCCTGGCCGAAGAGGATGGCGGAGGCGGCGGAGAGGCAGTCGGTCCAGACAGGACTGTTGTCGGCGGGCCAGACGATAGAGTTGGGATCGCTGTCCAGAAAGCTCGAGAATTGGTACTTCTTCAGGATGACTGAGTGGATGTCGGTGCCCCACCACCCGGGCTTATTGGCTCTGTTCTGAATGACGTGGCAGACGCCGCGCTTGCCTTCGAATGGTTCGCCTCTGGCTTCCCTATAGCAGCATAGGGCCATAAGCGACAGGTCGGACATCTCTTGGTAGGAAGTGGCTTCCATCAGGCTACGCCAGCCAGCAAGATATGGACTTCCTTACATTCGCTCTGTGGTTTCATTATCCCGTTAGCCAGACAGGAACGGCAGTATCCGCACCGCTCGCCTTCATCCAAATAGGCCGTCCGGTCTTTCATCCACGCCTCATGGACTTTATGGTAGGCAAGCTGTGCCTCATCCTTGACGCGCTGGGCATTGTCCACTAGCTTATAAGACTGCTCTTGGGCCTTGCGTAGCTTGAGAAACTTAGCGGTAATCATAATAAAGGGGACAACCGATTCGGTGGTTATCCCCTAGCTCCTATCTCTGTCTTCCTATATCTACAGGCCGCCTTCTCTCATCCGGCGGGGCCATCACCGGGCTGAGGCTAAGCCGTCTGATCGAGCGTCACGTCCACGATCGAAGTCGGCGGCGGAGGCGGTGTCGGAAGAATCGGTACGCTGAATATTCCGGTAACCGTCGTTCCTTGGTCGTTTACGAGGCTTACGGTGAGGTTGAACGATGTCCCAGTATCCGTCGAGGCTACCGTCGCGGTGAACGTATTGTCGGCCGCAACCGCGCTCAACGTGACGCTGGTATCATCCACCGTAACCGTGGGTCCTGAACTGGGCGGGATGAAATTCGTCGGCGGAACGAAACCGATCTTGAATGATCCTGTCGCCCCTACCACTACTCCAGAAATTGGCATGTAAGTATCTCCTCTGAGCTGATTGAGAGTAAACCCCACAATGTGCTCGCGGAGTTCCTCGCGTTCAAGGAAGACCAGTTCTTCCAGCGCGTTTGCGATGCGCTTAAGCTGTTTGACTTCTTCCTTGTCAGAGAAGATACCCATTACCAGCCTCCATATGCAATACCAAAATTGCACACTATCACTATCCGCGCATGGCGTCGAGATTAGACTTGTTGATCACGTCTTGTTTATGCGTTGCCAGCGCGTCGATGGCGGCCTGAATGGAGGCGAGAATCTCTGCAGGCACCTTGGCGCCCTTGAGGCCGGATAGATATTGCAGGAGGAATTGAATACCCATATCGATGAGTGTGAGGTACATCACTTGCCTCCTGTGGCGGTCTTCAAATCGGCTGCAATCTGGTTATAGTTGGTGATGGCGGCACGGAGCTTGGCTTCGGCTTGCACGCTGGCTGCGGTATGCACGTCGGGAGCGTTGCAGGCACCGCCGTTATTGAAATCGGGGCCGGAACAGTAGACGGTGATGGCGTCGATGAGAGCATCTTTGGCGCCGACGGCCTTGCCGATGTCAACACAGACCGTGGAGGTTGGAGTCGTCGCACACTCGGGATGTTGCATCTTCTCTTTATCGAGGAAAGCCTTAGCTGCGACTACCGTGTTGTAGGCTGTTCGTTCGAGTGGTGTACATCCTGCTAGAACTACTGCTATTGCTACAAGGGCCGGGATCAATCTTTTCATTGGTTCTCCTCTTCAAACAATTCAGGATAACGTCGTTGGAATTCGAGTTCACCTTTGGCTACTGAGCCTTCCTGTTTGCACAAGAGTTCAAGAACAGCCTGACGCTTGGCTGGATCGGCTTTCATGTTGATTACGGCTTGCTTGCGTGCCCATTCGGTGGTGTAGCCGTACGGCGTAACAATACGAGGTGGTGTGCTCACTTCTTCTCCTCCTTGGGTAATGGTGCGCTGAAGGTGAGTGTATCAGGATTGAACTGCGTATCCGGCGGCCAGCCATTCTCGAGCTTGAACTTTTGGGCTGTGCTCATCAGGTCTGACACCTTCTCCTGAAATTGCCGCTGGATGTCCTGCATCTGTACTTTCAAGAGCATGGCGTCCTTCTGTACCACTTGGAGCTTCAGGAGTTGTACTTCGGTGAGCTTGTACTCCTTCACCTTCTCCTGGCTCATAGTCCTGGAAGCCCATAGCAGGCAGAGCATCACCATGAGGATACCGGTGATCAGGATGATGGCAACGGTGCGGATGTCTCTTGTATTCAGCTCTGGTTGCATACGGTCATTCCTTCCAGTCGACCTCGGACTTGAGCTTCCCATAATCCAAAAAGCGTACCAGTTCTACCGTCGTGCTCATGAGATTCCATAGATGCTTCGGCCAACTCTTTGTTCCTTTTCCTTACGGCGGCTCGCCATTCCATTTCCCACCGTCTATCTTCCCACTCGAGAATCTTGGCCCAGTCCTTCTGGGAATCAAAGCAGGCATCCCAGTACCAGTAAGGATCGCTGCTTATGTGTAGCGCCTGGCAGAGGGGGATGAAGGTCTGCTGCATATATTCTCTATATCCTATAGTGTACTCTATGTCAACAACAATCGTACTTCCATTGTGAATAACTTACGGCCTTACTGGATACATGGCCTTAAACTTTGGTGATATCTTTCCACTTAGAGAGCAGTCGTAAGCCCCTCTAACCTCGAATCCCATTTCCTTCATTATCAAATAAACCTTGCGCTCCACGGACAGAGCTTCATCTTTGGCCAAACCTCTTGCAATAACTTGCCAACACTTGACGCCATGCTTCTTAGTCCATACAGATCCTTCTTTACCCTTATGCTGCTCCATTCGGTGGCCCAAACACCCTGTTATTCCTACGTAGAAGTGGTTCGGAGTCTTACACTCAATGAGATATACGGTATAGGTCTTCACCTACTCCTTATATCATTCCTTTAGAACCTTTAGTTCTTAAAACCAAGAACCGCTTCGCTCGCTCCGCGCTATCGCGCTCCGCTGGAGCGTTTTGATCCGCCAGGACGCAAGTGGCCTGCCAAAGTTAATAGGGCGTCCGTCCTGTTCGTCACGAGATGCTCGCCAGCAGAGCTCGTATTGGTGGCCAAACGCCCTATTGTTGTATATGCAGTGCCGTCCATGGTTACGTCTAACTTCCCGTCTATCCAACTCACCAGCTTGCTGGCAGGCGGCACCGCAACTTGTTCCCGGGACGGTGATCTCGGCTGTCCAATAAGCACTCGCCAAGGCCGGAGTAATTACTCGCTAGGCTCCCAGCTGACTGCAACAGGACCTAGACCAAGCCAGCCTATCCGCCTCACCGTAATTCCGCCCGGGATATTCGTATAAGAGATACCGTCCATGGATTGCTCTTATCCAACTCACCGGAACAGATTCAGGGCAAGGTAGTCACCTTCTCCCCGGACTCTTACCGGCAGGCGGTATCTCTGTAAACTTAATCGTGGCGGCGGGCCTTGATACCCGCTGTGTTCATGTGCCTATGGCGACCTCGGCTCACCCCCATTCTAGAGTCGCTGATTTCTCAACCACTCGTAGTCGCCCTCGTCGGGGGAATAGCGTGTCCTTCCACGCCGCGCCACGAAACTCTATCTCTTGACCTTGTCACCTTTTGACTTTGGTATCCACCGCGGCAACCTGCGTGATCTTGTGGAACCAACCTTTGCGCTCTTCGTCGGTGGCCGACTTCTTCTCGGCGTCGGTTACGGCATGATCATCCATGCTGTCCGGGCTATCTTTGGCCCGCGTGGAGAGATAGAAGTCGGCGGCTACACCGATCATCTTGTCGACATCGAATCCACCGTGACCGTTATCCTCGATGGGGATGCCGGCACGTTCGAGCTCATGGAACTTGGATAGCGACAGGGAATCGCGGTTGTCCACTCCGGCGAGCCGCTCCTTGGCCGCCTTGCGGACACGCAGATCCTCTATGCGCTCTGGATCCAACGCTTCCGGCCGGTAGTTGATCATGATGTTCCTGTCCCGGGTGTCGTTGCCGTTCACCAAGGTCACACACAACTTCAGATTGCGGCTGTCACCTTTCTTACTAGGCGCATCCTCGGTCTTGTTGATCTTGGCGTAGTTACCGGTGGTCTCATACTCGGCAACAATCACTCCGCTGTACCAGCCATCGTCCCACGGCTTGCGCTCCTCTCTCTCGAATCCTGCGAATCTACTGACCTTCTGTGTACTGGTTCCTGCTTCAGACATTGTGTATCTCCTTTTTCGTTATCCCATTCAGAATGGAATTTCATTGCCGTCCTCATCTACTAACCGAGGCTTCGGCGGAACTTTGTTACGGGCGTTACGCTGAAGCTCAGCCAACTTATCAGCCCGCTCGAGCTTCTTCTTCTCCTCGGGAGGAAACAACTCCTGTTGCTTCTCCTTATCATTCACCTCGTGCTGGAGCTTCCATAAGAGGATCTTAGCTTTCCAGTCGTCCATCATTTCGCATCCTTTGACTGTACAGTTCCTAACTGTTGTACAAATCCCCGACGCTTGATGAACTCTAGAACCTTCTCACCGAATTCAGTGGTTATATAGCCGGTTCCATTGCAATAGGAACATTTGTCCTGATTTCTGGATGTACACCTGTAGCAGTACTGCTCCAATTCCAGATCGTCTTTATCGAGTACGTATGCCATACCTACCTCACAAAAGGAGTTTCCTTGGGGGCTTTAACTTCTTGCTTGACCGGCTCAGACGGTAGTGAATCCACCAACTCCTCACTTACTCCTGTTCCAGTAGCAAACTTGATGCAGTGCATCTCTGCCCGTACTCTCAGCATATGAGGCATCTTCTCTACCCAGTTGGGATTGGTGCCCACCATCCACTCGCTGGCCCAAGCGGTATACTCCATGGGCTCATCATTTATCATCAGCGTACACTTCACTCCCTGGTCTTGCTCCATGGTGGCGTCACGCTTGATCTTATCCTGACCTCTGACTTGTAGGATCTTGCCAACAGGCCATGGCCGAGTGACTTCCTCAAACTTGGGATGACCGAACTTGGTACCTTTGTGTTCAGCCTTGATCTTTAAACCCTCGAGCGAGGTCCCAATCTTTCCGGCTGGAGTCATGTAGACGTGCCCTTCGGCCGGATCAACCTTGTAGTCATACTTGGCGCAGTGATACGCCATCAGCACCGATTGCGGTACTGTCCAGCCCCAGTTCATCGAGTAGTACAGCTCAGCCATCTTGACGATGCCAATCTCTTGGTAGCTGTAACCGGAAAGAGAGGCCCATTGCTCCATCTTGGACTTCTGCTGCGTCTGTGAGGCGATAGCTTGCAGCTCAGCCAGCTTGTTACTAGCAGGAAGCGGAGTAGCCAGTCCCTTTCTCGCTAACTCGTTTGCCGCGCTTGGAGTAAGAGGCTCAGGCTTCTCCACTTCATTCTTCAGTTGCTGTGCCAGATCCAGTTGCTCTGCGTTCATGTTCATCTCCTTGTTCCTCGATACGGTCGAGGGCCGTAAACTTGTTTAGCTCATCGCAGATTTCCTGTAAGTCCAACGAGATATCATCTCGCAGTGGAATGTATATCCACTTGCCGCTCAAACCTCTACCTCTCGCGCATCCTTGATCTTATACAGCTTCTCTTCACGCCGTAACTTCCCACCGGATCTTTTTTTGTAACGGGTGCAAATCGACACGTGGTCTGTTTTCTCTGCTCCACTTTCCACCTCCAGTTTCGCCAAGATTTCTAAACCCAGCACCTCGAAGGCTCGACCCACCTTCTTCTGGTAGCGTGTAAGTGATGAGTTTTTTGTAGCCCAGCGCCCAAGCTGCACGACGGCATGCTCCATAGAGAAAAGAATTAGCGTTCCTCGACCCATCTGTACAGGTTCGGTTAACTTCAAGCGTCCATCCGTCATCGAGCATCCTTGCAACTGGCCTTCCGACAATCGCAACACCGCAAATTTCTCTCCCATTGGCTACTCCTATACAGAATTTGGCCCCTGGTACTGGCTTATGGTGGCGATGATGCTTGGCCACAAAAGTGTTAGCCTCTTCCAGCGTCACCGGTACCAGTTGGAGACTATTGCTCATATTTCTTTGCACATTCCTTACAAACTTCTTTGCGCTCGGTGCAGTAGCCACCCATTTCAGTGCCACGATCATCAACTACACTGCGGAACAGCACTATTTTGGCTTCCATCACTGTCTTACAATCGGCGCAGCGATCTTCTTGTGGCACTTTCATCGTCCGCATCAAGGCTTCATATTGGTCTTTATTCATGTAGGTGGTCATCTTATTAAACCTCCACCTCACGAGCGTCTTTGATCTTGTACAACTTACTGTCATTGAGAGTAGTCTTCCCACTACACACCGGTAGGAAGTCACACTCTCCCCACATACTCATACAAGCCGTATTGCTCATCGGCCACGGCTCGGCATCGGCACACTTGGAGTAGAACTCGCATATCTCCCTAATGGCCCAGTCCATCTGCTGGATGAATACCGGCTGGAAGGCCAACACCTCGTCGGTTACGTCGATGGTCTCAATACGAGGATCGCTTCCGCGGTAGGGCTTGACGATGATTTCGTATTCAATCTTAGTTGGCTCGGCGTAAGCCTCCGTTATATATCTTAGGTAGAATCCCATCTGTGGTTCACGTAGCAACCTTTTCTTCAGGTCAGATTTCCATACCGGACCTACTGCCGATGCCGTCTTGGTATCCACCAGTCGACCTTCGGTAGTTAACCGGTCAACAATTCCGTTGCACCATACTTCTATGCCAGCATACTCTCCCCACTCCCACTCAATGGTGGTCTCATTCATCTCAGGACGATTAGTCAGCGCCTTATCCCCATGATACCCATAGTAGATCGTCGTAATCGGTGCTATCGCATCCTGCAACGCCGACCACTTACTCTGATCCTTGCTATTGAGTAGCCGGATATCCAGCTCCTGCGCCACCCTCAGCGCTTCATGGAACGATTCCATATACGGCTTACCACTCCAGTAACCTTCCGCCATCTTGTGGATCACTGAGCCAAAGTGGTAGTGGATGGAAGGCTCGACGGCGGACTTACCCAGGAGATAATGAATACGATGAAGCTCCTTACAGGTTGACCACTCCTTAAGTTGAGTGGCGTTCACCCGCAGAATGCCCTTCTCCTTGAACTCACGGTAGGACTTGAGAATCTCTTGGTGGATATCTTGGATCATTTCCATTCCTCAATAAACGCTCCATCCAACTCACATTTGCCAAGGCGAATCACTGCCTCTTCTCCGTAAGCAACGAGAACTGACGGTGCTCCACTATTGCCTTTGGCAGTCTTGCCGTCTCTAACGAAATGAATCCTCTTAAACAAGAACTTCAGCGCGGTAGCTGTGTCCCATACCGTGTTCTTAAACCAACGGGTCTCAGTTCGAGCGAATACTAAGGCGATTCCATTGTTGTGATCAGACATCCGACGCAGCCACCTACCACATTCAGGTCCGTAAGGTGGATTACACCATACAAATCCATTCCACGGTCGAGTTAGTCCATTAATCTGTCCCGGCATTGCAGGATCGTCATCGAACGGACCAAGAGCATCAAGAATGTACTGAGGTGTATGCCACTCATTTGTTTCTCCATGATGCGGTCGCTCATGTCCACCTGCGCTTCTGCCATTACTTCTACCTGCCATCATCATTGTCACCAAGAATGTTTTCAACGGTAAAGATTCCTATGTATGGATCAATACTCTCAATTACCTTGCGGACCTCGTTTTTCTTCTTCCGCAACTTCTCAGTGGTATCTACTTCATCTTCGTCAATAGTTACAGTAACTTCTAACAGCAATTCCATTACACCTCCTCAGTTTATCGTCACCAACACCTGTACGCCTTCCTTGCCCGCCTCGATCCACTGCTTAGTCACTCCCAAGCTCCACACCATGCAGTCATCGGTGAACAACACTCTCTTCAGGCCATCCTCACAATTTTTAAGTAAGTTCGTACAATCGGGATCCTGTAAATGCGGATCACCGACTCTCAGCTCCTTACGGCTCTTGGGAATCGGGAAGTAGAAGTCTAGGCTCAACGTTACCCTCCCCGACTGTGGCTTATATCCCGCTCCTGCCGCTACTACCGCCGACTGAGTCACTGCTTTCCTCCAGGCTACTGCACGTCCTACGTTGTAGATCACGCCAAATTTGGTCTGACGATATTGCGTTGGCATGGGATGGCCGGGGACGAAGAACTCGAATTTAATCACGCATACCACCGTGTCCATTCTTCGTATATCGCTATTCCTTCTCCGTAACCCATCTCACGGAGCAACTTGCACATCAGATCATCGGCCTCAGAGTGCATGGCTTCATTGTCTCCACCGTGAGTTTCCTCAATAGCGCGAATCTTGTCGGCAAACTCTTGTGGAGTCATTACCTTCTTACTCATGACAGCGTCTCCACAATTAGAACTCTCTTCCCTGGGCGTACATATATCCTGCACGGCCGTCCCGTCTTATCGTTAATCCCTTCCAGCAACGCCATGGTCCTCAACACTGACGGTACCCATACCTGCTCTCTCTCAAAGTGATCCTTGATAGCCAGGCAGAACAGCGTGTCCCATTCGTCCTCAGAGAGATTGAGGCCAGCCAACGGGTTGTCCGTGGGTCGAGCACGAGAGTTCAGCTGAGGGACTGAACTTTGAGTCGCTGGCTGGCCGGGGTGCGGGACATCCTTCACGATCCCTTTCGCCTGCGCCACTGTCGTGTTCTTCCGCAAAGAACTGACTAGTGGCTTCTTCATTGCAGACTTCCGGTTACGGGCTGGGTGTCCCATCTCTTTAGAACGCTTCCTTGAGGATCACTGCGTGCAGTTCAACCTCAATGTCGTCATCAATCTCGTAGTCATCTGAATTGATGATACGGAGAGAGTCATACATCCCGCTCTCCGCCTCATTGAAACGGATCAGCACGCGCTGTTGCTTATCGGTGAACTGCGATCCCGACTCAATCTTCACTACCTTCCCTGTCAGCTTCATGATGCCTCCTCATGTACTGGTCCAGATCCTTTGCAAGAAATCGAATTGGGATCTTCGCGTATGAAGATTCCACTCTGTTGTGGTCTGCTACAAAAGCAGCACGGCTCCGCTGTCTCATCAAGGAATTCTTCCTTAATCCGAACAGGTTCCCGCTCAGGATTCCGTGAATTCCAGCAAGAGATACAAATTGCGTGAGTCCACCTACTCATGATGCTTCCTCTGTAGCCATCACCGGCTCTCTATCCCAATACGGACTCTTGCACTTCCCACAACGTACCGGCCTGTGATTCGACCTGGGATGCCATTCATGCTTGCAACGCTTGCATCGTAGAGTCGGCAGCCGATACGGTAATGCGCCCTTCTTCTTTGTACTCATGGTGCACACATTGTTGCACACTACGGTGTAGAAGTCAAGGTTTATTTCAGTCTTTATAACCCTTTGCGACCCACTCATACACTTCTTCGTCGAGATACTCACTCAATGCGGACAAAACCGATTCAATGTCAGTGTGGATTGAGGTGGACTGTCCGCCTTTGTAATAGATAACGAAACCGTTCTTGGCTTTATCTACTGAGAATTCAAATTTAAGCACGGGCGCCTCCGAGAAAGCGCCACCCTAGCACCGTTTATTCGTCTGCGCCACAACAAGATGCAGCGGGTTGTAAGCCCACCTAAACACCACTAATGGTATTGAATTTCAGCCTTAACGGGCTTGACATCGGGAGTAATATGTAAGGGCGAGATTCGCGGTCTCGCCCGTTGACCAACGGAATCAGGTGGAAGGGCTGGTTCTCCAAGGCTGGCCCTTCACACTTACTTGGAGCCCTATGACTGACCAGTCTGACCCTATCCAAGATTCACCAACGCAATTCATTATTGAACCGTTCCTGCCCACCCAGGAGGTTCACCTATTAGCCGGCACATCCGACGCTGGCAAGACTCGATGGCTATTCAGCTGGCTACTCGAGTGGCAGCAGGGCAACGCGGTAGTAGGCTGCAAGTCCTACCCTGTACCGTGGGTCTACGTGGCCGGCGACCGCACGGAGCGCACGGCTAACCGCACGCTACTGGATATGGGCATAGATCCTGAGAAGGTTCCCATCATCCCGGCATTTGGCAAGGACCGGAAGACTAAGCGTCAGCTAATGGAAGCCATAGCCAAGAGCGGAGCCCGCTTCGCCGTCATAGAAGCCTTCCAGCGATATATCGAGCCTCCCGGCCTCTCCTACCAAGTAACGGCGTTCCTGGACGAAATGAGCTGCTATACCGAGGTATCCAAGGACTTCCCTGAAGGTCTGACCATCCTAGGCGTGGTCGAATCTCCCAAGCTAAAACCACAGGAACGCTATCAGGATGCCCGCCAGCGCGTCTCCGGCGTCTCCGCATGGGGCTATTACAGTTCTACCGTGCTTCTCATCGAGCGTAAGGATCCTACCGCGGCCGACGATCCCAGGCGCATTCTGTACGTCTGCCCCAAGGCCGGAAGGCGAATGGAAATAGAAGGTTCCTTCAGTGAGAATGGGATACTCAATTTTAATCGAAAAACCACCGAAATCGACCTATCCAAAATAGCCTCTAAGTCTTTTAGTTTCAGTGAGAGGTGTATTAGGAAGGGTCGCGTACAATGACCGTCCCGTAGTGTCTTCTTAAAATACTACTATTACACCTCTCACCGAATCTAAAGGACTTAAAGTTTCGTGTTTTCAATAGGTTAAAAATCTTAAAGTATTACTTTATGAGGGAACAAAAAGCGAACTAAGTCTTCGCTTTTTCTTCAGAGTACTAGTATGGGGAATCAATTCCGTTTGGAATTGAATGCCGTGCGGGATTCTTTATCTAGTTCAAGGAACTTCTTTGTGAACTCTTGTGCCGAGGTTGCGGGGTGGAGGTAGAGGTCGGGATCGCAATTACACTCTCCTCCGTTGTAGATAAGGCACCAGTCGTCATGCCGTACTTCAAGATTTGCAACCCCGGGTGAGATCTTAAGAAGCCTGAGCTTCAACAGGTAATTGTGCATGGTCTCTCCTCTAAGGAAATTTTGGTAATTAACGCCCATGTTAATTCGTATTCCACGGTATTGCATCGCTATTCGAGCTCTGCTTATTCTGCCGCCCATGATGGAGCCCTCATTCCGCGAGTTCACCACACCCTTGGATAATGCCCGGGTGTCCTACCTCATCAGCGAGGAGATCGCCTCGTGCGTCATGGAGCTGATCCGGCTGGAACACCAGGAACGAGACTATACAGCCATGCTGGAGCGCAAGGCGGAGCTGGAACAACGGATTGCCTATCTGCAGGGGATGGAAGCCAAACTTTAACCCTCGTCGTTTACCGCCCGGGCCACTTCGTCGTGGTTGCTGCTAGCCTGAGTAACGTCAATAATCCGCCAAATCGTAAAGTCATAGCCTCTGGCCTCATGGCCTCCATAGAAGTTCATTATGGCGTGGTGCGCCGTCTTGCCGCGGACGTAGGCCATTTCGTCGTGGACTGAACTGCCACCAGAAGCATTCCACGGTCGGATAGTGATATTCCAAGTTGGTGGCTTCATGCGCGTATCACCCGGCACCCTTCCCCCCAAGCCCAGCGGTCCCGCCACGCCGTAGCCTGCGCTCGGCTCTTGAACCAGCAAGGCCAGACTATCTCGCGGTGCGGTCCGGTAATCCAAAACCTGTTCATATCTCCTCCAGTAAACTCTTTGGGTGGCGAGCAGCCATAACAACCGCAGGTGTGTACTCGGCTTGCGCCTTTTCTCTCGCCCGCGACATTCCGTGCCGTTATGCTCCAGTACTTTGGCTTAGGAGCGTCCCAAACTCTTTTGTTCCCTGTCTGCACGACGCAACATTGCAAAGTAATGCAGCCCGCACAATTTCTCTCCGTTCCTGAGTCGCCATCTAGCTTTCAGCGAGCAACTAGAAACGTCTGGGCGATACGACATGCTCGCCTCACATGGCACATTTCCCTTAATCGGCTTAGCGGGAATGAATCTTTGCATCATCGCAGCCCAACTATCCAGAATCGCTTCATGGTGTCTCCGATCATGGCTTCCTCGTGGCGTAGGTAATTACAGAATGAATCTCTTCTGGTGCGGCCCTTCCAAGGCCAACCATCCAGCAGCGTGAACAGGTTTCTTCTTTACCGTCGCTAGACTCGCACTCCGAAAGAACGCAGTCATAGCTCTTTTGGCAGCATGGGCAGAAATGCTTGTGGTAGTAAATCTTGTCGCTCATCGGCTTCTCCAGTAGCGGTGCTGGCTAAAGTTAATCTTGAATCCGATTGTAGGTAACGGGAAAAAGTACAGCACTCGCCGTTCTTTATCCCAATAGAACCCTACCCACAAGTCGTACCAAGCGAAAATTGGCTTAATGCTCATGGCTTAGGCTCCTGCGGCGGCTCGACGGCGGCAAGAGCGCGAATGGTCGCTAGAAATGCTGTCCTGACTTCTTGCGTCGTCATGCCACCAATCCAGATGTTCGTAAGCTCCTGCCCCGCCTTCTCAGCCATAGACCGCTCCCCGCCGATGAATCCAACCTTGATTCCTTCGCGTAATCCCTCATCGTGTGCTTTGGCTAGTGCGTCTTGTGCCTCCGGTGGCTGGCTGGCCTGGGTAGCTAGGGCTGCTTCATCTAGCTGGTCAAGCAATGCATACAGGTCTTTCCAGAACTGACTGTCCTTGTAAGCTGAATCGGCAATATCTCTTTTCCGTAGTTTCGCTACCAGCTGCCGTACCTGCTGGCTGGCGGTTGGCTCTTGAGGGCGGGCGGCGTCGGTTGTTAGGCCATTCAAATACAGCGCAGCGCACCATGCGCGCCACGCCAGAATCATCTGCCCGTCCAATGTAGTTACCTGCTCGAAGTTGCTTGGATTGCTGCGCCAATACCAATCGAATGCGGATGATGGCTTAGCTTCTTTCTTAATTATCATTAGAAATCTCCTTCACAAGCCTGTTCTCGCTTTGTCTCTGCAATTGCTTTGTAATACTTCCTCCAAATCTCCAAATCCTGCGGACTAGCTTTAGAGAAATTTTTGAATTTAACGCATCCGCAAAAACACCACGGTTTGTGCTGACAGCGGAAGTCGCCACAGGTACAAATATCTGATGGATGTTCCGGGCTTTTACTCATAGCTCCTCTCCTCGAACAGTCCAATGGCATGCTCAATGGCATCCTGAATCACTTGTGCCAACTCAGCGATAGCTTCTGGCGTACCACGAGGCAGGAAATACCTTGCCAGTTCTTCACACTTTTCATCGTAGCTATATTTCGTTTCGCTCATTTCGTGCTCCTCTTCCCTCGCGCTGGACCGGCTTCACGGGCGGGTGGTAGCACATGCTTGTAAATTTCCTGCGACATTGAGACTCTTCCTTGAACGAAAACTTTCCCTAGCAGATGAGCCAAGTCATCAGTAGCGCAAATCGCGCAGAAATGTCCGTTCCAATGCATACAGTACTGAAGCTTGTGTGCGTCTACGAATTGTTCCGCTAATTCGTTTAGAACAGCCATTGGTGTAGCTATCAGAAACTTCTTCCCCTTACTTCCCATCCCGATCCTCCAGTGTGGCCAGCGCATCGTCCCAAGCTCGAATGTATCGGTTGTCACTTTGGCTGCAATCGGGGTCTAGTGCCATCTCGTCCCGCATCGCCTGCCCAGCGCGAAGCAGTGGGCCCAACTCTCGATTCATTATCCCCACCGCGAACTCCCGATAATCCGTGTCATTAGCGCGAGGATTCTGCTTGGCGAACTGAGTGCCTTCGCGCTGAATCATTAGGCCCACATGCTCCAGCAGCTTACCTATCCGGTCAGTCATCGCTCCACCCACCAGCGGATCACCTTGACCGCTACCACCACTAGCACCACCGCCCATTCCCATAGCTCAGTCATGACTTCACCACCTTCGTACACCCACAACGCCAAGCCCGCCAGCCAATATCGGGATCAGGCACATCCTTCTCATACTCGCAGCCGTATTCGGCCTCATGCAGGCTTACCGGATGGTCACAATGCTCGCAGATTTCCTCATCTTCGCCCATATCATGCCGCCTTTCCACAACCGCAATCCCATTCCCGCTCCAGATCCGTTGCCCGGTACGCACACGGCTGCTGTACGCATGGCCGGAGATGAAAACACTTGCAACAGGCGTGGGCATGCATCTTAGGCCTGTTCAGGAGTCCCCAAGTACGTTCCAGCATCAACTGTAAAGGGTCATTAAACGCATTCCCAGTGCTCTGCAAGCCACGATCGCCTTCTGGTTGACCTTGGACATCATCCACAGGGAGATCGCCCGTCTGAGCCGTCCTAGCGGCATCCGTAGCATGATCCTCAAGCCACCCAGCCATGTTTAGTTCTCCCATGACGTTATTCCTTCCCCTTGTGCACGCGCATATGCTCCTTGCACTCGTCGTTCCCATACCGCCATGTCGTCATCCCTGTGCGGCATATACACCCTCGCATCTTCACTATCCACATCCGCCAGCAGGTCTGCCAGGTCATGCTCAATCGCCTGATACGCCCGTATTGAGCCTCCGTATCTCATATCCGCCCCTCAGCCTTGGCGATCGCCGTACTCGCTTGGGCATCGGCCACCATCAACGAATAGTGTTTCCTAACGTCTAGTTTTATGGTGCTGTGAAGCCTCTCTTGCAGGTCACGCAATGCTTGCAACAGCTCTTTCTCAATCGTACTCATGGTTGCCTCCTTAAACCGTCAAATCATCCTTTTACGTTGTAAAGCTCAAACCTTAAAGCTCTTGAACCTCTATTCCGACAATTCCCGTACATCCCTCTTGACTACCCACAACAGAATTCCCAGCCCAGCCAGTCCTGCCAGCGTGACTAGCAACGTACTCATAGGCGTGGCCCTTCCGCCTTCGCTATTGCCGCATTAGCTATTTTCCAGACTGGATCATCCATCGCATCAGGTGTGGCGTACATGGTTTCGATGGTTGCCCGGATGTCCTTCAATGCCAATAGTTCTGGCGATTGATCTTGACCACATTTCGGGCAAGGTTCGTATTCCGCTAAATCATCCTCATGCCCCTGTCCTGCGGCTTTTACTTGCACTACTCGCTCACTATTGCATACCTTGCAAGTCATGACCTTGCCTCCTTCCGAATCACCAACAACCCAAGCAGTCCTACCAGTACCATCGCCCACACTGCCGGCTCAGGCGTAGGTACCACCGGCTGTTCCCCAAAGTTGACTACAGTCGTATCAAATCCCCCCGTAAGCCGCGGATCAATCGCAATGGTGCTCTGCAGCCACACGATACTAAATTCAGTATGGTCCTTGGTTATCTCAGTAGGCCCACCCGGCCACACATACAGGCTAATCGCCCGGAGGACGCTCTCAATACTCAACGTGAGGCTACCGTCCAGCCATTCTTTCCCCCACGTCTGGTTCTGTGCTTGGATCAAGTTTCCCGCAAGCTGTACGTCTACGCCACCAGCCAACGGTAGCACCGTGCCCTGATCCAATTCCGACGCTACAAACGACACGTTTATACTGTCTGCCTTGCTCTCCGGCGCCAGCAATGCCATGCCTAAAAGGAGCAGTACTAGGCCTACGAACCACACCAGCGCTTTGCCTAGTTCAGCTGCCCACACTTTAGCCGGAACTGCCGGCCATAGTCTCGCCTGCTCATCCAGCCACACTTCGGTTAACGCTACTTCCCTTGTGATCCTCATTGTTCTTTCCTTTCCGTCGAAAGCCACTCTTCTGAACCCTGAAACCTTCCCTGACATCCCGCGTCAATATACACACTCTTGTCGTGATTCAATTCGATCAACTCGGCGATAGTCTGCCGCTGCCTGTAATCTACATAGATCAGCAGCATGATCCCCAAGAGCATGACAATGGCAATTCCCTGTCTCATGATCCTGCCTCCTTATACTCCAAACCAGAATTGCCGCGCATACTCCAACAATGTTGCCTCATCCTCATCGCTTAGTCGCGCCACTGTCCACGGCTTGAACCAGTCCTGATACTCAAACTTTGCGTTTATTACCTGTCCGCGCTCATCCAATTCGCCCACGATGCGCGAGGCAGGACCGCCGGTACTAAGTAAGATGCGGTACTCGCTCGGAAACGCATCAGCAACGTCTCCTGGAGCGTACCAGTCTGAGCGTACTTCCACACTCAATGCGCCTTCGCTCGCAATGCGCTCGCGCTCTTCTTCGCCTGCTGCTAATTCTTCGCGCATACTCGAAATAGAGTGCTTTGCGTGTTCGTCCGTTAATTGCTGAAAGTCCAGTTCTTTCACTGCCAGTTGCTTTGCCATATTGCCTCCGTGTTTATCGTCGTGTCCCGACGTAGCCCCTTCCCGGCGAGCTTGCCGTATTACCAACTACTACGCTGCTACTGCCAATTCCCGTGTCGCTACCATGCCATAATTCGTTGGCGTCCTCTTATCATTCCTCCGGTATATCGCATACAGTTTCGCCGGATCGTCAATCGCCATAAGCAGGCGAAACGCTTCCATCTCGCATGCCTCTTTTAGCTCTGCGTACGGTTGGCGACCTAGCACTTCAATCGCCGCTTCCGCCTTGCGTACATCCTCTTGATACTTGGCACTCCCATTCGACTTGCTAGTGCGAACTGGAATTGCCATACCGCAGTGTGGACAGTTCATTAGTTTGCCTCCTAGTGAAAGTGTGTCCCATCCCAGCCATTCCCCGCCGCTGGTGCGGTACTACTTGGATAAAACCTTAAGAATCTCTCGAAAATATGCCGCATCCTCTAGCCACATTTCACGTTGTTGTCCACTCTTTTCTTTAGCTAATCGAATGCAATTCTCGTAACGTTCCAACACCCATTCATCTAGCGGCAAGAGTCTGTTCCGTGTAGCCCAATATAGTTCTGCTAATTCCTCGGGACTCTCACCGCTCATTGCGCTTTACCTGCCATTCCCATGCGTCCCTATATCCTTCCATGTATGAATCCGCACAATCGGTTTCGCATGTATTAGGACAAGTTTCTTGTTTCGCGTTACCATCTAGCGCGTCCAATCTACCGGCCTCGCGTCCCATACGGCGGTAAGAATCTAGGCGAATGGAGCGCAATTCTGCTTTAGTGAACTGTTTTCCTTGTGTTCCTACGATTCTTGCCATTACAACCTCGCCAATGAGAGAATGTACGTCAACGCCACACCTATCGCCACAAATCCCACCACCGTACATACCAGCCTACTAAGTAGAGTTAACATGGTTGCCTCCGTTGTATTCAGTGTGCACTACAGTGCATACCGTGTCAAGAGAAAAGTTAAACTCTCACCCACAAAAGATAAGGCCACTTATACTCAATCGGCGCATGCCGTCCTTCGGCATTCAATCTAGCGTGTTCTTCGCGCCACTGTGCCAATTCAGGCCATGCTGCCATCTGTGCTTTGGTAGCAGGACGTACACGCGCAGGGGCACCGTGGTCAGTAGCATCCCACCAATATGTATAGGTCAACTCTTCGGTGATCTTGTGCGTACTCTTCGGACCACCAGCGCGGTTAATGGCCTGTGCTTCAGCGTAGACGTTCTCACCTACAGCTTTCAGTTCATAGCGCACACCGTCGATCTTGGCGTTGCGCGTGGGCCTCACACCGTCCGCCGTCCGCATGCAACCGTGATTCTTTCCGCCACAAGAGCAGCGGCAAACATCTTCCCGCGCTTCCCAACATGCCTCACCGCAAGTGGCCTCAGACAAGAATGCGATAATCGGCGATATGCCGGCCGCTATCTTGCGCTGGATAGGATTCATAGGCGTGTCCATATTACCCTCACTAGTGTCCACTATACGGGCACACAAGAATACTTGTCAACTGTCAATATCCTGTAGCCGTAAACGGTCATATACCTGTGAATAACTCAGGACAATATCAGAGTGTGTCAACCTTGACATATGTGTAATATTTGACACACAATGGAGGGAAAAGATGACAGTACACGGCGGCGTTTCACCGCCCGAGCCCTATCGTGTCAGCCTTGACACATATGTCAGAACTGACACACACCTATTGTCAGTCACAGTCTGGTTAGTTTGACAGTCCAGTCCCATAGTCCGCACACCACTCACAGCTGCCATACTGGTTAGCTCGCTCGCCGCGCGATGCCGTAACCCCGCCCGCCTGGCGCCGGCAGCCGGCCGCAATCGTGCACAATAGGTAGGCATAGGTCGTCAGTTGTCCGGCATATAGAAGAGGGACGGCGGGGACGCGTCTGCTCCTGTGCTGGCCTTTTTTTATTTTTTATTTTCAATTCATGGTATAAGGGTGAGCCGGGCCAAGCCTGAGTCAGCCTTGTATGAGGCAGGTGAAGCGGCGGAGCGGTAACCTCCGCACCGGCTCCAGACGGGGTCGTCGTCTAGTGACAAGACGCTCGACTGTCGCTCGAAGAACGGCGGTTTGATTCCGCTCGACCCCGCCAACTATATGCGCACCAGTATTCTAACGCTACTTATGCTGATGGTAGTTAATTCGGCGGAGGCACGGCCGAAGCATTGGTATACGGATCCGAAGTGGTGGGTAGGGGAATTCTTTATAGCGGCGGCGATCGGGGCGGATGCGCAATCTACGGTGTTGCGGACGAACCGCCAGGTAGAGGGGAATCACCTCCTGGGCAAGAATCCGTCGCGGCAATCGGTGATTGGCGTCGCGGTATTGAGCATGGGCTTGCAGACGACGTATCACGCATTCTGCTGGAAGCTGACGGTCGGCGAGGACGATCTGAAAGGCTGGCGCATCGTCGGCTATACGGCGATACCGACTGAAGTGGTGGCCATTTACGGCCTGAAGGGTGCCGTTCACAACTACCATCTGGAGTTCCCTAAAGCCAAGTTCTCGCCGCACATGGAACAACATTAAATCCGATTGACATACTGAGGCCGTTCGCGCTACCGTCCTCGTCCAAATGGAGGAACCATGCTCACCTCACTAGCACTACTGATCGATCACCGTGTAGGGTTCTTCGGCCACGAAGGGGTGGTATGGGCGTTCATCGGCCTGATCGCCACCGTCGTCATCATCGCCATATTGTTCAAGATTATGAAGCTGGTATTGCCGGCGCTGGGAGTAGGGGAGCCGTGGGTCTCGGTGATCTACTGGTTTGCCGTGCTGCTGTGCGTGCTGATCTTCCTGAACTACTCGTTCGGAGGGTGGTTCTAACAGCTACCATAGTCCACTTATCCCTTGACCAATAGATAGGTTAGTGCTATATAGGCTACCTATCAATGTCCGTATCGTTCTCATTCAAGACTCACTTACCTCTTCCGGCCACCGGTCAGGAGCTGCAGGACCGTATCAAGCATCTCTTCGCCATCCGTGAGGCTCTGGATCAGGAGATAGAGACGCTGATGGGCGTCAAGGCTGAGACGGCCAAGCTCTATCACTGCGTACGTTGCGACTACAAGTGGAAGTCCCGTCTCGCTCATCGGCCGAAGATGTGCCCAAGCTGCCGCGTCAAGCGCTTCGATCGGCCGCCGCTCTATACCTATGAGGAGAAGATTGCACGGAAGAAGGAGCTCGCAGCCAAGCGCGTTGAAGTGACCTCGTCGACGCCGGTAGAAGCTCCCATGCCGCATTCCGTGCTGACCCGTCAAGTCTCTCTCGAGTCCGACAGCATCCAGAACGTGACACTCACCCCGCCGCCAATGCCGATGTCGTTGCGAGAACGCCTGGAATGGATGAAGACGCAGCCGCCGCCAGTTGTGGTAGTAGAGTCTGAGCCAATCATTGAACATACTGAGGAAGAGTTGATGGAGGCTATCAACGGTGAATCCGATGCTACTTAAGGTAACTCCCCGCCTAGAAGAGAGAATCAACGCCCGCTGGCTCTACTGGTCCCCATGGATGCTCATCCTGGCCCGCAAGAAGCTGCCGTTCATCTCTATCGACGTCTCGCTCGGCAGCGCCAGAATGCTCCATCGCGTTCGTTATCTCGACGCCATGAACCAACGCTTACCGGAACATATCATCAAGAAGCGTTCCCTCGACGATCCGCGGCTGCATCAGGATGAATACCGTATCAAGATGGAAGAAGCGCTACGCAGGAGCACGCTCCATCGTGGTAAACGTAAGGGTATCCGCCGCACACATAAGGAGATTCTGAAAGGACTGAACAATGTCGCCAGTACAGAATGAGAAGGTCGTCAATCGTCCTCTTACCGGAAGCGAACTGAAAGCGTATTTGATGAGCATCTGTGAGAAATTACTTAGCGCTGAAGGGCTTTTATCCGAGCATATCGCCTTCGGCAAAGTCTCCGGCAACATCAAGCTCACTCTCAAGCTGGATAATGCCTACTTTCCCGAGTCGGTCACCTCTATCGACTTCCAGAAGGAAGATCCATCAGCTCCACCCTCCAACGACAACGAATTCGCCCAACAAACCGCTACTTGGACCATGGATAATCCTAACGCTGAGCGCGTCCGTCTCGGCCTGAAAGTCCCCGTAGAGACCAAGCAACTCGACGGCACGCGGCAGATTGAGCACATCTTGTATCCATCCGATATGGAAGAGTTGCCGCCTCAACAGGTAGAGATCCGGGACACTACGGTAGAAGGTAAGAAGGAGTGGAAACGATGAGCGTACATCCTATTCTCTGGCCCGATATCATCCTAGGCGTCCTCATTGCCGAAGCTATCCTGCACACTACCCGCACCGTGCTGCATCACTTCTCGAGCAAGAGCCGTAACAACATGATTGCTCAACGGGTGAACGACATGCGGCCAGCGGCGCTGGATACCTACAGAGCGCGACAGGAACGAGACTTACATGCGCCTCTTGGATGAAGCCAAACAATTCTTCTGGCTCCGCCGTATCGCTCTGGCCCTCGAGCGCCAAGCCACCATCGCCGAGAAACAGTTCGAGTTCGCTCAGCAGGAATGGCTGGCTAAGAATGCTCCCATCCCGCGCAAGAAGACCGAATTCGCCATCATGGACCAGGATGAGATCAATAAGGACTACCTCCGCAGGCTTGAAGCTCAGCGCGACGGTATAGAGCTGGACGAGTAACCTTGTGGCGCAAAGTTCTTTACGCAACAGAAAGATTGAGAGATGATCAGCAAATCCCTCGCCCTCCGCAAGCTCGGCCTGCAGCCCAAATCCCTGCTCAACGTCCCGCAAATCACTCCTCTGCTCACCGAGATCATGTCCGGCTTGAAGAAGCGCGGCCTGCCTACCGATCCGTATCACTACCTCGACGCATCCTCGGACCTAGAAGCCCGCGGCCTCATGTCCGTCTATAAACACTCCTGGAAACAGGTCAGAGATGTGCTCCCACTCGAAGCCTTCTGTGTAGCCGCCGGCGTCGATCCCAACCGCATCCTGGACTCTCTGGTCCGCGTCATCGAGCGGGTGAAATCCCTAAAATCAGCAGTGAATCTCTCCGTCTCCCAGCCCGAGATTGTCGAGACCAACATAGAAGCCGCCATGGATGTTGACAACGGCTACAAGGACCGCCGCCTGCACATGCAAGTCTCAGGGTTGATGCCTATGCCCAAGGGTGCCCGCACCGTCGTCAACGTACAAACCTCAGCCACATCATCATCATCTCCGGTGCAACAGACGGTAGTGGCCGCTCCGGCGCCAGAACAAACAGTGAGACGCCTCAGCGAGCGCTTACATGCCATCAAGGGCACGCTACCCGAGATTCAGAAGGTTGAAGACGCCATACTGGTTGACGAAGAATGATTCAGCCTAAGCGAGTGCTAGACCTATTCTGCGGAGCCGGTGGTGCTGCAATGGGACTACACCGCGCATGGCCAGATGCTGAGATTGTTGGTGTAGATATTAAGCCGCAGCTAAATTACCCGTTTACGTTTGTGCAGGCTGATGCAATGACATTTGATGTGATAGGTTTTGATTTCATTTGGGCCAGTCCACCGTGCCAGAGATATTCCTGCGTGACACCAAAAACTCATAGGAATGGCCATCCAGATTTGCTAGTCGGTGTGCGAGATAGATTGTTAGGTCTTAGGGCGGTGGATAAGATTCCTTACGTGCTTGAAAATGTAGTTGGTGCCCGTAAACACCTCTTAGTTCCAATGATGCTCTGCGGATCAATGTTCAACTTGCGTTGTAGAAGGCATCGCCTTTTTCAATTAGGTTTTCCTTGTGCGTCGCCACCCAAAAAATGTGATCATGCTAAGCCTATTCTTCTTGTGACTACCGCAGGAGCTAATAGCCGTAGGATAGGAAATTTTAAGTCAGTAAAGAATGCGCCGTTGGCCTACGGAATTGATTGGATGAGTGGAGATGAGCTTAAAGAGGCCATTCCTCCCGCTTACTCTGAATATATTGCCCGTCAGTGGTCTCTGGCACAGAAAGTAGCCGCCTGATGTATCACCCCTCCCGCGTCGCTCAACGTATCGAACTCGCCCAGCGCGAATTCAGCGTCACTCTAGAACCACATTCCATCGCCGACGTCGACTCCTTCGAGGACCATCTCAAGCGCTACAACAAGTACGAACTGGACCAGAACGGCGCTCCCAAAGGTATGCAGCACCTTACCCAATTCGAGCACGACTGGATCCTCAACGAACAACTCCTCGTCTCTTGCGACGCCATGTACGCCCTCACCCGCTACGCCATCATCAAGGATGAACAGAACAACATCCGCCGCTTCGAGCCGCGCGTCCCACAACGCCTGATCTTCGACGTCATCTCCGACCTCGAGCAACGCGACGCCGCCATCGAACTCATGCTCCTGAAGGCCCGCCAGCTCGGCGTCTCTACTCTCATCGAACTCCTTATCGGCCTCCGCATCATCTTCGGCTACGGCGTCAACGCAGTCATCGGCTCCGCCGACCAGACTAAGACCGCTCTCATGGCCGGCATGATGTTCATGCTCTACGACCGCCTGCCCGTCTGGCTGCGCCCGCAGTGGACTAGGCGCGTCGAATCCGACCGCGGCATGCTCATCTTCGGCCACAGCTTCTCCGGCGTATCCTTCCAGCACGGCGCCCAGATGTCCGGCATCGCCCGCGGTACCACGCCAACCGTCTACCATCTCTCCGAATGTGCCAGCTTCACCGATCCTATCAACCAGATTGAAGCCGCACTCTTCAAAGCCGTTCATGCCTCTCCCAACGTCTTCGGCGCACTTGAAGGTACCGGCGAAGGCGACAAAGGCTGGTGGCCGGATACTTGGCGCCACGCCAAGGAGAACTGGCAGCATAACCGGGCTCGCCTCTGCCCTCTCTTCCTGCCATGGCTATGCGGAACGGATATCTATCCCACGCCCACCTGGCTCAGAATGCGTCCCATCCCCGACAACTGGTATCCCAATCCCGATACGCGAGAGCACGTTGCCAAGTCCGAACTCTACGTCCGGTCTCACCCGCTCCTAGCCAAGCATCTCGGCTCAACCTACCACATGCCCAAAGCCCAACAATGGTTCTGGGAAGTGGAGCACGAGCAGGCTAAGGCTAAGAACATGGAGGAGATCTTCCTGCAAGAGATGGCTGGCGACGACGAAGAAGCCTTGCAGAAGTCCATCACCTCCGCCTTCAGCCACCAGACACTCGCCGAGATAGAATCCCGCCGAGAAAAGACCATGGACATGTTCTGCCTCGTCGGCCAGTCCATCGAAGCCGACCACGAACCTCCCACCGAGTATATCGACTACGATAAGCCGCGCATTCCCATTAAATACACCAACATCCAAGAGAAGACGTACCGCTGGGAACTGATCCCTCTCCTTGAGCAGCAAATCCAGCCTAATCCCAAGGATCCCGCCACCGCCACCGGAATACTATTCATCTGGTCTCATCCTAAGCCCGGCGTGCGCTACTCGATCGGGGTAGATACAGCCGCCGGCAGAGGCGAAGACGCCACCGCCATCTCTGTCTGGGCTCTAGGTAAGAACAGCGACGATCCCGACACCCAAGTCGCCGAACTGGCCAGCTCCTACATCAACCACGCCGAAGCCTACGCATTCGTTATCGGTATTGCCGGATACTACGGCACCTACATGAAGCAAGAATACTCAAACAAGTGGCGTGAACCCTACGTCACCGTGGAAGTATTGGCCTCGGTTGGCGACATGTGCCTGAAAGATATGGCCAACATGGGCTACTCGCATTTCCACATGATGAGCCGCTACGACGGCAAGAACCCTCGCCGGGACAAAGCCATGGCTCGCAAGCGCGGATTCTTCACTGGAGCATGGGCTCGCGTGACGCTTACCACCTCTTTCGCCACCTGGGCCAAGAACCTGTGGCTGCATATTAACTCTCCTTGGCTACTCGAAGAGATGCGCACCTTTGAGGCCAAAGTCACCGCCACGGGCAGGGAGAAGCTCGAGCACGAAGACGGCAAGCACGACGACCGTATCTTCGCCGCCGCCATGGCCTGCTTCGCTCCGCACGACCTCGAGCCCAACGCCGAACGGAGCAAGAAGCGCTCTTTCAACCCGTCTACACTCCCTCCGCTCAACTTGCAGCCCTCTAGGCCCTCAAATGTGTTCAATCCTAGGGATATGCAACAATCAGACATTGCAACTGTGGACGATTTAGCATTTACTATGGACCAGATGGAAAGGTACCGATGAGAAAGCCTGGCTGCGTCGCCCCCGTAATCTACTTCCGCTACCCTTCCGGCCACCTCGTGCTCGCACCGTTCTCCGACTGTCCCACTCCCGACGGTGCCATCAAGGAAGAAGCCGACACACTGCCAGCTATCGACCGCCTCGTCGACCAGTTACGCAAGCAGGAATATGAGAATAGCCAGCGCGAGATGCGCTACGACATGAATCTGATGGCCGCCCGGGACAAGGAGATCAAGGATCGCATCTACGCCCGTATCTCATCCAACGTAACCACCGAATACGAGAAGGAATTCCTGCGCTTCTATCTACAACTACGCGATGACCGCAAGCGCGAGAATTACCGTCAGAGATTCCTTGAAGCGCAATGGTATCTGCACGCGAGAGAGAATGAACTTGGCAATCGTGACGCAGCAGCTGAGACTGTGAACTTGGACAAGGTACACTTCTAATGAAACTAGCCTACAAGGACCTGCTTGAAGGTATCTTCTCTAAATCGACTCCAACTTTCATCTTTATGAATGCCAACACCAAGGCCGAAGCCGTGAAGTTGGGCGGAGAGAACTGGGCGAAACAGCTTCCTCCTAACGTAACCTTGGGACTCGACAATCTTCCAGACGGTGAAGTTAAGGTAGAATTCTCTTTCAAGTGGGATAAATCCTAGTGGCTGAGAAACTCTCATTCAAGAGTTGGCAGTGCCCTCCCGGCGCAACCGACGAAGCTAGTCGCCTAGGCTGGCTCGACGATGCCACCGGCGACGGCCTCGCCTGGCTAAAAAGCCAGCGCGGCTTCCGCGACTTCCGTAAAGCTCTCGACACCATCTCCGGCATGGATACTCAGCCAACCTATAACGCCTCCTACCGCAGCCGGATTAACACCAACCGTCTCAAGCGCAACATCCGAGAAGTCGTCTCGGTCATGTCCAAGCTGCGTCCCTTCTGGGGCTATCACAGCGACAACAAAGCCTACGCCGACCAAGCGCTGATGATGAACAAAGTCACCCGCGCATGGTATCTCGAGAGTTTCGCCGACCGTGCGGTAAAGGAGGCACTCCAATATGCGGCAGCGACTGGACGCGGCTGGATTCATCCCGTATACCGCAGAGATATGCATGGCACCGGAAGGGGTGACATTAAGTTACTCACATACGGCGCTCCCTCTGTCCTACCCACCCAACTCCCTAGCTCAGGCAACTGGCAAGAAGCCTACGCGGTTACCATTCTGGATGAAATGCCTGTTGCTATGGCGCACGGCATGTTTCCTTCTTTTCAGGATAGATTAGTCCCTTCCAGCTCAAAGTATTGGTACCAGAACGACTCCGTCCACAAAGCCGCCCTCGGCAACGTCCTGCAACGTATCTTCGGCAAGACACCTCGCGCCGAGACTGCCGGCCTGCCCGACCTTCTCGTGCCAGTGAGAAAAACGTGGGTGCTCGACCTCAGTATCAACACCACCGACCGTCCCATCCCCATGGGCGAACCGGGCTCCACATGGTCTTACACCGTGCCGCACATCGGCCAGGAAATCCCCGTAGGCACCGACACCAACGGCCGTGCCCTAACCCGCAAGGCCGACGAGAACGATGCCCGGCTCTATCCCTACCGCCGCCTGCTCATCAGCTCCGACCGCTGCATCATGTATGACGGCCCCGGCTTTGACTGGCACGGCATGTTCCCGGGCATCAGCTTCAGCCCCGACAGTTGGCCATGGGAACCTCTCGGCTTCAGTCTCGTCCACGACGGCTACGATCTCAACGAATCCATGAAAGAGATCATGCGCGGCAACATGGACAAGATCAGGAGTCAACTCGATCCTCCATTGAAGTTTGATACCAACGCCACCTCCATGAAGGAGATGCGCCGCTTCGATCCCATGCAGCCCCGCGCCCGCATCGGCCTCGACGGCAACGCGGTAGACGGCATCGGCGTAGACCTCGCCGTGCCCATGGACGTCCTCAAGGTCTATCCTGAATCCATGCAGATGTACGAGACTCTCGGCGCCGCCATGGACGCTCAGATGGCTATCAACGACGTGCAAGCCCTAGCCAAAGCCCGTACCGTCGGCTCCATGGATGAGCTAGAAAAGATCATGGAGACGCAAGGCCCGATCGTCGAGGACATGTCCCGCTCCATGGAACCACCCATGCGCGACTTGGGCGTCATGGTCAAGTATCTCGTCCTGCAGTACTACACCACTCCTAGAGTGATGCAGATCGTTGGCATGGATGGCGTACATCCCGAGGTATTCGACTTCGACCCTGCCAGCCTCGTGCCTTCTCACCTGCCCGGCGAGGATCCCAAGTTTGGCTCAGCGTCAGACAAGATCACCAGAGCTCGCGTCTTCGCCGACAACCTGCGCTTCTTCATCCTGCCTAACTCTCTGCACGAGATGACGCAGATGGCCATGAAGCTCGGGCTCGTGCAACTGAGAAAAGCCGGTGTGAAGATTGACTCCCAGACCATCGCAGAATCTTGGGAATTGCCAAACTACGGCAACCTACAGGGCAATACCATCATCGAGCGTTACCAGTCCGAGCAGGAACTAGACCTAGAATTCGCCGCCAGGATGCAACAAATAGCCGGCGCCGAAGGACTTATACCACCAGGTACGCCCCCGGGAGCCGCCGCACCTCCGGCTAAGCCTAATCCCGAAGGCCGACCACCTTCCGGCAACGCTCCACCTCGTCTAGTTTCCAAGGATAACGGTGCCAGAAGCACGATTACAGAGAGTCGGTGATGACGCCAGCTGAAGCACTCGAACACCAGCGCAAGGGCGGCAAGCTCTACGAATACATCTCTCCACGTGTCACCTGGACCTTCGATGCCGATGCCTACTACCAAGCCCGTGGAACCAAGGTAGTCTGCTTCACCATCCCGGCCACCAATCCAGCCCACGAGCACGGCGGCTACTCCAAGGAGTACCATGAAGAAGCTCTAGCCGCCTCGCGTGATGGCCGCATCAGATGGCAAATACTATGAGCGTAACCAGTATCCGCACCACCACCACGGAGACAATGACTCCGCTTCGCGATACTTACCACCTCGTGCGCGAACGTGTCTACCAGGGCTCCCTCGACTTCGTACAAATCCTCATCGGCCTGCGCACCGAAAAGGCCACCGGTACCCTCGAAGTAGCACTCTCCCAAGGCGGTATCTGCCGTGTCCGGTTCCGTGAAGAGCAGGATATCCGCTACTCTTCCATCCATCCCTAACGATTTCTCTTGACAACACCTAGTCCTGTTACTGTAGAGTCCCCACAGTGGGATTCGTTATCCCCTGACACCACAGTCAGGTTAGATACGGCCGACTGCTATTAACGCACCTCTTGCTTGGTTGCCTCCGAGCCCGACACATGCGTTAGTGGTAGTCGGCCTTTTTGTTTCCAGAGGAGCCCTATGAAGCATCACGGTAAGGATGGCAAAAAGGAAAAGGACGGTAAGAAGGACGGTAAGGGCGCGAAGCTATTCGGCAAGAAGAAGTAACGGGAGACATTCGATGCGCGGACACAGTAAATCAGGCGGTTTCGCCGGTAATCTCACCAAGATCGGCGGCGCCGGCTCCAAGCTCAAGATGAAGTCCGATATGAAGGCCGACACTATGGTTGGCCCCAGTCTCAAGAAGGGTAAGAAGCAGGCGCACAAGAAAGCATAAATGGCTGCCGCTCCAGTTGCGATGACTCCGCCCCCAAGTGCAGGGGGAAATGCCCCGCCATCGCCGGCGCAGGTCAATCCAACCTCGCCGCCGCAAGTATCACCGGCTCCGGCCACTCCTTCTCCACAAATGAATGAGGGAACGCAACTGGGTATCAGGATAGCTCACGACCTTACAGCCCTGGCCAAGATGTTTCCGGTGGTTACGCCAAAGATTGCGCAGATTAACAATATCTTGCGGGAAGTGGTAGCTGGAATCATGGAAAGTTCTCAGACGGGCGAACCCGCCGCGCCGCCGAGTAACGGGTAAGGAGGCAAAATGACATACGCAGAGTATTTGAAAGCCAATGGGGCCACAGAGGAAGAGATCAAGGTTTTGGATTCAGCGGTAGCCCGCCGCGCATTCGATAAGTCGCAGGCTGAAGCCGAGGAAGCCCGTCAGACTGCCGCTAAGCTCGAAGAGACCATGAAGAATTACGAAGCTCGCGTGCAGTCCTGGTACACCGAGAACGACAGCAAGCTCAAGCAGGTCCAGAATCAAGCCGTAGCCGCTGCTGCCGAAGCTGCTCGCGCCAAGGCTGCTCTCTTGGAAGCCCAAAAGCAGGGCATGGTGGACATTGCCAAGGATTTAGGCTACGAAACGGAACCTCCTAAGCAACAGCCCGCCGCTCCTGACGATCGCTATCTCACCATGGAGAAGTTCCAGCAGGCCGGTGACACCTTCGCCGCCAATCTTACCGCCATGCTCGACGCGGCCAGCGAACACGCACGCCTCTTCCCCAACGTCCCTTTCAACGCCGAACAGCTCCGCCGTGAAGCTCAATCCCAGGGCAAAACTCTGCTCCCTTATTGGGAAGAGAAGTTCAAGGTACGCGATGCTCGCGAAGCCGCCGCCCAAAAGCAGCGTGACGCCGAAATCGCCAAGTGGAAAGCCGAAGGCGCCAAGGAGAAGGAAACCGAACTGGTCTCCCGCTTCGGCAATCCCGAGACACGTCCCATGGTTCCTTCCAAGTCACCTTTCGCTGTGCGCCCCGACGATAAGCTGCGCGCTGACAACCAGCCGTGGAATAAGAGCGAAACGCAGCTTGCGAATGACCGTGTCGTACGCGGGGTTCAGAAATTAGCAGAGCGTCAGTCCGAGGGATTCAAGAATTAGCTGTCAGTGAGTACACAGGAGAGTAAAGATGGCCGACCCAACATTTGATCAAATCTCAGCCACAACACTGGCAGATCTCAAAGACGATGTACTCGTTGATAATTTTTTCGTCGAAACTCCATGGATGCGCAAGATGCGCGCCATGGGCGCTCTCGAAGACTTTGCCAGCGGTACCTTCATGCAGGATCCGTTTATGTACGACCGTGTGAACGGTGGCGCTATTGCTCCAGGCTCCGATGTGACCGTCGTGCAGAAGCAGATCATCGCGGCCACCGCCTTCGTGCCCAAGGAATACGTGGAGCAGGTGCCATTGAACCTCTGGCAGACCAACGTAATCCAGGGTTCCGGCCCGGCGGTCAAGGTCAAGTTGATCGACGCTTACATGCAGAACGCGGTGCAGGCACTCAACACCGACGTAGCCATTGACTTCTACCGTCACGGGCAGAACATTACCGGCTCCAACCGGCAGATCTTCATTAACGGTCTCTCCGAAGCGCTCAACGACGGTGTCAACCCCTCCTGGGACGGTAACGTGTTCACCACTTACGGCGGCCAGACTCGTAACGGCGCTATCGGCAACGTACTCAACTCAGTTCCGACATGGGTTGGCGACACCGCCGGCAACACCGGCCAGATCAGCTACAAGACAGTCTTCGAGGCGTATCAAAACTGCGTGCAGCCTCCCGACATCGGCCTGTGCAACAAGGCTCTCTTCAGCTACTTGGCCGAGCGTCAGGAACCGAAGCAGCGCTTTGAGATGGTCTCAGACCTCAGCATTGGCGTCAGCGGCCTGAAAGTCCTCGATGGCACCATCTTCGTGGACAAACTGGCTCCGTCGACCAAGTACGGCACCATCCTGCCGTCCAACCTGAGCCAGACCACAAGCATCAAGCCGACAGCCTTCACCACTCCGACGCTCAGCACGACGCAGAACGCCATCTCTAACTACCCGAGCGCCACTTCCTGCACTCCCGGCGAGCCATTCTTCTGGCTGCGCGTCAAGGGATGGAAGCTCCGTCCGTCATCCGACCCGGAGTATAACTTCAACTTCACGCCGCCTATCCGCAGCCAGAACAACGCGGACTTGGTGGTCATGTTCCTCAAAGCGGGCTTGAACCTCTACACCGTGCAGCCTCGCGATAACTGGCAGCTGGTTGGCGCAGGATTCTAAATGAGAATACTAAGTGGGTTCTCAGTGAGATTGGGATAAAGGAGATACACCATGGCAGGCGGAATGCTCACGAAACAAGCTGACCAACTCACAGCCAAGTGGCTCAACGACGTCAACGACTCGACTTCCGGTGGCGCATTAGTCAGCGTCCCTACCGGTGTCCAGTCGGTGCAGTCGAGCGCAACGCAGCCCGGCGACCGTATCGTGCTGGACGACGCTTCGGCTCTGGCTAACAGTGATACCACTGTCGGCACGCTCTACGGCGGCGTCTACATGTACGTCGGCACGCTAGCCACCTCGACAGCCTCACCAGTCCGCGGTGCCATTGCCTTCTGGCGCTCCAACGAACTGCCGGGTGGCGCAACACAGTCTTACGTGGTCACCGCTGACGCTCAGCCCACCACTGCCGTCCCGGGCTACATTGCCGGCGTATTCATCAACCCGACGACCTCCAGCGGCACCGGCGTAGCACTCACCAAGGGCAACTTCGGCTGGATTCAAGTGGCAGGCACGGCCTCAGTGTTCTTCGACTCTACTCTGACGGCTTCAGCTACTGCTACCACGGTCTCCGCCAAGGTCAGCGCAACCATCGCATCCACCGCCGACGCAGGCGTGGCTCTAACTACCACCACCCTGTCCTTCGTTCTCGGCGTAGCTATCGGCAGCCCGATCAGCTCTACGATCTCTAGCGTAATCATCACCCGCGGTAACTTCTGCGGCCGCATCTAAGGGAGGGACTTGAATGGCATTCCCGCTTGGAAACAAAGTTCTCCCCGGCTATCCGCAACAGGTCGGCGCGAAGAATCAAATCATCTTTGACCATACCGGCCCGACGTCCTATACCCGGTACGTCACTGGAGCCGTGCCAACCGGCGGCGACGGCATTACAGCTATCAGCTTGGGCTTCGGCGGCTTCGACAACATGGACGATACCGCCGACGTTACCGGCCAGTTCAACGCCATCGTGGTCATGGACTTGGCTGGAACCGCCAACGCCGTACCTCGGGTCACCATCAAGTACTACTCACTGGTTACTGCCACGGTAGGCGGCCAATCCCAGACGGTGGGCGCAGAGGCTGCAACCGGAACCAACCTATCCACTTTCAGCTTCCGCTTTGAAGCGTACATGGTCTAATCTGGACGCCGGAGGGCTACCTTGGCGTTCCAGAACATGCAAGCGGAGTTGAGAGGCGCGGTACCTAAGTTGCCTTTCAGCTACACCGGCACCCTCATCAATCGCGCTTGGGGCGTCATCCGCGACTCGGATATCTGGTCGTTCCAGCTCTATGAATCCTCATGGCGCAGCCCGGCGGTAGTCACCACTGGTACCGTTACGGTGGTACTAGGCTCTGATACCGTCCAGTTCGATGCCGCCGCCGTCGCCGCTATCAACCAGTCGCAGCTCGATTGCCCTACCAGTCTTATCACCCAGCGCCAACTCCGGCCAGGCTCATCCTCCGGCGTATCGCAAATCTACAACCTCATCCAGTACGATCAGATCACCGGCGCCGCCACGCTCGACCGAACGTACTACGACAACTCTGGCACCAACATCTCCTATCAGCTCTACCAGCTCTATTATCCTGCCCAGTATCAGGACCACAAGACGTGGATTAGTGTGCGCAACATGTCGATGTATATGTGGCTAGGCACCACCATGGAGCGGGCAGAACTCGACATGATCGACCCGCAACGGTCCATCTATCAGTTCCCGTCTCAAGTCGTGCCGTACATGACCGACGCCAGAGGACAAGGTACCGACAATGCCAGTGCCACTCTGGGCTTCCCGCTCTACGAACTCTGGGGTCAGCCGGTCAATCCCTTCGTCTACGCCACCTACGGTCGGCGTCTCGGCAACGACCTAGTCAACCCGACCGACACCCTGCCAGTCCAAGTCGGCGAGGATTGCGTCATCGCTAGAGCCAGAATGTACGCTTACGAATGGGCCGAAGCCAATAAGGACTTGGCACCTAGAAACAATGGCCCTGACTTCCGGTTCCTCTACGGTGTCGCTGCCGCCGAGTACAAAGACCGCATGACCAAGTATCGCCAGCAGGATAAGGACTTCGTCGACGCATGGTTCAGCATCCGCGGCATCAACTGGATGGGCCAGAATTACGGGGCATATAACACCCAGTTAGGTGTATCAACAGTATATGGTGGGCAGTATTAAAAGTACTTGACAATTTACCTATAGGGTGCCACTATCCGAATCTCGGAGGCACCGTAGTTGCATGATCCCTACCCTCAATCCTTTCGCTCCCAAATCCACCAAGACCAAGTGGGGCGAAGAATCCGAGATGCGCGTAGTCGACGCCGCCGACATCATCTCGGCTCCTATCACCGACAACTGGCAAGACTTAGCCAACCGGGCCTCGGCGCTCTATCTCACCGGCCTCACTGATAAAGCCCTCGAAGTGGCTACCAAGGCTGTAGGAATCCAGCGCACCATCGGCACCCTCGTCAACATGTCAGTTATCCTCGAGACTCTCGGCCGGTTTGAGGAAGCGCTCGAATACGCTCACGACGCTGCCACCCTCGACCCTGACGACGGTCGGGCCCGCGCTCTCTACGGTGAAGCGCTCCTCCGCATGGGTAAGCTGGCCGAGGGCTGGCCGCTGTATTGCGAGCAACGGGCGGCCTTCGACTGGCTCAAAGATTTCGGCATGACCGAGTGGGACGGCACACAGGAACTAAAGAACAAGCGTCTGCTGGTTATCGAAGGAGGCGGCTATGGTGACAATCTATACTTTCTCCGATGGCTGGACACTCTTCGGCAACGCGGAGCGGCGATCGACTACGTCTGTCAGCCCACATTTGCTCCGCTGGTACGCCACCTGGACTACCGAGCCCTTGAGAACTGGTCTGGAAACGTGGACATTCGCTTCCACGAATATGACTACTACACCGGACTTCTCGCTCTCCCCGCCAAGCTCGGAGTGACGTTTGAGAACTACGAATATCAGCCGTACATCAAGTCTGAGGAACTGGTGCGCCAGCATATCAACTACGCCGGGACTAGTACCAAGCGTGTCGGCATCTGCTCTCTCGCCGGCGAAGGTACCTCTCCCCGTAAGCAACGTTCCATGCACGACTCCCAGCTCCAGCCCATGCTCAACGCACTCTCCCGCAAGCATCAGTGGGTCAATCTCATTCATGGCCACAAGCTGCCCAAGGAAGTTGACAATCCCATCCTCGACGACTGGCTCGATACGGCCAAGGCGGCGGCTACTTGCGACCTCATCGTAAGCGTCGATACAGGCGTCGCTCACCTAGCTGGAGCCATGGGCATACCTGTCTGGGTCATCCTTCCCGGTGCCGCCGCATGGCAGTACCCGGTCTATCGTGAGAATCATCCCTTCTACCCTTCCATGCGCATGTTCTGGAACCGCAAGGAAGGCTTAGACGACGCAGTGGAGGCGGTCATTGACCATCTATCGAGGCTGTAATCAAAGGATCCCTGAATACCACTCCTGGGTAGCTCTCAACCGTGGCATGGACATCCAATCCTACGTGGAACTCGGCTGCGGCAGCGCATCATTCCTGCAGGATGCCGGCGTACCCAAGATCATCACCGTAGACCTCCTACCCAACGGTCATCCCACCATTGAGCATATCGTCGGCGATACGCACTCACTAGAAATCCTGCATGACGTGCTCAACCGTCTCGGCGACAGGCCGGAGTGCGTATTCATCGACGCTGACCATTCCTACGAAGGTGTCAAGGCCGACTTCGATATGTGGTATCCAGCCACCTCACGGCTCATTGGCTTTCACGACATTCTTATGCCCGGCGTCAAGGAATACTGGAACGAGATATCCCTGCAATACCCTTCCATCGAAATCATCGCCCGGGATTGCGACTCCGCTCAGCGCTGGCAGCACGGCGGCGGTCCGTATCCTGACGGCAAGGTAAACTGCGGTGGTATCGGAGTAATCTTCAAAGAGGATATGACATGAGTATTGGCACCGTATTCGCCACCACTGGCGGTTCCAAACTAGCCCGCTGTTTGCGTTCCTTCGCCCGCATGGAACCCGACGTCCAGCCTCACGTCGTTCTCGACACTTCCTCTAACACTTGGAAGCGCAATCAGCGGCTTGACGTCCCGCCCAACACTCCCGTACGTCACATTGTCAACTCCGCTCACATCAACGGCGTACTCAACGCCGCACTCGAATGGATGAAAGAATTGGGCCACACGCATGCCGCACTATTCCACGACGATCTAATCTTCTCGCCGCTGCCAGAGCACAGATATTCTCTCTCAGAATGGTTCACTCATCCTCTAGTGCAAACTTCCTCCGGCCTGCGCTACTCGCACTTCGAGACTTTCGTGCCAGAAGTCGACTCCCGCCGCGCGTCCGAAGTCTGGGAATACGAAGACTTGGAATCACCAGAGCTGTGGACCTTCCTCAAGACCTTCACCATGTGCGATGGAGTGGATTGCCGTCCTCCCGGTCGTAGTTTCTGGTTCAAATACGAAGGTCCCGACAAGGTACGCAAGTGGAATCGTCTTGGACCCACGGGACAAATAGTTCCTCTCGCCACTTGGGAACAGGTTGGCAAATTTGACGAAGTGGAAGGTATATTCTACGACGGCGAGTATCCTTCAGAATGCTTCAAGCGCAAGCTGCCTCCGGTCTACGCCGTGACCAACTTCCCTTACATCCATCTGCACAACCAGTCCATGAATCCTTGGGGCGATCCCGCTCCCAACGGTTTCGGCAACACTGGCGCGGCTTACGAGCGGCGTTATCACGCGGACTGGCCGGGCTTCTGGGGCGGAGATTGGGAAGAAAAGTGGAAGGATGAGCATGAAGATCTTGTATCTGTCCAGTGCAAGCGGAGCTGACTATCAGTGCGACATGATCTTCCACGGCCTGCGCTCGCTATTGGGACCTGACTGTGTCGACGTCAACAAGCTAGACTTCATGTACCAAGGCTGGCCGCATCCTCCGTTCTATTCCATCTACGCACTCTTGCCCAACATTGAGGTGGACCGTGAGGATATTCAGTCCAAGATTTCTCGCCACTACTTCGACCTCATCATCTACGGCTCCGTACAGCGCCACCGCCAGCACTTTGAACTGGTCCGCACGCTCTATCCTACCGACCGTATCGTATTCATCGACGGGGAGGATGATCATTCTGTTGTGGACTTCGTCGGTGCCGGAATCTACTTCAAGCGTGAGCTGACCGACCAACATCATCCTGATATCAAGCCTATCCAGTTTTGTATTCCCAAGGAGAAGATCTGCTCAGGCCCGTTCAATAAGACTCGCTTGATGTCTCCGCTCATCCCCGGCGACTATTCCGCCTACGTCTACTACGGCGACGAGTCCAAGTATTACGACCAGTACAGCGAGAGCTACTTTGCTAAGACACGCAAAAAGGGTGGCTGGGACTGCTGTCGGCACTACGAGATCATGGCGGCGGGAGCGATTCCTTACTTTGAGGACCTTGAGAATTGTCCATCCAAGACCCTCTTTAGGATGCCCAAGGAAGAACTACTGATGGCGCGGAACATTCACGACGGCTGGGGCAAGGACATGGACGAGCAGGATACGGTGAGCGACCTCTACGATCCTCTCTACGCTGATATCTGGCACACTCTGACTACGCAACTTACCACCGAAGCCATGGCCAAATACATCCTCGACACTGTCGGTATATCATGAACATCGAACGTGCTCTACAAATAGAGGGGTGGATGGGTGAGAAAGAATTATGCTGGCTCGCCGAACAAGCCGCTCTCCATACTGACATTGTCGAGATCGGT
>Ga0247679_1000033_pt1 | contig 63915 bp, 85 predicted proteins | sample CNK20_metaG_FD_182797 | JGI IMG/M metagenome (GOLD analysis project Ga0247679, IMG submission 182797) | Soil microbial communities from Purdue University Martell Research Forest, Indiana, United States - CNK20 | ecosystem: Environmental > Terrestrial > Soil > Temperate forest > Bulk soil...
TCCAGACTGGTCTATCCCATATGCTCCTATACCATCCGCCTGTAGTGCCGCGTTCACGCGAAAATCTCGCAAGGTTGCATGGGAAGGGCCACCGATCAAAATGACTGGCCCTGTTCCCGCCGCTCCTATCCAGTTGAGCGTAGTTGCAAAGAACCCATCTCCGGTCAGTTGAAGGTCAGAGTTAGCGGGGATAGAAAGCGGCACATTGATGCTATAGGTGCCCTCTGGTAGATGAACTACTGGGCGTGATCCATTTAGCGCCACAGCGCTATTGATCGCGGTCTGGATCACAGATGCGCTAGACCCTGCCGCTACTTCAAATACCATCCGGTTGAGGTTTGGTTGAAATCCAGGCAGCGTCGGTTCGGTTGTTGGGATCGATCCTACTATCTGAGTACCAGATTCAAATAAGCGAACGCTAGCGGAAATGGGGCTTGGCCCTAATGTGAACTGATTACCAACAGCAATACCATCCTGCGAGATGATCGCCGTGGGCAGTGTCATATTGGCTTGCAGGGTAGCATTATCTAAAAGAAGAACTGGTCCTTGATTATCGTCTTGGATCACCTTAACGGTCTGGTTGACGAAGGTGTTTGAGGCAATGGTCATCGGTGCTGGATTTGCCGTGCCCCCCATTCTTAGCGCATAAGGGGAACTCGTAAAGTAGTTGTCGCGGAAACTGAATGGCAGGGTGTTCCCGATGTTTATATCGGAGATCGTGGATGATCGGAATATCGAATTATAGGCGTGGAAGTTCCCAGCCCCTACGTTGGTCCCATCGTAGTTACCGACCGCAATGTTGCAGTGGTCAAAAACCGAGTACCGTACCCAGATGTCGAGTGCGTTGTAGTTACCGACGAACACGCCGGCCCCGGTTATGTTTGAGAATTGATCCCTAAGAATACTGACCTCAGAACAACCATTCACAAGCCAGCCGCATTGGATACCTGTCCAAGCGTTACGAAACACATCGTCCGTGTACTCATTCCCCGTATCGAAGAAAGCGCCGCTATTGTTAGACTGCTGTACTAGGATAGCGCTTGGATTGCCGCCGCCATCAAATGTGATGCGGTCGAACTTGCTGTAATTAACTCCATTCACATGCAGCAGCGGACCTACCCCGGATAATTGGAATGTGACGCATGTTGGATCTGCACCGAGAACCGAAATCCCTTCTTTGCTGGAAATCGTAAGCGTAGTAGTGATCGTGTATGTTCCACATGGAACATATAAGACATGGCTGTGCCCTGCTGTTCCCAGATCATTCAGGGCCGTTTGAATCGCGGCATTGCTGGTGCCATAGGAAGTGACTAAGTTTGTCCACGATGGAAATGGCCCTACGAACTCATCATCACTGGTGGCCGGAGTAGGACCGATCACGCAAGCCTGTCCTAGCGCAGCATTTACCACTCGCTGCACATCGACCACGGTACAGGTTCCGGTTTGAGTAAGACTGTTCGTGCAAGCCACCGTCCCCAAGGCCATGTTGGTCTGGAGTTGAATATCCGTTACGTTCGGCGGCGTTGTCCCGGTCTTAGGAGAACAAGTAGGCGTACTAAGCAAGCGCCACGCTAGCGCGTTATCGATCCCAGGCGCTCCGAACGCTTCGCCGTAGTTCTTGCCTAGATTCCCGTAAAGGAATACGCCGTGGGCACATGGCTGAGCCTGCGTGTTGCAATCCGCCGCCGCCGCGATGGTATCCGTCACCAATCCATCGCACGCTGAACCGGAACATGGTAGCGTCTTAAAACCAATAACCGCCGCGCTGGTTAATCCAGCCGTGGGACCACCCAACTGAGCCGATATGCACTCATCCGTCCAGGTTTTATAGGTGGCATTGAGCGTCACAGAATAGAGCCACGCGATCCCTCCGCAAACGGTTCTCGTCAGGTTCCTGTCACCCACGCCGTCATAGCAGTAGGTGGCGGATGAGTTGCAAACAGAAACAGCAGACGGCGCATAAGCTACTGCGCTTCCGCTCAGATTGCCAACTTCCCCATATAGCCCATACGCTTGCGTCAGGACCGCATGCGTGTTGTCTGAACATGAGGAAAACTTATAGATAGTCCTAGTACTATTAAGCCCGATGAATGGATTGGCTGTACATTGCGTTAGGAAGTCGGTTCCGATTCCGACTAAGCTGGTCGAACCGTTGGTTATAGATACGGTTCCCGCGCCGGGGTATACCGTCGCCTGCTCGTTCGACTGGGAATTGACCTCATAGTAAACTCCGCGATTCGATGTGTCGCGCCCGTAGTTGTTCTGCCATTGTACGGCAGTGGTAATGGCTGTAAGCGTAGAAGCTGCGAGTGTAGTGCTGTTGCAACCCTGCGTTGTCGTATCGTTCAGAGACTCATAAGCCGCTTCCATCGCCTTGATATTGATGGCTTCTCTCCAGGGTGAAGCCCCATAGATGAATGGTGCGGTGAATGACTTCGGAGCACTCACAAAGCTGGGATTTAGCATGTACTCCGCCTGCCCCCAAGAGCCGTCTGCCGATTGCTTCGCGTTCCAGGTCGGCACATAAGTGGTCAGCCAGGAGCAATACTGAGCGTGCCGCGTCGGATCGGTGTCTGTCTTAGCTCCTAGCGCCACATCCCAAAGCGTGTATCCGGCTTCCCGGTTGTCGATTGCAGGGCTGTTTGAAGGATCACCAAATAGTTGAACCAGTTTGGTAACTTCCGTGTATAGTCCGGGGAATCGCTCCGAATGACCTTCCCCAGCGCGGAAGAACTGCGAAATCATCGAAGCCGCACGCGGGTAGGGATAGGTGTAGCCGTGGTCAATCACCCATTGCCACTGGATGTCTGCATAGGCTCTGGCCTGCGTCAGATAAGTAGCGTTAAGCGTCCGATAGTACAGACGGTAGAGCGCAATCCCCACATCGTAGTAGTTCCAGGTGACTATTGGGTTAGTCTGTGTCCAAGCGAGAAACGTCCAGCCGTGGGAGTCTGCCCCCGGCATCAGATATGCCGTGATTCCAGAGAACGCGCCAGTGAAAATGTTGCTTTCACAGACGATTGAGTTCACGGTCACGCTGATTATGGCGCAGATTTGCCTCCCGGTTCCAGCGCCGTCTACCGTGTTCCATGCGAATGTCACATAGCCTTGACCGGATAGCGGGGTGCGAAGGTCTGCCGTGGTAGTGACGGTTGAACCAGAACCAGAGAATGACACCGTACCAGATAGCGCCGCTCCTAGCGTTGGCGTCTCCGCAAGCGCTGCCGGAGCCATGTTATCGGCGGTGCCCTTCTCGGCCAAGTCGCCATAAACCCAAGGGGATGCACCGTAAGGGATTAGCGGACCTAATAGGCTGTTCTGAGCGGTTGACAACCCAGTGTTGCACCACCCATTCGCCCCAGTGGTGCATTGAGCGGACAACGAAACTGCCAACAGCATCCCTAATATCAGCAGTTTCTTCATTGGTGCGATTATACCCGAATTTTGTCTTGCTTCATTGAACCAGTATGTGCTTCAATGTAACAGTAGCTCCATGTTAGCCTTTTGGGGCGGAGGTGGAATGTCCACAAAAACGAAGGAAGCAATGATTATCTGGCTGGCGAACAATCGCGGCGTCCTAAGCAAGATCGCAGAGGAGATGCGGCCAAAGGTCACGCCGCAGTTCGTCGGGCAGGTTTGCAGGGGAACGCGAAAGTCGAAGGACGGCAAGATTGAGAGGATTCTACGTGCCGCTGGAGCGCCGCTGTAATGGGGGATTGTGCTATTTGCGGAGTGTCCCATGCCAATTTTGATCGAAGTCGCTCCCCAGCAGGATTCCCGCAGCCGGGTAGAGAGAATGATTGCACCCCACTAGGAGAACCTCCAAACCCAGAAGATTTGGTTTGTGCTAGATGCTATGTAGGCTATCCCCCAAGAGATTCAAATGGAAAATTGTGGTGGGCTAACATGGTAAATAAATGAGCCGTTTCGATGTAACCAAATGCGCTGTAAACCCAAGGCTTTGTGAGGTTAGCCGTATTACCGGGATTCATAAAGACTCTATCTATAACCTAGTCAAGAGGGGCTGGAAGCATGTCAAGATTTGATAATAGTCGCCCCGTTCCAATTTTGATTTTGGGCGACAGCCCCGATGGGGTAACTGGGCTTTCCCGAATCTGCCATGACGTTGCTTGGATCATCTCCACCATGCCGGAGTTTAGGCTAGGAGTCTTGGGACGGCAAGGGCTTGGACGATCCTACTTCCCGTGGGCTTCCTACCAGTTCAGTGCCCACCAGCAATGGGGCGAAGGGCAGATCAAGGAAGCATGGGATGACCTGTCGCAAGGACAGCGTGGAATAATCTTCACCATCTGGGACGCCACCCGCTTGCTCTGGTTCGCAGACCCTATGGGGATGCCGGAGAACATCCAGCAATGGTTGGCAACTGGGGCAGTCGAACGCTGGGGTTTGTTCATGCAGGACTCCGAAGGCGTGCAGCGCGGCAAGTTGCCGCTAACAGCAGCCCATGTTATGTCCAAGTTCGACCGCGTAATGCTGGCTTCTAAGTGGGCTTATGGCGTAACCAAGGCAACTCTCGAAGGACATCCAGATATTGACTGGCTCCCACACCCTCTTAACACTGACCGCTTCTCGCCACAGGACCGCATGGCTTCGCGTTCTCACTGGGGCGTAGGAGAAAAGGAAATCCTGATAGGATGCGCGATGGCAAATCAGGCGCGGAAGTCTTGGCCTGTTGTATTCGAGGCGCTGTCTCTCATGCGGCCTACCACTGCTGGACTCCCTAAACTGTGGTGCAAGGTTGACAAGATCAGCCCCGAACCTGGATGGGGGTATTGGAATCTCGAAGCGCTAGCCTATGAGTACGGCCTTGGCAATCGCGTAATCCTTGACGTTAACAAACTCAGTGACCGCGATATGGCGCTGCGTTATTCGGCCTGTGATGCAACGGTGCTTATATCAGGGGCGGAAGGGTTCGGCTACCCGATAGTAGAATCGCTTGGCTGTGGTGTGCCTTGCGTCACTGGGCAGTATGGTGCTGGCGGTGAGTTAGCAAGCCACGCTGTTGTGCCAACGGGATTCCGTATAGAGACGCAGCACAATGCGCGTTGGGCTACATATGAAGCGGAGCATGTAGCTAGGGCGCTGGAGACGGCTACAGATCAAGTGCGAAGCGGGGACTGGGAACGTGAGTGGGGACAGGAACAGGTGGCTCATTTGAATGGGGCTAAGATTGGCAAGCTATACCAGCGATGGCTTAGGAAGGGGCTGCAATGATCGTCTGCACCATCACCACCGATGCCAATAAAAACACGGAGCGTTTCAGGAGTTTCTTTGCAGACAACCCACTAGCCTCCGAAGTATGGAAAAACGATCCCAACATAGGCGTGGTCCCAGCGATGCAAAAGCTATACGAAAACAATGCCGATGAGGACATCATCTGCTACGTCCATGACGATGTTACGGTCTACGATCCAAACTGGGCAGATCGCGTCCGCGCCGAGTTCGATGATCCCAAAGTTGCCATCATTGGATTTGGCGGTGCCACTGGTATTGGCGTTGATGACATATACAAGCAGCGCTACCAGATCGAACAGCTTCAGCGGATCAACTACGCGAGCAACCAGCGGGACTGGGAAACGCACGGCTCGTATGAGGCTGGCAGCAAGGATGTTGCAGTTTGTGATGGATTTTTCCTAGCCGTCAGGACTGCGGCACTCAAAGAAATCGGCGGCTTTAAAGGTTTCCCACACCGATTTCACATGTATGACGCCTACCTGAGTTTGGCTTTTGCCGAACGTGGATGGAAAACTAGGATGGTGGGTTGCGAAGTTTTACACCACGGAGGAGGGACAAGCACGACTCCTGAATATCTTGCTTGGTGTCGAGAGAATGGGACTACCGCTGAGAGAGAGCACGAAGAACCGCATCGTTGGTTTTACGAAAGGTTCCGCTCAAGTTTGCCCTATCGCGTATGACAAATATAATTTTGATAACCAACGGTTCCCGTCCCCGCCTGCTGGAGCAAACGCTGCGTACGCTATATGAGAATACGTTTGCGGATCAGTACAACTTAACGATTGTAGGAGATGGTACTAGCCAAGGCATAGAGCAATGGGTGATGCACTCGATGGAGCCATTGCCTGATAACTGGTCGCCGCTGATTGTGTTCCATCCATGCAACATCATTGGTCGCCTCAAGAACCTAGGTGCCTACTGGTCCGAGAAGCAGTTCGGACGCGGCGAGTGGCTGTGCATTTGCGACGACGATTTGGCTTTCACTCCGGGATGGTTGGATCACATGATAATGGCGCTGAATACAGACAACAAGTTGCGAATAGTGGGAGGAGTGCGCCATCCGTATCACAAGACCAACATAACCAAGGTTCATCCATTCATTTTCTCTGACAAGTATGTCCAATCGGATTACGATGCGTTCAAGGATACACATAGGGACACCCAACATACTGATGCCGTAGCTGGCTATCTACACTTCATGCGCTGGTCAACGTGGGGTAAGTTCGGCCCTTACGCAGACAACCAGAAGGGGCTGGGTGCCTCCGAGGACTACGCGCTGTGCCGCAAGGTGGTCGATGCTGGCGGTGCCGTTGGGTATGTGTCTCCTGCCTGCGTTTACCACACCGGGGTTACCAATAGCGAAGGCAAGCCGATACTGGGCGCGGAACTAATCGAGAAACAGGAAGGCATTCTATACCTATGAGGCTGTACAACGAAGCAATGGAGATGACGAGCAAGATTTCCGTTGACCTGATCCTAAGCGAAGAAGAATGCTCAGGCTTCTGGGATCTGATGGCGCAGATACCTCCAGGCGGAACGGCTGTAGAGATCGGATGCTATCGCGGGCGTAGTTCTTCACTGATGCTTCAGGCAGCGCAGGACAACCACTTCCTGTCTATCCACGTTGATCCTTGGACTACAGGCGAGGCTCATGAATGGATGGGTATGGCGCAGAAGATCCCAGCGCCATTCGTGGTGCTGAAGATGACCAGCGAACAAGCTCTGGCGCTGCCTTGGCTTGCCAACGTGCCACTGGATCTGGTTTACATCGACGGCGACCATGAAACTCCAGCCGTGGAGATTGACGTGAAGTGGGGAGAACGAATCAAGCCGGGTGGCATCCTGTGTGCACATGACTATGGCCGCGACTTTCTATCAGGCGTGGAGATTACGCTAAAGAACTACGTCAAAGATCCAAAGTGGCAGATGCTTGGCGTGTGGGGCACGCTTGCGGCATGGAGGAAGGTGCTGTGAAACTGGCCTACCTAGCAACCTGCTTCTTCGGATCGACCGATGACATTTGGATGCTGCGGGACTCTGCCATAAAGTTTGGCGTTGACCTGAAGCTATACGGCCTAGGGAAAGCGTTCCTGCCGGGTTTCATTGACATCAAGGTAACGGCAATGCTGCCGGAGTTGGAAGCGCTTGCAGCACAGGGGTACACCCACGTTCTCTATACCGATGGCCCTGATACTTTCTTCGTCAAAGGACCGCTAGAGATCGAGGCTGCATATGAGGCATTAGGGCATCCAGCATGGCTCATAAGTGCTGAAACAAGCTGCTATCCGCACACGGCCCTTGGCCCCGTCCTACCTATGGACAAGCGCTGCCCGAATACAGGGCAGTACATGGGTGAGATTGGCGTGATCCTGGAAGGCTGGAAGAAACTGAAGTCCCTCTACGATGACGGTACTGACAACGAACAAGGATGGGTGATACGTGGCATCGTGGACGGCATGCTGCCAGAGGTGATGATAGACATGGGCAGGTACATCTTCCGCAGCGAGGCCGACAACTACTTCCCAGGAATGAGCGGCTGTGTGTTGCACTTCAATGGCGGTTACTGGAATCCCAGCGAAGGGAAGCGGGATCGGATGCTGCCAGTGTGGGAAAGATGCTTGTCTTAATCACCAAACATCGGAATAAGGAGACGGTTCTACTGCCATATCGGAGGAGAGAAGTAGATCTTATTCGGGCACTTTGGCCGTTGGATTGGAATAACCAACTTTGGTGGGGGACATCAGGGGATATGTGGACATGGATGAGAGAAAATTAAGGATCAACTTGGGCAGCGGTCAGCGGAAGTTCGGGACGCCTGAGCATCCTTGGCTTAACGTTGATGTCAACCCTAAGTGGGAGCCTGATCTACTGGCAGACGGCGCGGACTTGTCCATCATCGCAAGCGATACAGCGGAATACGTGGTGCTGCACCACGTCCTAGAGCACTTCGGGTTAGGCGAGGCTGATACGATGCTGAAGGAGTGCTATCGGATATTGGCTCCGGGCGGGAGTTTGATCGTGTGCGTTCCTAATCTTAGAGAACTAGCTAGGGCTTGGCTCAGGGGAGAAATTACGGATTACATCTATTGCGTCAATCTTTACGGCGCATATATGGATGATGAAGCCGATAGGCACAAGTGGGGGTTTGGCCCTAGCAGTTTAATACAGACTCTTTTTGAATCCTCTGCTTGGGGACAAGTAAAGGCATTCGATTACCGTACAATAGATGGCGCTAACATTGCCAAGGATTTTTGGATTCTTGCACTTGAGGCGGTGAAGTGACTGATCTAGCCGCCGCACGCTTTGACCTGATCGCGCCTCTGCTGCGCCGCTACAAGCGCCGCTTCACCGTCCTTGACCTTGGCGCTGGCATCAACCCCTACATGGCGCAGCGCATCAGCCGCGAGTTCGACGCTGTGGTTGTGGCAATCGAGCAGGATGAGATTGCTCCAGAGGAGTTAGCTAAGTTCGGGCCGCGTGCGCTGTGGCTGCGGAAGAAGATGAGCGTGGAGGATCTACGCAGACTTGGTGAGTGCGAACACTTTGATGTGGTATTGGCTCTTAACTTCTTGCATCACCAAAAAACAACAGAAGATGCATGGAGGGCGCTTGTTGAACTAATACAGATGGCTGCTTTTGTAGTTATTCAAACTCCGCATATGAATGATTTTGATTCTTGCGGAGGAGCGTTAATCCCCACGATTCATATAACCCTAGATAGATATAAAAGAGAGGGGGTTGCGGATTATCTTGGAGAGAGCGTTCAGTTCTATGGGCATAGCCCAAGACCTTTGTATTGCGTTCACGGTTTGGCTAATGGAGAATTGACATCATCTTCTTGGACATCGCCACCCGCATGCATTAAGGCTTTTATTTATAGTGATTTTACTGGTAAGACTATAGAAATTAAAAACGATGATGGGATGAAGCCGCTGCGCCCCTTCATCCACGGCCTCAACCTCTGGAACTTCGCGCAACTCAACGGGCAGTGGCCGCGCAAAGAGCAAGTGCTGAAGCTAATCCATGAGTTCCCGCTGCGACAGGAACGACACGGCGACATCACGCCGCATAACTTCCTGTTCGACGGCGCTGAGTTGCACTTGATCGACGGCTATGAAGGCTGGGAGTTTGACGACAAGGAAAACTTGGCAAAGACGGAGCGGATGATGGCGGATGTGCTTCAATGAATCAGAATGGCCTCATAGTTTTACTTTGCCGCAACAACGTCGCGCTGTCCCGCGAGTGCCTCAAATCCCTACGAGCGCAGACGGTGCCCGTCACGATCCTAGTTGTCGATAACGCATCTACGGATGGCACAAAGCAGTGGCTACGGGCAGAGCGCGGCATCCGCGTGATGAGCTTCGAGCAGCAGCTATCTGTTGCTGAGTGCTGGAATACGGCGTTGCGATGGGGCTGGTCACAAGGGCACGATGAAGCACTAGTTTGCAACAATGATGTAGAAATACTCCCTGAGACTTACCAAACGCTATCCGATTGGGCGGCTGCTGACGATGGGCGCACAACGGGGATGGTGACATGCGTTAGCCGCAGGGAGCGGAGTGAGTTGGTGTATGAGAAGCCGTTCAGCCATCGCCCCAATCCTGACTATAGTTGCTATATGATCCAGCGATTGGCGCATGATCGCGTACCCTTCGATGAGAACATACTGATAGCCTTCGGTGAGGACTCCATGCACCACGTTACCTGCCACCGACAAGGCATACGCTGCGAGTGTATCGACCTACCGTTTCTGCACCACGGCAGTCAGACAGTGAAGCGTGCCGATGAGATCGAGCGCAGACGCATCGGCAGGCAAGCCGACAAGAACCGCGAATACTTCTTCCATAAGTGGGGCAAGCGGATCGGGACTGAGGGCTACGATGACCTGTTCCGAGATGAAACCTTTGGTATCGACTACTGAGCAGGTGGCTGCGGAGGCCAAGTCGGTGGCGGGAAGAAGCCTCTTGGTGCTGGCGGCGCTGCAATCATAGTTGGCATCTGCGGTGCTGGTAGTGGCTGCATGGCTCTCATAGCGTTCACAACTTCGGCACGCGCTTGCTCTGGCGTGCGGTGGTAATTGCGTCCAGTGGACGGTTGGTACGGGTTTCCGCTAGCGTTCTTTACGTTGCGTATGTGGGCATTGAACTGCGCTTCTGGCATGGCTGCTACTTGCTCTGGGGTCATGCCCTTGGCTGTGAAATACTGACCAATCTCCAGATTTTTGCGCGTCGTGTTGCCGCGAAGCATGTTCACTAGGTTCGTCTCATTGTCGGCAGGACTAACGCCTCCAAGGGGACGTGAAACATTAGCCTGTGTCTGGGTAGCGGGCGGCGGTGTCCTTGGGGCTGCCAGTCCAGCAGGCGGGGCGGGTGCGTTTTCTTTGGCGGCAATCTTCTGGACGGTCGCCTGTCCATTGGCGTCAAGGCGTGCATACTTCTTCCCAGCTAATGACATAGCAATGTCATCTAGAGTCTTGGTAGGCGGTCCTCCTTGCGCTGCTGGCTGATGAGCGGCGGAGGCTTCTGCTTCATGGCGTGCGGCCATCTGTTCTGCTGTCTCGGCTCCAGGCTTCAAGTAATCGGGGATAGTTCCAGGTTCCCAGCCTTCGGGATAGCGTGGACCTTCGACTGCTTTAGGTGGCGGCAATTCAGCAGGCGGTTCGATGTAGGTTGGTTCTGGAGTCTCTGGGTACTGTGGCTCTTGCGGCGGCGGCTGTGATTTAAGTTCCTGTTGGTATTCCTCCCACCAATCTGGTCCACGCGGCGGTCCCGATGGAGGAGGTGGCGGCGGTGCTGGACGCGGTTGTGCCCCTTGCCCAATAGTCGGCATATACCCTTCCGTATTAGGCTTAAATTTGGTAGCAGCACGTCGCGCAAGAGCACCCTTAGCCCCGCGCACAGCGGCAGGCACAGCGCGAATAGCGGAACCCGCAGCGGCCCCTGCGCTGCCTTCTCCGATAATGGACTCCAATCCTCCGTGCCCAGCCAAAGCACCTACAGCACCTCCATACTTACCCCACTGCTTTATCTGAGGGAGTTCGGCCACAATCCCTTCTTTGGCTCCGCGTGCAATGGTTCCAGCAACAGGGATCGCTCCACTTGCCTTTACTGCCTCACGCGCACCACTAACCCCTCCGCGAACCATCGCCGGAGCATTAGCAGTTGCCACTGGGTCTTGTGCGAAAGACTCAAGCGGATGCCGGAATGTGTGGTAAACATCGGAAGCGGCGTCCATGATGCCCGTGATGGGGTTGACGATGCCTTGCGGCCCGATTGTATCCGGCTGCGTCATGCCAAGCGAAGCGTAGCGGACTAGTGATGCAGGCAAATGGCGCAATGCCTCTGCCCCTACCGTAGTCGATGGCAACGGCTTGTCGCCAGGACGCAAACCAGCGGGGGTGTACTTCTCAGGGTTGGCTTTAATAGGGTTGGGAACTCCGGGATCTGATGGAGGGGCGTTCTTGGCGAACCAGCCACCCTGCGATGGAGCATTCTCTGCAAACCAATCGGCCACTATTGCACCACCACGGCTCCGCGTGATTTGTAATGTTCAACCTGATCTGGCGGAACAGGCATTGTTTCCCCGGTTGGAGCCTTCATAAGAACCGGGCCAGCAGCAGGAGGGGTGATGGCAGCAGGTGCATTAAGATTCTGCGGGATGCCGCTCTTGCGACCATACTTTGTGATCTCAGTATTGCCATCCCGAATGTTCTTCTCCATCATGTTTAGCTTTTCATACATCTGTGCGGGACTGTCGATAGTCACCTTGGGAGTATGAATCTGCGCTTCTTCAAATACTGGCTTGTTAGTTCGGACCCCATTAGCCTGAAGGATACGCCCTGCGCCAGTAATGCTAGCCATACTTAACTGGGAGATTAGTCCCGCAAGGTTTTGGTCATCACCAAGTCTATACTTCAGGTAATCGGGGGCAAAGTAGAAGCGCGTATGATTATTCTTTAGCGGCTTGCCATCCTCCCCCGGAGCCTCTAGTTGGCTTTTAATGGAGGCGATCTGATCTAATACCGTATTGGATTTTTGTAGTAACTGGTCAGCCCACGGAGCCATCTGCGCTGGTATTCCATTAGTTGCTCCGTTTTTCTGGCGTTCCGCAATGATCTGAGCGATAGCGGCTCCTTCGCGCCCAGCCGGGAGCGGTATATCCCCAGCCTGTACGCGATCTGCTTGCATCCGTAAGCCGATAGGCAGGGCACGTTCAGCAGGGCCAACATTCTGCGTTACTGGAACGGGAGCACCACCACCAGAAGGCGGAGGATTGGGCGCTGGCAAAGTAGTTGCACGCCCTGCCGCCCCTCCTTTGGTTCTAACCGTAGTAACAGGAGCATAGCCAGGGGATGTCTGGGTGGAAGTTACTGGTGCTCCTGTGCCAATGGCTCCTGGTACGGAAGTGGGCGTACCACCAGCCGCAATTTGAGCAGGAGAGGCAATCCCCACTCCACCGCCTTGCAGGTTAAATAACTTAGGATTAAACGTGGCGGTTGGCTGTATGCCAGCGGCGGCAGCGCTTCCCTGAACGCGCTTATTGTACTGGACAGGAACTTGCTTGCCGCTAGCATCAGTAGTGTATCCTTGCCCAAGAATGGGAGACACAGGAGACAGCTTTTCCTTGCCGTTTCCATAGCGCACTAACGTATAAGTGGCGTCGTCTCGCTTCACACCGCCGCCGATCACTGGGAGATTGCCAACGTCTGCGCCTGAGACAATGCCTGTCCCTACGCCGCGATCCATCTTGGCGATGGGCAAGCCATTAGCGCCCATCTCAACGGTCCACTCAACGTCGCTGTTGGGATTCTGATTCAGCTTATCGACGTAGCCAGTGACTTCTTTGAACTTCTTTGAGTAGAGTTCGTATTGAGCCTCAAGTTGTCCGCGTGTCTTGGCAATAGCGGGCTGCACTCCAGCCTGTTCAATAGCGCCTTGTTTCAATCCAGCCCCGCGTGCTTCAAACTCCTGCTGTTGTTCTGGTGTTCTAAATGGTGCCCGAAGGACGCGTCCCATCGTGTCTCCAGAGGGCGATACAAACTCTCCTGGTCCAAGCGAAGGGCTATTGGTAGGCGCTACTGTGTTGAAGCCCGGAGAGGGCAGACCGCTGACAGGAGGAGGAGCGCCAGCCTGAGACTGAGGAGCAGGAGTCGGAGCCGACGCCGCAGGAGGAGGTGCGCCTGCGGCATTAGTAGGGTTTGGCGGTGCTAGCCCCTGTAACCCCGTAGGAACCTGCGGGCCTTGCGACATTCCGCCTGCTGGCCCTTGCACATTGTCAGGACCGGGAGGCGTCAACCCAGTGCCTTGCGCTACTGTTCCCTGCGCCTGCTGTATCTGCGCTGCTTTCTGCTGCGCCTGAAGCGAGTTCTGCTGCTGCTGTTGCTGCGAAGCCTGCTGGATCATGGCCGCATTCTTCTGCTGGAAGATGTTATGCAGGTCCATGTCCTTCGATGGCTTCTTAGCACCAAGGGCACGGTACTTCGCGGCCAACTGCATTAGTTCGATCTGATCTTGTGGGGTGTTGGCGGAGGCAGCTTGCTTCTCGATCAACTTCGCCATGTCCCCGTTGGCTTTGACTTGCGCGAGGATGTTTTGTTCGTTCTGCTGCTGGGCGTGTTGCCCTAATCCTTGAATGATGCCTGCTAATATTGCGCCCATTTATGATCCTATCGTGTCGGACATACCAGCGGAATCGAAGAATCCGCCACCGCCTTTGCTGCCGCCAATCCCAAATAGACCACCGATCTTGCCTAGCAAGCCACCAGTAAGCAGGCTAGCGATAGAACCGCCGATAGCATTTCCTGTCTGCTGCTGCAATAACTTTTGCTGGGCTGCATTTTGATCGAAAAGAGCGGCAGCTTGAGCACTTGTTCCAAGTAGCCCTTGCCCCAAGGCCCCTTCTGTACTCGCAATCCCCGTCAACCCTCCCGCCGCATTCTGTCTAGCGCCGGATATAAGATTGGTAAGCGCTCCTGCCTTCTGGAATGGCAACTGCGCCTCTAGTGCAGCACGCCCACCACCCATAGGGGCGAACTGGTCTACCGCCGAACGATTGTTGGCATAGCTCGATTGCAGCGCATTGATTTCAGGGGATAGTGCGCCCGCTACGGAGGCGGGATTGCCAGAAAGGATCGAGGAATAGTAAGAGGTTGGAGCCTGAAAGTTGGTAGCTGAGTTTGTCAGATACCCCATGCCCGTATTCGAGGCATTCTGTGCTGCTGCGTTAAGCTGGTTGTTCGCGGTCTTTTGATTGTTACTGGGACCGCCGCCAAACAGACTGCCAAGGAAGGACATACGCGCTCCTTGGCGCAAGTATACTAGGTCAGCACCTTCATGTAAACACGGGTCTTTAGCTCTGCCATCCCCGTAGCCTCACAGATACCCGCTACGGCGTCCGAAGTGGTGAATGAGTAGTAAGTGGCTGGGACCGCGCCCTTGGCCGCTAGTTCCTCCTCCAGCGTCCGCACCAGCCCACGGATGCAGTACGGCGTATGCGCTACCAAAGGCTCGAAGTGCATCTGTAACTGGCACACCAGGAAACCAACGATAGCCTGCGGGTCATCGTCGGTAAACGCTCCTGCGATCATGGCAAACTTAGGATCAGGCAGCGCGTAACCGCGAGACGTGAACTCATGTTCCAGCAGCGGCCATTCTTCGACGGTCAGTAGGCGGTAGGTCATGCTTCATTGTAACCATATTGTATACTGTTTGCTTTTAGGTTCCCTGCCAGAAGGCTGATAGAGTTGAGTTGAGCGGATCAACGGTAGAAGTCCCCGCTGCTGCTAATGGCTTGCGGATTACCAGCGTGCAAACCTCATTGCCTAACTTCGCTGCTACCTGCCAACTTTGATGCATCATCACGGAGCCATCGGTGGCCTGATTGACTACCGCGAAGTGTTCGATGGTTGTATTATTGACCGTCAGCCCTAGCGTGAAGTCAACACTTGGATCGGCAGCAATGATGAGCGATACAGCAGCCGTCAGCATCCATGTTCCCTGCCTATTGAGTTGCAGCGACACACTGAAAGCGTTACCAGGTGGCGTGTCTGTGTTGATGACGGTTACCGGGACGCCTGACCCCTTAGAGAACAGGCTTGTTGGCCCGTAGTTAGCCCGCAGGCTATCCACCGCATCAAACATCTGGCGATGCGCGTTGTCTATAACCGTATCGCCAGTCGAGATAGGGCGGTACTGGCGCACCTGTGGCGTCTTGGCCGTAGTCTGCGATGAGGAACGTCCCGTTAGCTTTTCAAATGGCGTCATGTGCCTTGATTCTCCAACGGCTCATTTATCAGCACAAGCACTTCCTGCCCTGTGGCTGGAGGCACTATACAGAACGGCGGTGGTGGAATCGGGTTGCTCACAGCCAAGGGACACGGTGCGGATACGGTTGCTGTGTTACCTAGCGAATCCGTTACCGTGATGGTGTATTCTACATCTCCCTCAAACGTGGGCGTACCACTGACTACTCCAGTCAGCGGATCAATGGTCATCCACGGAGGAGCGTCTGAAAGCGTGAACGTATCAGGCGGGGTGTCACCAACGACTATAGGCGGATCGCTTTGGTAGAACACGCCAACCGTTGCTGTGAGCGGAGCGATGGGGCAGAGGATTGAGATAGCCGTACCAAGCGGTCCCTGAAGGAATATCTGAATCGCACAGAAGCCATCTCCAAGAATGTCATTACCGAAGTATCCGGTAGTTAGCGCCATCGCCAAAGGGCTATCGGCCACAATCACGGAAATCGGGGCATCGTCATCGTATATAGTTTGTGGAGGCGTCGGGGGGTCTGTTACCTCATCCCATAGCAAAGTGGGGCTTGCGTCCCAAGCCCCCGGCGGTTGTGGCTGCGAATACCATTGAATCGTTGCATGGTTAAACGGGTTGGGATCTACAAGATAGACAACTAAATAAAGCACGGACTCATCAGGGCGCACCGCAATTTGCGTTGACCTGCAAGTTAGAGCCGGATTCGCTGCTGGTTCAATGGTAAATACCGGGGCGCTCGAAGGTGTCCCACGCAGTACGTTTAGAAAGGTTCCAGAAATCGTCCCTTGAAGCGGAACTACAACCTCATCCTGCGCTGTGAGGTACAGTCCATAGTTGAACACTACAAACGGCCCTATCCCGGCTATGATTGTGTCAGCCCCCAGCGCACCCGCTACAAACTGGCAATACTTAATCTGGTTTGTTCGGTCGTCCCTGCGCCAAATGTGAACCCGATCCGAAGAATCCGCAAGGACAGTCAAGAGCGATACAGTATTGCCGCCAGTGCTCGCCTGAATCGTAATCGGAGTTTGCCAAGTTCCGTTGTAAAGCACTACCTTTAAGGCGTCGTTTCCACCTCCGGTTGGGGCTTCCCAAACGACAACACGATCTCCGTTTGAGAGCATCGCGTGTTGCAAGGGGTATAGGACGCCAGATCCGAAGATCGAACCAGAAGGGCCACCTGTTACGGAAGCGCTCCATGTATCGGTTGCTGTATTGAAGGTTTTTAGCCTGAGTTCGTTGGGGGATATATTGTTGAATACGAAAGAAATTAAAGGCCCATGTGCGTTATCTTCCGCTACGTCACAGTTTGAACCAAACCGACTTTCGTTAGCCTGATCCTGCATTGTCCAGGTAACGCCATCATCCGTGCTCTTGGAAACTCCGGCAAACTTTTGACCAAACGGAACGATTGTGAAATCTTCGATTGCCGCATACCAATTAGACCCACGCTTAAATGGCCCTTGGAACCGCGATAGAGGCTGGCCGAGATTCGTAGCGGTGGATTCAATGAGGTAAGGAGTCGCCATCAGGAAACCTCATAGCCCTTCGATGCAGCGAACTCCCGCGCTTCCGCTTCTGTATCGAAACCCCATGCGGCTATGCCATATGTCAGTTTGTAGCGCCGAATCTTCTTAGCTTCACCGCGCACTTCGATCACTTCGGCTTTGCACTCGCCGTCTGTACACCAGTGTTCTAATGGCGTTATCGTAGCGGTCATGTTCCCACCTGTTCCACTGGTTCATTCAACAGCAATAGCGGCGATGCGTAAGACGGCGGAGGCACAAGGATGCATTGCGGAGGCGCAGGATGAGATGCCTTTACTATTGTCACCACTTCAGTAACCCCAATATCATCGGATACCGTGAAACTCAAGTTACCACCACCGCCACCACTCACCAAGGCGATGCTGATGGACTCGCTAACCGATGCAGAATCGCTAGGCGAAACAGAGGATCGGAGCGGGGTGATAGTAATGGACTCTGTACCTGTGGCCGTATCGTTGACGGCAATGAAAGCCACGTTGCTAACGAGTGAAAGCGAAACGTTTTCCGCAACGGTTGACGAATCAAATATCGAGAATACCTGTGCTCCAGTAGCCAGCAACGATTCAGTAACGGTAGAAGAATCGCTGACGCTGATGTTGTACCCACTAGGGGTAGTGGTTGTGGACTCGATAACAGTAGATGCGTCGAATACCGAAACCTGAATGGAGTTGGTCGCAATGCTGATGGACTCCGCGATGGTGGATGTATCGCTGACCGATAAGAAGTCCACCGAAGCCGTCTGCGTAGAGAAGGACTCCGAAACGGTAACGGAATCGAAAACGCTGGGGTTGTACCCACTCAAGCTAAGACTGAAGGACTCGGTAACGGCAGGGGAATCGGAAACCGAAATCCTCTTGGTAATGAACTGGCTGGTGGATTCGGTGACTGTCACAGAATCGCTGACTGAAACCGTGCTGCTGAATTGAACAGGATCAGACTCCGTAACCGTGGAGGAATCGCTGACGGAAAGCGGGAGGCTGCTGAGTGTTAGCGTAACCGATTCGCTAACGGACGCGGCATCGATGGTGGTCAGGAACGAGATACCGCTGACCAGCGATAGGGATACGTTTTCCGCCACCGTCGATGAATCGAATATCGAAAAGGTGTTGGTTACAACTTCATTGATGATTACGCTTTCCGTGACCGTGGAACTGTTAAAGACGCTGAACTGTGGGGTTGTCTGTTCCGTGATGGATTCGGAAACCGTGACGGAGTTATTGGTGCTAAGAGATGTGATCGTTTTCTCGGTGACACTCTCGGTAACGGTGGCTGTGTTGTTGACGCTGACCTGAAGGGCCTTAGCCAGCGTTACGGACTCTGTTACCGTCGCTGAATCGCTCACCGACAGCGGCAGGTTTACAAGCAGTGCTCCGAAGGTAGCCGTAGTTGGAATGGAGTTAGCCGAAGCGTCGGACGCTGTAACCCCAGTCAAATCAATAGGGATTGGATTGGCGGCAGGGTTCGCCGCTATCTGAAACGTAGCTACAGCCAAGACCCCATCGGGGATGACATTGCTATTAAGACCACTTACAATGCACAGCGAACCGCTCTGGCTGAGAGTTTTTGATGCCGCAGTACCAGCAGCGCCAATGACCACCGAGGTAAGCGTTACGTCTGCCGTGTTACTAAAGGTCCACTGAACCGCTGTAGGCGCTGCCCCACCAGTCGAAGCAATGGTGAGGTTAAGGACCACGCTCGATCCAGGCGTGCCGCTGCCGGAAGCGAGAGTGAGCGCGACATTAGCGGCCATCAGATTTTCGCTTTAGTATCCCGTGAGTAATCGCCCATCGGCTGCTTCGACAGGAACTTTCCAGTAGATCCAAACTGCTTTACACGCACCTCTAGGTCACGTTCAAAGACACGGAAGCCTACTTCGCCCGTCATGGAATAGCTAACCGCACGGCACTTCATAGCCTGAAGTTGCTGGTAAATCTTGTCGTACAGGCTAGCCGTTGACGGCAGCGCGTAGGTAAATGGCGACAGAGGGTTGCCAATAGCATTGACTGTCAGCGTAACTGGAGCGCTAGAGATCAGCGGCAAGTAGGCGTCTCGGTGGGTCAGCCAACCCTCAAAGTCATGCGTGGTTTCTTGCGTTGTCCAGGTAGTCACAAGCTCCGGCGCAATATTGAATATCCATTCGATGCCTTCAATGCGCCAGAAGTTAGGATCGGTCGGGGCGAAGCGCACCAGATGGCTGATGAATGGCGTATTGAACGAATAGGCTACGGTGCGCTCTCCGTTGTGAAGAACGGTGGATGGCGTGTATAAGTGGGCTGTATTTGTGTCATCCAATACCTGAACTGTACGCGCCACATTCAAGGTATCAGCCCGTAACTTAAAGCCTTGGATGAACTTCGCGCCAGGGTATCCGCAATCGGTCCAATCCGTGACACGCAGGGCGCTTACTTCAGGTTTGGGTAACCAAGTAGGCCCCCACTGATAGAGAATCGTCTGACCTGAAGTCGATGAGCCATAGATGTACAGGCCCATGTTGTAGGCGTACTGGCCGCGCCCAGAGTTGATGTCGCCAATGACGCGGTGTCTGCCCGTCAGGTTCAAGCTGCCTGTAGCTAGAGTGGAGAATGACGTGAAGTTATCGAAGCCAACCTGCGCCGTGATGGTGTTGCATCGGGAGTCTAGGTCAATCTCGATGTCGCCCCAATGTTTACGTGGGCGCGGATCGCCGGAGTCAAAGGCGCTGGTGAGCAATACCCAGTTGATAGGATTTCCAAAGTCCGTATCGATGCCGAAGTTTGTTTCAGCGTAGGCCGCAAGGAACCCTGTAACCGTACCCATCAGCAGCCGCGTAGCTGAAATGTTTGGCGTCACGAAGTCCTGCATCGTCTCGAAGTAGATGGTGCTGCATTGCGGGGTGTAGTCGTCGCGGCTCTGCCAGCCCATGAACTTCCCTGTGGATGTGTCGAACTGGCCTACCAACGTGCGGTAAACGTCTGACTGATCCAAGTAGAGGAAGTATATGAAGCCATCGCCATAAGTCAGCCGGAAGGTATCCGGCTGCTGGAAGTCAGGCGGAGAGAACCCACCCACTACAGTCAGTCCATCAATCACCGGGAAGCTATTGGACCCTCCATTGATGCCAGCAACTTCATGCGGGAAAATTGGATATAAGTCCTCATCCGTTAATGATATAGGAGCGCCACCGCTGGTTATGTAAATGCCATCCTTCGCCACAAAAGCGATGCCGAAAGGCGTTACGCACAGGGCGTATCGGGCAAACATCCCCTTGGAGTTTGGAACTTCAAGCGCCACGAAGTTGGAAATCTGCCCCAGCGACGGGTAGAGCGCCCACATGCGGTTGGTCGAGAACACAAACGAATTGCCGCTATAAAGACAGCCATTCATCAGCGGCTCAGAGGCGTTCGTAATGTCTAGCACGTTAGCGCCAGGGCTGGATTCCGGGTGGTTCCCCTTCGACCAGTAGATCGCACCAGGACGTTGCGGATCACCTACCCCGAAGTTGAAGATGCCCGTTAATCCGCCGCCGAATGGCCCCCAGATGCAAGGCAGATGGGTATTCATCATCTCTGGGTTGGTCATAATCCAGGTAGCGCCAGTCAGCGACGGGGTGTCCTCAAGGATTTCGACCGAAGTAGTGCTATCAGGAGAACGATAAAAGGTAAATAGTGTGCCGTTAATTGCAATCTGGTTTCCTAGAGGGTAGAACGGATTATCTGAAGTTGCGCTATAGTCCCGGAGAGTATCCCCGCCCGTGATGGTTACGGTAGCCCCTTGCCCAACGCCAGCAGAGACTACATCGCAAGTCCCATTCTTACTGGTGTCTAGCGTGTCCCACGGCATATTGTCGTCAAACTCTGCGATTTCGTTTGAGGCAATGGCTAGATCATTGAACCCGTCATAGAGAACAGCGCCAGCCACATTGGGAAGCGTACCGATATAAGTCCAATTTGTGATGGAACCGCCATAGCGGTACACATCGATCCACGAAACCTGCGGGTCTGGATGCGCTTGGGGAAGCGTAACATTGATGCTGGATGGTGGTGGTGATGCGGTAAAAGATGATGGGGAAAGACCATTCGCATCACGCACCGGAGGCCCTAAATTAGAAACACACCCGCTACTTAGCTTGGAATCAGCGCGTGCTCGAAAGCGGTAGACGTAGGGATTCCCGGTAGTGCCAATGTCAGGGCCATTTGCCAATGCAGCATTAATGGCTATCGTGGGCGCAAAGTTTGGCGGAGCACACCCAACTTGGAATACCTGCTGCCCTGAAGATACTTTCTTGAACTTCAAAGTATCCGCCACGAAAGCCCACGGACGCGGGTTGAACTGATTCCCCACTACAACGAAGGTAAGTGGGTTTCCAGAGTATCCAGTGTCAAGAATCGACAGGAAACTAGGTTCCAACGTCCCTGCCGCTACTACGCCAGTGGCTATCTCCAGGCTTGTGGAAACACCTTGTAGGCGAGTATGGGGTTGATAAACTCCTGGATTAGATGATGGCGATGGGATTGGATCATTCCAAGAAAAGATAGAGTGCGAGGGAGCTACGATTGGGTTATTTGCGCTAGCAGCCTGTATCCCCTGACGCTGCTGAACTCGCCCACCGTACCGCCTGAAATTGAACATCAGCCGCGCAGAGTTTGGCGGCATCTCATCCACTGGATTGGCGAGATTGAACTTATGCGGGAATTGGAAGGCTGTTCGCTGATAGTCGGCCATTAGTTATAGTTTTTCACGAAGTTAGCCCAACAGTTAGTACCGTCATAGCTGAAGTAAAGCACGTCTACCGCATTCGCTCCCACCGATGGAGTGATTGCGCCCGCACCACCACCCGATACCTTCCATGTACATCCAGTGCCTAGCGTCAACCCCTCACCTCCGGTTCCGTCCTGCTTGATCCATAGCGTATAGATTCCGCCGTTAACCAGTCCCGTGAGATTGAGGGTCCGTGAACCTGAGTGAACCGTAAATGTAAGATCAGCGTTTGCCACAACTACCGTCCCAATAGCCCAAGTCACAGTGGCAGCATCAGTCAGCGTGGAATAAGAGGTGGTGATGTCTTTTAACAATCCCCCATTAGTCGTATCCCATCCTGCTAAGTGTCCAGCCACAGTAGTAGCTGGGCCTTGAGCCAAGCGCAAAGTAGGCCCCGTTGAACTGCTTGTAAATGGTTCCGTTGAATTTACCGTAGTACCGTTATCCGTAATGCTTGAGTTGGTATATCCCGTAGTGCCAACCCCCTTTGGCAAAATGTTTGCCGTGATGCTTGAGAAAGTTGGAACCGCCAAGCAATTCAAGCCGCTGGCCTGTCCAGAATCCCCAATGATGGCCTGATTGTCAGCGCATTTGGCGAAGCGAATGTTATTCGTACCATTGTGAGTGATGATGTCACCCTTGGTCGTTAGAGGGGATAGATTATTAAAACAACTTGTCTGCGAAGAAGCGTTGCATCCCCCATTGGCTAGACCCAAAACCCCTATAACCCCCGTGGTTAGTGGTAATGCCGTAGCATTAGCCAAGTTTATAGCCGAAGGGACCCCAAGATCCGGTGTAATCAGGGCAGGGGAAACATTGTAAACCTGTGCCCCCGTACCAGTAGCGCCCGTGCTGGTGACCCCTTCGAAAGTGGTATGCCCCGTTACCGCCAACGTTCCCGGAAGCGACATATTCCCGCTGCTATCTAGCGTGCAAATGGCACATGGGGTTTGTAACGCCTGTGAGCCACCACCCGTAACGATAAGGCCACTAGTCAATGAACCTGAGGCCACCACCGTAACCGTGCCATTCGTTCCGCCTGATACGGCGTAGTTCATTGAGAAGGGAGCCGCGATTCCAGCGCCCGATAGTGTCACCGTGTAAGTGTTAGCGTCTGCGAAGAAGGACCATGAACCGTTGGAATTGGCGGTAAACGGGTTGGATAGCGAAGTCCCGGAGTCGTCGGAGAATAGCGTTGCCGCGCCGCCGTTGTAGATCGTAACGCGAACCGTGCAGGAGGGGTAGGAACGCTGCACCTTGGTTGTGGAGTTCGGGACTCCGGTAGTGGAGACTACCTGATTACCTTGTTCGCACCAGCCACTTACGGGCGTCCTCGCCACTGCCGCTGTCGCCAAAAGAAGTAAGAGAATAAACTGCTTCATTGTAACCTCACGCCGCATGTACAATTTCTTCTTGCCGTGCTGGTACGCCAAACAGATCCTTGAGATACCGCGCCTGATAGCCAAGCAACTGGCTGCGCTGCTGTGCGCCTTGCTGAAAGTTATCGTAGAGCGCAAAGGTGGTTTGGAACTCCTCCCCACCTAGTTTGAACGACAGCACATGCCGCGCATAATCCAAGATGTACTGCAATTCCTCATAGCCAACCTGGATGAAATCGCCAACAGCGGCAGGCAGCGGAGCCGAACGCACCAGATCGCAGGAAATCGCCAGTGTCGCATCCTTCGGCACATCCGATAGCGCAATTATGTCGTACATGGTCCCCGCCATTGACGGCGTTCCTAGCTTCGACTGCCAGAAGGGACGCCCAGAATCGAGAGCCGCCATTGTATCCATAGGGATCGGGATGCCATTGACCTGGACGCGGATCACGGAGCGCATCTGGTTCGATAGTTGATCGAAGCCGTCATAGCGTTCAGCACAGTACTTGGCCCGGAATGGGTCATAACCCTGCCCCTGCGTACCTAGCAGAGAGTAGAGCGCACGCCACTTCACCGCAGGGATGAACTCATTAGGGATCGGGAAAACCGTAGCCCCGGTAGCAGCGCTGTAATCTGCTGAATCAGAGTAAATGAGATTTAGTGAACCAGAGTTAATAGGTGGAGGATAGAGATTGACCGTGATCGGTGGCGTTTCCGAATCCGAATATGCAAACGGAAGCCCCTGCTGGATCGTCCATAGCGGGTTATAGGAGTCCTCAGACCAAGCATCCTCCCTCCGCAGCGCCTTGGTCTGCAACGTAGTTGAATCGGTCCAGGAAGCACGCGCAATCGCTGCCACGGTGCCCGTAATCGCCGTCCGTGCCGTCGCTATCCCTGGGATCGTAGTCATGGCAAACGCAATCTTGGCGTCAAGCCCAAACTCATTGGCAGCGCGAATCAGGGCATTCAGAATTTGGGTTTTGGTGAACTGCGAAGTCTGGTTTGTGAAAGCAAATCCGGTAGGTGCTTCGTTCAGGTGATACTGGATTTCGGTTATGAGGTCATCAAAGGTATAGCTACGGGCGCGAAGCAAAGGCAACTGCACCGATAGGTCATAGAATGCCGTCGATGCCGCGCTAGGGAACTGCCCACGATCCCGCCAGTAGGAAGTAGCGCAGCCCCACGTCAGCAGCGCTTCATTGATGGCGCGGTTAACCTCATCGGTAGACCAGTTTACGCCGAGAGGGTCATTGAGGGACTGTAAAATGTCGGAGGCGAGTTGGGCTTGCGTAGTCTGAGCGTACATTCAAGCGTCTCGCCTCCAGGGAGAATTACAGTTTGTTTTTGGTTCCCGGCCCTTGAATCTGGTTCCCGCCCTTTTCGCCGCCAGTGTTCATGGTGCTCTCGTAAGTCAGGATCGAGGGGGTATTCTTGCGCTGTACGTTGGTCGAACACATAGGGGTCTGGATCTGCCCTACGGTTGTCCCTTCCTCGCCCGGTTCCCGCACGCCGCCGATGTCTTTTGCCATGTGATACTCCTTTACACCGTATTGTATATTACTGCCGCCTTGTCGTTGGCGGTTCCTAAAATATAGATCGCTGAAAGATCATAGCTATTCGTGTTGCCTACCGATGGCAACAGCAAAGAGGTATTGGTGGATGGGATAATCCCGCCACGGGTGGTTGAAATCGAAGAATCCCCTATGCGAGCCGCCCCAGCCAGCGATTGCCCATAGATCAGAACCCAGTTAGCCTTAATCGAAGTGGCTGAAAGTTTGGTCGCCGTTGCGGTAATCGTAACATCTGCTAATGAAGCTAAAGCCATTGGTTCTCCTTATGGTCTCGCAAAACTTGCGTCTACGCCATCCCCTGAGTTGTCCGCATCTATCGTGTAATCAAGCGTAGTCAGCCCACCGGGGGCATCTGGAACCGTCACTGAGAAGCTGGGGATGGTGTTGGTGGTCGGAACCGCCAAGGTCGCTACCCGCGTTCCCTTGACGTAAATATAGACCCTGCCCGTATTGGTATGGCTACCGTTGCTGAGGGCTTGCAGCAGGATCGATTGGCAGTTGTTTCTTACGGATGTGTCTATAGGAACAGGAGTTCCTGGACTTGGGACTGTAACTGTACCTAGGGCGTTTTGCGCCATTAACCGAAGCCTCCAACCAGCACATCCGCTTCAGACGTTCCTTGCCTAAAGCCCAAGTTTACTCTATCTTCCACGGCTACACCACTACCGGGAGTGTATTTGAACAGCGAAACGCTCTCAGTGACCGTGGAGGAGTCGAACACCAGGAAGGTGATGCTGGATAGGACTAGGTTTACCGACTCGCTGACTGAGGCCGAATCGACTACGCTTACGGTCCCCGGACTGATGATGCTCAGGGATACGTTTTCGGTTGCTGTAGCCGCATCGAAAACGCTGATGTTGGTGAGTATCTTGAGGGTTATGCCTTCAGAAACCGTCGAACTATCGCTAACCGATACCCCGCCCGCCGCAGGCTCAACTACCGTTACGGCATCCGTGACCGTTGAGGAGTCTGAAACACTGATGTTGGTGATGACGGCTTCCGCTATATTCTCCGTCACCGTAGCGCTGTCGAACACGCTTAACTGAGTTACGATCCGCTCAGTGATGTTCTCCGTAACCGTGGAGGCATCGTTGACGAATACGAAGTCGATTACGGTCAGGTTGACCGATTCGGTTACGGTAGAGGAGTCGAACACCGAAACCACAGCAGCAACCGCCAGCGAGACGTTTTCGGTTACGGTAGATGCGTCAAAAACGCTGAGTTGAGTGATCTCAGCCAGAACGACTGATTCGGTTACCGTAGAACTGTCAAATACACTCAGTTGCGTAATGACCTTAGCGGTTACGTTTTCAGTTACGGTGGATGAATCGCTAACTGATGGCAGATCAATCGAGACGATGGATACAGACTCAGTAGCGGTGGAACTATCATTCACCGAAAGGCTGGTTTGAACAGCCTCAACTACCGATTCCGTGACGGTGCTGGAATCATTGACATTGATCTGCGTGATTACGGCTAAAACTACGGATTCCGTGACCGTCGCTGAGTCATTGACGCTAAACGAAAGCGTGCTGACTGAGACGATATTGAGCGTTACAGATTCGGTGATGCTAGAAGAATCCGAAACACTGATGTTTGTTATTACCTGTTCGGATATGTTCTCCGTAACAGTGGAACTATCGTTAACACTAATCTGCGTGACTATCTGTTCTGCTACGTTCTCGGTTACGGTACTGGAGTCGCTGACGCTAACCTGAGGGGCGACTGCCAACACCACGGATTCCGTCACGGTTGAGGAATCGAAAACGCTGATATTGGTTATGACCTTCTCGGAGACGTTTTCTGTCACCGTAGAACTGTCATTTACTGACAGATTGGTTATTACAACTTCAGAAACATTCTCAGTAACCGTGGATGAATCATTTACTGATGGCAGATCGACAACTGTAATCGTTGTGGATTCCGTAACCGTAGAAGCGTCGAATACGCTTCTGGTTGTGACAACGGCAAGCGCAACGCTTTCTGTGACCGTAACCCTTTCATTTATTGGGTATACCGGGATGTCTATTACAGTGGAATCATCGCTAACCGAAACGAAGTTTATGACGCGGATCGTAACCGATTCGGTGACGGTTACGGTGGTATCGTTGACCGTTACGCAATCCGCACGAACTATGTTCAGGTTTTCGATTGTGGCTGCGGTAGCATCGTTAACGGAAGTATTGGTTATAACCGCTAATGAAGTTGATTCCGTAGTAGCAGAGGTTGTGTCATTGACGCTGACTGTAGTGTTTCCAGCGGCAGGCTCAAGATATACGACCATTGCAGCCGCATAACTGGCCGCAGTCGCCATTGTTGCGCTCATGGCCTGCGTAAGGGCGGAAGTGTCAATCTCAAATCCCTCTGCAATGTAAGATGTGTTGCCTCCCGTTAGCCCTACTTTTTGTCCTGCTGTAGTGGGGATGCTCCAGGTTGGAGCAGCATCATTATTAGTACGTGCTACAGATAGAGCCGCAATCCAAGCGATACTTGCCCCGCTGTTCGGCGTTCCTGTGATCGATGTATTGGTTATTGCCGGGTTAGTTGTTCCACTTCCAACCGCATTGGAACCAGAAGTTATAGCCCCATTGGTAGGGATAAGTTCAACAACCATGAACCCGATAGGATCTCCGCTACTGGCGTTAAAATTAACAGTCATGGTCTGCGTGCCACCAGTTACGTTATGTGCAGACCAAATTGCTGTGGAGATGCTGGTTCCGTTTGAGTTTATATCTTTAGCGAAAGTTCCACCTGTCCATGTGATGCTGGTAACTATCGCTGTATTATTTGCTTTTCTATAACACAGGACAATTAGAGATGAACCAGTAGCCGCAGTCACGCTTAGCGTGGGTGATGTGCCACTTGCTACGGCAGTCGTTCCTCTTGCTGTGCGTGTAATCGACACTAATGCTCTACGGGTGTAGCGTAATGGATGCGGTAGCTGTCTGCATGCCGTTAATTGCGGTGACCGTAATATTTTGCAATGTTCTGATGTTAGCGGGTGCCGTATAAAGACCGCTACTGGAAATGGTTCCAACAATGGGAGAGATGGACCATGTTACTGGGCTTAAACTGGCTGTGAATTGCTGCTTTTGTTTCTTCTGTAAGGTTACAGAAGTTGGCGTAATGCTCAACGGCGGAGGCGGCGGAGGGCCGCTATAGTTCACTGCAATCGTCAAAGCCGAGGCCGTCATGCTCTGTACTGTGATCGAGACGTTTGAATATGGGTCGGTCCATGTTTGGCCAACTGGCAGCATCGGGGCGTACCAGGAGTTTAGCGCAGGCTGAAAATTCAATATGCGCGTGAAAGCGCCATTAGTTGAGTCTTCATAGTGGATGAATGCTCCGCCAGAAGGCTGCTGGAAGTAAACAGTACTATCGTAATCTCCTATAGGCTGTCGGTATTCAACCCAAAGCCACGCATTGTTGCCTGTGCCACGTTGAATCTTGAGTGCTTCAAGTCCCTCTGGGCTTGTTTCATAGGGAGCAAGTGACCACACCCCATTGCCCTGCACTACTTGATAGTTGGTAGATGGGGCGATCCATCCAAGTTGTGCTTTATGCGGAGCCGCATATTGCCCCAAGGTTTGAGATCCCATCGAAGTAAAATTGTCATTGAACTCGTCAATGGTTCCAGGAGAGGCTAGTGGTCCGACAACATCAGGAGTCGCCGTGAGAGTTCCAGAATGTTGTAGCCCCATATTGTGCCCCCCCTCATGTGCTGCCAAATATACACCAATGTCACCAACACTATAATCGGCTTGAATCTGCGACCATGAAGCATTGATAATGCCTGATGGAGTAGTAAGGCTACCGCATCCAACTTGGGCAAATCCAGCGCTACACCCCATATTGGGATAGATTAGGAAAACACGGGTGTAGTTCTGGAAGTTTGCTCCTTGAGCAGCCGCTAAGGACATTGCCTCATGGAGCATTTGGTCAGCAGTGGAGCATGTATATGCTTGGCTTAGAGTATACGTCCCATACACCGTTCCTGCCGCTGAAGCCTGCCCATAAGATGTCTCGCGCCAGTATCCATCGAGGGAGTGTCCAGAAGCTCCGAAGAAAGTCTGATCCAGAGCAAGTGGCGTTACTCCAGTAGGCAGCGTGACTCCAGGGAAGGTAACAAGTAAGACTACAATATTCTGAACTCCAACCGAAGTGCAGACGGCAGACAATCCTATAGCCGCCGTGAGAGCCAGCAATGAAACGAAGGTCTTTATACTCATAAATCCTTTCTGTTACCGAATGTCTACGCCTTGCGCTAGTAGCGTCAAGGTAGGCCCTGCCGCAGACGCCACTGGTTCTAAAAATGTCATCCATATAGCAGCCCACGGGCGGGACGTTCCGAGGGTTGCATCCAAGCCCTGATTCAAACTACTGCTGTCTATCTCGAATCCCTCATCCACGGTAGTATCGCTGCCACCAGTCGTACCAGCCCGCTGTCCAGCCGATGTCGGAATAGTCCATGTAGGGGCGGTATCTCCTGATGGGCCGTTGACACCGATTGCCCCCAGCCAGAATACTTGACAGCCTGAGTTTGGCGATTGGTTGAAACTCCCTGATGTTACTGCTGTTCCGGTGGCATTATTGGATGTAGCGTTCCCTGTAAATGTTGGTGCCCCGTTCGGGCTTGTGAGAGTGGAAACGGCTACGGCGTGCGCTGCATCCGCCACAGGGAAGGTGATCGTTAATGTCCCTGTTCCTCCGGTAACATTCACGAAGTACCATACCTCAATGTCACCACCCGTACCGAGCTTCGCCACTGCACCTGTAGCAGACTGCGAAGGCGATGTATTCCAAACAACAGAGGCGTTACTTCCTGCGTTCGTGTCGATTCTGGCAATCGAAACTACTATCGTGTCCCCAGTGCTGGCCGTCACTGTTCCCGTGGTTGTCCATGTGGTAACGCTGGTTTTATCCGACTCGGCAAGGCGGGCTGTGCGGGTGATGGACATTCCAGGTTAGATCACCCTCCAAACACGTCATCCACCTTCGCTCCGTCGCCTACCGAGATCCCTAGCGTCGGCGGATTGTCGTTCCATTCTGGCGCAGTGGCCTCACCTGACCACAGCAGAATCTTCCCGCAAGCGCATTCCGTGCAAGCCGAATTAGACTCTGCGGGGATCTTGACACTGGCTCCGCCGCCGCAGGAGCAGTTTAAGTAGATTTCTTTCATGCCTTAGCCTCTGTTCTCTTTCTGAGTAGTACCATTCCCGGAAGGATCTCCATAGAGTTGATCTGGGAACACTCCTGCCCTCTAGTCCTATCAAGCGTATTACAAACATCCACCAACTGCTTAACGAATCCGACCATGCCGGACTGGTGGCTGGGAAATTTCTTTCCGGAGAAGGTAAAATTGCCGCCGTTCTTGATCTCGGAACCATCCGGCCAATGCGCCCAGTAGCCAGTACCCCAGTCCTCTATCACGTACAAACCGCCCGGAATCACGACAGGGAAGAAGGCAAGGAACGTGTTCAGGCTGGCACGGCCTGTGTGCGCTCCGTCATCAATCACCACGTCGAACGGCCCAAGCTTGGCCGCTATCTTGGAAATCTCAGCTAGATCATACTGGTTGCCCTTTACAGTGGTGATCCTGCGCCCTAACTTCCGTACATTAGCCGAAGATCCGTCTACCCCAAATATCTGGCCTTGCGGAAAGTAGTCGCGCCATAGTTTGAGACTGCCGCCCTTGGCAATGCCTATCTCCATCAGCCTGATTGGGAAGGGCTGCATCCCTGATAGGTATTGCTCATAGACATCCAGATAGTGCGGAGGCTTTAGGGCCTTGTAGCCCTTAGCTATTTCCTGCAAAGTGATCGCTGCTGGAGCGAAAGCACTCACTTGATCTCCCGCACCTTCCCGTTCGGCTTGTACCGCATAGGGATCTCCAGCGGAAAGCGCCGCCCCTCTTGGTCGATATGATGAACGAAGATCCCAGTATCGATCAGGAAGGGATATTTGACACCCTGGTATTGCGGCCATCCCGCCTTCTCGAAGAAGCGTTCCTTGATGACACGTTCGCACCATGCAAGGTCAGAAGTGCCGCCTGTGGACAAGTAAGCGCCACTAGCCTGATCCATCCATGACTTCGCAGGAGCGTTGAAAACGCGCCGCGTGGTGATGCTGCCGATCTGGTACTCAGGGCTTTCATCCCACATGGCCTTGATGATCGCGCCATGAATGAGCGTGAAGCCGAATGGCACGCCAGAGCACCAGACCTTATCTCCAATGCGCCAGTCTGCGAAGTGGCCGTTACCGATGCCGCGATAGACTAGCGGCTCCGGTGGCACGGACTTGGTGAAATAGACTCCGCCTACAATGGGCACCTTTCCTTCGATCATGTACTCGTTGATCTTTATAAGCGCGTCATTCGGCGGGATATTGTCGTGTTCCCAGAACAGAAGCCATTCGGCGTTCTGGTCGATCACGGATTTGGCTATCAGGTTCTCAGCGTCAGCCACCTGATACTTCAGAGGCACGTAGGGAGACATAAACTGGATGATGTCCATGTGGCTCCAGTTGGTAGGGATCGTCTGCCCATAGCGCGACATGACCCACTCTATGCGGACGCTTCCAGTGACGGGGTGTCCGATCACAATGCGGTTCATCCAATTACCCATGTTCTCTACAAGTGTGCCGCCCGTGTGGGTGATCTTTTCTTTGGGCTTACTTCGCATCTTTTGGTTCTTCCTTGTAGCAGTTCCCGCAGATTGCCCAATCCCAACCCCAAAATGGACCGCTAGGCTGGAGTCGCCCTTCGGGATCAACCTTCATGTATTCTCTCTGATAACTCACCTTACCTGTCCCTTTGCAAACTGGACAACTTTTGTTTGGCGTATTTTCCATCGATTGCGTTACCCTTGATTTCATTGTAGAATTAGACATGAAAAAACTCTCCATTCCACCCGGAACACGATTTGGAAATTACACAGTAGTATCTGATGCACCTACGCAAAAAATGCGAACGATGATTGTTTGCGTATGTGACTGCGGCACCGAAAAAACCGTTGGCCTTCGCCATCTTATGACTGGGCGGATCATTTCCTGTGGGTGTTACGCTGCCGGGGTAAACAGCAAAAGAATGCGAACCCACGGCCTTAGTAAAACCAACGAGTACCGCATTTGGAAGAACATAAAGAACCGTTGCGAAAACCCCAAAACAAGACTTTTTAAGTGGTATGGAGAACGCGGCATAGGCATCTGCGAACGATGGCAGAAATTTGAGAACTTCTATGCCGATATGGGGATTCGCCCCAGTCTTAACCATAGCGTAGAGCGCATTGATAATGAGATGGGGTATTCTCCAGAGAACTGTAAATGGGCTACTCGCCTTGAGCAAGCAGCCAACAAAAGGAATAGCCGCTGGATCACGTTTAACGGAGAGCGCCTTATCCTGGCAGAATGGGCGCGAAGGCTTGGAATACATGAAAGCGTTCTCTCGTATAGGCTTGGAGCCATGAGCATTGAGCGTGCGCTGACTATGAAAGTTCGTCATTTGGTCAAGTAACTAGGATCTAGGCGACGTTTTTCTAAAACGACTTCCATGAAGCCTTGTAAATCCCATGAACAAGAAACTATGCGCCAAGGGGCAGGGCGGTAAAAACGGTAAAATCCGCTAGGATCTAGCGGATCGAAGTAGCACCAAGTATGCTCACTGCACGGGTTGACGTGGGTGGGATCTTGCCAGTAGCCTGGACTGCCAGCATAGGGCAGTGCCATCATCAGCTTGCCCTCAACCTCCATCACCCGCCAAATCTCATTCATCCAGTTGATGAAGCCGAACTTGGCAGGGTTGATGTGTTCGGCTATATGTGAGGCGATGGCGAGGGAAACGCAGCCGTCAGGAAGCGGCCACGGGTAGGTTTCGATGTCATGCTGAATGATGCGGGAATCATCGAAGTTCTGGATGTCGATACCCACAAACCCAGGCTGCGGGTGTCTGCCGCAGCCAATGTCCAACTTGATCGGGTGCCCGTTGAGAAGCGGATGCTTAGGAACGCGCTTGCGTTTTTTCATCCCCTAAAGTATAGCTTCAATGAAGCGTAACCTCAACGTTAAAATTTGATACTGCTCAAGCTGTCAACTGAAACGTAGTTGATATGACCCGTTAACGGCCTGATTGCTCTGAAGCTGACTGGTAGCGTAGGTATTCCCCGCATAGCATGACCCAGCGTTCGTGGTCGATGTCTGGAACAGGCCTACGTTCTGGATGGTCTTGGTAGTGGTGTAGACGCCCGAAGCCAGCGTAAAGGCGAACTGGACGGTCTTAGATGCAATCGTGGTAGGCGTGACGGCGCAGCGTGCTCCGGCAACGTCCGTGATCTCGCCGTTAAGCGATGTATCGGTAGCGCCGGGGGCGGTTCCGGTGCCCAGCGCGGCGTAGGTGATCTGTGAGGAACCAGCAACACCGCCAAGGCAGGAAGTGATGCCGAACTGAAACCCTACGTTGGTGATAGTGTTTCGGACCCAGCCGGAATCCCCAACGATGATTGATTTGCCATTGCGATCTTCCACAATGTTGAGCCGATAAAAGCCCCTGACGGTCACTTTGTCCCGTACCGGAGCCGATCTTTTCCTGATTGTCTTAACCATTACGATCTCCTTTTGAATAAATCCTTGAACATCGACCACCATGTACGTTCTGAGAGAATTACTATGACGCTTTCCAGGTCTGCGATGCGCTTGTCGTAAGTCGCTGCTTGCTGCTTCATCTGTTGCGTCGTCCAACCGAGCATTCCACTGAATCTTTGCTCCATTTGGCGCTGAATCTCCACATCCGCCTCCATCCGCGCTATCCGTTCCGTCTGCAAATCCCGCGCTAGCTGATCCTGCTTTTCAGCGATGAGGAATATAAAGTCGGAGACGCGGCCCACTTCAACGATCAGCGCGTCTACACGGCGATGCAGGGCCTTATCGTGCCAGCGTCGTTCGTCAATCTCCACCTGATGCGAACTGCGGGTATCCGGGTTGTGGATAAGCTCCTGGATAGGCCCTATCGAGGGTGAGTGGTCAGAAACGTACATATATTGGGATGGCTGCATTTTAGGCGTACCCCGGCCAAGCATGGCTTTGCATCCAGGAGCCATCGAAGAACGGCCCTGCATAGGGCAAGTTCTGGTAGGTGATGTCCTGAGAACCCGTGTTATCGTCGTACTTCTCCAATTCCTGTATGAGCATCGCGGCCTTATTCGCGTGCCGATCCGCTAACGCGAGGTTGTAGTAAGGGTTTGGAGTAGTCGCGGTTCCGGGGAACTGGGCGCACTTTTCAAGCGCCATTTCAATGAGTACGTCGCCTCGCTGTGCCACAAACGGAGGCAACTGGGGCTGAGAGTCAGTGAGTTCAGGAAGAAGTTTGATGTACAAGTATGGGAGCACATAAAAGGCGTTTATGGGGCGCGGCCATAGCTCATAGCGCGGAACTGACGGGACCGCCTCCGTGGTGGCATTGATGATGAAGATGTCTCCAGCGACATAAGTTCCGGCAGGGAAGTAGACCTGGACGCCGTTGCTTAGGTCAATAGGCGAGGAGTCCGGGACAGGGACCCCTGTCGTGTAGGCCCCGCTATCTTGCTTCCACTCGAAGATGACTGACCCGACAGCGCCCCCTGTTGTGATTTGGATGACGTAGGTCGAAGCAGTTGGGAACGAGTACCCTTGAGACGTGGTCGATACGGGCGACGGACCAGAGCCTCCAACCTGGAGGACGGCCCCGATTTCCCCTTGGTAGTTGGCGGTGTAATCGTAGAAGGCTGATCCATAAACAACTCCTGAGCAAACGCGCTGCGGGTCCATGAGGTCAAGATCGGCCTGCGTTAACTGGGTCCAAATCTTGTATGAATTGGTTGGGTTCGTCAGGGACTCGAAAGACTGGAAATCCGCTGGAACCGGAAAGTAGCACTGGAAAATCTGGTATTGGTCAGTGACCGTCGCCCCAGCCCACGGATTATCCAGCAGGATTGAGGTGGGCGACATAACCGCTAGGATCGTATAGGTTGGGAATGCCGATGGAATCGCGCCGCCACGAAACTGAGCACCTACCCAACTGACATCCCAAGTGGTCCCGTTGCCGGTGATATAGGGCGAATTGAAAGTAGCGGTGGCCGTCCCGGTGTTGTAGAAAATGTGCGGGTAAAACGACGAAGTGCCGCGCCGCCAGGACCAAGTTCGGCGTTCGGCTAGTTGCTGGAAGGCGTCCCTAACGAAGTCTTGGGACGTGGCGGGACCGATTGCTGGGGCGCGTAGCAGCAATCGGTTCCAGAGAGTAGTAAAAGTGTCAATAGGCACACGCCCGCTTCCTTAGATCAGGTTCCGATCACTTCGAGGTCGCCTGTCCAGACTCCCCCGGTAGTGAAAGTGAGGGTGACTGGAGTTGTTCCCCCGCCAGATTTAGCGATGACGCTGGGTGCATTGGTAGTCTGTGACGCTACCGCAAAAAGCACCGATTCCAGCCCCGTATTGAGTGTGTCTCCAGAAGTGGCGAGCGTCACATTGAAGTAAATCGCTCGCCTGCTCCCGATGACGTTTTGATACCGCGAATTGACGGTGACTGCTGCCATGTTTGCTCCTTAGGGCAACTGCGGAATATCCACGTTGACCGTGGCCACTCCCGCAGCATCGGCTGTCGTCGCATGGCCGATCTGCATGAGGGTAGTGGTAGCCGTGACCACGCTTGCGGTATTGGCGGCAGTATTCGCCATAACAGCGCCGATGGCCGTAGTACCAGCCTTGACTGTGATCCCGTTTCCTTTAATCAACATGGCAATGACGTTTCCGCCAGTTCCAATGGTTGTAGGCGTGACACGCAGAACGCCCGCAACTGCCATACCCGGAGAAGTTGGAGAAATAGACTGCCGGTAGTCGTTGGTAACGATCCGGTTAGCGTAACTTTTCCAGAACAGCAGCATGTTAGCAGCGGGAGCGCCTACGGTATTGGCCGAAGTAGCGCCGGAGTCCAGGATGGCAACGGTATACGCCTTGTCCTGATACTCGAAGGTAACGCCGATGTCGCCGGGAGCATACCACTGGTTCGGGGCTTGCGTGGTAGCTCCAGCGGGGCTTGCGGTAAGCGGCTGGTTGAGCGTATCGGGGCTGCTGAAGCCCCCCAAGTACATTGAAGTTCCGCGATTTGCATTAGGCATGTGATTATCTCCTTAGATCCTTTCCTTTAGGCCGAGAACCCGTAGAGTTGCCGATGGTAACGCGGCTGGAGCGTCAACTGATGCGCCAGAAGCACTTGACCCACAACCACGGTGCTCGCAGCCTCCGGGATGAAGTCGCGGAACCCGCCGCCGAAGGTCGGATCATTCGACACATAGTAGTTCAGGAACGGCTTGCGGGCGTTCAAGATCCACAGAGATTCGCCGCTGTTTCCAAGCGAACCAACTGGGTAAACAGTGACGGAGGGATTGCCGCCACCAGGGGATGACATTTCAGAAAGCGTTGTGGTCGCCACTGGATCGGCAGTACCAGCGCCTGTTGGACCTGTCAGGTAAGAGCCAGGGCAGTAGCGGGAAGCCACTACCGTTGCGCCGTTGAAGGCCAAGCCACGGAAGCCTACGCCAACTTCGAGTTTGGTGTCCTGGAAGCGCTGCTGGGTCTGGAATTTGCTCTTGAGGTAAGAGAACCCGATAGGCGTGGTGACGATCAAGTTGGGTTCGTACTGACCGGAACCGTAGAAAGCGTTCATGTACTGCTGATCCACGGTGTCATATTGCAGAGCGCCCGAAACCGCCGTTGGAGTTGAGTTCAGCGATGGGCTGTAGGTGGCGCGAGTCAACCCACCATAGGTAGTGTAGGTATTACCATCCCACGATGCGACTGAGCCATCATTCAGCGCTTCTGCGAGTCCATTGACGTTGGATGTGTACCCGGCATTGATTCCGTTCAGGTACGTCAGGATGGAGACAAACGCTCCAGCCGACATATAGCCTTCGTCAACACGCGCTTTGAGCAGTTTCACCGCCGCCAAGCCGCCTTTGTTGAATACCTGGAAATCTTCCTGGTAGAGCGGGACGGAGACTTGCAGCAGTTTCACGTCGAAGCGAAGCTGTTGCTCGGTCTGCCGCTGCGCGATGTTGAACTTCTTTCCCTTCTGGTAGGGTCCACCAATCAGTGATTGGTAGATGAAATCTTCATTGATCGAAGAACCGCCGTCGAAACTTTCCTTGAGGTTCTGGCGCAGGAAGTAGTTGAGCGGATCTTGATTGAAAATGGCGTCTACGAGGGCGGGAGTTGTGCGGATATACCGCCGCGTAGTTACATTTATTTGATCGAGATTATCGGGCATGCACTTACGTGCTCCTTTAATTCAATGCCCGACACTTCGACCAACGAAATGCGGGGTTAGTGGGTTCCGTTACCGGGAGCGGAGTTCCACGTATTCAGTAATTCCATGTCCAGATCCTTCGGGATACTATCCGCTGGAGTAGGACGAAACATTTGCGATTGTTCTACTGGCACGGGATTCGTCGGCAGGTTGTTCTGGGAGCGTAGATCGCGTTCTATTTGGGCGCGAGTTTCCTTTTCCCAGTTCTTCCGTGCTTCTTCTTCCGATGCCTTCTTACGTGGTTCGATGAACTTTTCGTACACGTCAACGATAGGCACGGAACCGGGAGGCAACCCGCGATCCGCAGCCATCTTGACGGCCAACTGGTCGAGCGCTTCTGTATCGAGTTCTTCTTTGTAGTTCACGGCATGGCGCGAAGCCAGCCGCGAAACGTCCTTGACCACCGATCCCAACCGCTGACCGATCGATTGGACGCCCTTTTCCCAATCCGCCTTGGTCATGTACTGCGTCGGATCGAAGTTCGGGGCTACGCCTGTCGCTTGCGCCTGCTGAAGCTCGCCAAGCACCTTCTGGTATTCGGTCTGCAACTGCTTGTAGCTGGCGTCGGCCTTGGGATACCAGTCCTTTTCGAGATAATCGTTGCGTTGCGTTAAGGTTTGGACTCTACCCACCTGCGCGTTGTAGTCCTCGGTTGCGGTCTTGAGGATTCCATTGAGTTTGGTGCCGAGTTTGTCATTGCTGGCAATTTTATCGAGGGCGGCAACGACAGCATCATCGCTCATCCCGGCCTCTTGCATTGCGGCAACTACGAAGTCTTTGAAATTGTTAGCCATATCATCCTTGTGGTAATTGCGGCGGAGGTAGTGAACTGCTTCCGGTGATCGCAGGCGGATTCGATGCGTCGGTAGGCGCAACCATTCCACCTGGACCAGCGGGGGCACTTCCAGCCCCGGCGCTCATCGCGGACGGTACTGCAACGCGGAGTTTACTGATGGCCTCCGCCGCCACGGGTGCCAGCGAAGGCATTGCCTGCGCGAGCGATTGATAACCCGTTTCAATCTGACGAATCGCGTCCATGACTGGGCTGATGCCGGATAACCCGGACGCTGGGTTTCCTTGCCCTGAACTCTTTACCGTTGTGGAAGTCTGATCCGGCAACGGCGGCAACGATGGTTGTGATCCAGTTGCCAACTATAGTTTCCCCTTGGGCGACTTCAGTTTCCCGGAGTCGTTCGACCCACCGGGGCGCGTGAACTTATTTGTCTTGGTCATGGAGCCTTCATCGGCCATCCACTTGACCCGATGCGTCATACCGCCAACGTTTTCATCGACGGACTGCGCTAACTTGCCGTTCATCCCACCTTCGCGTTGCCCCGATGCCATTACTTCTTCCCCTTCATGTGTTCCAGCTTCCCGCCCTTTTTCTTACCGAAGTGATGCATCTTCCCGGACATCTTGGACTTGCCGGAGTGCTCCATGCGTTCTTCCTTCATTTCGGCTTTCATGGAATCTTTCATGGTTCTCCTAGTGGTGCATCTTGGAAAGAGTTTCGGCTAGGCGTGCCCGACGCCCAAGTTTCCCGCCAGCAGAGGCGGCTTTAGTGAGTTTGGATTTTGGGATTTTTGTGCCTTCAGGAACGCCGAGTTCCTTATGCAGAGCGCCAGGATGTTTGATCGCCCCCGCGATCCAATGTTTCTCAGCCATGTATGGTTAGGAAAATAACATGGTTAAGGCCAAAATGCAAATGGAGTTAAGTGTTTCATTGTAACTATGGTTAACTAGGTTTCCTTCATAATGACCCGTGGACCCTCTTGCCCGGTCGCTTTTCGGCCCTCTGGGGACACCGCACCGCCAAGTCCGTTCGCTTGACACCACTGAATACGCTCCGGCACAGTCCGCACGCCATCCGGCAGGTTACCGATGTTGGGGACGTTGAAAATCTCCCAAAGCGTATATGTGTCGATGATTCCGCCGCGCCACATCATCAGATAAACGAGTTTTTGTTCCGTTTGCGCCGCCGATAGCAGAGATCCCGGCTGAATCTTGAACGCGAAGCGCCGCAAGAACTCTTTGGCTCGATTGTATTTCGGCAACGGCCCACGCATGAGGGATTGCGGTTTCAGGTTGCCATCAACGTCAAAATCGTCAACGTGGACGTAATCCGGCATCATGGTTCCCGGCTCAAAGTCAAAATCGTCCTGCGTAATTCCGCCTGGACCCAAAATCGTGACGCGCTTCGGGAACGTGTAGAACTCGGTGAAGTTATAGGCCAGTTGCTTGGCAAAAGTGCGTGTAAACGCTTCCATGATGCGGGATCGGAAGCGAATGGCGGGTGTCATGGCCCGCATGATCGATTCAACCGTCGAATTTGACGGGAGTTGGCCTAAATTCATCATTTCGGACATATCGATGATGCCCGAAAGCTCTTTCATCTCCTGCTGAATCCACTTGATTTGCTCAAATATTCCCTGATCGAGCGGTGGAGGCGGGACAACCTGGATTCCCTTGCCAGCCATCGGATTCTGCCAGAGTTTCATGCCAGCAGCACGGGTATTTGCCGCCGCGAAGGTCGATTTCGAGACATTGGCCTTGTCTGCGATCAAAGCTGGCTGGGCCACTTGCGCGGCGTGGTCATCGACTACCCGCAATAGTTTGTTTAGCGACCGCTGGAGCGGCAAAAGGTCCCAAACGGGCGCTTTCCCTAACCAGGAGAAGGGCTGCGGATTTAATGTAATTTTAATGATTGGAAATTGGGCGTGCCAGTAGGGGCTGGGCTGATCGACAACCTTTTTCGTTCCTACCCACTGGATCATGCGGCGGTTGGGGTATAGCGGTTCCCCTACTTTGACCACGTAAGACCAGTTGTCGGAAGGTTCGCGGCCATTTGGCCCTTCGATGAAGTTCCCCATCTCCACATCTTTGCCCGTGAAGCGCGATCCCATGTCCTTGCGGGTATTATTTCGATTGTCCTTGAGATAGGCGGTGTAGAGCCAAACGGTAGGGATGCGCGGAAGATCGTTATTTGTGGCACTGCCGTTCTTCATAGAGGCCCAGACAGGGCCGATAATCTGCGAGGCTGTATCGTAGGCACGTTGCAGTAGTGTTGTCTCGGTGCCGTCTGTTTCCGATTTCACTTCTATGCCGAACTTATCGCGGATGTAGCTGGTGGGTACTTTCTTTTTGACGATGACGCCACGGCAGGATTCGAGGGATTCGTAGCCTGTAGGATCAATGGGGATAACGTTTCTAGGGTCCTCTGCAATTGCGTCAATGTCCCCAATATCCTGATTCCAGAACAGGTGAATGTAACCTGTGCCTGCGACAACGTAGTATTTGATGGCGTCGGCAAGTCGAAGGTCGATATTTCGATCTTGATACCAAAATGTCGATAGTTTCCCGTAGATTTCGGCATGTTGCTCAAACCTGCGATTCGCTACCGAATAGTCCCAAAACGGCTTGGTATCGGTCATCAGCGCCGCAATATCTTCCGCGATCTTGGCGATGCGGTTGGTGCGCGTCTGCGAAAGTTTGGTGGTATTGATGCCTCCAGCAAAAGCGCCATCGCTATCGTCAATCGACATGATGGCGTCGATGGCACGCTGAATCTGCGACCACCCAGGCTGCGCATCTAGAAAGGCTTCGCCTTCTTCGCGCTTCTGCATCAGCCAGTTCAGGATGTCGTCGCCAACATTGCCGGGATCTGGCGGTAGCTGCGGGGTTGGATTAGCGGGCGCTTGTGCTAGACGGTTGATCGGTGCGTCGGTCGCGGCCATTAGCCGCAAGCATAACACCAGTTAAGGCTAGATTGTTAGTCTGCGTGGCCGGAACCGAAGTCGAAGTTTGAGGCTTCGTGCCGCAGCCCCTTCTCTTTTTCGAGTTTGCGGATCTCTTGGTGGGTTTCGAGTTCCTTATACTGCGTGAATCCTGCGGCCTGATACTTGGGATGAATGCCGCGATCCGTGCGCCCCGGAGTGCGCGTCTCGCCCGTCGATGGGTTGTAGAGCAACTTAACGCGCTCCGTTGGATGGATATTGGAGTCCCGCGTGTAGAACGTCCCTAATTTGTGGTCGCCGGAACCTTTGCAGGGGAAGTTCCATATACCGATGCGGTATGGGGTAGAGCAATCGGGGCAGAAATCAGGGGTTTGTATTTTGCGAAGATCCTTCGGTAGGTAGTTTCGCGGGTGCTTCCATTTATCCCATCTAACAACAATCCTGCTATTTGTTATTTTTTCTATGGTCCCATAGCCAGGATTGTAGTTAGAGTTCGATGCTTTCCCGCACCACCAAACCCTATCGCCAATCGAAAAATTAGCAACCTGCATAGCCAGCAAGCAGTTCCTTCACGCGCTCCCGCACGAACTTGGGGAAATACTCAGTAGGATGGCAGCGCGACTTCAGGCGGTTCAGCAGGTACGGCTCCAGTGTAATGTCGCCTTCCTCCAGACCATTGACCGAAAGTGTAGTGACGTTCCGCGCCGCTAGCAGGAGGTCATCTGCGTCCGCGATGTTGCGACCAAGTAGTTTGGTGAGTTCCGCGAGATCGGCCTTGGACAGCATCAGATGGGTTGCGGGAGTGTCCGCAAGGTCGTCGCCAATGGGAACGTAGTAGCTCTGCTTAGGTTCAAACGTATTTTGTAGCTTCATTGCAACCTGTTCTCCTGTTCTTTTACTATCGGGTAACGCGAGAGGAATCGGTGATAGTACGTTCCCGCACTCTGCCCATCCTTCATCCAGCGCAAGTATGAGTGGAACACAACCACTGGCACGTTGGCGTGCATGTAGGTTTTTGGCTCTGGCGCACGCTCATGCTCAAACGTCACCGACAGGCGCTTAGAAGCGTCGTCGTAGCTCACGGCCTTTATGTGCCCTGATTTCGGGTTGTGGGTGAAGATTGCCATATTTCCATGAAGAACCCAGCGCTATCTACTGGCCCTTGCTTCGGCCCAAGGCATTCCTTGTTCTTTTCGTGAGGCCTAATCCAATCGTGGCACGTTCTACACCTGCCACATGATCTGTTTCCAGATTCATCGTAGTGCGCCACTGAACAGCCGACACTCCAATCTACTTTGTGCTTTGCCATGACAGGTTGACGTTCCTGATACGGTTGAGTTTAGCACGCGAACGCCGCTCATCGAGCCAGCGAAAGTAGAACATTGCGCTTCCCATCGCGGCAAACACAACGCCGAGTTCAAACAAGAACAATGCAGCAAAAAGTATCACCATCCACCTCCTGAGATTCGATCCATCGTCCGCTCCCAACTTTCTTCTATTTCCTCCAGCGTGCAATCGCTCGCCTGTAATGATGGCGGCTCGTTCGTCATCTCCACCACTTCTTCTTCGGTGCGTTCGAGCGATAGCGACCAGCCGTTAGCCATCCACAGAGCAAGATTGAAGGCCCGCACGCGGTCATCGTGACCACCGGGATTTTCGGCATACTGCTTATCCGGGTTCATGCGGCAATCGGCGTATTCTTCAGCTAACCACGGAGAACGCACGATGGCGTTTCGGAGATTCAAGTGGCGCGAGGATTTGACCCACAGATCACGGTTGGTAGTGGGCGTTGCGATCCAGCCTAGCTGCTTAGTTGGAGAAACAGCGGTATCGGCGTAGCGTTCCCAGCGGAAGTGATTGGTATAGCCTAGCTCAATCATCTGGCGGAAGGTCGATGTTCCCGGTCCCGGATGAACTTCCGTGATGCAGCCGCACTGATCTTCCTCAACCCCGGCATAGAGGCGTCCGATGATGTTGGCGATATAGCCAAGTTCAAACGGATCGACTGGCGCGGCGTATTCGCATACCTGCTGGTCTGGTTCGTCATGCCCTGAGTTGCGCCTACCTAGCATTACTACCTGGATGCAGCCGTTATCTGTCTTGCTGTCCTCTTTGGAGCGTGCGTAGCGATTCCATCCGGTGCGGCCAACGGTGGGGTCAATCCCCATGACGTATTTGCGGTATTTTAGCGGCGGTTGCCACATCCACACGACACCCCTTGGGTCATCGTCATACTCAGCCGTGTCCATGCGCTGCACATTGCCGGATTGACCTACAGAAAGCGCCGTGGGGAAGTTAGCCATTCAAATGTGCCCAATTAGGTCCAGTCTTTGCGCTCCAAACCGTAGAAATCCCAACTCCAAGTTCTTCGGCTAGAATCCGCAGTACCTTTTTGCTGCTTCGGATATATGCTACCTGCTCCTCCGTCAATTTAGCGCGTGGATTCTTGATGCCATGATTATCACGCCTATGACGAATCGCGGTATCTCTCATGTTATCCGCATGAGTTCCTTGATAGAGATGAGTAGGGTTCACGCATAGAGGAGTATCGCAATGATGCAAAACATGTAGATCATCTTGTAGGTGTTTCGCTATCCCAAAAGACACACGATGGGCAGTCATACGCCTACCATCGAACCAGAATCTGCCATACCCTCGGCTATCAGGAGAACCTTTCCAGAGCCAGCATCCGCCAATTCTGTTTTCAGGGAAAGTCACGTTTTTCAAGAATCTATCTATGTCCTTCTCTGAGATGTTCATTGTTCGTATCCCAAAACCTTTGCGTTGGTTTCTATGTTATAAGGCATACCAATCAGCGCAGTGCTTCGCATCCAGTCTGTCGTTTCGATGGGGAGGGCGGAATGGGCCGAATGTTGAAAACTTTGCTCAGGCGTAGCGGGGTAGTTTGTGAGGAATATATTGAGGGTGCCCATTTTGCGATTTAGCTTGTATTCCTGCTGCCACCATGCAAGCTGATCGCGTCCAAGCCTTACTGTTTGTCCACCTGTAAATTCGGAGGAAGTGCGCTCCACAAGTTCAGCATGTTCCTTCGTAAAATCTTCGATCTCCCATCCATCATCACTGGGGATTCGATTCTTATTGGCATTCAGCCACCAGGGAGTGAATATGTAGATCCAGCGTTCAAAGCCTTCTTCGCGCTTACGGATGTACTCGGTGAACTGGTGCCAAAAGTTAACTGACCACGCCCATTGGCGGTGCTCTCGAACGCTACAAAACTGCTCACGGCTTTGGGAACGGCAGGCAGAAAGTCGAACTGCAAGCGCCACGGGTCGGGCCAAAGGGCCACTTCTGTCATGTGCGAGATGTCAAACTGCTGTCCAGTGCCGACTCCAGCCTCCTGGTTGGCTTGCTGGTAGGTAATTGAGGATTTTAGAGCCTCAAACGTCATCCCGCCGTTTTTCACGTCGAACTGGATGGCAGGCTTCAAGAACCAGGGCAGATTATCGAGCCAAATGTGGTCGCGGGTGTAAAGTTCGCCAACTTTGGTGTCATCGAGGGACGCGGCAATGGCGCGAGTGCCGCGAAAAAGCGTCATTCGGTGCCCCGTGATGAGCCGCATGGTGGCGGTGGCGAACTGCTGGCGAGTTTTGTGCCACACAGCCATGATTCCGTCCGTAAAACCGTGCGATTTTAGCTCTCGATACGATTCTTCCTCCCGTTTGGCGATCAAAGCCAGCGCACGCTCTTGAGAAGGCCAAAATTCTGGGATCACGCCGTTGCCGGACTTGGCTTGCACTGAAGTATCGAGTTGGATGAATCCGTAGCGTAGCGCCCAGTATCGGAAATCTAGTTTACAAAGCCGCTGTTCGTTGCGGATGAAGGCGGATTCGCGTTCTGTAAGCTGGGATTGCCCTTTGGAGTCGTCAAATTTCTTCTGAAGGCGTTCTGTAATGGAGCAAACTTCGTCTACGGAGCGCCGTTCGACATCAATTCCACGCTGTTTAAGCGCGAAAATCTTCTGTTCAACGATTTCTTGACTGTACACTACTTGTCCTTGAACAGATCATCCCAACTCTCAGCTTCCACGTCATCCTCTGGCTGCATCCCGACAGGAACGGACTCGTAGCTGATCTCGGTTTCCATTTCCTTCTTGGTGAACTTACGCTTAGGGTCGGGGATGGTGATGCCGTGGAGTTCCTGTAGCTCGATCTTGCGGATGTGGTTCTGGAGTTCAAGCGCGTCGGCCATGCGTTCAATGGAGCGCGAGAGTTTGACGGCGGAACGGAGTTCCTTAAACATCACTGAACCAGCGGCTTGAACCACTCTATCTGCTTAATAAATTCGGCGGAGCCAATTCCGGCCTTGTTCATGGCGTCTGCGATGTCATCACCAGTAATGGTTTCTTCGCGGCCATCTCTCCAGTGGATCAAGAAAGTTATCATTCCGCATGCTCCACAACCTGCAAGTCGTCCATCTCATCGATCACGGAATCGACCGAATGATCGGACATGTTGACGTTCACCTGAATGCCGCCCTTCTGCTTGGTCCAGCCAACCTTCTCCCAAATCATCTGGGTATGGGCGGCGGATCCAACGGTGATCTTGTAGCCTTCGCCACGGCATTCCGGGCACATAGCCATCGTTTCTTTGCTGTCAGGTTCAAAGAAGAACTCACGGAACTTCTCCGGCACTTCGATGAACTTCATGCCATCGCAGCGGGGGCAGGTCTTTCGGTCACCAAGCGAATCGTCCATGACCTTCTTGGCGTTCTCAGGCATGCGGTTGACGATCTCGAAGAAGGCGCGGGACAACTTATCATCGCGCCAGATCCGGGCAAGGTCGCTGGTATTCAAGCCACAGCTTTTGGCGATGAAGGTGAGGGACTTGTTTTGGAGTTCGCCGCACTTCTTCAGGAACTTCGCAACGCGAGGGTCTTTAGTGTTCTCCTCCATTGCCTCCAGGAATCCGGGCTGTTGGGCGATCTTTTCCATGAAGGGATCGGGGGAAGCTGAAAAGTCCTTGCGCTGGATATTGATGTCTGTCCTCTTAGGATTCCAGCGCACGGGGATTTCCGGTTCCTTCTCAGGATCGGGGAGCACGATTTCCATACCGGGAACGGGAGTCGGCAGGCGAAAGGGCGGTGGGTCTACGATCTTAGCTAGCCTTTTGCGCTTGTCTGCGCGGGCTTTGGCGACGATACGCATGTGTTTGGAACGGTTCTTGCGTTCCTTAGCGGTGCGCTTCTTTTCCTTCTCGGCCTGCCGAGCGTGCATGTCGGCTACGAGTTTGGCGAGGCGTTCTTCTTTGGTGAGGTTGGAGGCAGGCATCAGCGGGATTTCTTGATTTTGGTAGGAAGTCCCTTGCGCTTGGTCGAAGCGAAGTCGTGGAGTTGCGAGTGCGTCATCTTGAGTAAGCCCTGATTCTTGGCATAAAGTTTACCGGGATTATGCTCCGCAATCGCCATCGCTTCCTGCTGCTTCTTGCTTACGGCTGGCATGGCAACGTCTCCTCGTCATCTTCCTCGTCGTGATCGTCGGGCGGGTCTTGATCGATCCTCATAGCGTCAAAATACCACCAAAAGGAGGGCGGCGGGTAAATGGCAACCTGCCGCCCAAGTCATGGAGGAATACATGAAACAACACGCCTGATTGTTTCATTGAAGCGGCTGCTTGTCAATGGGAAAGTTTTGTTGCGGCCCGTCCTCGGAGGAAAACGAGCCGCGCCCTCTGTGGTGTCAGAGTGGTTCTGTTTGTGACGCAGGACCTATTGACAACCTACACCACTTGGATGCAAAATACAATCCGTGACGCGGAACGAACCAACAGAAACCGCAAAAGACCAGCAACCGGATTACCGCGACATCTGGAGCAAAGCCAGCGCGGAAGCGATCTTCAAGGCGTTGATTCCGGGATGGAAGGCGGCTGAGAAGTGAAGTGGCCTTGGCGCTGCGAATGGTGCGATGCGCCTCTGCACAAATGTGTTTGCTGTAAAATAAGTCCCGATCCCCAACCAGAAGGCTCACCCGTGGGCGCTGGGTCAAGTGTCGGGCCATACGATGAGTTCCTTGAAGCAATGCGGGAATACTCCGCAGAATACTATCGTGTGAAATCCCCAAATACCCCCCGCGAGAGCCGAGCGGTCGATAACGCAGGCGAGCGGACTGAGGGTAAGTCGTAGACGAAACAGCCACTTAAGTGCGCTGATTAAGCTGCGGACGCTACGCAAACCTGTAGCGGGGGTAGGGGGCTTGCGTTCACCCAACAAACTTCCTTGCGCCTGCGGCGATCCCCGGTGTTACCAATGCCGTAGGAACCAAATTACCTCCACTATCACACCTATCGCCCCTATCGGAATCAGCACTATCAACAATTTTTCCAAAAATTCTCTGGACATCAGAATCCCTCCATCAAATGCATCAGATGAACATACCCACGGTAAAATACATACCCAACCACCGCTAACCACCCCGCTATCTTCAACAGTCTGCTTCTGTTAGCTATACCGCACGTACACGCCTCTCCACTCCAAAACCCGCATCCATCCGCATGTATCCGCGCCATTGCTTCAATGTTACTACGAAACACAAGCGCTACTTTTTTTGAAGTAGCCGTGTCAAGTCAACGCGCCGCCCTCGACCCCCTCACCTGGCACCCCTTGACAATGTGGCGGCTCCTGGGCAGTCGCCAGTCGCAGCTTGTATCGCATAGTCTATTAGTCTAGTAGTTTACTAGTAAGTGGCGCAATTACAACAGTTTAGTGATGCAAGATAGGCACAGGCGACATAATGCACGTTAGCGGAAGCTGCGAAGTGTGGTAAGCGCACCACAAGCCGATGGCAGCAGCTTGAGTATACCGCTTGCGCGGAGCGCCTTGAAGCTCACGCCCTGTACGCGCTGCTGCCGATCCCAACTATAGCACTGAAGCTGCGAAACACGCGCTAGCTAAGCATTGGGATGTGTGCGGGGTTAGTTTTGCCCTTGCTGGCGCTGTGGATCGAGCGTTTTGTGATCGTTAGACAGTTAGACAACTATCGAAATGAAGTGAGTAAGGCAAGCGTTTGCAACAGATAGCGTGCAATCACTAATGATGCTGTGCGGAGCGTAGGAAGGCGCTGGTTGTGCGAGCACAACAAAATGATAACACATAAGCCATTTGTTTTCAGTGAGCGTCAAAATGTACTTGATTGAAAATAAGCCACATTATAAAAGTATACATGCGACACTGTGTGTACTTAGTAAGAGTCGGCCCATACCTTAAGCTAGGAGTGAGCCGGACCACTGAGCGAAGGGTGAGCACGCTTGGGTATGACCGATCCACAATGAAGCCTTGGGGACGTGGAAGGTCAGTTTATGATATGGGCTATACGGTGGAGTTATTGGGTGTGCGCCTGGGCACTCATGCTGTTGAGCGCTATATACATAAGCGATTCGATTCAGAGCGTATTAGCGCCAAGTCGCCCACTTATCCATTCGAGATACAAAAGACAGAATGGTATCACGCTGGCGGGGATCTCGAGAGAACACTAACCCCATTGCTGGTATCGTTTGCGGATGTCGATAGAACACCTGCACTCGAAGAACTATGGGGCATAAATCCCAGTCCTAAGCCGATCCCAATTGCTAAATCGCGTTATTGGCCGTGGAGAACATAGCTATCTTCAGTTTGTAATCAGTGGTTTGAGTGGTTTATTTGAGCATGAGCGCAGTTTGCTATTGACTATGATAATCACATACCTTATGATAATCACATGGCAAAGATAAAAGCGAGTTACGAAGTAAGAGTGGCCGATGGATATGTGAGAGTCGAGCATTCGCGGCGTGGTTTGATCTGCGCTGGCGTGCTCAAAGGTGGTCGGGTTACCGATGTATCGTTTCTGAGAGATAAGGACCAAAAATGCAACATGATTCGGATGCCTGCGATACTCGCCCTTCAGAAGTGGGAGCGGTCGCAGAACCAAGCGTAAAGCCATGCCATTGTGCATGGTGCGATTGGGTGAGGCGAAACTCAAAGCATGTAGTTGAACCAGCGCCGGGACACACTTACAAGCAGCCTAAGGAGCACCACATGGAAAGCACAAAGCAAACACTGTTGGCGATAGCGATTCAGCACAAGGATCGGCTGCGATCCACACCCATCGCAGAGTTAAGCGACGATGATTTTAACTTACTCTGCCTGTTGGCAGAAGCCCACATAGCCTAGCCAAACCTCAGGAGGAAGCAATGCCAACGAATCCAAAGTTCGAAAAGTTACTGACGAAATACGCTCGTGAGTGGGCACAATGTGGCCGCGATCTGGCGATGAACTTCGATGTTCCTGCGCGTGACACTATCGCCATGTGTGCTCGAGAAATGGGCATCAGCATCAAGATGTGGAATGAGATCGCAAGTTATGTGATTGCGAAAGAGCAAACCGCATGAAGCCTAAATTAATCCTTACGATCAGGAAAGGTAAGCGCTGGGCGTGGATCACAGCAAAGTGGGTGAAGCGATGACCGCCGAATCCCTCAAGCTCCTCTGCCTACGCTGTAACCACTCCTGGCTGCGCCGCACAGACGATGCGCCCAAGTGCTGCCCTGCGTGTAAGAGCCGCTTGTGGAACGTCGAGCGCGCTCCCAAGGACTGCGGCTGCGGCCTAGGCGATAAATGCACCATGCTCCCGCATGAACGTCCAGCAATGAGCCAGCCACGCGAGTAGGGAAAAGCGAAATGAACGACAGCGAACGTCTGGATTTTGTAGAGCAAGAATTACTAAGATACGCCAAAGAACCCATGAAAATAGTGGTGTGGGATTCAAAGGTGTTTACAGTTCATCCACTCTCGGATCATATAGGCGGAAAGACGCTCAGAGAGGCTATTGACGCTCGGGCCGATTATGTCCCCGATAAGGGCCAGAAATGCCCTACCAAGATCCACAAAGATGGCGCTTGTTGTCCTGCGTGCGATCACATGACAGGCAAGTGCATACACTAAGTAACCACAACCGGGCGCAAGCCCTAACTTGTTGAACTCTGCCGTAAGGCAGCGGGAGGAAATAAAGATGAAACCGATAACTGGCGATGAAGCCGAAGCTAAAGAAAAGACTCCGTGGGCTGTAGATTGCCCCTACTGTAAATCAAGATATTGGAATGAGTTACGAGAAAAGAAAGAGGAAAGCAAATGAGCGAGTGCCGTTGCTGTTTTCGGAATGTGGCGAAACGTCCTCGACATGGTAAATTGCACTTTCGCCACAAATGCCCACATGGATCCTGGTGTGCCGCTGGTGAATCACCGATTGGTCTACATCAGAACTCGCCGCTCTGCCGTGAGTGCGTCAAGGTCTATAACGCGCATTGGACCCAGCCACGCGAGGAGGGGAAAGCGAAATGACACGCCGTGAGGAAACTTGGCGCATTCGAAATACGCCTACGGTTCGATGCCCAACTTGTAAATTAGTGCAATTACTACCGCAATCAATTCGTTGCCAGTGTGGGCAAGACTTGGCACCTTGGGAATTATGGCTAGTGGATACGCGAAAACCAGTAACCACAACCGGGCGCAAGCCCTAACTTGGAGGAAAGAAAGATGAGCGATTGCGGAGTTTGCATCGGTGGTGATTGGGATAGCGACGGGATGCCGGAGTTCTACACCGTCAAGACTGTGAAGGCTCGCAAGCAGCACAAGTGCTTAGAGTGCCAGCGTCCAATAGCGGCAGGGTCGCCATATGAGCGGCAATCAGGAAAGTTCGATGGGGATATATTCTGCGATAAGATTTGCATGGATTGTGTGAACATACGCGAAGGATTGTCATGCGGAGAACCTGTATTAACTGGAACGCTTTGGGAGGAAATAGATAATGTGTTCCCGCAACTAACCACCGTCTGCATAGCCAAGGTGGAAACAGCGTCCGCCAAGGCGTATTTAGTGCAGCGGTGGCAGGAATGGAAAGGATTGACAGCATGAAAGGACTCTACCATGCCCAGCGCGGCCATGACGAAATCCTAAAGCCATATCTCGTATACCAGCGCAAGCAAATTCGCACTGGCGTTTGGCTTCCAATCCTGGCTTGGCTGGCATTTATCGTATGGCTAGAGTCTATTCTGTGGGCGGTGACGCGATGACCTGGAACCCTATCAGTACCGCCCCCGAAGGTGTTGTGGTGAACACCAAGATTGACGACGAAAACGGCGAACGAAATGTGCAACGCATGAAACGGCGCGGACGCCTTTGGTTCTATGCGGATGGCTCCATGTATGTGTATTACACACCAACACATTGGGCCGACCTCCATGAAGAAACACGCCATGCTTAACTTCTACGCAGACGGCAACACATATGAGCCTGCGCTAGACCAGGAGCGGCTGTCCAGCCAACTAGAGCGCGTCAAGACTTTGATGCAGGATGGACGCTGGCGGACTTTGGCTGAAATCAGCGCTATTACAGGTGGGACAGAATCCAGCGTCTCGGCACGCCTCCGCGATCTTCGCAAGGATCGCTTCGGAGGCCACACAGTGAACCGTAGACGCCTCATCGGTGGCTTGTACGATTACCAACTAGTTCTCATGGACAAAGACGGCCAGAGAAGGCTATTCTAATCGTGATTACACTTGCCGTTAAACGCGTTAAACGATATAATAGGACTCATGAGAGTCAATGTTTCGAGGAATCGTACCAGACGCCCAAGAGTTTCAGGCAAAAGGCTTGCATACACACCATGCGGATATTGCTTCTCACGCTGGGCTACTGTCTACGATCACATCGTCCCTTGGATAGCAGGTGGTTCAGACAGTGCGGAGAATTTATACCCATCTTGCGGAAGATGCAACAATATACTCGGCTCCATGATATTCGATTCGCTGGAGTCCAAGCGTGAGTATGTCCGAAACTACCTCATCCAGCGTGGCAAATGGGAAGATGTGCCCGCAATGCCAGACGAATTTCAATCCTAAGCGCCATCAAGTGTATTGTTCTGACAAGTGTCGCTGGAATGCATGGCTTCAGCGCAAGATCGAAGCTGCGAAAGACTCATAGAGCGGCACGCTTGCAGCCATCCCGCATAAGCGTGCTGCCGCATCCGCTGACAAGATGCCTTGCGCGGAAACTGGATTGCAAGCCGTTCGGCGTGGAGGTAGGCGGAGCGTGCGCCGGAGAGCGTCATCGCCCGCCCTTCATCCCATAGCGTTCATGCGCGTCGATGGGGACAGCCACAAATTCCTCGCAATACACACTTATTTCATCAAGATCCGCCATTGCCTTATTGATGATCTGCTGGGCACGTAACTCAGCTTGGGAAGAATTGAAGCAAGACAGGTGTAGCGTCCCAGTAACTTCGTAATCGACCACGAATGCTCGTTTCTTGCTCATTATTCCTCCCCCTTCGCGCATAGCGCAGCTTCAATTCACCTTCGCGGGCCGTTTGGCGAGCGCCTTCTCAAAGGCCGCTATCAGATATGCCTCACCATTCTTGATGCCATCCTGCTGCATACAGCGGTAGTGTACGTCCAGGAACACAGCGGCAGCTTGCAATGAGTCTGACTTGTACCTGAGAGCACTGGCGGCAATCTTCCCCAGAAGATCGTCTGATATTTCCTTGCCGCTTGCCTTTCTAAGATGCGTTCGCATTTCTTCCGGGAATCCGTCCGTCAAGCGCGAAGCGCGTTCCTCCGGGATAGAGGGCGGAAGGGTGGAAGGAAGATAGGTAGAAGGACGTTCTTGCACCGGGCTTGTACGGTGCAAGGTTGGTGCTGGTGTATCTTGTTGATTCTCTATTGGGTTGGTTATGTCCGGTTCTAGCACCGTACTTGCCCGGTTCTTGTCTGGTGCTGGTATGGTGCTAGGTTGTTCCTTGACATGGACGTGCTGGTGTTTTAGCCAAGTCGGGATGGAAATGTAGTTCTCGCCCTTAGTGTAGCGGACGATAAACCCGGTCTGGTGCAGGCGGCAGAGGCAGGATTCTACATCTACTTCCCGATACGGGAATACTTCAGCTTTAATCCGCGGTGGGCGATCCTCAAGGCGTCCTTCTCGGTCTGCTAGCATCCATAGGCCGACGAACAGGAGCTGATCTTGGAATGGTAATTGAGCTAGGATTTCGTTCTTAAAGAAGGCGGGCTTAATACTCCTAGTGCGTGCCATGTTATCCCCTCCCAGGGATGGGACCGCCGTGGGAGCGGCGGCCCCGGAACTATAGTAACCAACATCCCTATTTTACCACAGGTCGCGTTTCCACATAGCTGCAATTCTGGCAGCACCGCGCCGTTTCAGCGCCTTCCTTTGACCACAGCGGCATCTGCTGTTTTCCACAGCAAAATACACCAATCTCCCTTGCAAACTCCCGGTTGATGTTGTTCTAATACCATGCACTATTAGAGTAGCTTATTACTTCAATGTTTCAAGTTCATCCCAGTCATCAAAGTCCACATAGTAAACTCCAAGCCCATAGGCTGAGCGTGACACATGTACGTTCTCATTAATCCATCCGCTTACGGGGACTTCGGTTTTTTCTCCGCGATCCCATGCCGCGCAATGTTCTCGGTGGAGCGCACGCTCCGATTCCGTACTGCATTCTGTGTCAGGTGAGAACTCACGCGGATCTCCTCCAGGAAAATACCCATATACCGCTTCTTTAGCCATGCTTCAACTCACTTTCAAATACCGCCAGCAAGTACGCTTCGCGGTTCAAGATCCCCTCGCGCCTCTGCTTGTCGCGGAAGTCAGGGCGCATTTGCAGCTTGTAGTAGCAGTCAGCAAACACACGCCCAGCGGTCAATGGTGGCGTTTTGGCGGCAATAGCGCGATCGATAGCCCATGATAGGACGTTAACCGGGATGTCCCGCAATGACGCCATCTCAGCCCCGCGTATGAAGCCGTCACGGTAGGCGAGCGCACCGGGGGTCGGGTAATCGGGATCGAAGGCTGTATGGGTTGTTGTCATGAATTGGCGATCTCCAGAAGAACGTCCGCGTGGCAAGGTTGTTCTAATGGGCACCAGCACATGAGATCCTTACCAGCAAGTTGTTCCTTGATGTAAGCTGCCAGCGGCGGAATTGTCGGCGGGCCCACCTCCCGGAAGCATTTGACAGCTTCGGCCCGTGTTTCAACCCGCTTACCCAAATGGGATGACCAAACTCCAATAGCCCAGCGATTCTGAAAAGTGGATGGCCTGCCGACGTATACTGCACCCTCTGGAGCACGCCAACCCTTGATGCGCTTACGCTGGATTCGTTTAGGCATCGGCATCAAAACCACCACAATCCCAGCACGCACTAGGGTAGTATCCATCCGCATACCCCGGCGTGATAATGTCATGGCCCTTGGTCCCGTGATCGCTGCAAAAGAGCTGGCCACAGTGCTCGCAGGTTCCGTGAGCCTCAACGTCGCAGGATGGATATTGGCAAGTCATGCTCGGACCACACGGTAATCAGCATTCGGAAACAACGCCTTGAAAAGCTTTAACTTTAGCTTGTACTCTGGTGTTTCCCAGCCCTTTATCTCGTGGTACTCGAACGCACTCTGGCCCTGAACCACAAAATCCACAACAAACATACAGACCTTTACCTCGTTCACTATCAGCGGAATCCTTATCTGCCGCTCCCATCCAAGAATCTCACCTGAGGCTCTCATGCCGTCCAATTTGAACGCATACAACGCCTCCGCCTTGCTGTCATAAACGACCCCATTGTACGTTCGATCCGCACGCGAAGCTACGTTCCGCACCCTGCCTTTGGGACGCGCTAGCAGCGCCTTAACCTCAGCAGCGGTATACCTACCGATCATCGGTAGTCCCATAACGCTAGCCACCAAGACGGCTTCGCCCGATGGCTCTGGATCACATTCCATACCTGCCACGATGGGACTATCGCACGCTTATACAGCGGCAGCGTCGGCAAAGCGGCATCTAGCAACTCGCAGCGCATCCGGTTGTGATGGTTCATTTGATTGGCCTTGCATCCACCAAACCGCGCCTTACCAACTCCGCAATGTATCCAGGCAGGTAATAGGAAGAATGCTTTGCGCGTTCCTTGATGACTCTGGACGTATGCCAGTCTATCTCGAATGTCATTCTTACCGTCTCTTTAGTAAAGGGCTGCTTGAGTTTATTCCGCCGTGGTCCGTTTTGTGCCATGCCAAAGGCTACCACAGCAAAAAACAAATTGCAAATAATTCTTGCTTTTTGCAAAAACACGCCGTACTATGGGTCATGCTCAACATAGAACAAAAAGCCGCACTCGAAGCGAAGGAGTTCTGCCGCGACTGCCACAAGTTCTCCAACTGGCAGGAATGCGACGACTGTTTCCGGCCATTGTGTTATGACTGCCAGCTAACTTATCACCGAGACGGTGGGCGTTACTATACGCTGTGCCATCAGCACTACACGGCGCGGATCGCGGAGGATGGGCATATTGACGACTGCGCTAGCTTTTGTGGTGAACCGTGCAACTGCTGGGTGAGCAAGGAGGAAATGTGAGCACCGCATTAACAGCACCACAAGCGAATCAATGGGAAAGTCAGGAGATGGTGGAAACCATCAAGCAGACTGTATGCCGTGGGGCTACCGACGCGCAACTCAAGATGTTCATTGAGGTTTGCAAGGCTACGGGTCTTAACCCTTTCCTCAAGGAAATCTGGTTTGTCCCCAATGTCGGCGTGATGGCTGGGAGAGACGGCTACCTGCGAATCGCTAACGACCATCCCATGTTCGACGGCATGAGCACCACTGTTGAGCGTGACGCGGACGGCATCCCAATCAAAGCAACCTGCTCCGTATGGCGCAAGGATCGCACGCACCCTATCACTTGCGAGGCATTCTACAATGAGTACCGCAAGACCTCGCAGGTTTGGCAGACCTACAAGAGCGCCATGATCTCTAAGGTTGCCGAAGTACTGGCGCTCAAACGCTCATTCTCGATCAATGGCATTGTCACTGAGGAGGAGATCGGAGAGCAGAAGCTAGCGGCGCAGGACGCACAGCAGGACGTGGCGCAGCGTAAGATCAAGGAACTGAGCACGCCGAAGGTAACCGTAACCGCTGATGTTACGCAAAACTGGCCTGATGGTAGGGGCGTAAACCCATCAACCATCATCGAACTTGCGGACTCGCTCGATCAACCGCCAGAGCCAACGTATGAGGATAGGTCACGCGCACTGAAAGCAGAGGCCAAGGAAGCGCTTAAAGAATCCGACCAAGCCAAGCCACCACGCAAGCGTGGCGCTATCAGCTTCGCGGCGCTCAAGCAATGGGGTGAGATAAAAAAAGAGATTCTGGCGCTCACTGGAACCACCGATCTATACTATGAGGCGCTTAAGGCAGGCGGGTACTCACACGCCGATGAGATCAGAACGCCTGAGGATGCTGCTAAGATTTGGAAAGCTCTCAAGGCCATCACTGCGGAACTTAGCCAAGCTAAGAAGTCAAAAGCAGACGAATCATTGCTACTCGAAGCCCAGACTCATGCGCTCCGCATCGGCCCAACCTTTACAAAGCAAATCCTAGAGAAGAAGGGGCTGCTATCGGTAGAGGATATTTTGAATCTCAGTGGTGACGATTTAGATGATTTGCTTCAGGAACTTAAAACCACAGCATGAGCGCTAATCAATTTAGGATAGATCGAGTCGGCAAGCGCTATGGTCGCCTAGTGGTGCTTCATCCGTACTGGAAAAACCATAGGGCAGAACTTTATTGGGCCTGCGAGTGTGATTGCGGAATGGAAACAGTTATTCGCGGAAGTAGGTTGCGGGATGGAGTAATTTCCTCCTGTGGATGCTATGCAAAAGAACAGGCTAAGATAGCCGGGATCAAGCATGGACGTTCAAGGCACTGCGAGTACAGTATTTGGAAGAAGATGATTGCCAGATGCTATCGGCCTGACAATATCAGCTTCCATAACTATGGTGGTCGCGGTATAAAGGTCTGCAAGCGTTGGATGAAGTTCACCAACTTCCTATCCGATATGGGGCTGAGGCCATCGCCTGACCTTACCTTGGAGCGAATCAATAACGATGGTAACTATACATCACGAAACTGCAAATGGGCTACACGCAGAGAGCAGGCGCTAAATCGCCGTCCGTGGAACTGCAATAGGCTGAAGGAGTTGAAATCCACGGCATGAACCAAATGAAAGAGCAAGTACGCCGCGAAGAACTGGAGTCTATGCTCCAGTCATTGCCGCCAAAATACAGCGCTGCGGTGGTTGTTAAACGTCTTATTGAGTCCCACCTAGCACTCCTGGACTTGCAAGATAAGCGCCGTGATGCAATTGCAGAAGCGCTGGGTTGTCTCTCTGTAATCGCCAAAGGTGAGCACAAAGCCGTTGCTAAGGATCTTGCGGCCATTGGTATAGCAGAGATTCACAAACTCAGTATGGGAGAAAACATTACACCACGACAGGCACTCCTGGACGAATGCGATAGCCTGCGGAAGCGACTTGCAGATGCAGAGCGTAGCGTTGAAATACTTTCAGACACCGAGACGGTTCAGGCCATTGCATCCGGCGTAGCGGACATGAATGCGGGCCGAGTAAAGCTCCTGGACTGTGTTGAAGGCGGGTGCTTGAGGGCGAACACACTTGAGCATATAGATGCTCTGCGGAAGGATAAAGCGCGGCTGGATTGGCTGGAGAGTCTGAAAGCGCCGTCTATCAGTCAGTTCGGTAATGGATGGTGGCAGTTATTCGAGAAGGGTGTTCAATACAAAGCGGCCTTTCTGCGCGAAGCCTTAGATCAGGCGATGAAAGTCCGAGCCGCAAGGGAGAGGAAATGAGTGACAAGTTTTGGGAATGGATTTTGTGGGTCAGCGTTGCGGCGGTGGGAGACGCAGTTGTTCGCCACTTCGCGCCGATGTACCCGCACCTATACCTCAACGCACTAGCGTTTGTGATCGTGCTTAACATCGGCAAGCACCTGGGGAGAATAGATAAATAAATATGCCCTTACGTGAAATTAAGATTCGATTGACCCTGAGTCGAGATGAATGCGCTTCCTACCTCGAAGATCTGTTTGACCTGGAGTTCGTTGGCGAAGAAACCCACGATGGCCTGACTTCTGATCAGGTTCAAAAGTTTGTGGCCAACAAAGTGGCGGATGCGATGGGGAGTTTTGAATGAGCGAGCGCCCCAGGACGAGGGAGAGGGAATGACGGGATACGACGGAAAATGCGAAGAATTAGCCAGGTACTTTTTGGAAGACGAGGCGAGTGGGCCAAAGAAAGAAGGAGATGTGGAACGTCTCTCGCAGGCGTTGCAGAATGCTGTTGAAGATTTCTTTCTAGGCCGAGAAATGGATGCGGTGCCACGATGAGCGAGTACAGCGACGAGGACTACACTTTAACGGAAACGCAGTGCGAAGAGCGCTGCGATGAGCTACGGAGCCAGTTGGATGAAGCAAACAAAATCATCGAGTCTTTGGGCCAGGAGTCCGATCACTTTTGCAAACAAGCGGATGAGTTGCGGAGCCAGGTAGCGCGGCTAGAGGGGGAGTTGGTCAACACTGTGCGCTGCCATACCTGCAAAGGAACACTGATATTTAAGCGAGTCGGCAAGAATGAGATTGAGACCTATCACACCTGCAACCAAGCCACGTTACAGATAGCTAATCGAGAGCGTGAACTCTCGGATCAGCTCGTGGAGGTGCTAAGACGAACGGAAGGTGCATTGTACGAGTGCGGTTGCGAATCATGCGAGGCAACGCTACAGGAACTTTGCGCTGCGCTAACCAACCACGCGGCGATGAGGGCTACTACTGCTGCCCATAGTTCGGGAACAGACCCCGCATAGCCGTCCCACCCTCGTTCTGATAGTGGTATCCGATCACATCCAACCGCTGCGCTGGCGTGAGTGATTTCCAAACGAACTTAGGCAGGCATATGTATGTCCAGCGCGGAACCCCCGCTTTCGTGCGATACCCAATAGCGTCAATCACGCGGATCGTAATTGCTACAGGATCACCCAATAGCTTCGCCGTTACCAGCGTAGATGGCGCAGGGAAGGGATCACCCGCAACATAGTCAGTACCTAGCACCAGACCCGCTTGCTTGGCTATGTCCGTGGTGAACGCGGCTGGATTGTTATTATTGTCGGTTCTCACGGTATCGGTTTGAAATCCGGCAACCCTTTATAGATTTCGTCCGCCGTCTTGCCAGTAGCGGCCATCTGCGCCTTAAGAAGCCCTGAAAGCATGTTCTCGATTATCATTGCGGGAGCCGCGAACGCCGCAACCGGAGTAGGTGTTGCTGCCGCTACAGCGGTGATAATCTCAGCCCACTTCAGGATATTGGCGGCATCAGCCTCGAATTGTGGAAGTGTCATGGCTTATGGTAGAGAGTTTGCAACCCAGTTAAGGATGTAAGGACCTGTTGTATTTGTGCTTGAACTTGCGTAGGGTCTGGGTTCCCGCCGCTCAGGACTGCGGTGTGATAGACAAGCCCCGCCGCCTTTGCTGTCGTGTAGATTGCGATTGCCTGATTCAGTGGATCTTTCAGGCCGGGATAGGTGGGTATCAATGGCTCAAGCCCCTGGATTATAGCTGCTGCGTCCGCTAGGCCAGTGGCTATTTTTTTATCAATAGCGGCGGGGGTGGATACTGCCACCGGAGGCGGCGTACTTGGTGCTGTAGCGTTTCCGCCGCAGGACGCAAGAAGGAGCGAGACAGCTAGTACGGAGCGTTTCAAAGGATTGTTCCCGGAGGCGCAGCGCTCTGACCAGTATCAGGATGCAATCCAGTATCAGGTGGCGTAGGTGCGTGTCCGCCGTAGTTCTGCCCCGTACCAGCAGCCCAAGAATCGAACAAGTTATTAGACTGTTCATCCCCGCGATTGCAGGGAATCTGCTTGATGGTCTTGAAAACGATGTTCGCGTATTGCAGCCCCGACGCCATTGGCTCCCAACCTTCCGGCTTGTGGTACTTAGGGTTTCCTTTTAGCGTCTCCGCGTATGCGACTAAGTTCTTTGCGTAGGCAATCGGATCGTGGTACTGAGCGTCAAGAGCCGGGTTATTGTTGAACTTGTTGTTCGGGTCCTTCAGATCTCCATCAATGGCTAGGCCCATGCCATAATCCACGGAGAAGCGAACATCCACGGAGTAGCCATTTAGAAAATACTCTGGCATCGGTGCAGGGACTTGATAATACGGGGGATTTAACCATTCGCTCATGGATGCGATATTATCATGAATCAATGCAAAGCGGTATCCCCAACTTCATTTCCGCTGCCGTCATCCTCACCCTCAAGTTGTGGCTGTTGCCGCGATTCCTATGGATGCCAGGGATGCTAACGTATCTGGCCGCGTCCACCGTCGAGACTGCGCTGTACCTGTTGGGATGGCCTGCGGCTGGCTGGAGCGCCGCTGTTACGCTGCTGGCGATGCTGGCAGTGCTCGAAGCGCCATCGTGGGCTATCGGAGTCCAGAGCGATGCGGAGCGGTCAGCGGTCAGGCAGTGGTGCTGGATGCTGGGTCTGGTGGTTTTTTATGCCGCTTTCGTAGCATCTCCAGCCAGCTTCCCATCCTATCCCTTTGCGGTATATGCAATACGACTGTACTCCACTGCCATCGCCGTAGGATACCTTACTGCGCTTCTCGGCTATTGCTTTGCCAACTCGCTTGGCGTCCAGCGCTATGTCATCCATGCGTCTATCTTACTCCTGCGGCTGGCTACCTTCGGGGCGCTGCTGCTAGTGCATGACAGGGCGATGTGGTTTACGGCAGACCTGATAGGCGAGGCGGTGAACGTGCTAACGCTCGGCGCGTGGCTCTGGCTGCTGCCGCGTCACAGGGTCACCGTGAAGCCTGCGGTTTAGCGTTTCGACAATAGACTGCAAACTGTCCCGTATCTCCCGCTCCGTGTCACGCATATTTGTTTCCATCGTCAGTACCCTGCGATTGGTTGAAGCCAGAGCTATATCCATGCGGTCCTTGAGTTCTTCGATCTCGGACTTGACAGCCTGCATCGTGCTCTCATCCTCGCGCCGCTGGCGTTCCAGTCTTGCGATGCGGTCAGCGTGATTAGTGTTACGGGCTTTGTAGTATGCACGTATGCCACCAAACCCGGCAGCTAGGCCGCCCAGCCATTTAATTGCTTCTTCCCATCCTGCCTGCTGGTCTGCCATTGCTTCACCGGGTTACCTCTTGTTACTCCTGTTCTTCTGGTTCTGGCGTCTCTGGATGCTCCGGGTGTTCGGGGTGTTCTGGATGCTGCTTGGGTTCCGTGGGCGCGTTGCCGCCGCCGCTTGGTGGGCCATCAGGGGGTTCTGCCATGTTCATTCTCCTTTGGAAACTAGCGGTTCAGTGTGCGTTTCTTTTCGCTGTTCAACCACGATGGGAGGCTCATCGCCAACCGTAGTAGTGCGTTTTATGTTCGTAACCTCTTTGGTATCAGGGACAGGCTTGCTGTGAAGGTATGCGAAGAACGGGACCAAGCCTGATATGACAAAAGTTCCAAATATCAACTTCCAGAACTTAGCGGAGTAGATTGTGAAGTCGTGGGGATCGACAACCATTGAGGAAAGGCCAGCGCTAAATGCTGAAGCCCCTCCCCCGATAAATGCGGCAATAAGCCCCTTGAACCACTGACCGAAGTCTAGAGTGCCGCCGCCAAGCGCTGAGGCTATCTGCATTTGCCCTCCAACGGGCGGACAACGCCGCCCTATTGGTGGCAATTATACACTAAATAAACGAATTAGCTAGACGCTTGGCGGAGGAGGCGGAGGCGGAACAACCGGAGCGCCCTTCGCGGCGATGGCCTGGAGTACGGCAACCTGAGCGTCGGAAGCATCGCTAGTGGCCTGTGCCTTATCCGCGATGGCTTGAAGCTGCGCTACCTGTGCATCCGTCAGGGTGGTGCCTGCCGGAACTGCTGCAAGGAAAGCGTCAATCTCATCGCTGATCTTCTGATCGGTGTCCGCGATGGTCTGGATATTGGCCGCGAGTTTGTTGGTTGTGGTGTCGATCTTTCCCAGAAGGGCATCCATTTCTTGTTGGGTCACTTTGATTTCTCCTAAGGTGGTTTGGTTTTGGTTAACGAGGTTTAGCAACTGAGTAAGCAATTGCTTAGTATCAGACGATGCGTCATGCGTGATGGTCAGGTTGACATTTAACGTCTGCGGAGGCTGACCGTGTGGGTTGTGCGGGTTCATCACGGATGCCGATAGGGGAAGAATCCCGGAGTAGCAGGCAACATCCCGATCAGCCAGTAGATCGCAAATATCACAATTATAACAATCATGATAATGCGAACGATGTTTTGTGGAGGCTCCGGAATGTACCGCAAGAGGTAGAATATGAGGCCTATGATCAGGCCGAAGATCAGAACGTATACCAATGCGTAAAGTAATCCTGGCATCGGGACACTCCTTTCAAGTACCAATCCTACTACTTTGCACGCTAACCGCCAATCATCTTCCCTCGTATGGCTGGGTTGGCTTAGGGCCGATCCCGCCAATCGCCGCGTGATTAGTTCTACCGTAATAGAATCCTACGATTACGAACAAAGCATCTGACAATCCAGCCGGAACATTCGCCACGGTGTTTCTGAAAGCTGCCATTATCCAAACCAGTATATTGGCGCAAACAATCAGGATCGCCACGAAAGCCTGCGTGCGCTCCCATATGAGATTTACCTTGCGTTGACCTTCGCTGGTCAAATCCTGCTGGGCCGTGGTGCGCGGCGGCAACGGCTTAGACGAGGGTTCTTCGTCCAAGAGGCTCATAGAATCATTTGGTAGCGAGGCAAGCCCCGCCTGCTGCGGCTACGTCAATCAGCACAACATCTTGCACGTTGGTCTTGGTATCGCCATTGCGGTCAGCCGCCGTACCATTTAGAACCGCCGTGACTTCGATAGCAACATCGGCGCTATTGACTGCGCCATCCGCATTCAGGTCACAGAAATTACTTACGGATACGGCAAGCGTAGGGTTTATCGTCACGGCAATAGCCCCACCTCCAATCGTTGACCCTACCGCATTGCTAGGGTTGAACACCAGACATGGAGAGTTTCCAGGGCAACTAGCGCTCAAGGGAACCTGATAGGTGACAACCGCCAGCACTCCATCCGCAATAAGTGTCTGATTGATCCCGCTCACAAGAATCAGTCCACTGGAGTTGCTGGATACAGACTTCCCGGCTGCTATTGCCGCCGCCCCTGCCGTTGCCGCTGGAGTCCCCATAGCCTGCGACGGCGTGAACTGCCATTGGACGCCAGCAGGCCCCGTGGTTGACGTGTTACCGCCGCTCATGGTGTCCGTACAAGTCAGCGTGGCCCCCGGCTTTACCACAGAAGGGAGACAGGTGCGCGTGATGGTGATAGCTGCCTGTGCCCAAGATACTGAAGCAATGGCGATTACGAGAAGTAGTTTCATTGACTCTCCTAATGAAGATTAGCCCGGACGGTTGTAAGGTGGATTCCGTTTGTTCCGCGATTCGTCCATACCCGATACATGCGAAGATCGGTAACGCTGTTTGAAAGCGTAGTCAACGGAACCTGATGCGCTGCGCGTGTCTGCGCCAGCATAGAAGTAACGAAGGTAGTCCCATTATTGCCTGCATTGGCAGTAGCAATAGATCCAGTCCCCGGAACTGTGGTGGTGCATTCACGATGGATTAGCAACCCACTAACTCCAGCGGGAGAAGTGTTGTCTATGAAGTACGGATTTATTACCGTACAATCCTGATCTCCACCAGCTTGCATAACTTGTGAATTTGTACCATTGCCAGAAATCACGGTACGGTCTTGTGGATTGCTTGTTAGGATTGAAACCTTCCCTATCAAGTTCGAGATTGCAATTCCAGGAGTGGCTTGTCCCGTATTGCCAGAAAGGAAGGCATGGACGCCATCGAATGTAACCAGTGCACGGCCAGAGATATTCGCAAATGCCGGGCCGCTCGTTTCGCTCCAATCATCACGTACCAGTAGCGTTCCGCCACCGCTCACGCTATATGGCAGTGTTTCATCGCCCCCAGATGTAGAGAAGAATCTAACCATTCCTGGAACGGAGGTTCCTATTGATGCCAGTGGACCTCCCGTCACATTTACCCCAGTCCCAGCCGTAGCTGTGTGGGATGTGTCCTCAATGTCCAGCACAGCATTGTCTAGGCCGTCATAGAAAAGGTTGGCGTTAGCAGCTAGATTATCCGCAGCCATCTGTGAACCATGAATGAACACCCGCGATCCA
>Ga0247679_1000034_pt1 | contig 63756 bp, 64 predicted proteins | sample CNK20_metaG_FD_182797 | JGI IMG/M metagenome (GOLD analysis project Ga0247679, IMG submission 182797) | Soil microbial communities from Purdue University Martell Research Forest, Indiana, United States - CNK20 | ecosystem: Environmental > Terrestrial > Soil > Temperate forest > Bulk soil...
GTTGGCTAGCCTTTGCCGTACGGGGCTCTCACCCGTCGGGTCTTCTTCGAAAGGTTTCCTCTTCGATCTACTTCATCGTCGTTTTCTCCTTTCCCAGACTTGCCCTGGCGCACAGAAGGTGCCGAAGCCGGATGAGGGGGGCGTTTCACGAGGACGTCATTCGCGCGCCTTCGAGCGCTCTCGGAACAGTGTCTGGTAAATCGCAAATATCTCGTAAAGCGCCCCCCTCATCCGCCTTCGGCACCTTCTCCCCCAGTGGGGGGAGAAGGACTCTCGACGAAGGGAGTGGCAAGACTCTCGAGGGGAACCATTCGTGTGAGAGTGTGAGAAATGCGGGCTAACGCGGCACCAAACTACGACGTCTCTTTACTTCCTGCCCGCTTCCGCCGGCGCGGCCACCGCGCCGGGGGGCTGCGGGGCGGGATAGCACATCGCGTAGAGCCGCAACTGGAACAGCGAGAACCACGCCGCGCCGAAGAGGGCCACGAGGACGATGAGTCCCGTCCGGCGCGTCAGTGACTCCACCAGCGCGGGCACGATTCCGAAGAGCGCCACGATCAGCGGCGTGGCCAGCAGCACGTCAAACAGATACGGATGAAGCGCCACCGCCTGGCTGAAGACCGCCGCGTAGAGCAGATACGTGCCGGTCCATGCGATGAGAGCCACCGCCGCGATGCGCGGCGCGCGCCCGCGGACGAACGCGGCCAGCGTCGCCAACAGCGCCGCGGCGCCGCAGAAGAACAGCGTTTCCCATCGGAAGAGGAATTGATGATTGCCGGGCCTCCCCGAGCGCACGATGTCGCGTCCGAAGGCGATGTCGAGATGGTCGCCGTAGAACATCGCATCGCCATCGAGGCCGCTGCGGTACTGAAACCGGGAGCCGACCAGTTTCACGTCCGAATGCCGGGTCTCGTACCTGGCGCCCATCAGCTCGACCCCGTAGATCCCGAACGCGCAGATCCACGGAACGAGCAGCGTCAGCACCAGGCGCTTGCGCGGCGGCCGCTCGTCGCGCAGCAGCACGACCGCGGCGGCGTACGACGCGATGAACATCAGGCCGATGATCGACTCGATGTAGGAAAGCGCGAAGATGGCCAGCGCCTGCAGGAGGGTGATGAGACGCGTCCGGCGGCCATCGAGCGCCCGTTCTTCCAGCAGCAGGAAGCTGATCGACGCCATCAGCGAGTACTCGTGCTCGGACATCCGCCAGAAACCGGCCAGGTTGTCGGGGAAGGTGAACCAGACCATCTCCACCGCCACGCCGAGGACGAAGGCGTGGAGAGGCTCGGCCCCGAGGCGGCGGGCCAGGCGGTAGGTGAACAACGCCAGCAGCGTCGCGATCAGCAGCGCCACCACCTCGTTGTGAAACGCCAGCAGTTCCCAGCCGTAGCGGCCGGTCATCGCCATCCACACCTTCTCGGCAACGAAGCTGCTGATCATGAATCCGCCGGTGAACGAGCGATAGATGATCTTCTCATCAGGCGTCGGCCAGACCAGCCCATACGACGCGAAGAACCCGTGATGAAGCCAGCGGCCCAGGATCGTGTGCGCGAGCATCGGGAGATCACTGCTGGAGAGCGATCCCACCCACCGCTGATGAACGTTCACCCAGACGTATCCGAATGCGATCAGGCCGGCGAGAAGAAACAGCGCGAAGATCGTGACGCCGCCCGGCCGCTCCCTTTCTTCCGCGACACTCATCGAACAGCCCTGCGCTGCTGGAACAGCCACTCCCAGAGTGCCTCGTCGCCATAGGCGCGTTCCCAGGCATTGTGACCGACGCCGGGCAGCTCGACGTAGCGCACGTCGGCCCCTTCCTCTTTCAAGGCCTCCGCCATCTTCCGCGACTCGGAGACCGGAATTACCGGATCGGCGTCGCCGTGAAAGATGCGGATGGGAAGGTGCCGCAATGCGTGGGCCGTGAATCCGTACGGCTCCGGCGCGTTCATCGTCAGCGGCGACTGCTGCACCGAGGTGGTGGTCTCATGCGGAAACAGCCCTCCGCAAACGACCACCAGAGCCGCCCACGTATCCGGATGCGCCAATGCCAGATGGTAGGTGCCGTACCCCCCCATCGACAGTCCGGTGAGATAGATGCGGGAGCGGTCGCCATGAAACTCGGCGATGCTTTTCTCCAGCGCCGCCATCGCCGCCTCGGCCGGCTCCCCGAGCCAGCGTGTATCGTCCGGCGCCTGCGGAAACACCACGACCGCCGGCACCCGCCCCGGATTGGCGCGGATCGCCGCCGCCACCCCGATCTGCGTCGAGCGCAGCCCGTCCATCCCGCGCTCCCCCGCCCCATGCAGAAAAAGAATCACCGGCCAGCGCTTCGAGGCGTCGAACCCGAGCGGCACATAGACCGAATAGGGATACGTCGTCCCATGGACGACCACCGTCCGTATCAGAAAGCCTGTTTCCCGCGGACCCATGGTGCGGCAGGAGAGTAACGCCAAGCACGCAATCGGCAACAGCGAAAGGATGCGCACGGCCTTCACGGCAGGCGAGGATACGTCATGAAGGGAGAAGGCAGAAAGCAGAGGGCAGAAGGCAGAAGTGCTCCGCTCATCGTCACTTCCGGTTGCCTTCACCGTCACTTCGATCACTCTGTGGTTCAAAGGTTTCGGCGATTATGTTCTACGCGCTGTGGAACGATTTCCATCCGCGCTCCTCGGAACGCCAATTTGTCTACCAGTCGTAGTCTATCGACGTAGCGGATCAGCCCCGAGGGATCCTCGGGAGGTGAACGACGCAGAGGTAACCCGGTGCATCATCGGTGCGGCCATCGAGGTACACCGGACGTTCGGGCCCGGACTCCTGGAGTCGATCTATGAGGAGTGTCTCAGCAGGGAGCTGACTCTGCGGGACATACCGTTCGCCCGGCAGCTCTTTCTTCCGATTGAGTACAAAGGACAGAAACTCGATTGCTCCTTGCGACTCGATCTACTGGTGGCGTCATCAGTCGTGGTCGAGATCAAAGCTGTCGCCAGCCTCGAGCCGATTCATGCCGCGCAATTGCTGACGTACATGAAACTCGGCGGCTGGCGTCTCGGTCTATTGATCAACTTCAACGTCCCGGTACTGAGGGACGGTATCCGAAGAATGATCCTTTAAAACCAATTCACCACAGAGGCACAGAGAACACAGAGGTTTTCTCTGTGCCCTCTGTGTCTCTGTGGTTCAAAGCTTTTCGGCGCCGACCTCAATCCCATCACTCGCCGAGGCACGCCTGACACGCCTCCTCGGAGGCGCGCTGACGGCAGAAAGTGAGCACCTGATCGCGCGTCATGCTCTTCAACGCGCCGCGCAGTTCGGTGCACATTTCACTTTTTACGATGCGGTCGAGCGCTTGCGGCGGCTGGTGAAATGCGACACGGCTGTTCTTCGTCACGTGAACGCTCGGGCCGAGCTCCTCGTCAGTGCGCAACTCGACCAGGTCGTTGCCGTTCGACAGCGTGAGCGCGGACGCTCCGTCCGGATCGGCGACAAGAATCGCCACCTGTCCCGGCCGATCGCGCGCGTCGAGAGTGAGCGCCACCTGACGACCGGGCGTAAAGGTGACGTATCCACCGCGCTCCTGCCCGGTGTCGTCGTACAGCAGCAGGCCCGACGGCTTCTGCTGGCGCGGCACGCGTTTGCCGTTCAGGACCGCGTCGGGCAAGTCGGCGCCCAGCCGCGCGCGAATGACGCCATGAGCATCGACGATGTCGACCTCCGCGACGGTTAGAACCTGAGGCTTTGTATCATTCGCGGCCGTCGTTCGACAGGTCGCGGACGCGATTGCGACCAGGACTGCGATGTTGAGAACGATCAAGAGGTGGAGTCGCCGCTCGCTGGCGGCGAGGCGTGCTTCGCTCATGGTGGGACCTCCTGAATGCTCATTTACGCGTCGTGAGCGAAGACGTTTCAACGTTCGTTGGGATCCTCGAAATCGCTCGCATGATGCACTTTCACATTGACTCGTGCATCAGGTCGTGGCAGATTATGCATATGAGGACGACGATCACGATCACCGAAGACCTTCTTCGGGAGGCAAGGGAAATCAGCGGCAGGTCAGGCTATAGCGAGGCCATCGTCACCTCGCTCGAAGACTACGTCGCGCTGCGAAAAAGGCTCGCTCTGCTCGAAGACCTCTTCAACCACAAGACTCCGCACTCAAAAAAGGCCATCAAGACCGGGCGTCGCAAGAGGCGATGGTCCTCGTAGACACGAGCATCTGGATCGCTCTCTACCGCAAGCGGGAGGCGGCGATGGGGCAAAAGATCTGGATGCTGGTGGCGCGGAACGAGGCGGCCGTCAGTGGCCAGATCTGGGTTGAGTTTCTCGGCGGCTTTCGTGACCAGTCCATTCGGAGCGGGTACGAGGAGAAACTCCGCGCCTATCCCTTCATGGAGACCACAAGAGAAGCCTATGAACTAGCCGCGCGCCTGCTCTCCGCCCATCCTCGTCTTGGCGCCGGGGATGCCATCATCGCTGCCACGGCCATCACCTCCGATGCGCTCCTGTGGACAGCCGACAGGGATTTCCATGAGTTGGCGCCACACGGTCTGCGCCTGTACACGTAGCATTCAATCGATCACCACCGTTCCAGCCCTCAGAGAATTCTCGGTCGCCTCCGTTCATCCTTTGCGATAGATCGCTTTCTGGCACCCATCCAGTTGGGGCCTTGCGCCGTAGAGAATGACGGAAACAGCAACGCTCGCGAGCGCTTGCACGGCAATCACCAACAACCGCAAAAAAGGAGAATGACCATGAAGCGTTTCACCGCATTGCTGTTCGTGTCGCTCGCTTTGAGCGCAATCGCCACGCCGATGTTAGCCCAGGGCTCGATCTGCACGGCCCCGGCAAACGTGACCGTTACGCTCACCATTCCGCCCGGACCGTCCGAGAACGGTGGGGCCTATGGCTTCAAGGACGGCGCCTCCCGCGTCTTGCCGGTGACCGTCACCATTAGCGGCAATCCCGGGTTGACCCTCTCCAGCCGCTCAGCCGTCGTCAACAAGACCACGAACTGCAAGCTCGACGTCGTCCCCGCGAACGTTCCCCTGAAGGTGAGTCAGCCCGACGCGACGGGCACTGCATCCGGAAGTGCCCAGGTCACCTTCACGGCGGGACCCACGGCCCAGGGCCAGGGCCGGGGGACCATCTATCAGTGTGACGTGGTAGCGCAGTTCACTCAGCCGGTGGTAGCGACGAACCCCGTATGCGACCAGAAGACGTCGACCACCATCACGACGGTCCAGGGCTCGTTCAAGTGGTTCAGGAAGTAGACGATCGGCAGGGGGCCTCGGTCGGGACCTTCCAAAACCATCTCACCACAGAGACACAGAGGCACAGAGGTCTTCTTCTTCTCTGTGTCCTCGGTGCCTCTGTGGTTCAAAAGCTTTCGGTGGAGTCGCCTTCTGCGCCACCCTGGCGCCTCGCTCAATCGAAATGTAGCTTCTTCATCGACGCCGCCGTGGAATCGGAGAGCAGCTCACCCGGGGTGAGGTTCAAGGCGAGGCACAGCTTCAGGATGGAACGCCTCGCCGACCGCGACGGCAAGTCGGTCGACGCCGTCCTCGCCCGCGAGTTGCTGGATGTCGTGTCCGCTCATTCGGAGTACCTGGCCACGGCGATACCGGGCTTCACCGCCGCGCCACGCGAACAAGATCAGTCCATTACTCGAACCGTAAGTGTCGAGGAGGCAGGATCATCAGCATCGTCATCGGGACTCTCCTCCACGATTTTTCCGTCGCGGAGAACGACGACACCCGTTCCCGTCTGCCTCGCGATCTCGCGAGCACGTCGGGCCGCGCGTAGCAGTGCCCTGGGTGCCTCTTGCATATCAGCATCAGGAAGTCGGGACTCCATCGGGTTCCTCATTGATTCGTTCCTTCCTCGAGCAGTTGTGGCGTGCGTCCGCTGTTGTCGAACCATTGCCAGTAGTCGACTCGGTCAGCGTTGACGAAGACGGGATGGCCGCCTTCGTACGGCAGGAACTCCGTGGCGAAGGTTGTCTTCCCCGCACCATTCGGGCCGGCGATGATGACGATCTTCTTCGTCGGCGTGTCGTTCGTCATTTGAGTCCGCTCGAGCGCGAGATGTCCCTACCTTACGCCATTCTGCCACGACGAAAGAGGCCCCCCCGGCTCGTCGTTTCGTTCCTGGCCCACTTCAGCGCGGCCCCGGACACGAATCAGGCGCGACCGAACCCGGGGGAGCACAGGGCTCAGATCCAAAGTCCGAAAGTGTCGAAAGACTGAACGTTCAAATGGCAATCGCCCCGCGTCAGCACTTCCACTCTAGACCGCCCTTTCTGGTTTCTGGTTTCTGATTTCTAGTTTCTGGACGCCGACCTCGCCGACGCCATCCCCGAGCTCCTCCGCCTGGCCGACCTGGAAGTGCGCATCACCCGCCCAGAGATCCTGGCCCTGGAACGCCTGGCCGACCGCGACGGCAAGTCGGTCGACGCCGTCCTCGTCCGCGAGCTGCTGGATGTCGTCTCAGCGAACTCGGAGTACCTGGCTACGGCGATGCCCGGCTTGCTTCACCACTGCGCTTCGATGGCCGAAGTGAGGCGCCGCCGTATCCAAAACAAAGGTCCGGGCCTTCGTTATTGATCTCGTGACACCCATTGCCGCACAACTACCTGCGCTCTACGACCGTGACCGAAACTACTGCTTGTTTAGTACTATACTCGTTCAAGGTGACCGTAACCGAAATGTCATTCGCCGTGACCGTGCCACTCTCGCCCTTACGTAAATGAAGAGGAGTGGCAGGAGTCTCCCTTCCGTGCACATAGACTTTTATCTCAGCGCCCCAGTTCAAAAAATCGCTGTAGTGCACACCGACATTCGGCGCAACATCCTGGATCGTTGTCTCCAGTTCACCTCGTTGCGGATCATGCCGCAAGAGTCGAATGTGGAGATTTTTGTAAGTAATTGGAGGTAGCTGCACGCCAAGTCGTGATGACTGTGTTTTGACGTCGCCTCTTGCAGCGGCAATTCCATTCTTCGCCGAAGCCACCTGCGCGGCAAGCACCTGTCGCAGAGCCCCAGCAGCGATTGGATCGTCGATGAACCCAATATGCGTCCAGACAAGCTTTCCACTGCCATCGTAAAGCGCAAATGCCGGCAGTGGAACTCCAGGTATCCCAAAGATCTGCATTAATATCGCCGAGTCTTTGAGGATATATTGATTCTGTAAACCAAGCGGCTTCGCGACTTGCGCAACTCGTTCGCGCACGGAAGGCCTGTCTTCATCATCGAGCAACCCTACAAAGCTCACATTCTGTTCGTACTGCCCGCGCAGCTGATTCACCCCCGACAGTTGCCTCCTGCCGACGGGCAGCCATGTTGCCCAAACATAGAGGAGAGTGGCGCGTTCCTTTCTCTGTTGCTCGGGTGCTGCCACCGCCACGGCAAAGGGCATCCAGTCGCCGTGTTGACTCGTCGCGTCCGCTACCTCGCCGTGAATAGCGTCTAGATTCGGACGTACGGGAAGTGCGCCGCGATACTTATCTACGCTTGTTGTAGTTGAGTCGGCCGACGTAGCTGGATTGGCATCGCTCGTCCGCAGTTCATTGGTAGGTAGAGCAGGTGTGTGCGCTTCGGAGGAGTGCTCGCGACGGACCGCGTTCACGAAGGCAATGGCCATCCCGTCTAGCGACAGAAGAATCACGAGAATGGCGACGCTAAACTGTATAGAGCTCTCGGATCCTCGCGCGTAGCTTCTATACGAGTGGGAGACGAGCGCGGCCACGCACGGAAGTAGCGCAGCCAGTACTATGCCCTGCGCCGGCGATTCGGTCAATCGTGAATGAATCACCACGAGGCCAGTTATGACAAGCGTCGTCGCGAAAATGAGCGCGTCTAAGATTCTGGGGCTAGCATAAACCCGCTGCTTTTGGGTTAGTTGCAATACCCTGCCGTTATTTAGTAGAGAAGATGACCTGTCGGCAGTGGTCTTCGCAGGGCCTGGCGACGCCGACGGCCTTGAGCTTGATTGCACTCGCCGCGCGGAGTCTTCTGGAACAGACATTCGTACGGGTCTGGCAGGACGCGGTGGTGGCGAAGGCTTTGCCGTCGGGCTTGCAGCAATCGCAGACTGCGAACTCGAAGAGGGTGCAAGAGCCGCAGTGGCAAGAGAGCGCACACGAGTATCGATATCTACGCTAAGTTGTTGAAGACCTTCTCGCGCTGCAGCTTGCAAACCGACATGTGCCCCAGCTAGTAGGCGTATCAGTTCGTGTGTCACTCCCTCACGTACATACGGTAGCGGGCTCTTCATCGCGCTCGTTATCTCACTCGGGAGCGAGGCACGCGGGTGGGCGTTATGCGCTATCAGAAGGGATCCAGCGCCGGCATAAACTGTACGCTGTGGAGTCTGTTTCGGCGTCGCATTTCGGACCTGCTTGTACACATATTCGTACCACTCGTCCGCAGTAATGACTCCGTCGTCATCCGTATCGGCCTTACCTGTTTGTAGTCCGTCCACAAGGTAGTGGGTAAACAGGGAGTTCACAATCGAGACGCTCGACTCGTCCTCCCACACGTACTGGAAAGCGTCGCTGGCGGTAAGGATGATCCGGCCTGCGGCGCCGCCGGCGAACGCGTGACCCGCTCTCACGACTTCCGGAGCGCGCGTCTTGCCGAAAGCCCCGCTGAAGCAGCAATCGAGAATCAGGATTTGTTTGCGGCTTCGACTTCTGTCCATCTCGCTGGCAACAAAATCTGCCGCTAGCGATGTGGCACTGAGAAGCTCACTATCGGTATCTGCCAAAGCAAGGTGCAGGTGTCCGTATTCGTCTTTGATTCCGTGACCTGCGAAGTACAGCAACAGGAGGTCGTCGCTGTCCTTATGTGCGAATAGTGAGGCGACATCCCGCCTGACAGTCGCCACGCTCGAATCGATGCTCGTTTGTATGTCATCAAACGCGCCAATGAGCGGATCGCGTAAGACACTCGCAAGGCTAGTGACGTCAGCATCGGGCTTCTGAAGGCGCCGGAATTTCGGATCGTCGTAGGTCAGGCTACCTATCAACAGCGCAAGTCTGCGGCCCATAACTGGTCGCGCCGACCTAGGGGTCGGCGAAATGACTCCTGGTTGTGCTGAGGAGCGAGTCAATATCGTGCCACGTCGTCTTCGCTGGGTCGTATTCGAGTTCGACTACGTGCGTGCCACTGCTCACTTTCATTTTGATTGTTGACTGCTTCCGGTTAGCCAGCCAGACCTGGAGAACGTCTAGAAGTTTAGGGCCAAGTGCAGGAATCAGAAGAAGTTGAATCACACCAATAAGTTCGGCGTTACCTCGCGTGCCCGGGAGGTCGGGTGCGGCCACGCTGGCGGCGTCGAACCCCTGAGCAGTCATGTCTTGCCGAAGAAGGCGCGCTTGGCTGTCGACATGGATCGTGTCTGCGTCGTTGATGGAAAGGCTGATTTCGACATGAACTGGTAGCGTCACGCGATTCCTGCCTCCTGATCTATGAATGGAGTTCTGCATTATTCCATAGCTGCGCGAGTCTGGCAGGTTAAATTTGCTGCGCCCGAGTGATTCGGCCGCCTACCGACCGGGTTCAGTAGGTAGCTTTCACGGATCGTGGAGGCGAAGACCGAACTCGGAGACTGAGAGGCTTGAGCGTTGGAGCTGGGTTGCGTCCTGCGTGCGAAACGAAGGTCCGACGCCTCCGTTTCGCGTTTCGCGAGTCGACCATGAGTTGATATATTGAAGTCACGATCCGGTGACGATCAATACGAAGGGACCGCGGCAGTTGTGCGGGAGCGTCCTTCGCGCTTCCCTCAGTCGAAGCGGAGTTTCTTCATCGAAGCCGCCGTGAAATCGGAGAGCAGCTCACCCGGGGTGAGGTTCAAGGCGAGGGACAACTTCAGGATGATGGTGAGGCTCGGAACCTTCTCGCCCCGCTCGACGTGGCTGGCATAGCTGCTGGCGATGCCGGCCAGACGCGCGAGACCTTCCTGAGTCAGTCCACGCCTCTCACGCCAGCGCTTCAGCGCCGCACCGAAAATCTCAGCTTCGCGGGCCGCTACTTTCATCTTCATCCTTCGCAACGAACGCTTGACAAAGCGCGGTCGTAGCTGTTACTGTTGAGACAGTCCCGTAGAGATAGCGCACCGAACCAGCAACCGGATACGAACAAGGAGAATCATGCCATGACCGACGCCGCCACGCACATCCGCCGCATCTTCCTGGAGCCGAATGAGAGCTACTCCGTCCGCGACGCCGCCGAGATCCTCTGCATGCCACTGCAGGACGTCCTCGGATGGATGGACGTCGGTGAGCTGGAGGGGGTGGACACCCCTCATGGCGTGATGCTCTCGTGGGGAGAGCTGGCCTCCTTCGGCATGGACTTCTGGTCTCAGGATGCGATCGAATCCGCCCTCGGCGCCGACCTCGCCGACGCCATCCCCGAGCTTCTCCGCCTGGCCGACCTGGAAGTGCGCATCCCCCGCCTCGAGATCCTGGCCCTGGAACGCCTCGCCGACCGCGACGGCAAGTCGGTCGACGCCCTCCTCGCCCGCGAGCTGCTGGATGTCGTCTCCGCTCATTCCGAGTACCTGGCCACCGCGATACCGGGCTTCACCGCGGCGCTTCGGTGGCCGCAAAGCTAGACTAACTTCGAGATTCGAACAACTGGCGTTACACCCGCGCGCTCAAACGCCCATCCTGAAGTGCCACAGCGTCAACAAGTTACAACCCGTCGCGAAAAACAAACGCGCTGACACGCCCAACTCAACGACGACGTCTCGATTTGGTCTGCTCGAAATTCTACGGGTGGTAGCAGATCGAGTAGCGGACGCGGTTCCGAGGGACACTACCATCCGATGCTCACCGTGAAGCGTTTCGAGGCTAGAGATCCAGTTACGCTACTTGACACTACCGCTAAGTGCGGTTGCTTGCGTAGAATAGTGCCCTCGATGCGAGCAGCCGCAAATACCCACCTGAAACATCGATCGATCAAGTGTCTCGAGCTATTCACCGGAGCGGGAGGGCTCGCGCTGGGAACGCACTTGGCGGGCTTCGAACATGTCGCGCTGCTCGAATGGAATAGTGACGCGTGCCGCACGCTACGGCAAAACGCCGAGGCGCGAGTTCTACCGCGGGTAGAGAAGTGGGACGTTATCGAGACGGACGTCAGGGAGGTCGAGTTTGAGCGCTTCGGTGATCTTGACGTGATCTCCGGCGGCCCGCCATGTCAGCCATTCAGCATCGGCGGAAAGCACTCAGGATTCGACGATGGGCGCAACATGATCCCGCAGTTCTGCCGAGCCATTCGTGAGGTTAGACCGCGAGCGTTCATCATGGAGAACGTCAAGGGTCTGCTACGTCCCCGCTTCGAGACTTACTTTTCCTACACTCTGTTGTCGCTCTCATACCCGACGATCGGAGCAAAGCAAAACGAATCTTGGACGGATCATCTGACGCGCCTCGAAAAAGCTCACACAAGCGGCAAGTTCAACGACGTACACTACCATGTCGTTTTCCGGCTGCTGAACGCCGCAGACTACGGCGTTCCGCAAACGCGTCAACGCGTGTTCGTTGTCGGGTTTCGATCGGACGTCAGTGTCGAATGGAACTTCCCTGAGCCGACTCACGACCTGACATCTTTGCTCCGTCAGCAGTACGCCACAGGTGAATACTGGGAACGACACGCGATCAAGCGGCCGAAGGTTCTGTCGATGCCTTCAAACGTGAGTCAGTTACCCTTGATCGAGCCAGAGAAGGGCCTGGCGCCGTGGCGAACGGTACGGGATGCTCTGAAAGGCCTACCTGATCCGACAAGCAAACGCTCTGGACCGGTTGAGTTCCTTAATCACCAGTTCATACCTGGAGCGCGAGCGTATCCAGGTCACATCGGCAGCCCACTCGATCTGCCAGCCAAGACGCTGAAGGCAGGAGACCATGGCGTACCTGGCGGCGAGAACATGATAGCGTTCGCCGATGGAACGGTTCGTTACTTCACGGTTCGCGAGGCAGCGCGGATGCAGACGTTCCCCGATGAGTGGAGGTTCGAGGGCGCATGGTCCGAGGCAATGAGACAACTCGGAAACGCGGTGCCAGTCGATCTGGCGCGCGTGATCGCGACGAGCGTGGCACATCGCCTTCTGAGCGAATGAACGACACGGCCGAGTACAACCCGCTCGACTACTCAAACCTTACCAAGAGCTGCGTTGAGGAACTTCTTCGACGGCAAATCCATCCATTGCCAATGGTAAAGGCTTTCCCTGGTGCAGGCATCTATGCGCTGTTCTACCAGGGGAACTTCGGACCTTATCAGCATGAGCGCATTCGATCGCTAGACTCTACAAAACCGATCTACGTCGGTAAAGCGGTTCCCGCGGGTGCGCGAAAAGGTCTTGCCAAGCAGTCGACCGGAACCCCTCTATTCAACCGTATCAAGCAGCACACCGCATCGATCGTGGCCGCACCTACACTCCGCGTCGAGGACTTTGCCTGCCGGTATTTGGTTGTCACGCCGCTCTGGATCACGATGGCCGAGAGGTTCTTGCTTGAGCACTACCAACCAATCTGGAACGTGATTCTTGATGGCTTCGGCAATCATGATCCAGGAAAACGTCGCTACGAGGGCGAGATCACATGGTGGGATGCCTTGCACCCAGGCAGAAACTGGGCTTCCAGATTAGCTCCGACGCGCAGCGCCGCGGCCGCAAGGAAAAGACTTCGTGAGTTCCTTGAGGGCAAGCGCCCAGCCGAGATCCCGGCCGAGGATGACGAGAGCCAGGAGCAAGAGAGCATCGAAGAGTGATGCCGCGCCGAGTGTCAGGTGGGTCTTCGCAGTCCGCTCGCGCATGCTTCGCTGGGGCCGCCGCAACTTCATCGACTACCCATGGCGTCATGATCGCGATCCCTGGCTGACGTTGATTGCGGAGATCCTTCTTCAGCGCACAAGAGCCACGCAAGTCCTTCCTGTCTATGAGTCCCTACGAAGACGCTTCCCTACACCGGTCCAGATGCTGCGTTCGGGCAAGCGCGGCGTTCGCTCCCTGACACGACGTGTCGGCCTCCACGCGCGCGGGGAGACTCTCTTGGAACTAGCGAGAATCTTCGAGCGGAGCGGTCCTCCCTCGGATCGCGACGAACTTCGCCGTGTTACTGGAGTCGGCGCGTACACCGCGGCGGCGTGGTTTTCGCTACACCGTGGGAGACGCGAGTCGATCGTCGACAGCAACGTTTTTCGCTGGCTCGGCCGAATGTTGGGTCGCCCGTATCAACGCGATCCGCGCAGCGTGCATTGGGTGACTGACCTGGCCCAGGTTTTGACGCCGCGCAAGGTGTTTCGGGACTACAACTACGCCGTGCTCGACTTCACGATGACCATCTGTACACCACGTGATCCGTCATGCGCCCGATGTCCGCTTCTGACACTGTGCTCATTTGGAACGTCACGGACATCAACTATCTAACTCTGGCAACTCCGTCACTGGACACGGTCTCGGGCACCGGATCACACGGAAGGCCGCGGAGCCCGCTTTCGCGGGCTCCGTCTCCGATTGGTCGACATACCCTCAACAAACCTCCCCCTCCCCCTCCCCCTCTGAATCCTTCGTATCCGCCGCCACCCCATCCAGCGCGGAGACGAGCGTGTCGATGGCCGCCTGCCAGCGCTCGGGGATCAAGGGTGTGGCGGTCATCGCCACCAGGATCGGGCGGGCCAGGGTGAAGGCGGTGGCGATATCTTCGCGGGGGTTGATGAGCTCGAGGTTCCGCTCAAGAACTTCAGGGCTGTCGAATTTGTAGAAGTGGTCGTCGATGCTTTCGAAGGTGACTTCCTCGTTGTCGAGTGTTTTCATCACATTTCCTTTCTTTTCAAAATGCCGGGGCCCGCGTCGCGCGGGCCCCGGCGTTACTGCGTCAGTCGGTCGGGAGCTTGGGCTCCATCTCGACTGTGGCGAGGTCCTTGCCGGCCTTGAAGGTGGCGGTTACGCCGTCCAGCGAGGCCACGAAGACCGTGATGGCGGCGCGCCAGGTCTCCGGGACCAGCGGGATGGACGACAGCGCCAGCAGGATCGGACGGACTCCGGCGTAGGTGGTCATCAGTTGCTGGGCGCGGTCGGCCGCGGTCTGCGGCTTGGCCACCACCGCCATCTCGCCGGAATCGAGCGACTCGAACTGGTCGATGAAGTCGTTCACGTAGTCGTTGATCTGGTCGTCGATGCTCTCGAAGGAGAGATCGGGGGTTTTGGATTCGTGTTGCTGTCCAGTGCTCATGAATTTCCTTTCTTTTCGGAAAATTGCGCGGGCGTGATCGGAACGCCCGCGCGTCGGTTGAATAGGTCAACTACTCAGTCAGGCAGCCTTGCGCTCCCGCCATTGGCCGCGGAGGCGGCGCACCGGCCGATTGGCAGGCCGGGGCGGTTTGACCGCCACGCGTTTGGTCACCCTCGGCGGAACAGGGAGGCCGACGGCCGACCACGCATCGGCGATCGTCGTCTGCACCTGCCCGCCGGTGCCGTACAGCTCACCGGCCGTGGCCACCGTGGCCAGGGCGAAATCGTTGAACTGCGCGGTCGGCGACAGCTTCGCCGTCAGCACGCGGTACCAGATACGTCCCAGCACCACCCAGGTGAAACCGCCCAGCGCCACGGCCGCGAGGTAGAAGGCACGGTTCGGGATCCCCGAGTTGATGTGCACGCCGCCGGCGTCGTCGGAACCGGTCACGTAGCCGCGCATGTGGTCGGGCTGCGGGTCCTTCCCGAGCAACGGATCGTCGTAGGCAGTCCCCGGGGCCTTCATCGAGCGGATGGCGATGCCCCGCACGTTCGTGCCGAGGAGACCGGCGCCGATCAGCCAGTCGGATTGCAACGCGGTGATGCCGAGGGTGTACTGCTTGACCATGATGCCGAAAGCATCGGAGATGTGCTCGTTGAGAGCACCGCTCTGGTCGTGATACTCGAGAGCGGCGGTGTACTGCGTAACCCCGTGCGTCAGCTCGTGCCCGATGACGTCGAGGGCCTCGGTGAAGCGGTTGAACAGCGTCCCGTCGCCGTCGCCGTAGATCATCTGCCTGCCGTTCCACATGGCGTTGTCGAACTTCGTGCCGTAGTGGATGGTGGAGATGAGCGGCAGGCCCTTGCCGTCGATCGAGTTTCTCAGGAACACCCGGGCGAAGAAATCGTAGGTGGCGCCGGAGCCTGCGAAGGCTTCGATGGCCTCGACGTCGCTGCTGACGGCGCGGTGCTCCGCCATGACCAGCTTGCCGGGGAGGCGGCGCGAATGGCCGGCGTCATAGACACTCCGGTTCTTGCCGCGGAGCGGCGGCGCCGTCGCGGCGGGCACCATCAGCGCGTTGGCACGGCCGGCGGTGATTAGCCGGCTGTGATACAGCGTCGAGGCGATACGCTCGCGGACGTCGTCGTCCCCATGCTCGGCCAGGTGCCGCTGCATGTGCAGCGGGATGACAGAGCATGCCGGATGTTGTACTTTCGTAAGTGACATGGAACTCCTTTCTCTCAGGATGGGGTGAGTGTCAGGGCATGACCGCGCGCCAACGCGGTCATGCCTGCTCGTCTGCGGTGAGCCCTCCGATGACTGTCGGGATGGGAGAGGTCGGGACCGGAGCGGGTGCTGGCTTCTTCTTGCGCCCCGACCGTCCGAGGTCGCGTTTCAGGTTCGCGGCGTGCGCGGCTGCCGAGGTACGCGCGGGATTGCGGGCCAGCCCTTTGGTCACCGCGTAGACCTGCAACGCCGGCTCGACGATGTTCGCGCGCCGGAAGCCGATACTGAACTCGACGTTGACCGCGGCGGCGTTCAACTTGTCCTTCATGGGACGGAAGGCTTCGCTGAACTGCAGGGTATCCCGCGCCTCCGCAACGTTGAAGTCGTGAAGACCTTCGATCTCGGGATTCTGCTCGACCGCGGCGATCGCCGAGACGATGAAGTCGTTCGACACGCTCCTTTGGGTGCGCACGGCGCGCTTCGTCGCGGGGTGCGCCTCCACGAAGGTCGGCATCAGAGCCAGCATGTCGTCGATGGCCTTATTGAGGTTCGCCGCCACCTGCTGGTAATGCGTGATGGTTGGGGTCTGTGCCGGTACCGGATCGGCCGGTACCTGGGGCACATCTCCCGCTGCTTTGGTTTTGGACATCTATCCTCCTTTTGAAGGCCGCGTGACGCGCCACAGGCGCGGACGCACGGCCGGGTTACCGGGACGGCACTGATCAGGAGCCTCCAGGCATATGGCACTCGTACGCGTGCCGGTCGGGTGTGACGGGGAGCGACGCAGCCTTGCAGAGACGCGTTCCACAAAGGAGCCGCACGGGCTCGAAGCCGTTCCGCGGCGAGTGGCGTCTGAGGCTGGTTTCGTCCGTCACGCACGAGGAGAGGCGTGAGGAGGGAAAAGTCCTACCCTGAAAAAAAGTGGGACTTATAAGTCACTTATGGGACATTTCGCTCTCTACGCGGGGGTGGCGAGGCGCCGAAAATGGTGCTTTTGGGGTCAAACAGAGCGAGGGCAGGGGCAAAAAAAAAGTTTTCCGGAGCGCTGACGTCTAGCAGGGTGGCTTAGCCCGTATTTCTCACACGCTGAGTGGAATTGGCGGCACCCTGTTGGTGGCGAAGGCTTGGGAAAATGTGGAGTTGTGCGAGCGGTTCGTTCTCGGCAGTACCTCCAATCGAGAGTCCTTCTCCCCCAGCGGTTTCTTGCTGGGGGAGAAGGTGCCGAAGGCGGATGAGGGGGCGTTTCACGAGGACGTCATTCGCGCACCTTCGAGCGCTCTCGGACCAGCGTTGGTAAATCGCGCATCTCTCGTAAAGCGCCCCCCTCATCCGGCTTCGCCACCTTCTCCCCCCGCAAAGAAACCGCGGGGGGAGAAGGGCTCTCGACGAAGGGAGTGGCAATGCCCTCGAGGGAACAAATTCAGGTGAGCGTGTGAGAAATGCAGGTTAGCTGCAGCCTGCCCTGAGCGGAGCCGAAGGGTCTCGCCGCTGATTTCGGTTGCGCGCGGAGGCGCGCCGCACAATTCAGCCCCGCGCTCGGCGCAGCGCGAGCGCGGGGTTATCGGTGGGCATGGGAAGTGCGGCCGCGGAGGCGGCCGCCACAGGAGTTGGCGAATCGCGCTTCTTTTGCGAATTGGGCCGTGTTGTCCCGGCCGCCTCCGCGGCCGGCAAATCGGCGACACCTCGTACCCCGCGCTCGCGCTACGCCGAGCGCGGGGCTGGATTGCCGAGCGCGCCTTCGCGCGCATCGGGCGCGGGCTGGTGTCCGATCGCCTTGGGCTGCGGGCGAAGCCCGCGCCGTGATCCTCAGGTGGTGGGCGGCGTGCGTTGGTCAGCCGGGGGGCAGGGACATACCGCTGTAGTCGAAGGCTTTAACGATGAATGCCTTGAGTCTGCCGAGCAGAGAGTCGCTGTGTGTACTGCCAACCTGAGACGCAGCGTTCGTCGGAAGGGTGAAGGTCAACGCCACTACGATGAACACACCAAAGGCATACTTTCGGATACTTCGCATGAACTCTCCTCCCGCCGAACAAGCCGGACCGTTCGGGGGCACCCTCTATATAGGAGTGTTCCGGCGAAGGTGAGTTATGACACCCGTCGCTGAAAATTTTCAGACGACGGGAACGAATGGCAGGCTGGGCCTGCTGGGGAGACCTTCAAGGTATGACCTGACATGTCGCACGACCTTTGGCGTAGCGGCTCCTGACCGGAGTGCTTCATGCAGGTAGGCGAGTGCGACCTGAGCATTCCTCGTCATTCCCTCGGACTTGAACTCAACCAGGATCGCGCGACAGGCATCGGCTACACCTTCGGGTTCGTCAATCGCCAGGCGCACTTCGGCCCACTCGAGAGTCGCCAAAGCGGCGTCGTTCGTCAAGCGCAGCCTGCTCAATTGCAACTGCGCCTCGGCGAGTTGCCTTGCGCCCTCGCTCAAGCGCCCCTCTGCAACGGCTACGCTGGCGAGTTTCCACCTGCTCCGTGCATGTTCCGTACTAAGCCCAAGCCGATCGAAGATCAATTCCGCTTCGAGGAGTCGCTGGCCCGCCTTCACATGGTCTTGAGCCGACAGGTACGACGTCCCGGCATTCTGCCACAACCCGATGGGGTCAAGGCCAGGATCGACCCACCTCAAGGCCACAACCCGATGGGGTCAAGGCCAGGATCGACCCACCTCAAGACCAAAACCGATGGGGTCAAGGTCAGGATCGACCCACCTCAAGGCCACAACCCGATGGGGTCAAGGTCAGGATCGACCCACCTCAAGGCCACAACCGATGGGGTCAAGGTCAGGATCGACACCTTGAGATGACAACCGATGGGGTCAATATCAGGACTGATACCTGTAGATGACAACTGATATCTGCCCTACCTTTCGAGCGAACCTCTGGCGTCGCGCCGCCGCGGTTACCGGCGAAAGTTTGGCGTCTTGCCGGGTCGGCGGCGAGACGCCGCCGGGCCAGCCGGCGAGACGCCAGCGCTCCGTCGCGCGCTCGCGCTCGCGCAACCTTGCAATCATTCCTCCACGATATCTGCCGCATTCGCGGCACGGGAGACTCCTTTGCTTTACAATCAGCGGCGATGGCTTCCAAAAGGGAAAAATCGTTCAACACGGCCTGCCAGGAAGAGGTCTACCGGCAGGTCAAGTCGTATCTGGATGAACTGGTCGACGAGCATTTCGACGATGCCGAGCACTGCGACTTCTATCTGAAGTATGGCTCGACCGTCCTGGAGATCTCCATCGAGCCGTATCAGGAGGACGATGCCGTCATCGAGGTGCTGGCCTTCTGCGTCCAGGGGGTCGAGCCTTCCTTCGAGCTGATGCAGGAGCTCTTGCGCGTGAATGCCGAGGTTCCCCTCGGCGCGTTCAGCATGGCCGGCGAGGACCTCTTCTTCTCGCACTCATTCCTCGGCCGCCGCCTCCGCCCGGAGCAGCTCATCGCCTCGCTGGACGTGGTGGCCAACATCTCCGACGAGTACGACGAGAAGCTCGTTTCGAAGTACGGCGGCGAGACCGCCATCGACCGTCTGCGCAGCGGGGGCGTGCGGCCGCCGGTCCAGCTCGCCGCGCGAAAGGCGGACAGTAATTGAAACGAACGGCATACCGCTTGCTGTTTGATGGCGATATGACCAGCTCTTTTGGCACGGCCGCCGCGGCGATTCTCCTCTGCGCGGGGCTTCTGACAGGCTGCACCGGCGGACAGGAAAGCCACGCCGCCGAGGAGCAGACGCCGAAGAAAAACGGAATCCCGGCGGTCACGACCGCGCCCCCGGCGCAGCCGCAGGTCGATGCCCGCGCGGCGCTCAAATCGATCAGCGCGGTGATCCCGATCTACGCCGGCGCGAAATACCGCGAAGACCTGACCCGCCGCGATTCGGTGATGATCAAGAACCAGTATGGCCCGACCGCCGAGGTCTACACGCTGGCCACCGACGACTCGTTCCCGCAGGTCTACCACTACTACACCACCTACCTGGCGCAGTTCCGCGCCTTCCCGGCGCAGTCGCCGTATCCCGCCCCGCAGACGTGGCGCACGCTGGAAGTGCAGCTCAACCAGGCCATGCAGGACCCGTTCATCCCCGGCGACACGCTGAAGCCGGGAACCAAACAGGTCACGCTGCAGGTGGCCGAAACGGAGGCCGAGCCGAAGACGGTCATCCGTTATGTCATCACCCAGCAGCCGATCGCGACGAGCGAAGTCCAGACCCCGAAGGCGGCGGCTGTTGCTCCGAGTGCGCTGGAGAGGGAGTAGGGCTGCGCGAAGCGCGTTGGCGGTAGATTAGTGGATCAGTGGACTAGTGGATTGAAAACACGCAACTTCAGCGCGAGAACCGCCCCCTCATCCGCCTTCGGCACCTTCTCCCCCCGCAAGAAACCGCGGGGGGAGAAGGACTCTCGATTAAGGGAGTCGCGAGGAACTGTGAGAAATGCGGGCTCGTGAATCTGCGGATCAGCAGATCGGTGAATCAGTCGTAGAGTTGAGGTTGCAACCGGATTACCGATAACCGATGACGCGCGAAACACAGCAAACCGACAACGCGCGGAGCGCAGACAACGCGCGAAGCGCAGATAACGCGCGGAGCGCAGATAACGCGCGAAGCGCAGATAACGCGCGGAGCGCAGATAACGCGCGGAGCGCAGACAACGCGCGGAGCGCAGATAACGCGCGGAGCGCAGATAACGCGCGAAGCGCAGAGAAACCATGTACCCCTGGCGCCGCATCGTAGTTCCGACTGATTTTTCGACGGCCGCGGAGTGGTCGTTCGATTCGGCGGTCCGGATGGCCGGATCGACCGGCGCGGAGCTGGTCATTCTTCACGTTCGGGCCACCTGGGCGTCGAATCCGGGAGAGTTGCGCTTCCCGGCCGACGATTCGCTCTACGAGTACGCCGAGCAGCACGAGCTGGAGAAGTTGCGGGACCACGCCCGGCGGGCCAATGCCACGGTGCAGACGAGGCTGGTCATCCAGCGCGCTCCCGATCCCGGCGCGGCGATCTGCCGGACGGCGAGCGAGGAAGGGGCCGATCTCATCGTCATTTCCACGCATGCACGCCACCATGTGGCGCATCTGATCATCGGCTCGACCACACTCAACGTCCTCTCGGGAGCCCCGGTGCCGGTCCTGGCCATCCGGTACGGGATCCGGGCACGGCTGGGTCTGCAGCGGCTCCTGGTCCCGGTGAACCTGAAGCAGGGGTCGACCTCGGCGGCGGCGCTGGCGGCCTCGATCGCCCGGCGGGAGAAGTCGGAGGTCCAGCTCATCATCGTCTGCGACGATCCGGAACAGGTTGCCGGGGAGGCGCTGGTATCGCGGATGACGGAGGAGCTGTTCGCCGGTGTCGAAACCAAGCCGATCATATTGAAAGGAAAGGACATCGACGCCGAGCTGGTGCGTCACGTCCGAGGGGCGGATGCCGATGCCCTCTTCCTCAACGCGGCGGCGCATGAGATCAGCACGCTGAAGAAGGACATCATCCGGCAGGTGGAGACGCCTGTCATGCTCGTGCCCGCCACCCAGCCCCCTCTCTCCTAGCCAAAAAGAAAATTTTTTGGTGGGGTGGGTAGGGATTTCCGGTCCCCAGACACTCCTCATGTGGACCCGGTTATGAAACTAGCCTCTACCAATAAAACTGTCGCCGGGCATGACCCGGCGACAGAGACCATTTTCCTCTCGCACCGGCATGCTTCGTTTCTGGCGAAGATGTCGGACGAGATCAACCCCGCGATGCCAAAGGCATTCGGGTGGCCCCATGCGATCCGCACGATTCTCGACCGCATCGAGGAGAGCAACATCGATCTCACTGTTGCGAGCAGTGAGTATGAGATCGCTCAACTCGCGGCAGGCGAGCTGCGCGCGAAAGGCCGGAGGCGAACTGCATCCCGCTGACTAGCGGGTTTTCCGATTCTTCATCGGCGATCCGGTCAGAAGCTCGACAAGCGTCCCGATCGAATCCGCCTGCGAAAGATCGACGTTGCTCTGGAAAGCAGCTTCGATCAAGCCTCGGATGATTTCCGCGCGACTGATTGCCTTGCCATGCTTCAGACGGATGTCGATGGCAAGACGATCGAGGTACGCGACATGCCGATCCAACAGGACGACTGTAATCTTCGCCCAGGGCTCGGTGTGAACAATGGGTCTACCACGGTTGCTCTTTGCTGGTGTCACACGTTCTCCTCTCTACTACGATTTTGGATGGACAAACCACGTACAGTGTATTCTGTTCGCGCGCCCGCGTCCATCAGTATTTAAGGACTGAAGCGGTGATGGGGGCCGAAGCTGGCGCGATGGGGAGTCGCCTCGAAATCTTACGCGGAAGATGGAGCGGGGACAAGGGGTGGTTTTCGGGGTCTCGGGGTTGCGCGGTTGCGGGGTCTCGCGGTTGCAGGGTTGCAAAGTTGCTGGGTTGCTAAAAACAGGCAGCGGTGGCGGCTCGGCAACCTTGCAACTCAGCAACCGCGAGACCGCGCAACCCCGAGACCCCGCAACCGCGAACCTCAGCTCATCGCCCGCTTGTCGAACGCCCTCAGCCCGATCCACATGAAGAGGACGGTCAACACCACCAGGGCGGACAGGATCGCGGCGATCGGCATGTGCGGTACGCCCGGCGTGAGCGCGGCTCGCATCCCCTCGGACACATAAACCAGCGGGTTGATCAGCACCAGCCACTTCATCAGCGGCACATGGGTGAGACCGGCCCAGGGGTAGTACGTGCAGCCGAACATGATCATCGGCGCCACGATCACGCTGAACATCAGGCCGATCTGCGGCGGCGGGATGCCGGTGCCGAGGTAGAGGCCCATGGCCGAGAAGGCCGCCCCGCCGAGGATGGTGACCGCGAGGAGCAGAGGAGCGTTGCCGAAACTGAGGCCGGGGATCGGCCCCATGATCAGCCGGGCCACCGGCAGGACGAAGAGCGCGGCCACGATTCCCTGCAGAACGCCGGAGACGACTTTCTCCACCGCCACCAGTTGAATCGGCACCGGCGAGAGCAGGCGGTCTTCGATCTCTTTGGTAAAGCCGAAGTCCTGCATCATCGGAAGCGCCACCGACTGGATGGCGGAAAGGGTCAGGCTCAGCGCCAGCACGCCCGGCAGCATGATCGTCGAGTAGCCGCGCCCGATCATCCCCATCTTCGGCAGTAGAAAGCCGAAGACGACGACGAGGAGAATCGGCTGCAGGGCGGTGCGGACGAGGAAGTAGGGCAGCTCGCGGCGGGCCACGGTGATGTCGCGGAGCAGGATGGCCGCGAAGACGCGCGAGGGGGTGACGGGCGAGAGCGGTTCCGCGGTCATGTCAGTTTCCTTCCGGTGAGGGAGATGAAGAGCGTCTCCAGGCTGGGCCGCGAGAGGTGGATGTCGCGGACGATCCTGCCATGCGCTTCGCCGGCGTCGATGAGGGCGGGGATGAGCGCCCCTCCCCGCTTGCTGAAGACACGCAGCAACGGGCCGCGGGCCTCGGCGTTCGAGACTCCTTCCATCGCCCGCGCGGCATCGGCGGCGACGGTGGCGTCGCCGTCGAAGGTGACCTCGACGAGCGTGTCGCCGGGCGCCTTCCGTTTCAGCGCGGCGGGGGTGTCGAGCGCGAGGAGTTTTCCCTTGTCGATGATGGCCAGCCGGTCGCAGAGCTGATCGGCTTCTTCCATGTAGTGGGTCGACATCACGATCGTTCTCCCCTGCCCGTGCAGTTCGCGCAGGATCTCCCACAATGAGAGGCGGGCCTGGGGATCGAGGCCGACGGTCGGCTCGTCGAGGAAGACCACGCGCGGGTCGTGCGAGAGCGCGCGGGCGATCATGAGGCGCTGCTGCTGCCCGCCGGAGAGCTGGTCGACCTTGGCGTTCATCTTGTCGGCGATGCCGAGCCGCTCGAGCAGTTCCTGGCCGCGGCGATGGGCATCGGCGCGAGGGATGCCGAAGTAGGTGGCGTGGAAGACGAGATTCTCGATGACGCTGAGACTGCGGTCGGGATTCGGCCGCTGCGGAACGACGCCGATGCGCCGGCGCACGTCGGCCGGCCGGGTGGTCACGTCGGCGCCGGCGACGAATGCTTCGCCGGCGGTGATGCGGACGCGGGTGGTGAGGATGCCGATCAGCGTGGTCTTGCCCGCCCCGTTCGGACCGAGGACGCCGAAGAATTCGCCTTCGGCGACGGTGAGGTCGAGCGCGTCGATGGCCACGATCCCGCCCGCGGGCGGGGCGGGAGGAGGCGGCACACCTCGTTTCTTTTTGACGGCCGGCGCCGGGTAGACCTTGCGCAGGGATCGCGTTTCGATGGCGTTCATGCGAGGGGCGAAGGATATCCCGATCGACGGCGGACCAATCTGTAACGTTTCGTGATCCGTAGTCACTATTCGAAAGAGAGGTGATGACTATGTTCGCCCAGATGCAGTGGAACTTCACGGTCGATCAATCGGGCCGTGCCCGGCTGACGCGTTCGAGCACGCCGGCCGAGGTGGAGACCATCACGCCCGGCGAATACCTCGTCACCCTGCCGATGATCACCGCGCGCGAATTCGACATGACCGCGGACGTCGACGGCTCCGGCGGCTTCATCGCCGCCACCCCCGGCGACGACGCGGGCAACAAGCCGAACACGGTCCGCGTCCTGACGATGCGCCCGGACAATACCTTCGGCCCGAGCCCGTTCCGGCTGGTGATGCGGTCGGTGTGAGTTGTCGCGGGGGTCGGGGGTCGGAGATAGCGCATTTCTCACACGCGAGGTTCGTTCTCGGCAGTACCTCCAATCGAGAGCCTTCTCCCCCAGCGGTTTCTTGCTGGGGGAGAAGGTGCCGAAGGCGGATGAGGGGGCGTTTCACGAGGACGTCATTCGCGCACCTTCGAGCGTTCTCGGACCAGCGTCGGTAAATCGCGCCTATCTCGTAAAGCGCCCCCCTCATCCGGCTTCGCCACCTTCTCCCCCCGCAAGAAACCGCGGGGGGAGAAGGACTCTCGACGAAGGGAGTGGCAAGGCTATCGAGGGAAAATTTCAAGTGAGTATGTGAGAAGCCCACCGAGACTGTGCTGATTCGGGAGTTCATTCTCAGCAGTTTCTGGATCGTTGCACTTACGTGAACCTCGTTCCAAGACTCGATACTCTCCAATCGAGAGCCCTGAGCGAGCGAAGCGAGTCGAAGGGTGCCGAAGGCGGATGAGGGGCGTTTCACGAGGACGTAATTCGCGCACCTTCGAGCGTTTTCGGACCAGCGTCGGTAAATCGCGCCTATCTCGTAAAACGCCCCCCTGCTCTGAACATTGCGTGGGTGGTGGAAATCAATTGCGTTTCGATGCGCTCGAAGGCCCTCCCTCTTTCATTCTCGGCAGCGCCCTCCCATCGAGAGCCCTTCTCCCCCAGCGCTTTTCAGCTGGGGGAGAAGAGCCTGCCCTGAGCGAGCGAAGCGAGTCGAAGGGTGCCGAAGGCGGATGAGGGGGCTCGTTCTCGCGCGATCTGAGGCATTGACCGATGGCCGCCTGGATCATCTCGACGACGATCTCCGAGTCACGAATCAATTGTTCGTTCGGAATGCGAAGCATGTGCAGACCACGCCGGCGAAGGTAAGTCGTCCGGCGGTCGTCGTATTCGTCCGTTCCCGGTGAACGATGATGAGTTCCATCGAGCTCGATCACCAGCTTCAGTTCCGCGCGGTAGAAGTCGACGATGTAGTGTCCGATCGGTACCTGCCGCCTGAATTTGTAGCCGATGAAGCGGCGGTTGCGCAGCCAGGACCACATGCGGCCTTCCGATCGAGTGGGATTTCGGCGCATCGCACGCGCATGCCGTTTCATTCGTGATGACATCCTTGGCATCGACATAAAGTACCTCGGTGCCCGGAGTTCTACGACCAGTAGCGAGGAAGGGGTTCACGTGCACAATTCACTCGTGCGCAACTTACGCTCTCGTGAAACGCCCCCTCATCCGCCTTCGGCACCTTCTCCCCCAGCAAGAAAACGCTGGGGGAGAAGGGCTCTCGATTAGAGAGTATCGAATCTCGGAACGAGGTTCACGTGAGTGCGAAGATCCAGAAACTACCGACCATGGAACTCGCGAATCAGCAAAGCCCCAGCGCGCCTCTACCGGTTGTGGATGAGAGGTCCCAACACCACACATCGTCCCGAGTTTGCCGAAGCTCCAAGACTCGCTAACGGTGCTTCCTGAGTGGTGCGAGCTATCTTCGTTCACGGCGGTCGGTCGAAGACCGGCTGACCCTCCCCCCGCAAGAAACCGCGGAAGGGCTCTCGACCAAGGGAGTTGCAACGCCCTCGGGGGAACAATTCAAGTGAGCGTGTGCGAAATGCAGGATAGGCGACGACACCAGGCTCCGACCCCCGACTCCCGACACCCTCATCTACCCATGAACTTCTCGATGTCGTCCGATTTTCTTGGGGAGCCTGACGAGAGCAGGCGAGCGCCGCTCTCGGTGATCACGACGTTGTCTTCGATCCGTACGCCGATGCCGTCGTAGCGGTCGAGGGCTTTGGCGATCGAGGCCTGCTCCTCTTTCGACAGCCTGGCGTAGACGGGGCTGGCCAGGACGTCGTTCTTGCGGACGTAGATCCCGGGCTCGACGGCGAAGACCATGTTCGGCTCGATTCGGCGGTCGCGGTCGGCGACGTCGTGAGTCTCCAGGCCGAGGTGATGTCCGGGGACGTGGCGGAAGTACATGAAGATCTGCCGGGGCTCAGCGTTCGCAATTAAACCTAATCGCGCCAGCTCGCGGCCGATGACGGCGATGGCGGCGTGATCGGCGTCGCGGAAATGGCCGCCGGGCTTGAGCGCGGCGATGGCCGCTTCCTGCGCGGCGAAGACGGCGTCGTGAATGGCGCGCTGGTCGGCGGTGAACTTGCCGCTGGCGGGATAGGTGCGGGTGACGTCGGCCGAGTAGCCGAGATACTCCGCGCCGAGGTCGGTGAGAAAGAGACCCTGGCGGTCGACGGGACCGTTGTTGGTCATGTAGTGCAGCGTGGTGGTGTTCTTTCCGGAAGCGGCAATCGAGGGAAAGGCCCAGCAGCAGGTCCCCAGATCCTTGTAGGTGAAGTCGATCACGGCGTCGACCTGGTTTTCGCTGGTGGCCGTCAGCACCCGTTTCATGGCCGCTTTCTGCGCGGCCTCGGTGATGTCGATGGCGTGCTGGATCACTGCGATCTCGGCGGGGCTCTTGACCTCGCGCATGTGGACGAGCATCGGCTGTGCTTCGCGGAACAGGAGAGAGGGGTGGCGCTCGCGCAGATCGCGCACGAACAACTGCTCCTGGGTGGCCGGCGCGGTCGGATCGGGGATGCGGGCCTCGTCGACCGTCCAGATCGCCGCGCTGCCGTTGACGACGGCATCATAGAAATGCGGCAGGGAGCGCGGCGGCAAGCGTTCGGTGAGGGCATCGAAATTCGTCACCCACGGCCAGCCGGTGATGGCGGTGTTGATGAAGTTTCGCGCGACACGCGACGACTCGACCCGCTTGATGCCGCTGCTCCTGGTGATCTCCTCATGGGAAGGGATGCGCCCGGTCCACACCTCCTGCTGCGGATTACGGTCGCGGACGAAGACGACCTCGGCGAACTCGGGATCGCCGGGAACCATCACCAGCGTGGTCTCTTCCTCGTCGATTCCGGTGAGGTAGAGCAGGTCGTTGCTCTGCCGGAAGGGCCACTCCTGATCGCCGCTGCGGATCTGCAGCTTCGGCGAGAAGAGGACGAGCATGCCGTTCGGCCCGATCTCTTTGGCCACCCGCGCCCGCCGGGCCGCGTACTCGGATGGGTCGATGACAGGCCTGGCAACGGTCTGCCCGAAGAGGTAACCGGCGGAGAGGACGACGATGAGAAGCACGATCGATCGGCGCATACCGGTATCGTAGACCGGGTGAACTATCTGGCGCATCTCTTCCTGGCCGGGGCGGAGAGCGGGCGTCTCGCCTGCTCCCGCCGTGGCGTCTCGCCCGGCGGTAGGTCCCTGGAGCAGCAGGGTTGAACCGGCTTTGCACATTTACTCCTCATCTTCACCTAGTTTATGTGCAGGATGGGGAGTTTAGGTGCAGGGTGTGTGAACGGAGTAACGTGGCTGGCGATGGGTCGCGGTCAGACAACTCTCTCGCTCAAGTTAGTTTAGTCTAGTTAGTTAACGTTGCCGGGGGGCACCTTTGGCGCGATCGACGTGAGGGCGGCGATGATCAATGGTGCCGATGCACCGATGTTCACGCAGAGTATCGGATTGAGGCCAGCACCGCTTTGCTGGTACATCAATACCAGTCCGCCACCGATGAGGATCATGATGATGGTCGCGGCCCAGTACTTCCGCCACGGCAGGGCTGTCGTCGGGTTGAGCCGATCTTTGTACCAAGTGAGTGCTTCGGCGATGATTCCGCCGAAGAGGCCCCACCAAAATGCTCCGATACCGCTCACCGTCGATACGTCACTGGTGATGCGATAAAATCGCGCAACTCGGCATAGCGTTCGCGCAAACTCTCCCGCTTCTCGCGCAAGGTGTAGAGTGGTTCGCCGTTGCGAGTAAGGTGGGACTGCCGGAAGAGATCCTGATGATCAGCAAGAACGCCCTCAACTTGCTCACGAGAAAGTCCGGTATCGCGGGCAATGCCATCAATCGTGCGGAAGTCCCACTTCTGATTGCTCAGAGCGCCGCGAACGCGATCTACGACCGCCATCGTGCTCGCCTCGGTTGTGGAAACCTGACTATCTACTAGTGCTGGTGTGGTGGTCATGGGCTCGCGGTCTCGTGGTTCGCTCGCGATTTAGAACAACAGAAACGTGGCGTATAATCTACGCTCACGCGTTTCGGATGTCAAAGCGGCTAACTACCTTTAAACGCTTGTTAGATAGATAGCTTACACCGGCAGGCGTGGCCGCAGCAGAGCCTGCTCCCGCCCAGCGCGCGCCCGCGACGATTGCCGAAACGATGTTTGATATTTCGTCCGCGCGACGCATCCCTGCGTCGTAGCCGCATCGTGGGCGTTGCGTATAACCTGAGTCACCTCCCCCCTCCTTTTGCCCCGAGCAATGTGCAGCCTCGGGAGTAAATGTGCAGGAGGGAGTAAAAGTGCAAAGCCGGTTGAACCTGGAAACGGGATACTTACCCAACATTTACGTTCGCCTTCGTCCCCACCGCCGGGCGAGACGCCCGTCGGGAGCAGGCGCGGACGCCCGCTCTCCGTTCGAAGCGCATACCGGTATCGTAGACTCGTGAACTATCTGGCGCATCTCTTCCTGGCCGGGACGGACGCGGAGTCGCTGATCGGCAACCTGGCCGGCGACTTCGTCAAGGGGCGGATCGGCGACGATCTTGCGCCGGCGATCGCCGAGGGGATCCGTCACCATCGTCGCGTCGATGCCTTCACCGATTCGCACACGGCCGTGGCGGCATTTCGCCGCGTGCTGATCCCGGAGCACGGCCACTATGCGCGCGTCATCGCCGACGTGTTCTTCGACTATTTTCTGGCGGCTGATTTCGGGCGCTATTCGTACGAGCCGCTCGATACGTTCCTCACGCGCGTCTACGCCACCATCGATCCGCATATCGACCGATTGCCGGGCAGCCTGCGCGTCGTCTACCCGCGGATGCGCGACGAGGGATGGCTGGCGTCGTACCAGACGATCGAGGGGATTCGCCGCGCGCTTGGGGGAATCTCGTACCGGCTGTCGCGGCGTCCGCGGCTCGCGCCGTCGGTACACTTTCTCGAGGATGCCGTCACGCGCTCGGAGCTGGAACGGCTGTTCCACGAGTTTTTTCCGGAGGTGATGGCGCTTTAGCACATTTCTCACAGTCTCACTTAGATCGTCGACATTCTGTACCTCGTCGAGACCCTTCTCCCCCAGCGCTTTCTTGCTGGGGGAGAAGGTGCCGAAGGCGGATGAGGGGGCGTTTCACGAGGACGTCATTCGCGCGCCTTCGAGCGTTCTCGGACCAGCGTCGGTAAATCGCACACTCTCGTAAAGTGCCCCCCTCATCCGGCTTCGCCACCTTCTCCCCCCGCAAGAAACCGCGGGGGGAGAAGGACTCTCGATGAAGGGAGTTGCAATGCCCTCTCGAGGGAACAATTCAAGTGAGCGTGGGAGAAATGCGGGTTAGAGCGCTGGCGCGCCGCAACCGATACAATCCCCACCGTGACCGAAAAAAGCATCCAGGAGACGTGGGCTCCTCAGAACCGTTGCTTCGGGTGCGGGCCGGCGAACGAGAAGGGGCTGCGCATCCGCAGCTTTCGCGAGGGGGACGAGTTCGTCTGCGACTGGACGCCGGAGCCTCATCATGCGGCGTTCGACAATGTGCTGAACGGCGGCATCATCGGCGCGCTGCTCGACTGCCACAGCAACTGGGCGGCGACGATGGTGCTGATGGAGCGCAACGAAAGCCCGGCGCCGCCCTGCACGGTCACCTCCGACTTCCATGTCGTCCTGAAACGTCCGACGCCGATGGCGCCGCTGCGCGTCCGCGCCCGCGTGGTCGAGGTGACCGGCGACCGCGCCGTGGTGGAAGCGTCGATCGAGTCGAACGGAAAGGTCACCGACACGTGCCGCGGTACGTTCGTGGCGGTGAAGGAAGGGCATCCGGCGTATCACCGGTGGTGAAGACTCAATGTTGAATGTTCAATGTTGAATGTTCAATGTTGAATGTTGAATGTTGAATGTTGAATGACCGAGGGGTTCTTTCATTCAACATTCAACATTGAACATTCAACATTCAACATTAGTCTTCAACAAGTGACCATTCAACCTCCAACACCCACGAACCCCGAACGCGCCCGCATGTCCGGCGCCCCGCACGACGTCGCCTGCTGGCGCAAGTGGGGGCCGTATCTCGCCGACCGCGCATGGGGGACGGTGCGCGAGGACTACAGCGCCAGCGGCGATGCCTGGTCGTACTTCCCGCACGATCTGGCGCGATCGAAGGCCTTTCGATGGGGCGAGGACGGCATCGCCGGCTTCTGCGACCGCTACCAGATCCTCTGCTGGTCGCTGGCGCTCTGGAACGAGCAGGATGCCATCCTCAAGGAGCGCTTCTTCGGCCTCGTGCCGGGCGAGGCGAACCACGGCGAGGACGTCAAGGAGTGCTACTTCCATCTCGACGCGGTGCCGAGCCATTCCTATCAGCGGCTGCTCTACAAGTATCCGCAGCGGGCGTTTCCGTACACACAATTGATCGATGAGAACCGCCGCCGCGGGTCGCACGACCCTGAGTTCGAGCTGATCGACACCGGGATCTTCGACGATGGCCGCTACTTCGACGTGGTCATCGAGGTGGCGAAGGAGAACGCCGAGTCGCTGGTCTTCCGCATCACCGCGCACAACCGCGGCCCCGAACGCGCGCCGCTGCATCTGATCCCGCAACTCTGGTTCCGCAATACGTGGAGCTGGAGCGGCGAAGCGGTGCCGGCACCGTCGATCAAGGCCATCGAGGTCGATGGCCGCCCGGCCGTGCTCGCGGACGACACAAGCACTCCCGCGCTGGCCGGCCTGCTCCACAACGCCCACCTCGGGCCGCACGTGCTGGAGTTTCCGGCCGGGACGGAGCTGCTGTTCACCGACAACGAGACCAACGGGCCGCGGGTCTGGGGAGCACCATCACGGAGCCGCTACGTGAAGGATGCCTTTCATCGCCGCATCGTCAACGGCGAGCACGAGGCCGTGAACCCGGCTCAGAGCGGAACGAAGGCCTGCGGCTGGATGCGTGTCGAGATCGATCCGGGATCGTCGTACAGCATGACCATGAGGCTGGGGCCGAGTGGGGCATCGCCGATCGCGTCGCCGGAGTCGATCATCGACCTCCGCCGCGCCGAAGCGGACGAGTTCTACGCCGCCATCCACCCTCCCCGCGCGTCCGCCGAGGAGCGGCATGTGCAGAGGCAGGCCTTCGCGGGGCTGCTCTGGTCGCGACAGAGCTACCTGTTCGACGTCGACATCTGGCTCGACGGCGACGACCCGAAGCTGCCTCCGCCGGCCGAGCGGCAGCACGGGCGCAACGCGCGCTGGCGCCATCTCAACTCGATGCGCATCCTCTCGATGCCGGACAAGTGGGAGTACCCGTGGTTCGCGGCGTGGGATCTGGCCTTCCACACCGTCGTCCTGGCGCTCATCGACGCGCACTTCGCCAAGGAGCAGCTCTGGCTGATGTTGTTCGAGCAGTTCCAGCATCCCAACGGACAGATCCCGGCGTACGAGTGGGAGTTCTCGGACCTCAATCCGCCGGTACATGCGTGGGCGGTATGGCGCGTCTACAACATGGACCGCATCCGCAACGGCGCGGACCGTTCTTTCCTCGAGAAGTGCTTTCACAAGTTGATGCTGAATTTCACCTGGTGGGTGAACAAGGTCGACCGCGAGGGGAACAACGTTTTCGAGGGGGGGTTCCTCGGCCTGGACAACATCACGGTCATCGACCGCAGCGAGACCCTGCCCGGCGGCGCCTCGATCGATCAGAGCGACGCCACCGGCTGGATGGGGATGTTCTGCCTGGTCATGATGCGCATGGCTCTGGAGCTGGCCAGGGAGAACGCGGCGTACGAAGGGCTGGCCACGAAGTTCTTCGAGCACTACGTCTACATCGGCGCGGCCATGAAGATGATGCGCGGCGACCGGACGCTGTGGGACGACGCCGACGGCTTTTTCTACGACCTGCTGCGATTCGCGGACGGCACGAACGTCCCCTTCCGCGTCCGCTCGCTGGTCGGTCTGATTCCGCTGTACGCCATCGAGCGGCTGGAGCGGAAGTGGATCGAGCCGTTCGAGGTCTTCCGCGATAACTTCGACTGGTTCATGAAGCATCGCGCCGACATCGTCGAGCACTGCGTGACCACCGTCCACCACAACGGCGACACGACGCACGTGCTCGCCGTCGTCGATCAGAATCAGCTCCAGCATCTTCTGGCGCGGGTAGCCGATCCGGAGGAGTTCCTTTCGACCTTCGGCCTGCGCAGCCTGAGCAAGGCCCATCAGCAGCAGCCGTTCGTCTTCGGCAATGCCTCGGTGACGTACGAGCCGGCGGAGGCCACGACGAAGCTGAAGGGGGGCAACAGCAACTGGCGGGGACCGGTGTGGTTTCCGACGACGTTCCTGATGATCGAGACGTTGCGCAAACTGGAGAAGGCCTACAGCGGCAGCGTGCGCGTGGCCCTGCGCGACGGCCACGACGTTCAACCGCGCAACGACCCCGAATCGACGTTCGCCGATACCCGCGCCAACGAAGGCGTCGGCGCCGGAACGGCACGGCGCCGCGGGATGACGCTGCCGGGCGTGCCCGTCCCACCCCCGGAGAACACGACCACGCTGACCGGCCTGGCCGCCGACCTGGCCCGGCGTATGACCAGCATCTTCATCCCCGACCCCGACGGCTACCGCCCCGCCCACGGCCCCCGCGGCAGCCGCAAGGCGGAGCTCTTCGCCCACGACCCGCACTGGAAGGACCTGATCTGGTTCTTCGAGTATTTCAACGGGGATACGGGGGAAGGGTTGGGGGCGTCGCACCAGACGGGATGGACGGCGCTGGTGGCGAGTTTGATCGATGAGTGGAGTGTGTGATTGATCCGCAGATGACGCAGATGGAACGCAGATTTAGAACGATCTTTTCTGCGTACATCTGCGTCATCTGCGGATGAATCGCACGCCTCGATGCCCTAGAATCGTGAAGCGAGTTGACGAATGCGACGAGCCAGCCCCGATGAGTTGGACGAAGACGCGAGACCTATCGCCCTTCTCCGGCTATCGAAAGACCGTCTCAAAGAATTGTTCCCCGTCGAATGATCCGAGGCTGATCCTCTTTCGGCAGCAGAGCCGTCGATCGGCGCGCTGGTTCAACTCGAAAGCGGACCGTATGCGGTCGTCATGTACGGGAAGGTGTCCGGCGAAGCCGAGGTTTCCTTGCCGGTCAGCTCGTCCATAGCCCACGACTGGGCTGCCTTCCTCCGTGAGGTTCCCTTGGTCGTAAAGGAAGTCGTCTGGACCTCTGAAGCGGTCAACACGAAACCCTTGCCATAAGAAGTAGACGAGCAACAGGGAGACAAATGTGGCATGGCACAGACACTCTTGTCTGTGCCGGGTCTCGCCACGACTGAAAATCGCAAGCCCTCATGAGCAGGCGGCTTCGGCCGGGGCACAGACAAGAGTGTCTGTGCCCACAGGTGTCCAAGTTAGCTGAGATTGAACGCAAAGCGCCGCATAACTCTCTGAAACGCGAAGGTCGTCCAGCACCACGCGAGAGAAGCCGGTCTACCAGCCGCGGAGCGGCGATATCTACGTAGCCCACAGCGTGAGCTGTGGGGAAAAAGACGGCCCAGAGGTCAGCCGCGGAGCGGCGGCATCTCGAATCGTGCCATCGGACCTGCCCTTCCGTTTGCACAAACGCAGATGATCGATTCGAGATGTCGCCGCTCCGCGGCTTGAGATTCGTTCGACATCAAATCCCACGGCTCACGCCGGTGGGCTACGTAGATATCGCCGCTCCGCGGCTGGTCGCAATCGCGAGGATTCCGTCCCTTTTGATGTCATTGATACGCTGCCCCACATCGACTTCGCAAGAACCTAATCTGGACAACTGTGGTCTGTGCCACATTTGGCCTCGGCTTGCGACGACCGGCACGGACATCGCCGAGAGTGTCAGCGACTGGGCGCGACCGTCACTCGGCCGACCGTAGCGTGCACGACCTTCGATGTCGTCGCCGGCTCGAGATCCTCGGGATCGTCGACCCATGGCACACCGTCCTTGCCGAGAGGCAGCGAAACCAGGCGCTCGGCTACGACGGCCTGGATCCAGAAGCGCTGTCCCGGCTTGGCCTCCCATCCGTGCGTGCCGAACCATGCCACGCCGTTCCAATTGCCCTCCGAGTCAACCGACACCGCCGGCTGGATCCACCAGCCGGTAGCCGGCGGATCGTCGGGATGGACGAGGAGATAGTTCCGTCGTCCGGAGTTCGATTTCAGATGGGATACCGTGCCGCGGACGCGGAATTCGGACGAGCCGGTATCGCCGTGCAGGATGACGTCGACGATTTGACCGTCGGCGGGCTCAACGATCGCAACGCGTGGCGATGAGATCCAGATGGCGAAGACGGTCAGGAAGATAAACAGCAGAAGGATGAAGATGAGTATCCACAGCGGTTTGGCATCAGGCGCCGGAGCAGGTTGGCGCCTGATTCTGAACACTTTGCGCGAAGCAAAGATGCTTCCGCCCAACGCGATCAATTGCAAGAGGATGCCGAGCACCGACTGCGTCCAGTGCACGAAGGTATCGAACGACATTCCTGATAAAGATAGGCTCGTGAAGCGCATCCGGCGAGATGCAAATATGGAACCCTGACTGAGCACTCCACAACGCTAGTTAATGCCGGTCCAACTTCGCAGGCCACGCGGCACTCGGCCTCGGGCGGCCCAGATAACCTCGACATCGTATGCTGCGATTACCGCGTCCGCCGTCATCAGTGGCAGGCGTTCGACTTGCGATTGCGCGACCAGCAAACGATCGAATGGATCGCGATGGAGCTTTGGCAGCAAACCGACACGCAGCGCATGGCTCAGATAGACCGGCAGCGGAGTCAACGCAAAGGTTGCCATGCGTGACGTCACAAAAGCCTCGGGTAGCTCCGGGAGCTGCAGTTTTCCGGTTGAATACTTGATTGCGATTTCCAGAGCGCTAACCGCCGAAAACATCACCGTGTTTTCTTTGCCTTCGATCAGCTCGACTGCCGCTGGCTGTAGTCTTTCAGGCGAATTGATGGCCCAAAGCCAGCAGTGTGTATCGACCAGAAACCGCATCAGGTCCACGTTTCCGGATCAACGGGATCATCGAAATCATCGCTGATCACGATCAAGCCTCTATCCGCACCCAGCACGCGCTTCTTCGACTGCCTCGCGATCGCAACGATCTTCGCAATCGGCTCGCCGCTGCGAGCGATGATGACTTCTTCCCCCGCTTCCACCTGCGCCAGCAAGCGAGAGAGATTGGTCTTTGCTTCATGGATATTGACTTCGATCATGATCAACAAAGGTTAGCTTAGCTAACAGACTTAGTCAATACAACCGCGCTGCCAGATACGGCACCGCCGTCTCCACCCTCAGGATCCGTTCGCCGATCGACACCGGCGTGAACCCCGCCCGCTCCAGCGAGGCGATCTCGGCGTCGATGAATCCGCCCTCGGGGCCGATGACGAGGGTGACGGGTTCGTGGACGTCGCGCGGGCAGGCCTCGGAGGCGTGCGGGTGGGCGACGAGGGGGCGCGTGCCGTGGGCGAGGGCGGGGAGCTCGTCTTCGACGAATGGGCGGAAGAGGCGGCGGGTCTCGATCGAGGGGAGGACGGTGTCGCGGGACTGCTCCAGGCCGAGGATCGATTGCGCGCGGAGGTTATCGGGGGAGAGACGCGGCGAGCTCCAGTAGCTCTTCTCCACGCGCCAGGCGTTGAGCAGCACGATGCGCTTGATGCCGAGCGACGCGGCGCCGGCGATGACGCGGTTCAGGACTTTCGGTCGCGGGAGCGCGAGGATGAGCGTCAACGGCAGCGGCGCTGGCGGGTCGCGGTCGAGCGTCACATCCATCTCCAGCGCCTCGGCATCGAGCCTCGTGATCGTCCCGCGTCCGATACGGCCGTCGGCGACGCCGGCGGCGAGCTCCTCCCCCACCGCGGCGCGATGCACGTCCGTCACATGCTGCAGGCGGCGGCCGGTCAGCCGGACGCGCGTGGCGTCAATGAAGTCGTCGTGGAAGAGAAGGATCAGGTTCACGGCGTTGCAACGATAATCCCCTCCGCATGAAGGTGCAGCCGGACCGGAGATGGGAATCGTTCGCGGAGCGCGAGCCGTACTTCGCCGTCTTCACCGATCCGAAGTTTCTGCGCGCGAACCGGACGGCCAACAACGAGCGCGAATTCTTCGACAGCGGCGAGCTGCTGGCCGATTCGATTTTCTACACCATCAAGCGGCGGCTGGTGCACGACTACGCACCGCAATCGATCCTCGAGTACGGCTGCGGACCAGGGCGGCTGGCCATCCCCTTCGCCCGGCGCGCCGTCTCCATCACCGCGGTCGACCGCTCTCCGGCCATGCTCGCGGCGGCGCGAGGCGAAGCGGCGAAGCAGTCGATCACGAACATACACTTCACGACCGCTTCCGCCTTCGATCCCGCACAGCGCAAGTTCGATCTCGTCAGCGCCTACCTTCTCTTCCAGCGCCTTCCGCCCGCGCAGGGGCTGGCGCTCTTTCGCGAGCTCCTCGGATGCATCGGTTCGGGCGGCATCGGCGCGTTTCATTTTCTCTACCGAGGATCGGCCTCGCCGCTGGTGGGGTTGACGCGCGGTGTTCGCGAACGGCTTCCCCTCGTCAACGGCCTCCTCAATCGCCTGCGCGGCAAGGCGTCTGATGAGCCGTTCATCCCCAGCCATGCCTACGATCTCGACGATGTCTTCCGCGTCGTGACCGAGGCCGGGATCGAAACGAGCCACGTCACGTTTCAGTATGACGAGGAGATGACCAGCGCACTCGTCTTCGTCCAGGCGCCGCTTTCGTTCCCGGCGAGCGACGAGGCGGAAGCCGTGATGCCGTCCAGCGAGCCGGCAGCCGGCGCGTTGATCGACGTCCGCGACATGATCGCGCAGACGTCGATCGAGGAGTTGAATCGCACCGCCGAGGAGTACTTCACATCTCTCAGGGAATGGGAGCACCACCTCGCCAAGCCATTCAGCAAACCCGACGAGACGCCGCCGATTCTGATCGCCCTGGCCACGCTGCTGCAGGGACTGCGGCTCATACCGGGGACGACCGTGCTCGAATTCGGCGCCGGCACCGGATGGCTGTCGCGATTTCTTACCCAGCTCGGCTGCCGCGTCATCCTGCTCGACGTATCCCCGACGGCGTTGCGGATCGCCCGCGAGTTGTACGAGAAGCAACCGCCGATCGGTGAACGGCCTGAACCTCGATTTCTGCCGTTCGACGGGCGCCACATCGATCTTCCGGACGCCAGCGTGGAGCGGATCATCTGCTTCGACGCCTTCCACCACGCGCCGAATCCCGACGACGTGCTGCGCGAATTCGGACGCGTTCTGACGCCGGGCGGCATCGCCGCATTCGCCGAGCCGGGGCCGCGGCACTCGCGCACGCCGCAGTCGCAGTTCGAGATGCGGACCTACGGCGTGGTCGAGAACGACGTCGACATCCATGCCATCTGGCGCAGCGCGTGGAGCTCCGGATTCCGCGACCTGAAGCTCGTCGTTTTCAACGGAACTCCATTTCACGTCTCGCTCGACGATTACGAGGACCTGCTGACCGGAGGGGCCACGAACGCGAAGTGGGTGGCCTCCACGCGGGCCTTCCTCCGCAACGTCCGCAGCTTCTTTCTGTACAAGGAAGGATCGGAGCGGGTCGACAGCCGAAGCGCCTCCGGCCTGGCCTGCGAGATCGCGGCGGCGCTCATCACTTCGCCGGCGATCGAGGGAGAGACGATCATCGTCGAGGCGACGGTGACGAACCGCGGCACGGCGATCTGGCTGCCGTCGGACGCAGCGTTCGGCGGCGTCGCCATCGGCGCGCATCTTCACGATTCGGCCGGCAAACTGATCACCTTCGACCTTCACTGGGAGCGTCTGACCGATCCGCCGCGCGAGATCGCACCGGGCGAAGTGACCACCGTGCGCATCTCTCTGCCGGCGCAACCGGCCGGGCGGTATCTGCTGGAGATCGACTGCGTCGCGGCCGGGGTGTCGTGGTTCGCGCAGCTCGGATCGCAGCCGGCCCGCCTCACCCTCGATGTCGTTCGCGCCGATGTATGATGCGCCGGCATGAACATCGAGACCCGCAAGAAGGGTGACGTCGTGATCGTCGATTTTCAGGGGCGCCTGGCGGTAGGCGTTGGCGACGACCTGCTGCCGCGCCTCATCGAACAGCTCCTCGACGAGGGCAACCGCAAGATCCTCCTCAACCTTTCGGACATGGATTACATCGACAGCAACGGCCTCGGCGAGCTGGTGCAGAGCCTCAAGGTCTCCGGCCGCCACGGTGCGTCGCTCCGCCTTCTCAAGCCGCAGGACCGGGTTAAGAAGACGCTCAAGCTGACCAATCTCCTGCCGATGTTCAGCGTCTACGACACCGAGGCCGAAGCCATCAAAGCCTTCGACGCTTAGGGCGGCATTTCTCACACGCTGAGTGAAATTGCCGCCACCCTGTTGGTGGCGAACTTGGGACGATGTGGAGTTGTACGAGCGGTTCGTTCTCGGCAGTACCTCCAATCGAGAGTCCTTCTCCCCCAGCGTTTTTCAGCTGGGGGAGAAGGTGGCGAAGCCGGATGAGGGGGCGTTTCACGAGGACGTCATTCGCGCGCCTTCGAGCGCTCTCGGACTAGCGTCGATAAATCGCTAATATCTCGTTAAGCGCCCCCCTCATCCGCCTTCGGCACCTTCTCCCCCCACAAGAAACCGTGGGGGGAGAAGGACTCTCGACAAAGGGAGTGGCAAGGCTCTCGAGCGAACAATTCCAGTGAGTGTGTGAGAAATGCAGGTTAGGCCGGCACGGCCGGCCGCGCCGGCTGCCCAAGGCTCGGCCATCTTCGTTCGATCGTTCTGGCGCGCACACTCCTAGAGGTTTTGATTTACAGAAGGCAGTCTATAGATTAGACTCTCCACATAAAAAGGAGAGTCATGAATCCATTCCTGATAGCCGTCCGCGCCGCCTGTATCACTTACCGTTCTCCGCTGGCCACCCTGGCTCCCGCCGCCCGGTCCGCGAAGGACGTATGCGCGGCCTCCGTCGAAGTGCCGCGCAGCTTTTGCAGCAGCGCCCAGTAAACGCTGACCGATCTCTCGAACACCCACAGCGGCGCGCTGAGACAGGCCCGCAGCGGGAAGAACGCCGAGGCCCTTCCCCGCCCGCGAATCGCCAGCACGAGCGAGGCACAAGCGATCGCGCCGGCGTAGCCACCCGCCAGCCGCACGCCCCCGACGATCGCCAGCACGATGGCTACCGGAAGCAGCGCGAAGAAGAACGCCGTCTTCACCGGCAGGTCGAAATCGTCACCGGCCTGCCTGGGGCGATCGCGCAGCCAGTCGTTCAGGGGAGGGGGAAGCCGCCGCACGAAGACTTCGCACGCGGAGAAGACTTCGGCACCCTGCGAGGTCAGGTGCCGGACCGGGTCCTCACCATTCGACCAGGCCACATCGACGCCGCGCAGACCGCGCACCACTGACTTGCGCATTCCGAACGTGGCGCCATGATCGGGTAACGGCTCAACCCCGCGATGCACGAGCATCCGCCCGGCCTCGATTCCGATCCACCAGGGGAGAGGATCGAAGTAATCCTGCGGCTCGACGACTTCGTGGAAATCGAGCAGCTCGCAGACGCTGTCGACCGCTGTACCGTCATAGCGGACGTTTTCATCGGCCACGATGACCTTGTCGGAGTTGCTGACGTCGATTGCCGTCCTGATGACATCGATTGCCCCCGAGAAGCTGCGATGCCGCGGGCGCGCCGCGATGTGCCGGCTGACCCACCGAAGGACGCGGCGGTTCTTCTCGAAAACCGGCCCCGGCGAGCTATCGACGACGATGACCTCGCACCCGGCCAGGCTGATCGTTGACAGATACGCGGCAAGGTCACGCAGATCGCCGTCCGCCTCCCGATCGCGGTCGATCACGACCAGGTAACTGCAGCGGCAATCGCGGGGATTACGGTGTCTCATGGGCGTTGAGAAAAGCGAGGGGTGTGCCAGAAATGCGGCTTTGCCGCGTTGTCGGTTATCGGTTGTCGGTTGGGTGCAACGTGACCGTAACCGATAACCGACAACCGACAACGCGGCGAACGCCGCAGTCATGGCACACCCCTTGCCGAGCTCACCAGTGATGCCTCGGGGACAACGCAGCCGGTCGGTGACGAAGGTGTGGCCGGGGACTGCCTACCCGCTCGGCGCGAGCTACGACGGATCGGGAACCAACTTCTCGCTCTTCTCGGAAGTGGCCACGCGCGTCGAGCTTTGCTTCTTCGATGACGGAGGCAACCAGACCTGCGTCAATCTGCCGGAGATGACCGGCTTCATCTGGCACGGCTACGTTCCCAACATCGGGCCGGGACAGCGCTACGGATTCCGGGTTCACGGACCGTGGGAGCCGCAGGCCGGGAACCGGTGCAATCCCGCCAAACTGCTGCTCGATCCGTACGGCAAAGCGGTCGATGGCAACGTTCAGTGGAACGAGGCCGTCTTCGGACACTTCTTCGACAATCCCGACGGGAAGAATGACGCCGACTCGGCGGCCTTCATGCCGAAGTCGGTCATCACCAGCCCTTACTTCGACTGGGGAGCCGACCGCTACCCGCGCAGGCCTTGGCACGAGACGATCATCTATGAGGTCCACGTCAGGGGTTTCACGCAACGCCATCCCGAGGTGCCGGAGCATCTGCGCGGCACCTACGCGGGACTGGCTCATCCTTCCGCAATCCATCACCTGAAAACACTCGGCATCACCGCGGTCGAGCTCCTCCCGGTCCATCAGTTCATCCACGATTCGCTTCTGCTCCAGCGCGGACTGCGCAACTACTGGGGTTACAACTCGATCAGCTACCTGGCCGCGCACAACGAGTACTCCTCGGGAGGACAGACAGGACAGCAGGTGCAGGAGTTCCGGCAGATGGTGAAGACGCTGCACGAGGAGGGGATCGAAGTCATCCTCGACGTCGTCTACAACCACACCGCCGAGGGCAATCACCTCGGGCCGATGCTATCGATGAGAGGGATCGACAACGGCGCCTACTACCGCCTCATGCCGGACGATCCGCGTTATTACATGGACTACACCGGAACCGGCAACAGCCTGAACATGCGTCATCCCCACGTGCTGCAGTTGATCATGGACTCGCTGCGCTACTGGCACCTGGAGATGCACGTCGACGGTTTCCGGTTCGATCTGGCCTCGACCCTTGCCCGCGAGCTGCACGACGTCGACCGCCTCAGCGCGTTCTTCGACATCATCCAGCAGGACCCGGTGCTGTCGCAGGTCAAGCTGATCGCCGAGCCGTGGGACGTCGGCGAGGGGGGCTATCAGGTCGGCAACTTTCCGCCGCTCTGGTCGGAGTGGAACGGCCAGTACCGCGACTCCGTCCGCGATTACTGGCGCGGCACGGACCAGACCCTCGGCGAGTTCGCCAACCGCCTGACCGGCAGCTCGGACCTGTACGCGGAGACCGGACGGCGGCCATATGCATCGATCAACTTCATCACCGCGCACGACGGCTTCACGCTCCGCGACCTCGTTTCGTACAACGACAAGCACAACGAGGCCAACGGCGAGAACAACGCCGATGGGGCCAACGACAACCGGTCGTGGAACTGCGGCCAGGAAGGGCCGTCAGAGGATGATGCGATCAACCGCCTGCGGGCGCGCCAACAGCGGAACTTCCTGGCGACTCTGGTCCTCTCCGTCGGCGTACCGATGATCTGCGGCGGCGATGAGATCGGGCGGACGCAGCACGGCAACAACAACGCCTACTGCCAGGACAATGAGGTCTCGTGGTTCGATTGGTCGAAGATCGACGACGAGCTGTTCGCGTTCGTAACGCGCCTGGTCGAGTTCCGCCGCTCGCATCCCGCCTTCCAGCGGCGCCGCTGGTTCTACGGCCGCCCGCTTCGCGGCGCGGAAGTGAGCGACATCGGCTGGTTCAAGCCCGACGGCGAACAGATGACGGACGACGACTGGCAGGGCGGCTTCGCCCGAAGCATCGGTGTCTTCTTCAGCGGTCACGGAATCCCTCCCGGCCCGCGCGGCGAAGATGTCGTCGACGACAGTTTCTTCCTGCTCTTCAACGCCCACTACGAGGCGATGCCGTTCAAGCTCCCGACCGGTCCGTGGGGCAAGCGATGGGAGCCGGTGATCGACACGAACAAACCGATCCCCGACCTGCGCGGGCACGATGCGCTGCACGCTGGCGAAGAGGTGGAGGTGGAGGCGTATTCGATGATGGTGCTGCGGAGGATGGGGTAGGTCCTACGTTTCTCACCGACTCGTTCCCTGTGGAAGAGGGCGAGTTCAACGCGTGGGCAAGCGAACAGGTGTGGCCTTAGCCCGAATTTGCTCACACGCTGAGTGGAATTGCCGGCCCCTGTTGGTGGCGAAACTTGGGACGATGTGGAGTTGTGCGAGCGGCTCGTTCTCAGCAGTACCTCCAATCGAAGGGAGTGGCAAGCTCACGAGGGAACAATTCAAAGTGAGCGTGTGAGAAAGCAGGTTAGTGAAAACGGGACCAGTTGGGTGGAATCGTCTGCTACGCTTCGCGAAACGATACGCGACTCTGCTGCGTCTCACGATCGACATGAACCGCAAAACGATTCTCCAGACGCTGGCGCTCATCGCTGCCGGCGCCATCCTCGCCATCGTCGCCAACGCTTTCGCGCCGCGCGAGCGGAAGCTGGCGATGGCTGGCTCGTATCCGAATGCGCTGAAGGTGCCGGCACGGATGGAGACCACCCCGATGGCGCCGATTCCTCCAACCCCTGTTGCGCAGGTACCCGTCGTCCCGACAACGACGACGGCGCCCGTTACAGCGACCACCGAAACGCAGCCGACAGCGACCGCCGCCATCACCACCGTCGGCCTCAACCCGGCGGCTAAGACTCCGGCCGCGCCGGCGAAAACGACGGCCGTCCCCGTCCCCCAGCCGCCACCTCCAACTCCCCCATCGGCGGACCGTTTCCTCCCTCATCCCGACAAACCGTACGTCGAGATCACATTCGCCGACGTGAACGCGTTGCATGCGAAGAATGTCCTCTTCCTCGATGCGCGGCGGACGTCGGTCTACGAGCAGGGCCACATCGCCGGCGCGCGGCCGTACTCGGTGTGGGAATCGGACATCGAGGACAAGGTGCGGAAGCTGTTCGACGAGCGCAGCGATCCGAGCGCGCAGGCGCTGCCGATCGTCATCTACTGCAGCGGCGGCGACTGCGAGGATTCCCACATGCTGGCGCAGAAGCTGTGGGGCATCCAGTTCAACAACATCTACGTCTACAAAGACGGCTTCCCCGACTGGCAACAGCACGGCGCGCCGGTTCACACGGGAGCGAATCCGTGAAGGGTCTTCTGGCTCATCCCTGGCTCACGATCCGCGTCCAGATCGCCCTCGGCGCGATTTTCATCATCGCGGCGCTGCCGAAAATCGCCGACCCGCCGTCGTTCGCCCACATGATCTACAACTACCGCCTCGTGCCGTCACCGCTGATCAACATCAGCGCACTGGTGATGCCGTGGGTGGAGCTGCTGGCCGGCCTGGCGCTGATCCTCGGCGTCTGGAAGGCGGCAGCGCGAACGGTGGTAGCCATCATGCTGGCCGTCTTCATCGTGGCCATCTCGATCAACCTCTTCCGCGACAACGCCATCGACTGCGGCTGCTTCAACGTCGCCGACCGCGGCAAGACACACGAGCAGCGAATCTTCGACATGAAAGTCGACGTGTTCCGCGACTTCGGGATGCTGCTGATGGTGGGACAGCTCTGGTGGGCAGGGAAAAGGGAAGAGGACGAGGCGTAACGCCGGAGGCCAATCATGACGCCGTCTCGAGGCGGACAGTTTCTCGTCTATCAGACCCAGGACGGGAAACTGAAGATCGACGTTCGGTTCGAGGGTGAAACTGTCTGGCTCACGCAGCAGCAGATGGCGGAGCTGTTCCAAACCAGCGTACCCAACGTTAGCATGCACATCCGGAATGTGTTTGTCGAAGGCGAGTTATTGGCAGATTCAGTTGTTAAGGAATCCTTAACTACTGCCGCCGACCGCAAGAACTACGCGACGAAGTTCTACAACCTCGACGTGATCATCTCGGTGGGATACCGGGTGAAGTCGCATCGGGGCACGCAGTTCCGGATGTGGGCCACCCAGCGGCTGCGGGAGTACATCGTCAAGGGTTTCGTCCTCGATGATGAGCGGCTGAAGAATCCTGACCAGCCCTTCGACTACTTCGAAGAACTGACGCGCCGAATCCAGGACATCCGGACCTCGGAGCGGCGTTTCTACCAGAAGATCACCGATATCTACGCCACCAGTATCGACTACGACCCCACGCAGGAAATCAGCATCCGTTTCTTCAAGACGGTCCAGAACAAGGTGCACTGGGCAATTACAGGCCAGACCGCTGCCGAGATCGTTCACGAGCGCGTGAATGCGGCCAAGCCCAACCTCGGGTTAACCAATTGGCGTGGCGCAACGATTCGCAAGGAGGATGTCGCGATCGCCAAGAACTACCTGACGGAACCGGAGCTGGCCGCGCTGAACAATCTCGTGGAGCAGTACCTCGTCTTTGCCGAAGGCCAGGCGATGCGACGCGTTCCCATGCACATGGCGGACTGGGTCAAGAAGCTCGATGGCTTCCTCACGCTCAACGAGCGGGACATCCTGACCCACGCCGGACGGATCTCCCACGAGACGGCCCAGACCAAGGCGGAGCTGGAGTATGGCAAGTTCAAAGCGCTTACCTCTGGTGGCTCTCGCCCCGTGGATGCTGATTTTGAGCGAGCTACAAGACAACTGCAGAAGTCGCCGGGAATGAAGAAGCCCAAGCGGCCAAAGATATGAACGAACCAATCTCGGTCACTTCTTTTCGTCCGTTTCCATCCGTTGTTTTACGACGAAGCCGGCGATGTTCGCGGTGTACAGACCGAGCGTTCCGATGCCGACCAGCATCAGCCCGACGGCGACGAGCCGCCCGCCGAGCGTGATGGGATAAATGTCACCGTAACCAACCGTCGTGACCGTGACGACAGCCCACCAGAAGCTGTCTCCGATCGTGTGAACGTTCGGATTTGATCCGTGTTCGAAGTAATGAAACGAGAGCGCCGCCGCGGAGACCAGTGCCACGACAGTCGTCGAGATCTCGATGAGCCATGCTCCGTGGATGAAGGCGTGAGAGTCCTCGATGAGTACACGCACGCGCGCCGTGAGACGAACGAGGCGAAGCAGCCTGATGATTCGAACGGCACGGAGGATACGCAGACCTCGCAACATCTGCGCCGCATGGTTGGTGATCGGAATGGCCGCGAGAAGCTCCCACCAGTAGTGACGAAGGAAGATGCGCCGATCATCGCTCCTGGCCAGCCTGACGAGAAACTCGCTCAGGAAGATCAGAGCGATCGCGAGGTCGATCCGTTCGATCCAGGCCATCTCCTCGTACGAGACATCGGAGACGAGCTCGAAGATGAGCAACGCACAACTGGCCAGGGCCAGCAGAACGATGAACACTTCGTTTCGGATCGCCGCTCGGTGGCTATCCATTACTCAGCACCCGCATACGCCGCCATGATGAGAACAACATCCCTGCTTGTTCGCACAGCTCGTGCAACTCGGGGAGATCGTTCCATCGCAGCAACGAAGTAGCCCACCCGGCTGCGGCTGGGGTTGGGGCGTGGCGCTGATCACCGAAACGGGCGTCGTAGTTTGTGTCGATCCACACGCGTTGGTCGCGGACAGAGTAATCACATCGCCGCCGGATTTCGATGCGAGGTATTGCACGGCAAATGACCCGTTGTTCGAGCCGGACGATGGAGAAATGCTGTTGCCAAGCGATGACGTCAGCGACCAGGCGCTCGCATTGGCGACCGAGACCGACAGCGTTCCGCTCGACCCCTGCTGCAACGAAGCGGGGCCTGTAAGCGAAGCCGACGCCGGTGGATCAATGCTGAGAACCGTGACTGCTTCATTGCCGGATCCGCATCCGTTGGCCGCTCGTCCGGAGTACAGAATGGCAGTGGTCGAGCCGATGGTCGTGGCACCCGAGGACGGCAATGCCGTACCGAGGCCGTTGATCACGACAGACGCAGACGGATCGGACGCCTGCCATGACAGCGTGACCGGGCTCCCGGGGCAGGCGCTCTTTGCCGAAAGCGCGAGCGTAAGCGCCGGCGTTGTGCAGGTGGTATGTCCTGAACCTACGGGCGTTACGGCGCGACGACGGCTCGCTTCCGGCGGCGCAGGCGGTATCAACGGCGAAAAGTTGATCGACGTAACCGGATGAAGCTCAACGCCGTTGGGGGCAGCTCCAGGCTGACCATCGAGGAAATCGAAGAATCCGACACCGTGAACTTCAACCGGAATCCCAAGAGACAGGAGACGATCCGACGGCACCGCCAACCTTGCATCGAAGGCAACCCGGGCGCCGGCGATATCGGATGCGAAAGCTCCCCCATTCGAACAAGAAGGCGAGGGGATCTCCGCAATGATCGTGCGGCCTTCGCCATCAGCGAGGACGAGGCGATAGTCCGAATCCTCCTCCGATTTCACGGCAATCAGCGTCGCGGTGACCGAATAGATCGTTTCCTCTACGGGCGCCATCCGGTTCGCCTGCAACAAGGGCCGCGGCGATTGGATGGCTCGCAATTGGGCAATCGTCGTCGGTACGGCGGCACGGCTCACATATTGAGAATCAGAGTCCGTCGTGGTCTTGACGGGCCACCGCTCGGTACCGCATTGGGCCTCGGCTGCAGACGCCGCGGCGGTCATCAGGAAAATGACAAAGAGTGTTCGGCAGATCATCTCTTCCCCTCATCGAGCAGGGCTCGTTATGGGGAAGACACTCTTTTGTCGTGAAAGTGTCGTGACACGCGGGATCGCGTGCAGAAAGGATCACAGGCGTGAGAGGCCGGACGGCGAGTCCGGCCTCTCGTGAAGAAACCTACTTCACCTCCGTTCCGTCGCACTCGCCCATGTACTTGCCGGCGTAGGTGGCGGAGATGTCGCGGTCCTGCATTTTCATGTGCATGGAACCGTCGTAGGAGTCGCCGCCGTAGGTGATCTTGCCGTCGCCGGCCATCCCGTTCTCGCAGCTCATCTTCCAGGAGATCGTACTGCCGTCGACCTTCACGTCGGTGTAGGTACACCCGCCGCGTTTATCGCCGGCTTTGGGGATCAGACTCTCGGGTTTCTCGGCCTGCTCCTTGGTGACGCAGGTGGCGACGGTCCTGGCAGGCATCTTCCCCATACCGGCCATTTCCATCTGAATGGTCGTCTGCCAGCGGCCGGGCTTGGCCAAGTTGGCGGCGAAGAGAGGGAGAGCGAGTGTCGAGACGACCGCGAACAGCGCGAGATTGCGAAGCTTCATCAGGTTCCTCCGTTGGTTTTCGGAGGAGTATACGTCAGCTCTTTTTCACGCCGCGGGAACGGGTGGTCGGCTCGATTCGGAGAGCGCCCGTGAGCGCGGCGGACTCGTTGCCGCTCTTCACCATCACCACGATGGATCCGGGGGGGGTGGACGCATCGACCTGGAAGGTGGCACTGACGTAGTTTCCCGCCCACTTGAAATCGGAGATACGGTGGAAGCCGGGATTCGGGACCTCGAAGGTGGTCATGCCGCTCGTGAAGCCGTCGCCGCCGATGCCCAGATTCGTCGTCGACCCGGCGTGCAGCGTGGTGGGCATGGCCTGAAGGGTCACGCTGTCTGATCCGACCGCCCAGGCGCCGATCCACTTCGGATTCAGGCGCACCGATCCGGATCCATCGACGTTGAGATTGCCGTAGATGCGCCCGTTTTCGACGCGAAGCGCGCCGCCGCCGGCGAACTGCGTCGGGAACGAAGTCACCTTCGCGCTCTGCCAGGCCCCGGAAAGATTCTGAAGGTTGAACGGGCCATCGAGCGGCTCCGCGTAGATGCGATAGGTCCCCGCGGGAACACCCTGCAGGGAGAAGTTGCCGTTCTTGTCGGAAAGAGTGGTCACCACCGGCTCGCCCTCGTCATTCTCGGCCACGACCTGCGCGGCGTAGATGCCGCCGTCATCGCCGTAGACGCGGCCCTCGAGCGTGGCGCCCGATACCGGCTTCGTTTTGGCGTAGGCGGTGGAAATGGCCACGCGATCGTCGCTGTCCAGTGCCACCGTGGTGCCGGTGCCGATGTAGGGATACATGACGGAGGACAACACCGCGGAATGATCGAGCCCGAGGACGTGACCCATCTCATGCTCGACGAGCTGCTGCAGGTTGTAACCGCCCGAGACCGCCGTCGGATCGATCTGCATGTCGGCCTCGATGATGCGGCCGCTGTCGTCGTACCAGTTGGTGGTCAGGGCGATGAACTTCTGATCGGCGAAGAGATCGTCAGCCATCGAGATCGTGTTGCGTCCGTCTTTGCCGGCGGAGGCGCCATCGACGATGCCGAGCGATTGGAAGGAGAGATTGGCGTCAGGAATGGCCGCCCAATCTTTCCCTGCTTTGTCGAGCAGCACCGCGACCTCGGGGATCGCCTGCGAAACGCGGCGGTCGATGGCATAGCGGATCGGGAAAGAGCCATCCGGCCAGGCCACAGGAATCAGCGTGCCGTTGTTGAAGTAAGTCAGCCGGGCAGCTCCGAACGCCGGCACGGCGGCGATGATGGCGATGGTTACAACCAGGAAAAGGTTTCGGAGGGCGGGCATGGTTGAGCCAGTGAACTGCAACCGAGGTGCCATTGCAATAACTATTTTTGTGACGGGGTCTCGCGGTCTCGGGGTTACGCGGTCTCGCGGTTGCTGGGTTGCTGGGTTGCTGGGTTGCTGGGTTGCTGAGTTGCTGGCGGGCAGGCCAGTGTTTACCTTGCAACCCAGAAACCCAGCAACCAAGCAACCCCGAGACCCCGAGACCCCGTAACCGCGAGACCGCGCGACCCCGTCACACCATCGCGATCAGATCGATCTCGACGAGTGCGCTTTTCGGCAGTTGCGAGACTCCCACGGTCGTTCGGGCCGGCTTGGTATCGCCGAAGTACGAGGCGTAGATTTCGTTGAGCGTGGCGAAATTGGCGAGGTCGGTGAGGTAGACGGTAGCCTTGACCACACGGCTGAAGTCGGTTCCGGCCGCGGTGAGCACCGCTTTCAGATTCTCGAAGACGCGCCGCACCTGGGCGGCGAAGTCGCCGTCGACGAGGTTGCCTGTGGCGGGATCGAGAGCGATCTGTCCCGACGAATAGAGGATGTTGCCGAACCGGATTGCCTGCGAGTAGGGGCCGATTGCCCTCGGCGCCTTCTCCGTTGCGATGATCTCCATGCTTGCTCCTTCAGGATCTGAGCGTGACAGTATAATCGCGGGACTTTTTCTCGGAGCTCATAGGACGCATGGCAACGTACTCCGGCAATGCATCGCTCTCTCAAGCTGTAAAGGACCGCGTTCTCTCGACGTTCCAGCAGACGGTGACGCTCTACAAAGAGGGCCGTTCGGCCGAGGTGGTCGAGGGCTGCACGCTGATCCTGCGCATGGATCCGACGTTCGATCCGGCCCGGAAGCTGCTCGAGAAAACGCGCAATCCGAACGCGCCCATCGACGTCGACTCGCTCCTGCCGGCACCGCCTGGATCGGATGTCCTGAATGAAGCGCGCGCGGCGCTGGCCGCTCGCGACTTTCAGAGGGCCGCGGAGCTCACATCCGAGGTGCTTCGCGACGACTTCACCAACGAAGAAGCGCGCCTGGTCAACGACACGGCGCGCGAGCGGATCGAGGCTGCCCCATTCGTCGAACAGTTCATCCGCAAGTCGGAGATGTTCGCCAGGCAGGGCAACACCAGCGCGGCGCGGTCGGAACTGGAGAAGGCCCGGGCGCTGGACGACGGTCATCCCGGGATCCGCCGCGTTGCCGAATCGATGCAGCCAGCCGAGCCGGTCCCGCCATCGTTCAGCTTCGGCGGCAGCCCTTCGTTCGTCGTCGAAACACCGCCGCCCGCCCCCACGGGCCGCGGCGCCGCGCAGGCGGCCGACTTCGGGTTCACGTTCGAAGAGGAGAAGCCGGCCGAGCCGGAGTCGACTTTCGGAGGGTTCTCATTCGGCGCCCCGGCGCCTGCTGCTGCTCCGCCGCCTCCTCCGGCCAGCGGCTTTTCGTTCGATACACCCGCCGCGCCGCCGGCCTCGTCGTCGTCGTCGCCATTTGGCGCCGGAGGATTCTCGTTCGAAGCGCCTGCCGTGCCGGCGAGCGGCGAATTCGACTTCGGCGCCGCCGCGACCCCACCGGCGGGCGACGATCAGCGAAAGATTCAGCAATACCTCGCGGACGGTGATCGCGCCGCCGGCGCCGGCGACTACCAGCAGGCCATCGATCTCTGGTCGCGCATCTTCCTGATCGATGTAACGAACGATGAGGCATCACACCGGATCGAGAGCGCTAAGGCAAAGCGCCGCGAGACCGAGAGCAAGGTGGAAGCGATCATCAACGCCGGCGAGCAGGCCTTCAACGCCCGCGACAACGAAACGGCGCGCGCGAAGTTCAACGAGGCGCTGCGCCTCGATCCCGGCAACCTCGCCGCCCACGAGTATCTCGAGCGGATGTCGAAACCGGCCGGCGAGCAGAGCGCGCCGGCATTCGAGGCCCCATTCGCCATCCCTCCGCCCTCGCGCGGGGACATCTTCGACGACGATCAGTTGAGCGGCTCCTATGATTCGCTCAAGCCTCCCGATCTGCCCGTCCCGAAAGCGCCGGCAAAGGCGAAAGCGCCAGCCGCTCCTACACCGGCAAAAAGCGGCTCGCGCATGGGCGTGCTCATCACCATCGCCGCGGTCGTGATCGTGGCCGTCGTGGGCTGGTTCGTCTGGTCGAAGTACGTGGCCAAGCCGGCGTACGATCCGAGCGCCACGCAGGCGATCTTTCGCCAGGCTGATGCGCTGGCGAAGCGCAACCGTTTCGATCAGGCCATCGCCATGCTGCGCGATGTGAAGCCGGCCGATCCGCAGCACGACAAGGCGCTGGAGATGATCGCCGACCTGCAGCACAAGAAGTCGCAGGCGGCGGAGATGGTGAATGGGCGGCCGTCCGCGATCGTTTACGAGGAGAGCATCGCCGCCGGCCGCACGGCATTCGAGGGACATGACTACGATGCGGCCAAGACCGCCTTCGATACCGCCGCGCGCATCAAGCCGCTGCCGCCGGACGTCTCGACGATGTATGCGGCAGCTTCGCAACAGGTGGCCAAGCTCGAGGTGTCGAAGGCGCTGTTCAATGAGCAGAAGTATCAGGATGCCATCGCCAATCTCGATCCGCTGCTGCAGGCCGATCCGCAGAATCAGTCCATCCGCCGGATGCTCACGAGCGCCCATTTCAACCTCGGCGCGACCGCTCTTCAGGAAGAACGGCTCCCCGATGCCATCCGTGAGTTCGACCTGGTGCTGAAGGCCGATCCGAACGACGAACTGGCCAAAAGGAGCAGGACGCTGGCCGACCGCTATTCCGGGCAGCCGAAGGACCTTCTGTACAAGATTTACGTAAAATATCTGCCGTTGAGGAAGATCTAGGTTTCGCGTGTGGGAGGGTGTGATGCGATTCGATGAAGTCGAGCTGCAACCGGCGACGTTCGATGTTGATTCTGCCGCTCCGCCGCCATCCGCTCCCGCATCGTTCTTCCGGCGGCTGGCCGCACTCCTCATCGATCTCTCCCTCTTCGGCGCCCTCGGCTTGGCCCTCTCCCCACTTCTGCCGGCGTCGATGAGCGCGATCTCCATCGCCTCGCTGGCCGGCTTTCTCATCATCATCGCCTTCTACTACTTCGCCGGCACGCGCGCATTGTGGGGAAAGACGATCGGCGGAGCGATCTTCGACGTGCGCGCGCGAAGGCGCCGCGCGGTCTGACGCGCGATCTACTCCTTCTTGAAGGGCGAGATGGTCAAGGCTGCGACGCGGTTCTGCGCGTCGAATGCCACGCGAAAGGCAACGGGGCCGTTCGTGTACGACAGGGTCAGATCGATGACCGTGTAGCGTTTATCGACCCTCTGCTGAACCTGCGTGACGGATTGAAAGGTCCCGAAGATCCTGCCGATGTTCTCGGCAAGTCCGGCCATGTTGGCAGGGGTCAGTTGCGCGGCCATCTCGGCGTTGAACGGCTTGACGGCATCGTCGTAGCGCCCGGCGGTGAAGTTGGTGAGCACCTGCCGCGCTAACGATTCAAGGACCGGATCGACGGGCGGAGAGAGAATGGGATTGAAGTAGACGGTCTGGATGCGATCGAAGGGGTCGAAAATGACGTCGACGGAGACGGAGCCGTTTTCGAACCGGGCCAGAAGCTGGATGGTGCGGAGGCCGCCCTTGACGCTCTGATGCGCCTCCTTGACCAGATAGAACGGACCGACCTGCCGGTCGAGCTGTGCCTTTACATCCGCCAGAAGCTGCGGCGTCACCACCGGCCGAAGATCGTCATTGAAGTCCTGCGTGGCTAAATCAAAACGGCCCGTGACGAAGTTCCTCAGCATCTCCCGGGCTACCGACTCGATGGGCGTCTGGAGGTGGGGTTTGGGGCTGACGGCAAACAGCGTGGTCAACAGGATTGAGGCGACGATTTTCACCGGGCAATGGTACCAGCCGGCCCGGCGGAGAGTTGCCAGGCGTTTGCCGCGATAGCGGCAACAAGACGTTCCGCTAACCCGCATTTCTCACAGTCAGCTAGAACCGCACTTGCGACTCCCTTCGTCGACGTCGATTGAAGGTACTGCCGAGAACGAATCGCTCGCACAACTCCGCATCGTCCTAAGTTTCGCCACCAACAGGGTGCCGGCAAATTCCACTAAGCATGTGGCTAACGCGGCAAGGAGCGGCCCGGCAGAGCTGCCGGGCCGGCCTTTTGGCTAGTCGCGGAAAACCAGTCGCGCGTTGGGCGTCGCTTGCACCGAGATCGACGGCTGCAGACTGGCCGCGGTCTCCTTGTCGATCGTGATGTCGAACGTCTCATCGCGTTGCGCCTTGATCTCCACGGCGTCGGCAAACTCCGCAACGGTGTTGAACGTCGTCGCCATCGGAGGCCCGGGGTTCTTCGCCTTCTCATCGTAGTTGCTGCAGATTTCGTTGATGACATGCCGGCCAAGCGCCCGATAGCTCTCGAACTGCGATTCGCTGAAAAACTGGTCCGCCGTCGTTTCATGAGGGAAGTCGGCCGAAGAGAGCGCGTAGTTGTAGACGTCCTTCGGAAAGTAGTTCTCCGAGTAGAGAGCCGGCTTGACGTAGACGAGAGTCCCGTCGATGTCTTTGATACCGTCCGGTTTCTTATCGATGGCGCTGTAGCGGATGCGCGCAATCGCGACGTAGCGGCCCTCCGGGAAGGCTTCGCCCGCCTTGCGGGGAAACATGTACATGTGACGGATGTCGATGGGCACGCCGAGGTCCGTCCGAATCTTTCGGATGGCGTTGCCGAGGTCTTCGAAGTTGAACGTCGGATCGCAGCCACCGTCGCTGACCACGATGTAACGGCAGCGGCGGAGAACCATCTCGTAGAGAGCAAGGTTCTCGAAATGGCCGCCGTCGGAAAGGTAAACGAGCCTCGATTGATCGTTCGAGGTGCCCGTCAGCTCGAGGGCCAGCGGATGAAGGTTCGAAGACGGATTGGCTTTACGGTACGAGTCTTCTCCGGCGATGCCGGGATTGCCGAGCCACGATCCGAGCCGGACGTTGAGAAGCGTCAACAGGAAGGCCATGGCCGGCGAGGAGTGATAGCCCTGGTTCGGACTGGCCGCGGCACCGGAGATCGTGACGGCCGTGCCGATGGAGATGCCGTCCCTGCCGCCGTACTCGCGCGAATCGCGATAGCCGACGAAGAAGCTGCCGGAATGCAGCGGCGAGACCGTGAACGACTCCGCCTTCCTCTGCTGCCAGGCCAGCTTTTCACCGGCGGTGAGGTTGAGAGCGGTGTTGATGACATGCAGGGGCGCACGCTGCCGCGGCTTCAGAGAATCGAAGGTGGCGGTCAGCACCGCGCGGTTTGCGCGCATGCGCGCCGCCCGCGAATCGATCCCCTCGATCTCGGCGAACTTCTCTTCGACGAGGATCCGGTTCAGGTCCTGAATCAGGGAGTTCGTCAGGCTCACGTCGATGGCGTGTCCTTCTTCGATCCAGATGCGGGTCTGTTTGTCGAGCGCGTTCCAGATGGTCAGCTCGACGGAATCAGGCTTCGTAAAGTTCTCCTGGAGCTGTTTTACGAATAACGCGGCGTCGGTGAAGCTCGTCGGCCAGATCAGGTCGGGATGCAGCTCGTACATCTGAAGGTTGTCGTGCGGATCGAAGCCGGTGAAGGTATCGGGCTCGCGGTGATAGCGCGACGCGCCGAGGTAGGCGCGGATGATCCGATTCCGATACAACGAATGCATCGAGAAACGGTTCACGCCGATGGAGAAGGAGAGAACGAATGCCCCCAGCGCAACGAGCGCGATGCAGCCGAGGATCGTCCAGTCGGTGTCGTGGATGTTCTTGAGATGTTCGATTCCGTTGACCGTGGCGATCGAGAGGTACGGGGTCTTTTCGGTCTCGTATTTGGTCTCGAGCTTCGATCCGGCGGCGGTTACCGCGGTCTGCGTGAACGTGGCGTTCGCCTGGAACTGTTCCACCCACTTCGTCGCGGCCGATACTTCATCGCCGCGGATCAGGCGGATGAGCACCGTCGTCCCGAGCGAGATGGAGGCCAGCAGTACGATGACGAAGATCGGTACAGCAAACGCGGAGGCCAGGTTACCGATCGCGGCGGTCTTGCTCGGCTTTTCCTTCTCTTTGTCGTTGGCCGGCGTCTTCGCGCTGAATCCGACCATGGCCGCAATGACGCCGGACAACCCGCCGATCGAGCTCAGAAGAACCGGCGCCCGGTAGAGAAACACCGGTCCGAAAACCGAGATGGCGCTTCCCAGGGCCAGGAGGACGGCGGCCATGAGCAGCCACGCGCCGGCACGGCCCCACCACTCGCGGTCGTAGTCTTCGTTGTACTTGCTGGAGACGCCGACGAATGCCGTCGCCTGCGCGAAAAAGACGAGGAGAACCAGCGGCACGCTGAAGCAGACATACAGCTCCGACATCGGCACGTCGGACATCAGACCGCGCAGAAAAGGGGGGACCCTCGTAAGGTCAGGAACGGCCAGGCGCGGATCATCGAACACCTTGTGCGCAAGGAGGTAGAACAACAGCGCGGCGGTGGCGAGGCCGACGACGGTGCCACAGAGCTCGACGAAGAGCTTCTTTCCGAAGCTCTGTCCCCGCACCCGCTCGTGCCGTTCGACCGCCGTGGTCTGCCAATAGCGGACATAGTAGATGAGGAAGGGAAGCTGCATCGCAGCGAGCGCCCACAGGGCCCATTTCCAATCCGCCTTGATCGTCGACCATGGTTCCTTCGCCGCCTGCGCCCAGTAGAGGCTTAACGCCGCTCCGGCCACTACGAGCGCGAAGACGCAGACGAGGAACCCACCGTTCGTCGATATCCATCGAAAAAACTTCGTAGCGGCATGGCGGCCGTGAACGGTCGGCCGCGTCAGGCCGAGGAATCCGAATCCGACAGCCAGCGCCGACACCATGACCGTCAACAAAACGGTCTGCCGATACGCAACGTCGTGGCTCAGGAGCAGTGAGAAGAGCCTGGGAATTGCCAGCACCGCTGCGAGAAGCGGCACGAGGACGAGCAGGTTGAGGGTGAGGTTCCGCACGTACAACGACGCCATCGTCCACGTGTCACCCGAGGTGAAGCCCAGCTGCGGACTGAGGTAGTTGCTGTACTCGCGGAGATGACGGATCGGCCGCGGCTCGGGATCGATCTTCGAGTGCGGCAGATCGGTCTTGCATTGATCGGGCTTCGTCCCCTCCACGGCGGTGTCGGCGCGGATGAGATCCTCCTGCACGCCGGAGATGCCGCTGGGATGGCGGCGGGCCCACGACGAGAGCCAGCTCCCGATATAGCCTCCGCCGGAGACGGTGGAGAGGTAGTCGAACTTGTCGAGGATGCGCGCCGAGGAAAGCCCCTGGATCACGCCGAGAGCAAACGTGGCGGTGCGGATTCCACCGCCGGATATCGAGAGCGCCGTGCGCGCCTCGGCATCGCCGCGCATGTGGAGCTTGCTGTAGAGCGCGGCCAGGCGGACGTCGCGCAACGGCTTGACGGCACCGTGGAGGGCATCGTCGATGATCCGGCGGTTGATCTCGCGGCGCCGCGCGTCGGAAACGCCGTCGGTGGAGTCGTTGTAGTTCGTGATCAGATCGATCCCGCAGTCGGTGATCGCCGGCGACCCCTTGAGGCTTACCAGAGCACCTTTGGCCACGAGAGCATTCAACGTATCGATCACGCCGGCGCTGACGTCGATCTTGCAACCTTCCAGAACCGCCCGCGCCCACCGCTCGTCGATGATGTCGTCTTTCGTGTAGTCCGACGACGGTATCTCGAGCGGCCCATACATCGAGACGTACTCCTCCTCGAGCACTTCGTGCACTTCGAGCGGAAGCTTGGACATAAGTCCTCCTCACATGGAACTGCGTTGTCGGGGTGATTGCCGGCAATTATAGACGGATGACCCGAAAAAGTTCCATCTACAGCAAATGCGGCCGGGGATCGGCGGCACTGGCCTTTCCCGCTTCGATCCACGCCACGCGCGTAAGGATTGAGCCGAGAAGCGCGGAAGCGGCGGCCACGCGGCGGGCGCGTTTGGAGCGGATGCCGAGAAGGCGGAGGGCGAGCGGGAGGGGGCCGGAGAAGAAGCCGCCGATGCGGGTTGTCAGACCGGTGGTGCCCTTCCGCAGCGGCTCCGATTCGACGTCATCGCCCGACTCGATCTCGATTCCCATGTACGTTTCGAATGCGGCGGCGGCGAGGCCGAGGGCGTTGAGAGCCTGTTCGTCGTGTCCGCGAAGTACGAGTAGCGAGACCGCGGACGACAGCGCTGAGGCCCCGAAATGGATCGGAAGCGACCGGGCGTGTCGCGACCAGACAGGAATGGCCGTGGCGCCGAGGAGGACGCCGGTGTAGGTGGCCATCACCAGACCGGAGAGCGCGGCGACGAAGGCAGCGGCGTCGCCGGCGCGTTTCATGCGCAACAGTTCGGCGATCACCGCACCGGCGCTGGCCGTACCGAAGGCGGTCAACGTCCATGCACCGACCGACATCGGCGATTGCGGTTTGAATACACGGAGCATGTTGAGGAAGCGCTCGGGACGGCCGAGGTCGAGGATGAGCAGCGGCCCGGAGACGGCGGCGCCGAGCGCGGCGATCCAGCGCGCGTCACGGACGAGCGATTTCGAGGCGCCGGTCATCTGCGCGGTGAGCGCAATGACGCTCGACGCCCCTGCCGCACCGCCGGTAAAGAAGTAGAGGGGGATCTCCCACGTCCACACGGGCGGCTTGACGATCGGTAGTCCGTGGTAACTGGTCGTTTCGGGGAACGGAGAGCCGGGCGGGCGGACGCCTTTGGCGTCGAGTTGGCCGAGGGCGGCCTGGTTTCGGATTTCATCGAGCCGGGTTTCAGGGATGTGCGGTTTCATTTCGCACCTCGGCGGCGGTTTGATGAGGTAAGAAACGCCACCAGCGACAATCCGACCATCGCTCCGGCGGCCATCGCCGCCGCGCTCCATGATTGTTTCAACAGCGTGGTCGGCACCTCGGGTTTCGGCGGGAGGTTGTACGCGCGCGCATCCCCGCGGACGAGAAAGAAGGCATGCGTGCCGCCCACGCTCGTCTCCTTTGGATTCCAGATCGCAGCGTCGGTCATGCCGGAGGCGTGAAGCTGGGCGATGCGGCGGTCGGCGGCGCGCTCGAGGTCGTCGAGTCTGCCGAAGAGAATCGAGCCGGTCGGACAGGCCTTCGCGCACGCCGGCTCGGCGCCCGCTTTCTGCCGGTCATAGCAGAAGGTGCACTTGAAGGCACGCCCGTCGTCAGGACGCCTGTCGATGACGCCGAAGGGACAGGAGACGACGCAGTAGCCGCAGCCGTTACAGATGTCCGGCTGGACGAAGACGCTGCCGAATTCGGTGCGAACGATCGAGCCGGTCGGACACGCTTCCAGGCATCCGGCGTTCTCACAGTGCTTGCAGACGTCGGACGAAAACTCCCACGTCACTTGCTCGCCGGCGTTTCCGCCACAGCCCGACTTCGGCTCACGCTCGACGAACTTGACGTGACGGTAGGTGGAGTGGCCGAGAGCCAGCGTGTTGTCGTAGGAGAGCCCACTCCAGACGAAGCCGTCGTCCGGAACGTCATTCCACTCCTTGCAGGCCACTTCGCATGCCTTGCAGCCGATGCAGAGCGTGGAGTCGGTCAAAAAGCCAGTGACAGGCATGAGAAAGGAGCTTATCGAAGTCCGGGGTTGGGCGCCTCTCAATTCACTGTGAATTGAGAGGCGCTTAACCCACCGGAAATAACAGTTACTCGTTGAATCCGAAGTCGGCCGGCTCGCTTCTGCGCACGCTGCACGTCAGCGCTTTCGATTCCATGATGCGCACGTTCGGCTCCTCGGAAATGGCCAGAAGGTCGTTGACGACGTCGCCCTTCACCAGTCCGCGGCCGCCCCAGTGATACGGAAGGCCGACCTGGTGAACGCGTCGCCCCTGCACGTCGAGCGAGGGCATGCGGGCGGTGACGAGAGCGCGCGCTTCGATCTCGCCGCGCGCGGTGGATACGATCACGTGGTCGCCGTTCGCGGCGCCGATCTCCGCGGCCAGCTCCGGCGAGATTTCGGCGAACAACTCCGGCTGCAGCTCGGCGAGATGGGCCAGCGTGCGCGACATCGCTCCCGAGGTGTGGTGCTCGGTGAGGCGATAGGTCGTGAGGATGTAAGGGAAACGCGCATCAGGGGACGTCGCGTATGCGTTGTCCGGGCGCTCCTTCTTGTCGGCGGCAGGGTTGGTGAGCTGATCGGGATAGAGAGCGTTGCCGAGGTTCGACTCCAGCGGCTCGTAGTGCGCCGGGAGCGGACCGTCTTTCAGCCCTGACGGGACGTAGAGCCAGCCCACACCGTCGGGATGCATGATGAACGGTGCATCGCCAGGGAGGGCTTCATCGCCGCCTTTGCCGGGATCGCCCTTCGCATCGGGATGCTTCGTCTTCGTAAAGTCCGCGACGTCGTCACCGCCCCATTCGCCTTTTGATTCATCCCACCAGACCAGCTTCTTGCGCTCGCTCCAGGGCGTTCCGTCCGGCGCCGCGGAGGCACGGTTGTAGAGGATGCGGCGATCGAGCGGCCAGGCAAATCCCCATCCTTGTCCGTATCGTCCACGCGCCGCACGGCCGTTGGCTTTGTTCTCTCCGTCGAAAACACCGGAGTAAATCCAGCAGCCGCAGGAGGTGGTGCCGTCGGCCTTCAGTTCGGTGAAGTTCTTGATGGGGCCATCATCGGAGCGTCCATGGATCTCCCGCAGCACCGCCTCGGGATCGGGCTCCTCGATCACACCGTGGCACGGGTAGTCCCACGTCAGCGCGCGGAGGCCGGCATCGCGCGGAGCGTCCGTCGCCTTCTCCTTCAGCAGCCGCCCGAGGTGATAGACGAAGTGCAGATCGCTGCGCGCGTCGCCTGGTGGCTCGATGGCCTGCTCGCGCCATTGCAGGAGGCGCTGCGTGTTGGTGAACGTCCCGGCCTTCTCGACGTGCGATGCGGCCGGAAAGAGAAAGACCTCGGTCTCTATGTCTTCGGTACGCAGCTCGCCGCTGACGATCTCCGGCGAATCGAGCCAGAAACTGGCCGTCTCGATCTCGACGAGGTCGCGGACGACGAGCCACTTCAGCTTCGACAGCGCCTTCCGTTCCAGCCGCGCGTTCGGCGCGCCGACGGCGGGGTTCTGTCCCATGACCAGGAGCCCCTCGAGCTTCCCGTCGGCCATATCGAGCCAGTAGCCGAAGTGCGAATGATCGCCGGTCAGTCGCGGCAGCCATCCGAATCCGAAGTCGTTCTCCTTTGTCGCCGCGTCGCCGTAGTAGGACTTGAGCAGCGAGACGATGTACTTGTCGATGTTGAACCACCACCCCTTCGGCGACTGATGCAGCTTGATCCAGTCCGCGAGTGAGCTGTCGTCATCCGCGTTGTGCGTCGGCATCGGCAGGTAGCCGGGGAGGATGTCGTAGAGGGTGGGGATGTCGGTCGATCCCTGGATCGATGCATGGCCGCGCAGAGCCATGATCCCGCCGCCCGGCCGCCCGATGTTGCCGAGGAGCAACTGCAGGATGGACGCGGCGCGGATGATCTGCACGCCGGAGGAATGCTGGGTCCAGCCGACGGCGTAGCAGATGGCGCCGGTCTTGTCGCGTCCGGATGCGCTGGTGAAGATGTCGGCGACTTCGAGGAAGCGCTCCTTGGCGATCCCGCAGTTCTGCTCGACCATCTCCGGCGTATAGCGCGCGAAGTGACGCTTGAGCAGTTGGAACACGCAGCGCGGATGCTGGAGCGTCCGGTCCTGATGCGGCTCGCGCAGGTTCTGCGCTTCGCCGCCGCGGTCCTTGCCGTGCCCTCCCCCTTCCTCTGCCATGCCGGGTTGCGGCGACGGCTCCGCTCCTTCGTAGAGCCACGTCTTCCCGTCGTACTTCTTCTTTTCAGGATCCCAGCCGCTGAACAATCCGCCGAGGTCCTCCGTGTCCTGAAAGTCCTCGCGCAGGATCGTCGGTGCGTTCGTGTAGTGGACGACGTAGTCGTGAAAGTAACGATCGTTACTGAGCGTGTAGTTGATCAGCGCACCGAGAAAGACGATGTCGCTCCCCGCGCGCAGCGGCAGCCAGTAGTCGGACATCGCAGACGTGCGGTTGAAGCGGGGATCGACGTGGATGACCTTGGCGCCGTTCTTCTCGCGCGCCTCGATCACCCACTGGAAGCCGACCGGGTGGTTCTCCGCCATCGACGATCCCATGATGAGGATGGCGTCGGCATTGGCGAGATCCTGCTGCGCGGTCGTCGCGCCTCCCCTTCCGAACGAGGTCCCCAGACCGGGGACCGTGGAGCTGTGTCATATCCGGGCCTGGTTGCTGATGCAAACCATGCCCAGACCTCCTGTGAAGAGTTTCTTGATGAGGTAGTTCTCCTCGTTGTCGAGAGTGGCGCCACCGAGGTGGGCCATGCCGGTGCATTGCATGACCGGCTTGCCGTCCAGCGTCTCGGTGAAGGTGCGCTCGCGCGTCTCCCACATCCGCCGCGCCACCATGCGCATGGCCCGATCGAGCGAGATCTCGGACCACTCGCGCGCGTGCGGCGCGCGATACTTCACCCTGGTAGCGCGCCCCTCGTGCGTGACGAGCTGATACGACGCGGCCCCTTTCGGGCAGAGGTGCCCGCGCGAGATCGGCGACTCGGGATCGCCTTCGATCGACACGACCTTGCCGTCGCGATGGTAAACAAGCTGGCCACACCCGACGCCGCAATAGGGGCAGATGGAACGCGCCACCTCCGCGCCGTCGCTCTTCGGCCGTAACGCGTGGGTGGCGTCAGACATCGACTCGACGCCGGTACCGTCGGCGCCTGCTTTCAACTGGCAGATTAGGGGCCATTTCAGGAGGAGCTCGGCGAGCATGGGGTTAGTGTATGCAAAGACGGGGACAAGATGACTGAGCGCAGATGTCCCGCGCCGGAGGCGCATCGGATATTAGAGAAGATGGAGTGACCCGTAGCTCAATGTACCTTTTCGTGGGTTGAACCTCGAGAGGAACAGAGCCACATACAAGGAGGAACGGGTCATGAAGATTATCTACTGGATTGGGATCGACGATCACGCTGACAAGTGGACGGTAGCGCAGTATCGAGGCGAGGAACCGCAGCCGTCGAAGGAGTTCGAGCTGGTGCCGGACGAGAAGGGTTATCGGCGATTGCTCGGGTATCTGAAGGGACTGGAAGGCGAGGTTCGGGTCGTCTACGAGGCCGGTCCATGCGGGTACGAACTGTACCGAAGGCTGACGAGGGCGGGCTACAAGTGCCAAGTGGCGGCGCCGGCACTGACACCACGAAAGCCTGGTGAGAGGGTCAAGACCAACCGACGCGACGCCGCCAAGCTGGCGCGGTACCTCCGATCGAACGATCTGACTTTTATCGTTGTCCCGGATCAGGATCGGGAATCACTACGAGATCTCGTCCGGTCGCGTCAGTCCGTTCAGAAAGACGTGGGTCGGATGAGAAAGCAGATCATTCACCTTCTGCTTCGATACGGACATCGCTATCGAGAAGGACAGGCTTGGACGCAGCGTTTCTGGGCATGGCTGAAGAAGGTTCAGCTCGAAGGTGTCCATAGCCGTTTCGTCCTTACCGAAATGATCGGTGAGCTGGAACACCGCATCAGCCAGCTCGAGCGATATGACGAGCAGGTGGAGTTGGCGTCACAAAAACCGGAGTATCAACCCTACCTGGCAGCCCAGCGTACCTTGCGAGGAATCAATACGCTCTCGGCCATGACGATCCTGTCCGAGTTGGGCGACCTGCGACGGTTCGCAACGGCGCCGAAGCTGATGGCAGCAGTCGGCGTGGTTCCGTCTGAATACAGCACCAGCGATAAGACCAACCGCTTCTCCATCACGAAAACAGGCAACGCGCATCTTCGACACGTTATGGTGGAAGCGGCATGGCAATACCAAAGACGCCAACTGCTAGGCCGAACGATCAAGGCTCGACGGAAGGATCAGCCGAAGGCGATCGTCGAGATCGCAGAGAAGTGCGACAAGCGGCTTCACACGAGGTTCTATCGACTAACCAGCAGGAACAAGAAGTCGACTGTCGCGGTAGTGGCGGTGGCGCGAGAGCTCCTCGGGTTCATCTGGGCCATCGGACAGATCGCACATCCTTGAGTAGAAAACAATGTGTGCAACCGCGCCGTCGGCCGAGGGTCCGGCATTCGAAAGGAGAACCCTCGACACCGGCTATTACTGACACGAGAACACCCGTGACTCACGTACGTTAGATCGAGGCAGCTCCCGACGGACACATGTCTTGCGGTAACCAACCCGCGCATATCAGTGTGATCATCGTCGCTGCATTCCCCTCGGTCGACGGGATGGCTGCACAAAGCAAAATCAAAGGCAAAAGCGCATCAAGGAGAAAAGTCAAAGGCATCACGATCATCCCGAAGTTGACATGTCACTCCATATCAGCCGGTGGCAAGCGCGCAGCCACCGGAACCGATGTGGGATAATTCCGGAGCCCCGGAGGGGCGTCGGAGAATCGAAATGCCATCAACACATCTGAGCCTTCACTACCACCTCACGTTCAGCACGAAGAATCGTGTACCGCTGATTGCGGCCGGTTGGCGGCCGCGTCTTCACGCCTACCTCGGCGGATGCGTCCGGACGTTGGGCGGAATTCCGGAGACCGTCGGTGGCGTGGACGATCACGTTCATTTGCTGATCGGCCTCAAGGCCACGCACCGTCTTGCAGACGTCCTGCGCGACATCAAGCAGCAATCGTCCGAATGGATTCATGATGAAATTCACGAAAAGCGTTTCGCATGGCAGGAGGGATACGGCGGGTTCACGGTGAGCGTTTCCCATATCGCGCGCCTCAAGCAGTACATCAGCCGGCAAGAGGAGCATCACAAGAAAGTGTCATTCCAGGATGAATACATTCGCCTTCTGGAACGGCATGGGATTGAATTCAAGGAGGAGTATTTGTGGTGAGAGCTCCGACCGCCCCTCCGGGGCTGGAGGAACAGGAATACCGAGGACCGGTGGCTGCGCGCTA
>Ga0247679_1000035_pt1 | contig 63648 bp, 56 predicted proteins | sample CNK20_metaG_FD_182797 | JGI IMG/M metagenome (GOLD analysis project Ga0247679, IMG submission 182797) | Soil microbial communities from Purdue University Martell Research Forest, Indiana, United States - CNK20 | ecosystem: Environmental > Terrestrial > Soil > Temperate forest > Bulk soil...
CGAAGGTCTACATGAATCCCCCCATCCCCCGGCGGCACGTCGCGATTCATGTAGACCTTCGCTTTCGGACGGAGCGCGGTGAGGACCGACTCGGCCAGTCTTGCGTTCTGAAAGCAGCCGCCGCTGAGCACGACAGGCATCGCGCCGTGCAGCGCCAGCGCGGCGCCGGCAATCTCCGCGGTTGCGGCGGCGATCGTGTTGTGGAAGCGGGCGGAGATCGTGGCCGCGGAACGGCCGGCCAGGAGGTCGTCGACCGCCGCGCGCACCATCGGCCGCGGATCGATCTCCCACGGTGTAATGCCGTCGCGGATCACGATCGGATAGCGGCCGTGCTCGATTCCGTCCGCGGCCATGTTCCAGCGGAAGGCAACCTCGCCTTCGTAGCGCGCGGCGGGTAAACCAAGCACGATCGCCCCGAACGCGTCGAAGTAGCGGCCCACACCGCGCGCCAGCGTGGTGTTGAGACCCTCCGCCATCATGCGGCGCACGGTGTCGATGGACTTACTCGACAGTTCGCGGAAGAGTGGAATGCGATGCAGCGGCGGCTCGCCGGCGAAGGCGTCGTCGAGCAGCGCCAGCGCCGTGCGCCACGGCTGGCGGATGGCCTGATCGCCGCCGGCCAGCGCGATCGGCCGGAAGGTGGCGAAGCGCTCGTAGTCCTCGTAGCCGGCGATGAGGATCTCGCCACCCCACGAGGTGCCGTCCGTCCCGAATCCGGTGCCGTCGTATGCGATGCCGACCACGCTCCCCTCCAGTCCATGCTCGGCCATGGCACTGGCGATGTGGGCGTGATGATGCTGCACCCCGATGGTGCGCACCCCCTGCTGCGCCAGCGCGTAGCGCGTGGAGAGATAGTCGGGATGGAGGTCGTGCACCACGATCGCCGGCGTGATGCCGGTGAACTCCTTCATCCGGTCGATGGCCGACTCGTACGCGCGCATCGTCGCCTCGCTCTCCAGGTCGCCGATGTGCGGCCCGAGGAATGCGGAGTTGCCGCCGGCGAGGCAGAAGGTGTTCTTGAGGTGGGCGCCGCAGGCGAGGATCGGCTGGTCGAAGGGAACTGTTGCCGTGATGGCGCGCGGTACGTAGCCGCGGGCGCGGCGAAGAAGAACCGGCGCGCCGTCGATCACGCGGGCCACCGAGTCATCGACGCGGGTGACGATGGCCCGGCGGTGCACGAGGAAGACGTCGGCCACGTCGCGGAGCTGTGCGAAGGCATCGTCGTCGGTCGTCACCATCGGCTCGTCGGAGAGATTCCCCGAGGTCATCACCAGCGGCACGCCGGCATCGCGGAGCAGCAGATGATGCAGCGGCGTGTAGGGAAGGAAAAGGCCGATGAGCGGGATGTCGTCGCCGCCGACGTTCACATCCGGGCGCCGTTGCACGAGGACAATGGGACGCTCGATCGATGTCAGCAGGATTCGCTCTTTGTTGGTCAGCAGGGCGATTTTCTCTGCCGCGCCGAGGTCGCGCACCATCACCGCCAGCGGCTTGGCCTCGCGATGCTTGCGCTCGCGCAGGCGTTGCACCGCGGCGGCCGAGGTGGCATCGCAGGCGAGATGAAACCCGCCCAGGCCTTTGACGGCCACGATGAAACCGGCGCGCAGAGCGCGTGCGGCGAAATCGATCGGATCGGTCGTCTCGATCGCTTCCCGCCGCCTCTTTCTGGCCACCAGTTGCGGGCCGCAATCGGGACAGGCGTTCGGCTGGGCATGAAAGCGGCGGTCGAGCGGCGATTCGTATTCGGCGCGGCAGGCCGCGCACATCGTGAACGGCGCCATCGACGTCTTCGCGCGGTCGTACGGCGCGCCGGTGACGATCGAATACCTCGGACCGCAGTTCGTGCAATTGATGAACGGATAGCGATAGCGCCGGTCCCCCGGATCGAGCATCTCGCGCAGGCAGTCGCCGCAGGTGGCCAGATCCGCCGGAATGGAGACCTGCCGCTCGCTGCCGATCACGCTGTCCACGATGGCGAAATCGTCCGGCGCATCCCCCTCGGTGGCCGACCAGATCACCGACCGTACGCGCGCCGCCGGAGGGCCGTCGATCTGTAGCGCGTCGATGAACCGATGCAGCACGTCCGATTGCCCAAAAGCATCGATCGAAACGCCGCGCGCGTCATTCCAGACCCGCCCCGCAACGCCGATCCGCCGCGCCACCTGAAAGACCCACGGCCGGTACCCCACCCCCTGCACCGTCCCACGGATCTCGATATGCAGTCCCCCTCGGATCATGCCGCCCAAGTTAGGCGTCCCACAAACGTGAGGTGATGTCAGGGAACACGGGCGGATGTGATGCCGATCACGCTGCGCGCGCAGCGCCCGACGGAGCGCTGGCGTCTCGCCGGCTGGCTCGGCGGCGTCTCGCCGCTGAGGCGTCTCACAAATGTTTCGCCTCCCAAAAAACATCGGGGGCGAAGCCCTGCCGGCTCCGCCCCCGAATGACTGCCAGCTACTCGAACTACTTATTGAAATTCGCCTGCACCGAAGTGTCCTTTGCGATGGTCACACTGCACGTCGGCGCCGTGCCGGAGCATGCGCCGCCCCAGCTCGCGAAGGTCTTGCCGGCCGGAGGCGTGGCCGTGAGAGTCACGGTCGTTCCCTGGGTGAACTTGGCGGAGCAGTTGCCGCCGCAGTCGAGGACACGGTCATTGCCCGAGGGCGTGCCGCTGACGGTTCCCGGATTGCTGCGGCCGACCGAGAGCGTGAACTGCGGCAGGAATCCCGCGCCGACTTGCGTGGCGCCGTTCACGGTGACCGTGCAGGTCAGATCCGTACCGCTGCACGCACCGCTCCAGCCGGTAAAGACGAGACTTCCGGGGTTCGCCACCAGCGACAATACGGTTCCGGCAGGCGCGAACATGGCGCAGGTACCGCCGCAATTGATCTTGCCGCCCGCTCCTCCCACACTACCGGCGCCGCTCCTGGTAACGACGAGCGAGTCCGCCGTCACATTGATCGCCGAATTATGCGCGCCGATGAAATCCCCCAACTCGCCGGCGGACGGCGCCGTGCAGGTAAGGTCGGCGCAGACGACCTGGTGGGTCAGCGGGTCATACGCGCCGGTGTACTTGTAGGTTTCGTAGCGGCGAACGATGGCGCGGGTGTCGGGGGCAAGGCTGCCCTGGTTCTGTGTGCGCTTCTGTTTCTGGTTGCCGTTGCTGGGGGGCGACGCCTGCAGGATGTCCCAGGCGGTCTCGAGCTGCGACGGATCGGTCGGGATGATGGAGCTCAGGTTGTCCAGATCGGCCTGCGTCACTTCGCGCGTCAACTGGTTCTTATAGACCTTCACCCATTGTGCATTGCCGTACTGCCCGATCACCTCGGGCGGCTCGGGGGCCTCGACCACGGCCACGACCACCGGCGCCGTGAACGTCGTCACGGGAGCGAGGGAATAGGTCACGATCAGCGGAATGGCCACGCCGGGACTGACGGCGATCAACGTACCGGGATTTTGCGGATCCTCGACCAGCCAGCGGCCGGTGGCCACAAGACCGGTGGCGTAGGGGTAGCGAAGACCCTGGCTCAGCGCCTCACAACCGGAGGTGGCATAGCCGGCGCCTCCCATATAGCAATCCTGCCAGGAGAACGAGGGAGTGCCGACGTGGTTGGGTGTGGTCTTGGTGAACTGCTGATTGGCGGAATCATACGGGCTGGCCCAGCGGACGTAAACACCGGTGGCATAGGGAACGACCGTTCCGACGCCATAGCGCTGGCCGAATCCGGTGTAGTAAAGATCGTTCGGCAGCGCTCCCTCGATCTGAATCTCGAAACCGTGCGCATCCTGCCCGGTTTCATTGACGACGTCGAAACTGCCAAGGACGCCGGAGATGGTGGCCGTCTGCGCGTGCGCGGCCATCGGCACGAGCAACGCCAGAGCGATCGCGGCACTGATGATTGTGGCGCGCCATACTGCAAAACTTCGACTACGACGATTGTGATCCATGTTCCTATCCTCCTGGGGCCGACTTCTCTGGGACATACGGTTTTGTTTGTTAATGAGGTCGCGTCATTACGCCTCACCCGAAGTGGCCTTGCTTGAGGGGTGAGACAAGGGCGGGTGTACGGAGGGAACAGAAATCTTTGCTGGAAATGGGGACAGAGAGAGAGTAAGGATGAAGTCGAAAGGATGAAGGATGAAGTCCTTTATCCTTCAATTCCCTCGAGAGCCTTGCCACTCCCTTCATCGAGAGTCCTTCTCCCCCAGCGCTTTTCAGCTGGGGGAGAAGGTGCCGAAGGCGGATGAGGGGGCGTTTCACAAGGACGTCATTCGCGCACCTTCGAGCGCGCTCGGACCAGCGTCGGTAAATCGCCCATATCTCGTAAAGCGCCCCCCTCATCCGCCTTCGGCACCTTCTCCCCCCGCAAAAAACCGCGGGGGGAGAAGGGCTCTCGACGAAGGGAGTGGCAAGTGCGGTGATTCTAACCCGCATTTCTCACACGCTGAGTGGAATTGCCGGCACCTGTTGGTGGCGAAACTTGGGGCGACGTGGAGCTGTGCGTGCCTTTCGTTCTCGGCAGTACCTCCAATCGAGAGCCCTTCTCCCCCAGCGGTTTCTTGCTGGGGGAGAAGAGCCTGCCCTGAGCGAGCGAAGCGAGTCGAAGGGTGCCGAAGGCGGATGAGGGGGCGTTTCACAAGGACGTCATTCGCGCACCTTCGAGCGCGCTCGGACCAGCGTCGGTAAATCGCGCATATCTCGTAAAGCGCCCCCCTCATCCGCCTTCGGCACCTTCTCCCCCCACAAGAAACCGTGGGGGGAGAAGGGCTCTCGATGAAGGGAGTGGCAAGTGCGGCGGTTCTAACCCGCATTTCTCACACGCTGAGTGGAATTGCCAGCACCTGTTGGTGGCGAAACTTGGGGCGACGTGGAGCTGTGCGTGCCTTTCGTTCTCGGCAGTACCTCCAATCGAGAGCCCTTCTCCCCCAGCGGTTTCTTGCTGGGGGAGAAGGTGCCGAAGGCGGATGAGGGGGCGTTTCACAAGGGCGTCATTCGCGCACCTTCGAGCGCTCTCGGACCAGCGTCGGTAAATCGCGCATATCTCGTAAAGCGCCCCCCTCATCCGCCTTCGGCACCTTCTCCTCCCACAAGAAACCGTGGAGGGAGAAGGGCTCTCGACGAAGGGAGTGGCAAGTGCGGTTCCAACAGACTGTAAGAAATGCAGGCTCTAATCGAAAATCCTTCTCCCCCACGCTTTTCAGCGGGGGGAGAAGGTGCCGGCAGGAACGGACGAGGGGTCCGTCCTGCCATGCTCCGAGATGGGGCTACTTGTCGAAATGCACCTTGATATTTCCGTCGAAGACCGCTTCCTCCTCGGTATGCGTGCCGCTCCACTTCGACGAGAACAGGAGGCCGCCGTTCTTTCCGATCAGGGTCACGGCGATGGTGTCGTCGATCTTCGAGTCTCCGCTGTCGGTGAAAGTGGCCAGGAGGGCGGCGTGATCGTCGATGACTATCGGCGCGTGTTTCGCGGTGACGTCCGTCAATGTGGCCGTGCCGGTGATCGAGGCAATCCCGCCGGCGGCGGCCGAGTGGATGACCAGCGACGCCATCGGCGCCGCGTCGATCTCGTACGTGTGAAGGATGCCGTCCACGGTTCGGACAAAGGTGAGGGTGACGTTCCCGCTCAGGACGGACTTGTCGTACGCCGCGGTGACGTCGAGGTCGAGCCGGCTGTTCGGATCCGCGCCGGCGGGGGCGGTCAACGTCGCCCGCCCATTCCCTTTGACCGAGTCCTGCGTCGCGGTAACGATCGTTATGACGACGTCATCGGCCTGCGCGTCCCGTGCGTACCAGCCGCCGACGCGGCTCTCGACCGTGTAGCTGCCGGCCGGCGCGTTGAACGTGCAACTGGCCACGCCGACGCTCAGCCGCGAGCTCGAAACGAGACCAATCGGTGCGATGCAGAGCGTCTGGCCCGTGCCACGGTCGACGAACGTCAGCGTGGCATTCCGGATGTCGCCGAGCGTGTCGGCGCTCTCGTCCGGACCCTGCAATTCCTGCACGGTCGCCGCGAGCGTCACCGTGGCCTTCCCCGAGGCCGGCGACACCGACGAGGAAAGAGGAGCGATGAAGAAAACCGAGGCATCTTCCGGCGTTACCGTCAGCGTGCCGGCGCCGAAAACGACGTCGTAGTTCGGCGACGTCAGACCCGAGGCGGCGATCGGATAGATGCCCGGCCCCGAGGCATTGGTCGCCGTCGTCTGCAGGAACAGCGCGCCGCCGAGAACGGCAGGGGTCTCGCCGAGAACGAAGCCGCTGAAGGAGGCCGTGAAGGCCGGCAGCGCGTCGCTGTACTGCTTGCTGGCGTCATTCGCTTTCACCAGCAGAGGCGTCTTCGTGACAGCCAGGGTTGCAGGCGTGATGGTCACGTCGTAATTCGGAAGACGGCCGTTGCGATCGGAAAGCGCGCCGGTGATCGGATAGAAGCCCACGGCACTGTTGACGGTGGCGACGGTCGCATACAGCGGAACGATGTCGTCGCCGTTGACGACGCTGGTCAACGTGCCGGTCAGGATCGGAAGAGGGCTGCCGTACCGCTTCGTCTGATCGTCGACGCGAAGGGAGAGAGGCGCGCGGGCCACGGCAAGCGTCAGCGTGGCCGTGACCGGCTCGAAGTTCGCGGCATCGGCCGGAGTGAAGACGGCCTGCAGGGTCTGAGTGCCTGCATCGAGGATGGTTCCCGCGGCCGGCGTATAGACGAACGTTCCGGCAACGTTCGACGATGCATTCAACTGCGTTGCGGAGAGAGGCGTGCCGTAGACGATGCCCGCCGGGTTGTTCCAGAGAACCGCCGGTTTCGCCCTGCCGATCGTCAACGTTCCGGTGGCCGATCCTGTGTAGTTGGGATCGTTGATCGTCGCCGTCACCGGATAGCTCCCCGCGTTCTGCGGCGTTCCGGTGACGACCACATCGACCGCCAGCCCGGCCGGCGAGGTCGTCGCCGACACCGTCTTCACGCTGCCGTCGTAGGTCTGGCTCAACGTCGCGGCGTCGAACGTCACCGCCGCGCCGGCCCTGGCGATGGTCAGCGTACCGGTGGCCGATCCGGTGTAGTTGGGATCGTTGATCGTCGCCGTCACCGGATAGCTCCCCGCATTCCGCGGCGTTCCGGTGAAGGCCACGCTCACCGGCAACCCCAGCGGCGAGGTCGTCGTCGAGACGCTCTTGACGCTGCCGTCGTAGATCTGGCTCAGCGTCCCGGCGTCGAACGTCACCGTCGCGGGCGTCTTTGGAACCGTTGCGCTCTCGACGATCGGGTCGGCCGTTCCGGCGTTCTGATCGGCGGCGATGCCCATCACCTGAATCGGGGCGCTGCTGGTTACGCGGACGGCGCGGGCGTTGGGCGGGGTCGGCCCGAACAGCTCGCCCAGCTCGCGGACGAGAAACGTGCTCGGATCGAGATTGGCCGCCGTCACCGCCAGTGCATTGCCGTCGCCGTCGACCAGTTCCATCATCGCAAAGGCTCCGGCGGATTCGATGTTCTGCAATGCCACGCCGTAGGTGAATCCCGTCTTCGGCGCCGGCAGCGGGATCAACGCCGTCATGGCCGTCTTCGGCGGAAAGAGCGGCACGGCGAATTGCATCACCGGATCGGCGCTCGCCGACATCGCGTGCGTCCGCTCGTAGGAGAAATAGGTGGCCTGCGAGCCATCGGCGTTTTTCGCGATGACGGTCGTGCCGTGCATCGTCACGGTCTGAGCCAGAACGACGTCGATTCGGGTCGCGCTGACGAAGCGGACCTGCGAGAGTTTGGCTTCCTTGAAGACGATCGTGGTGCTCGGCACGAAATTGGTTCCGCTGATGGTCACCACGTCACCGGCCTGCACCACCGCGCTCCCGGGCGAGACGTTGCCGATGGCCACGCCATTGCCGATGGTGAGCTGCCCCGGATTCGTCTCCAGTGGATAGGCGGTGCCGGAGGAATCGAGAAAGTGAAACGCCGCCGCGTCGATCGGCAGTACGAACTTCGCCCCGATCGGTGCCGTCGCCGGAACGCGGCCGGCGATAGTGAGGATCGGATAGTCGATGTTCATCCCGAAGTTCGAGGAGGGGGAGAGCACCGACAGCCCGATGTTCGTTCCCCGTTCCAGCGCCACACCGAACGTGTCCCCTCCCGGGGCGATGATGGCGATGCCGAAAACGCTGTCGAAGGTCGAGAGGCTGAGCGAGCCTCCGCCGGTCAGGATCGGCTTCGGCTCGGTCACGGAGATCTTCACCTGCGTGGTGGCGCCCGGCGGCGCCGTTTCGTTGCCCACGCTGAGCGAGACACCGGCGAATCCCTTGGTTCCTCCGCCGCCAGCCGCATGAACGATTCCGGGAACCGACGAGAGCAACAAGGCAATCCATACGACGGAACGGCGACTTCTGAACATGGTCACGACTCCTGGCTACCGGATGGCGACACGAAACGTCTGCGTGCCGGATTCAGCCAGCACGGTTGCATCACGGCGCGCCGTTACTTCCCACAGAATGGTCTTGCCCACCGCGAATTGCGCGCGGACGGCAGGCGGTACGTCGACGCGCCTCTGGCCCGTCGAAACGCGCCAGAGGATCGCGCCATCGACCTCGGCGACGCGCACGTCGTAACTGGCCGCCCCCGGAACGCCTGTCCATTCCAGCCGGGCCGGCGCGGCAGGCACGTCGCCGCTGGGGGAGATCACCTTGATCCCCGTGGATCGGTACACCAGGTCATGTGCGGCCGGGACATCGATGGACGGCTGGCGATTATTGAGGAAGTAGCCGATCCCTGCTATGACGATGATCACAGCCGCCGCGGCAAGCAGGCGTGCCATGCCGAACTTCCGCGACGCCACCGTCACGGCCGCCGGACCGCCGGCGCGGCGGCGAGCCATCTCATCGACGATCCACCGGACGTCGGCGGCCTCCCGCGGGGTGGTGTCGTCGTCGTTGAAGCTCTTCCAGAGCTCCATTTCCGCCTGGCATCGCGCACAGGAGGCGATGTGCTCGCGGTCCTTCGGCTCCATCGACTCACCGAAGCGCTCGATGGCAACGCAGTCGCCGAGGGGACGAAGGGCCCGTTTCCATTGCCGTTTCGATGGATCGCGCGGCTCGCTCACAGCCCCTCCCCTCTCGCCCGCAGCCGCTGCACCGCGCGGGCGATCTTTCGCTTTGCGCTGACGATGTACGCCTTCGCGCCGCTGGCGTTGTCGAAGTGAAGCAGGCGGGTGATGGCGTCGAGCGGCATGTCGTCACCGTAATGAAGCGTGAACACGGTCCGCTCCGTTTCGTCCAGGGTGGTCGTCAGAAATTCGTGCAGGCGCCGCGAGCGGCTCTTGTACGCGGCGATGTCCTCCGGTCCCGGCGCCAGATCCGGCAGATCGATCAGCGCCTCTTCCTCGTCCGTCGCCCGCGGTGGACTGGACTTCATGCGATTGATCGACTCGTTCCGGGCGATGCTGTACAGCCAGGTCCCGAATTGCGACGCTCCCTGAAAGGAGTCGAGATAACGGTGCGCTTTCAGAAAGACGTCCTGGGCCAGATCCGCCGCGGACTCCCGCTCTCCGGTGAAGCGGTAGCACCACCTGGCCACGCGCTCGTAGTAACGCGCGAACAGTTCGCCGGCCAGCGCCGGACGCGCCTCGGGTGCCGCCCTGCGATACGCCTCCACCAGCTCTTCGTCGGGGAGTGTGGGTTCGATCGAGGTAGTTGTCGTAATCAGTGGGTTTCATTCTTCTGCCTCTCTTCATCTGAGACAAGTGATGCAGCTCACATGGAACAGAAACTTGATTCGGGTCATGATCGTCCGCGTGAGAACGGTGCTGCTCGCGACCTTCCTGGCCTTTCCGCTGTCGCCTGCCGCGGCCCAGCCGGCGTCGAAAGCGGCACTTCTGGAAGCGCGAGCCAAGGCGGAGACCGACGCCGGCCGCTACCCGGCAGCGATCCGGGACGCGAATGCCGCGGCCGCGATTCACGCAAGGAATGGCGACAAACGAAGCGAAGGACGGGCCCTCAGTCTGACCGGGTTGGCCGAGGTCTATGCCGGCGACTATGGCGCGGCGACGTCGGTCTTCACCAACGCCCTGGCACTCGCCACAACCGCCCGCGACGACGAGGAGCGCGCCGAGGTGCTCTCGAATCTCGCCAGCGTCGACTTCTTTCTCGGGCGGTACGCCGACGCCTCCGCGAGCTACGACGCCGCCCTGGCCATCGCCGACGCCCATCGCCGCGACCCCTGGGCTCCGCGGCGGCGGCGCATCCTCCTCGTCAACAAGGCCACCCTCGATCAGCGGCTCGGCCGTGACCAGGCAGCGCTGGAGTGGTATCGGCAGGCCCAGGCGGCGGGCCCCGATCTCCGGCCGCGCGAACAGGCCCAGATCCTGGTGAACCTCGGCGTTCTCTACCGGCACCTCGGCGACCCGGTCAAAGCGCTGCAGCAGTACGACGCCGCGCTGGCGCTCTTCGCCCGCGAGCAGCAGCTCGATTCCGAGCTCTCGGTGATGAAGAACCGCGGAATCGTTCTGGCCCTCGACCTCGGGCAGCTCGACGCCGCCCGCGCGAACTTTTCCGAGGTGCTCGACCGCGCCACCAAGGCGAACAGCAGGCGCGAGATCCTTCAGGCCCATCTCTACCGCGGCGAGACGGAGCTGCGCCTCGGCCAGCTCGATCCCGCCGAAGTCGATTTCGCCAACGCCCTCGAGATCGCCCGCGCTCTGCGGACCTCGGAGGAAGAGTGGAAAGCGCTCTACGGACTGGGGCGAACGGAGCTCCGCCGGGGAGACGTCGCCGCGGCCCGGCAGCACCTCCAGAGCGCCGTGCAGGTCGTCGAGAGCATCCGCGAAGCCATCCGCGTCCCGACGCTGAAGTCCGATTTCTTCAACGATAAGCGCGATGTCTACGACGCCCTCATCAGCGTCGAGCTGCCCGCCGGCGATCCCGGGCGGCTCTTCGCATTGATCGAGCGCAGCCACTCCCGCGCCTGGCGCGAGCGGCTGGGACTCACGGGAGACGTGGCCCTCGGCACCGTCCAACACCTCCTGCCGGAGGGCGTGATCCTGCTCGACATCTGGAGCTCCTCGTGGGGGTCGGCCATGGTCACGGTCACGCGCGGCGCGGCGCAGGTGAACCGCGTCGAAGTCTCCGAGCCGGCCATTCGCGCTCTCGTCGATGCGCTCTCCGCCGGTCCCCGTTCCGGCTGGCGGGCATCCGCCAATACGCTGTCCGCGGCATTGTTCCCCCGAGGACTGCCGGCCGGCACCGGGCATCTGATCGTCGTTCCTGACGGAGCGCTGACCCTGATCCCCTTCGAGCTGCTGCCGATCGATGGACGCCTGATGATCGAGCGGACGGCGGTGAGCTATGCCCCGACCGCGGCCATGCTCCTGCGCAACCCGCCCGCACGGCGAACTTCATGGCCGCCATGGACGGCCGAATTCCGAGGATTCGGCGATCCCCGTTTCGCCTCGGCGTCGCTCGATGACCCGGCATCGTTGCGCATGCGCCTCGCGGCATCCGCCGAAGAGGTGCAAACGATCGCCTCGGAGTTAGGAGGCCGCTCCTTCCTCCACCTCGGCGCCGACGACCGCAAAGTTCATCTCACCGATGCCTCCGAGCAGGCCCCGATTCTCCATCTCGCCACACACGCCGTAGCCGACACGAATGCCATCGAGCGCTCGCGCATCCTCTTCTCCCCTGCTACCGGCTCGAAGCAGAGCGCCGACTACCTCTTCCTGAAGGAGGCCTACGACCTCCCGCTGAAGAATGTCGAGCTGGCCGTTCTCAGCGCCTGCGACACCGAACGCGGCCAGTTGCTCCGCGGCGAAGGCGTCCGCAGCTTCAGCCGCGCCTTCCTCGCCTCCGGCGCGCGCAGCACCGTCACCACACTCTGGCGCGTCCCCGATGCCCCCACCGCCGCATTCATGAAGGCCTTCTACTTCGAGCTCCAACGCGGCCTCCCCCGCGACGCCGCCCTGCAATCGGCGAAGCTCCGTTTCGCGCGCAGCGGAGGGGATCTTGCCGACCCGCACTACTGGGCCGCGTTCGTATTGACCGGCGAAGGATTGCGTCCCATTCCGACGGCGATACGTTGGCGGAGCATCGTGCTCGGCTCTCTTGCGGCAATGGTCATCCTGCTCGCGGTCGTCTTCTTCGTTCGGAAGAGACGTTGAGGGCCCAGAGGCCCTGTGTACTACGGCGGCGGTATTCGCCCGAGGCGACCGGCTAACCCGCATTTCTCACAGTCTGCTAGAACCGCACTCGCGACTCCCTTCGTCGAGAGTCCTTCTCCCCCCGCGGTTTCTTGCGGGGGGAGAAGGTGCCGAAGGCGGATGAGGGGGCGGTTCTCGCGCTGAAGTTGCGTGTTTTCATGAGTTTCCCGCGCCGTTCACAGAAATAGTCCACTGATCGGCAAGATCCAACGCCCCTCATCCGCCTTCGGCACCTTCTCCCCCAGCTGAAAAACGCTGGGGGAGAAGGGCTCTCGACGAAGGGAGTGGCAAGTGCCCTCGAGAGAACAATTCAAGTGAGCGTGTGAGAAATGCGGCGAAGGGAATCGCGCCAGCCGGCGAGACGCCAGCGCTCCGTCGCGCGCAGCACCCCGAACGTTTCGCAATCGATCATTTGCTTATGACGCAACGGCGGCATATTCTCCTCGCACGTGCCAGAAACGCCGGGCGATGTTCTCCGCTCGCATGCGAGTCAAACGCCACGGATCCTTGTCGTCGACGACGACAAGGCCATCAGGTCATTGCTCACCGCGGTCCTGAGCAGGAAAGGCTACTCGGTCGAGACCGCGCGGAACGGCGAAGAAGCGCTTGAAGTGATCGCCGGCAAGACGTTCGAAGCGATCATCCTCGACCTGATGATGCCGAAAGTCGACGGCTTCGAAGTCATCGAGCACCTGGCCCGCACGGCACCGGAGCAACTCAAACGCTGCGTCATCGTCCTCACCGCCGTGGCGAGCAAAGATCTCCGTAAGCTGGATGGCAGCAGGGTCTTTCGCGTCCTCCGAAAGCCCTTCGATCTGGACGAGCTGCTCTCGGTAGTGACCGATTGTATCGAAGGCAACGCCGGTCAAGAGGCACGATAGTGAGCACGGTTCGGATGCGTTTCACGCGCTGTTGCATATTGTTAACAGCATTACTCACACGCTGAGTGGAATTTGCAGGCACCCTGTTGGTGGCGAACTTGGGACAATGTGGAGTTGTGCGAGTGGTTCGTTCTCGGCAGTACTTTCAATCGAGAGTCCTTCTCCCCCAGCGCTTTTCATCTGGGGGAGAAGGTGCCGAAGGCGGATGAGGGGGCGTTTCACGAGTATGTCATTCGCGCGCCTTCGAGCGCTCTCGGACCAGCGTCGGTAAATCGCGCATATCTTGTCGCGCAGACAGCAGCGTCAACAAAGTGCATAAAGCAATCGCCTTCACTGACAACCCCCAGACATGTATCGGAGGCCTTGGGCTTCATCAGGAAAACGCGAGCTGGAACTAGGCGTAGGTGCAACGACCTGGTAGACGAAGCGATCAAATTTCTCACGGCCAAAATAGGATTGCTGGCACGTTCCAATCGACGCGTCGAAGCAACTGGCCAAAAAGTTCGAACGGAAGAAACAGGTCCGGATTCTCGGCTCCGTCGATCCTGAAGCTCACCGCTTCGCCAGGACCGACTGCCCAGACCTGACGAAACGCCAGGGCATCTGAATGATCGTGCCGCGTGGGCGGCCGCCCTTTCGCGGATTTTCACGGGATCAAACCGGGCGGCGATCCGCTCGTCGTCGTTCCATAGCCACGCTTCTTTTGACACGACTGATTGATCGGCATACGGAACGAGATCTTGCGCGGATAAAGCGGCGGCCACCAGCAAAAGCGCTACCCCCGGAATACGGCGGATGCTCGATAACCGCTTCATTCGCAACCTGCTTCGCGAGACCGCAGGGTATTCTCGTCAGGAACCTCGTCAAGATAGATGCTGAGGCTCGGCGCGACATATTCATACATGAAATGGTCGAGCGCCGTCCCGAATGCAGCGCGAGCCGCCCGAAGGGCAATCGCTCGGTCGTGACACGTCTTGCGGTCGAGGGCGACCCAGTTTGCCATCGCAAGGGCGCGGCCGGCAGCGGACTTGTCGGATAAACGATCGCGCTGCGCACGAAGGTCGCCGATAAACGCGGTGGAAAGCGATGCCAATCTGCTCCAGAAATCCGGTGGAAGACCGGCTGATTGAGCCCTCGCCTCAAATGCGCGTCGATACCCCGCATCAAACGCCGCCCCGCGTACGACGTTCTGGAACAATTCATGAGGCAGAAAGAGCTCCGGATGGAACCTGCCGGAAATAACGTCAGCACGGCGGGTGGTACCAACGGATTGTCCCGGCGGGAGCAGACCTCGCGAGACAAATTCAGCGTTAAGTTCGATCCTTGCCCGTTCTGCTTGACGCGTACGCTCCTCTGCTTTTGGGCGGTTGCATCGGCTTTCGAGCCGTTCGTCAAGCGTCCATGCGGAAGCAAGCCTGCCGACCGCGGGAGATGCCGAGGGAAGCGGTATAACGCCGCCCACTACGCCTCCATGAAGAGGTTTCACGGGCGCAGTGTAGGGTTGCGGTTGTAAGGCTGGGCTATCCGTACTCGTCTTGTTGACTGGCGCGTCTACTTGCGGAGTCGCACCCAACGAGAGGTTGCTGCCGCAGAACGAGTAGGCTGAGACGACGACACATGAAGCTGCCAGAAGGAATAATTGCACCCTATAGATCATGGAGAAATCCGGGGATGGCAACGTACGCTCCAGTCTTAGAAATGTCAATAAGGCACCGAAAGGTGCCAGTATCCGTGATTAGCCTGGAGCGATTTCGAGTACGCCAAGACCACTACCCGGAGCGCTAAGGTCACTTGTTGGCAAACGTTTGCTTGTCATACTCGATCTTGACGCGACGCACTGAAATCAGCCATTTTGATCACCTGATTTGGCCTCAGGCCGAACGATCAGCGTGATCGCCCCAAAGACCCGCACCTCTTTCCCCTCGGCGAGCGCCGACATCTTTTCGTCCATCACCGCCCGCCGGCCCTTTTTCATCCACCATCGGCCGATGAAGGCGGTGCCGCGGACGAGGGCGATCACGAGCTCCCCCGTTTTGGCGCGGCCGCGGCGTCGCGGCTCTACGATGAGGTACTCGCCGTCACTGATGCCGAGGGCGGCCAAATCCGTGCTGGCGCGAAAGACCAGGTCGCCGGCCGCCATGAGATCGGCCGGGATCGCCACCAGCTCACCCGCCGAGGCGGTGTCGATCGGGGAGCCCTGGGCGATGCTGCCTTCCAACTGAACGATCATGGTGAGCTCTGCTGACTGTCCGGCTGGAGCGCGGTCTCTTCGCGGTACTCAGGGTCCAGCTCGAACAGGTCCGCGGCTTTCACCCGTTCGCCGGACAAGCGGTGCAGGGCTTCCGTGATCGCGGCGATGCATTGTCTGCTGGGGTCGATCTTCCCGTCACGAATCATGAGAAGGTGGTTCCGGCTGTAGCCGGACTCCCGGACCAGATGAATGGGCTTGATCCTGTGGCGTTTCAGGTAGGCCTCTAATTTCGTCCCCATGGGTGTATAGTCTCACATCATGCGCCTAAAGTACATGCATCCTGCTATACTTCCGCCGATGACGGAATCCGGCAGCACCATCGAAAGCATCACAAACAAAGGCATCCAAAGCGAAGGAGGAGCGATGGAGGTCGAGAACAGGTTCGGCCTGGAACTGAGAGCCAGACGGCTGCTGCTCGGATACTCGGTGAAGAAGCTGTCCAAGCTGTCGGGCGTCAGCCGCCGCTGGATCGCCTGCGCCGAGGCAGGCAGCAACATCACCATCGAGGTCCTCAGGAAATTGATGCAGACCATGAGGATGACCGTCATCACCATCTATCCCGGCATCACGGCGGAAGCGGGTCTGGCGGATACGGGCATCGCCGAGCTGGCGGCGGCGGTGGATGAGATCAGCCAAAGCGCCGGGCTGGCACGCCAGGCGGCCGAACGGATCCGGAGTTTCACCCTCGGGGTAGGGAAATCCGTCCCGAAAGACACTCCTGATGATGAGAGGTTCAACGAGCGGGCCGCGGCCCTGGTCACACATTTCGCCGAACACGTGCGGTCCCTCAGCGATCCCGACAAGTTACAGAAAGTTGAGAAAGCCGCGAGCACCTTCCTGCGGCCGGAAGAGGATGCGCCCCGTACCGCGAAGGCGCTTCCCCGAAGGCGGAGGAAAAGCTCGGGCTAAACGCATCCGATGGATCGTCCGACCGGCGAAAGAAACGAAGCAGACGCGTTGCTGTGGCGGTTCCGGCGCTGGCTCGACGATCCCGAGTCGTCGCCGGAAATCGTCCGCGATCTCACCAGCCTGGATCACCAGCTCCTCGGCGAGCTGGCCGGCCTCTTCGCGGAGGGCGAGCTGCGGTCGGCGATGGCCACGCTCCTGGCGCGCGCCCACGAAAGCTCGGCTGGCGCTCCCCGCGAAGCGATCGCCCTGACCCGCCTGGCGACAGCCCTCGGCTCCTGTTACTTCACCGACGAGCCGCAACTCGACGCCGCCGTGGAAGGGGATGCCTGGTAACCCCGCGGCGGGACGCGCGCCGGGCCAGCCGGCGAGACGCCAGCGCTCCGGAGAACCCGCCCCGTCCCGGCAGGGCGCTAGGGCTCGGAGAGAGCCTCTCCTCCGGAACCGGAATCCGTTCCGGCAGATCATCATCCTGTTCTGACGGAACCAAAATTCATTCTGACAGATCAGTATCCAGTTCTGACGGAACCAAAATTCGTTCTGACAGATCGGGATGCGGTTCTAACAGAACAGGATCCGGTTCTGTCAGAACGAATTTCGATCCTGGCCGAGCCCTCGGCTGCTCCTGCGGAAACAAAAATCAATCCTGCAGATTGAATTTTGGTTGCGCGGGAACGCCGGCCCGCTCCAGCGGAAGGAAAATCCGTTCCGACGGAATGATTTTTCGCTCCTTCAGAATAGTATACGGTTCTGTTGTTGCCAAAATCATTTAGCCGCGACAAACAGCACAGTATACTGGGCTGTATCTCAGTAGCTTATACGCTCCATCCTCGTATAATGAACATCGTAAGCCGGCTACAAGGCACATGCGCATTGTGCCGATCGCCCGCGGGCGCTGACGATCGAAAGTCTCGCGGGTAACCTGCACCGGGCGGTTCGCTCGTAGCGAACGCACGGTGCTGAACCGAAGATGGAGGGACTTATGTCCAACAGACGAGCTACTGCTGTGTCAAAAGGGGCGGCAACAGGGGATCAACCTGCTGCCGATCCCCAGGCCAGCCCAATCGCAATCGAAGACATCGCCAAACAGGTCATCAACGGCCTGGCGGCACTGACCAGGTTGATCCCGACGTTCGTGCCGAAGCATGAGGAGAACAAGGCCTTCGTAAGAAGGTTTCAGGCCTTCTCGATCGAGTCGATCCGAAGCATGATCGCCGCAATCCAGGCAAACCCGGAGCTGAACAGCGCCAACAAGCTCGACGTGGAGCAGTCGCGCGCCGATCTGCAGTACCTGGACGCGTTCCGCACCGTGGTCGATGCCACCGAGGAGTTCCGTAACAACGTGCGGTTCACCTATTCCGCCCGGAAAGCCCGGGCGGTGAACCCGGTGCTGCAGACGTACGCCATCGGCAAGGGAATCGGCCGCGACGCCGGCAGTGCCGGTGTGGCCGCGCATCTGGAGAACGTCAAACGCGACCTTCGCAAGCCGAACACAAAAAAGGCGAAGTTTGTGAAAAAGCCGCCGCAGGGACCACAGACCCCGCCCAAACAGTGAAGTAACGGCGCGGCCGCGTATCTGGCGCGGCCGCGCCCCTGACAAGAGACCCCAAACCGTTCAAGAAAGGAGTTCCAGTCATGCGAACCATACAACATTCAACCTGTAGTGTCATTCCTCGGCACATGCTCCAGCACATCGCCGTGCACGGTGACGACGATGCCCGCGAAACGGTCTCGTCGACGTTGCACCACTCGGCGCTGATCGCCCGCGAGCGTGCCACCAGTTACCTCAAGCCGTCGATTCGTAAAAAGAGCGGCAGTCAGAAGCGCAGCGTGTACGACGCCCAGAACCTGGCGCACGCTTCTGGGCGTCTTCGTCTCGACGCTCGACGACGTCTCGGCGAGTTTCAAGGCCGGTAAGGACCTGGCCACCACTCCCACAAGCGGTTCGCCGAAGGCCGAAATGGAGCCGAAGCTCCCGACCGACTGATGAGACAACCCCCAACGCAGTACGACCGGAGCCCGCGCAAGCGGGCTCCGGTTTTTGCGGGGAAGGCGTCCATTGTGAGAGAAAGGTGTGCTTCGATGACCTTCCGGCCGCACCGAGCGACGAAAACCCATCCAACCACAGAGGCACAGAGGCCACAGAGGTTTTCTCTGTGATCTCTGTGTCTCTGTGGTGAATGGCCTTAAAATGAAGGGACCTCAATGATCCTTTCGGATGTCCGCATTGAAGAGTCCCTAAGGAGTCCATCCTGACTGTTCCGATTGAAGCGCATGGCGATCGCGCGATGCTCGTGCGCCGCGGGCAGCGTCTGGAACACTTCACTATCGCCTACAACGCGCTGGAAGGGCTGGGGTCGATCGTGGCCGGTGTTTTCGCCGGCAGTATCGCCCTGGTCGGATTCGGCGTGGACAGCATCGTCGAAGTGACCTCAGCCACGGCCTTGCTGGTTCGCCTGCACGCGGACGCCGATCACGCCCACCGCGAACGGTCCGAGCGCATCACCCTGCGCATCGTCGGCATCTGTTTTCTCGCTCTCGCCGCCTGGATCGCCTTCGACAGTATCAACTCGCTCATCCATCGCGCCCCGCCCGAGCACTCCATTCCCGGCATCGTGATCACCGCGCTCTCAGTGGTCGTCATGCCTCTGCTCAGCCGAGCGAAGCGAACCATCGGCCGGGCCATCGGCAGCAATGCCCTCGTCGCCGACGCCAAACAGACCGCGCTCTGCACGTACCTCTCCGCGATCACGCTGGCCGGCCTGCTGCTCAATGCGATGCTCGGCTGGTGGTGGGCCGATCCGGTTGCGGCGCTGGTCATGGTGCCCATCATCATTCGCGAGGGCCTCGAGGGTCTGCGCGGCGAACATTGCGACGATTGCGCGCCATGACGTGGCCAAACCGGAGGAACGAAATTCGCAAAGTTGGCCTCCATGCACCGGTTTCTCATCCCCCTCGCTCTCTCTACCGCCATTCTCATGGCACAGGCGCCTCCGAAGACTGCTCCTCAGTCGTCAGCCGGCAAATCGGCCACAACGCAAACCGCAAAGCCGCCGGAGGCGACGTCAACGGATGACGGGCAGTTCCAGAACGTTCCCGATCAGAACATCGATCCCACCGCAACGGCTCCTCCTCCGGCCACAGACGTCAGCAGGCAGAAGGACGCCGTTGCTTCCGTGCAGAAGGCCATTCCGGCGGGAGCGCTCAGCCTGGCCGCGTCCATCGGCAAGAACATTCTCGTCGTGCGCGTGGACGGCCGCGACGTGAAGACCTTTCCCGTGTCAGTCGGCGTAAAAGGGCATCAGACGCCGCAGGGGCATTTCGGGATTCGCCACATCGTCTGGAATCCCTCCTGGCATCCGCCGAAAGCGGCATGGGCGAAGAACAAGCAGGCAACGGGTCCGGGCAGCGCCGACAATCCCATGAAGGTGGTGAAGATTTTCTTTCAGGAGCCTGACTACTACATCCACGGCACCGATCACGAGGAGAAGCTGGGTGCCGCCGCCTCGCACGGCTGCATCCGGATGTCGCAGGACAACGTCTACGAGCTTGGCCGGTTGTTGCAGGAGCGGGGAGGCGCGCCGCGTCAGCCGCAGTGGTATGCCGAGGTGATCAACGGCGGAATGACGGCGAGCGTGATGCTGCCAAAGGCGGTGCCGATCGTGATCGGCTGGTAGGCAATCGGATGTCCGAGCAACCAGATCAGCAAGCAGATCAGCAGCCGGATCGATCCGAAGCGCTGAAGTTGCCCGAGGCAGTCCGGCACGTTTTCGACGAATGCCGCATGGTGCTGCCGGGAATCCAGGCTCTTTTCGGGTTTCAGATGATCGCCGTGTTCAATCAGGGCTTCCGGGAGAAGCTGACGGCGCCGGAACAGCGTCTTCACGGCGCGGCGATTCTTCTGGTGGTATTGGCCATCGCCCTGGTGATGGCGCCGGCCGCCCTGCACCGCCGGGCCGAGCCACGCTCGGTCAGCGATCGATTCGTCCGGGTGGCGTCGCGGCTGCTTCTGGCGGCGATGCTCTTACTGGCGGTAGGGTTATCGATCGATGTCTTCGTCGTGACGCGGATCATCTGGCATTCGCAAACGATCGCAGCGGCCGCATCGGCGGCGGCGTTCTGCGTCTTTCTCTTGCTATGGGAAGCCTATCCGTCGATCTATCGCAGAGGATCGCCTGTCCAACGATAAGTCGCGGGCACACATTGCTTCCCACGGATGCCTGAACACCTTCCAGTGACAGTCACACCGGCTGATGGCCGTCATCACATCCCGAATAGATTCCGGACATTAAGATTGAATCTCCATCGATGGAACAAGGCCGGCGTAAACGCCAGGCCTGTTTGTTGTTAAGAACAAAGGAGACTCAACCATGAAATCCATCAGTCGTTATGTGCTGTGCCTGCTTGTACTGCTCTTCCCTGTCGCCGCGTTCGCCGCGGGGCCACACGGCGCACCGCCCGGACTCGACGGCCGTTTCGTCCAGCTCGCGCAGCAGGTCCCGGGCTTCGGAGGGTATTTCTTCGATGCGAACGGCGACCTCAACGTTTATCTGACCGATCTCTCGCGGGCGGACGAAGCCCGCGCCGCAGTCGCGGAAGTGGCCATCCAGCGCGGCCCCTCCCCCCAGCGGCTCCTCACCCGTCCGGCAGCCATCATCGTGCGGCACGGCGATTTCGATTTCCTGCAGCTCGACGAATGGCACCAGCAGATGAGGGCGGCCTGGTCGATTCCCGGCGTGGTGTCGTTCGATAGCAACGAGGCCACGAACCGCGTCGTCATCGGCGTTTCGGACATGACGGTCAAGCCGCGCGTGCTGGCCCTGGCCGATTCGCTCGGCGTGCCGCGCAACGCCATTGTCTTCGAATTCGATCAGCCACCGGTGCCGGTCACGACGCTGCAGCAGTATTACCGGCCCGTCGTCGGCGGCTTGCAGGAGGATTGGAGCGGGACGTATTGCTCCGTCGGCGTGAACCTCGTCTACTGGAACTGGAGTCAGAACATCCAGGGCGAATCGGGGTTCTACACCGCGTCCCACTGCAGCAATACCCGCTTCGGCACGGACAGCACCGTCTACTCCCAGGGTGGATATCGGATTGGTCAGGAGAGATACGATCCGCCGACGTTCAACAATTCGCAGTACGCGGGCTGCCCGGTGAATTACGCATGCCGCTGGAGCGACGTCACCTTCGTCAAGTACGACTCGGGGGTGAACCAGCACCGGGGCTACATCGCCCAGACGACCTCGTACGGGTACGGTCCCTACAATTCAGGGTCGCTGACCATCAACTCGTCGCAACCAGAGTTCCAGATCACCAACTTGGCCCTCCCTGTCCAGGGACAGGTCATGAACAAGGTCGGCCGCACGACCGGATGGACGGCAGGTACTGTCGCCAACACATGCAAAGACGTCCCGGACGGCTCTTACAAGCTGCTGTGCCAGGACGAGGTCAATGCGTTTGTCGACGGCGGTGACAGCGGCTCGCCGGTCTTTCAGTATCTGAGCTCGACGACCGTGGGATTCAGCGGCATCGCCTGGGCTCGGAACTTCCAGGGCGGTCTTTACTACAGCAACTACAGCATCATCGCGAACGACTTCGGAACCGGCGTGACGTACACGCCGTAGCTGACAGCGCCGCCGCGGGCGCGCCGCTCCCGGCGCGCCCGCGACGGGAGGTGGCGCTCAGGGCAGGCTCTGCTCTCTCTGTACTACTAGTTGTTGGTTTCTGCGCGTGAGGCGCGGCTGCGCCGCTGGCACAGACAAGAGTGTCTGTGCCACATTCTGTCCCGCAAGACTCCGCTCTTTTGCCAATACCGAGGGCCAATGTGGCACGGACACTCTGATAAGTCCGCCAATCTCCGTGCTGTTGCAGGGCATAGCCATTGCTATGAAATGCACCGCGGACCGATTCCGCAGAACGGAGAACTCTCATGGACGATAAGGACAGGGATGCAACAAGCGGCGAACATCACAGCAAGGCGGAAGGGGCGGCAATCGGCGCCGTCGCGGGCGGTTTGCTCGCCGGCAAGAAGGGTGCTGTTGCGGGAGCCGCCATCGGAGCGGAGAGACAGCATAAGAAAAACGAGCGCGAAGAAGAAACCTCGCGCGAGGAGTGATGTTTCCCGAGAGGTTTGATCATCAGGTCCACGCCTGGATCAGAGCGAGGCGTTCGGCCGAAACCCATCCAACCACAGAGGCACAGCGAAGCGAAGCCGCAACCAAACGCGGCTAGCGGCAAGGGCGTGGCAAGCACCGCCCCCTCATCCGCCTTCGGCACCTTCTCCCCCAGCTGAAAAGCGCTGGGGGAGAAGGACTCTCGGTGTTAGGAAGGTGCGAGCTCTTTTCGGGGCGACGGCTCGTTTTGCGAAATTACAGAGCGGCGTAGCCGCAACCAAACGCACAGACAAGAGTGTCTGTGCCACATTTGCCCTCTGGTATTGGCAGGAGAGCGGAGTCTTGCGGGACAGAATGTGGCACAGACACTCTTGTCTGTGCCAGCGGCGCTGCCGCGCATCACGCGCAGAACCAAACTAGTAGTACAGAGGACACAGTGGTTTTTTCTCTGCGATCTCTGTGTCTCTGTGGTGATTGCCTTCCAAACGCGTCAATACACCGCGACGCGCGCTCGTCCCAGCTCCCCCATCACCGCATCGGCCGCCGCGGGGATGGCGCGAGAGACGGCGTCGGAGAGCGTCATCGGCCCCTCCAACGTCTGCGGCACGACCCCCACCAGCGTTACCTCGGCCGGGGCATTGCCGGCGAAGTCCATGACGATGAGGGCATCGTTGATGGAGGGCTCGTGGGGGCTGACGCGGATGCCGGGGGAGACGGACATGATCTCGGCGCGGGTGAAGAGGCGGATGGTGCCGGGAGGGGCGTCGACGTTGACGGCGTCGACGAAGATGACGCGGTCGTAGCCGTCGAGGTAGTTGGGTAGGTCTAATGATGGAGTCCCGAGATCCTCGAGGGTGAGGTGGTCGCCGGTACTTACGTGCGACTGGAGATAACGGACGACGGCGGGACCGATCCCGTCGTCGCCCAGGAGGATGTTGCCGATTCCGTAGACGGCGGTCTTCACAGCACCTTCACCCGGGCCACGTTGTTGCCGGTGGGATCGAACATGTGGACCGCGCAGGCCATGCAGGGGTCGAAGGAATGGATGGTGCGGAGGACTTCGAGCGGATGCTGGGCGTCGGCGATCGGGGTGCCGAGGAGCGCCGACTCGTACGGGCCGAGCGCGCCGCTGGTGTCGCGGGGGCTGGCGTTCCACGTCGTCGGGACGACGGCCTGGTAGTTCTTGATCACGCCGTTGTCGATGACCACCCAGTGCGACAGCGTGCCGCGCGGCGCCTCGTGGAAGCCGACGCCTTCGATCTCCCCTTTCGGGAACTCGGGCTTGTTGTAGATGGTGGTATCGCCCTTGAGGATGTTGTCGGTCAACAGCGCCAACTGCTTGACGGCGAGATCGGAGAGAACCGCGGTGCGGACGGCGCGGGCGCCGTGGCGGCCGAGGGTCGAGTGCAGCATGGCAGGCGTGGCCTTGACTCCGGCGATGGCGGATATCTTTGCCAGCGCCGCGTCGGTCCATTTCACCATCAGCGGATTGCCCGACGCGTAGCCGACGAGGACATTCGCCAGCGGGCCGACCTGGGCGGGCTGGCCGTCGTAGCGCGGCGCTTTGACCCAGGAGTACTTGCCGTCTTCCTTCCAGTCGGTGAAGCTCGGATCGGTCTCCCCTTTCCACGGGTGCAGCGGGCCGCCGCTCTTGTACCAGGCGTGCGCGCTGTCTTCGGTGACGGCCCGGCGCCAGCGCTCGTCCTTCTGGCCGGTGATGGGGACCATCTTCGATAGGTCGCCGTTCGGGATGAAGCCGCCGGGGAGCTCGAACTTCGTGCTCTTGCCGTCGAGCGGGAGATCGGGAACGGAGAGGTAGTTGGTGACCCCTTTGCCGTAGCCGAACCACTCGGGATAGAAGCCGGCCACGGCGCAGACGTCGGGGACGTAGACGTTTTGCACGAAGCCGACGACTTTCTCGAGCAGGCCCTTCATCTGCACGAGGCGGTCGACGTTCAGCGTCGCGCTGCTGTCGACGTTGATGGCGTTCTGCACGCCGCCGACGGCGACGTTCTGGATGTGCGGCGTCTTGCCGCCGAGCATGGCCACGACCTGGTTGGCATAGCGCTGGTAGTCGAGCGCCTGCAGGTAGTGCGAGACGGCGATGAGGTTGACCTCGGGCGAGAGCTTCATGGCCGGATGGCCCCAGTAACCATGGGCAAACGGTCCGAGCTGGCCGCTCTCGACCAGGCCCTTGACGCGGGCCTGCACCGCCGCCATCTGCTTGGTGGAGTTGCCGGTCCATTCGGAGAGGCTCTCGGCGACCGAGGAGGCCTTTTTCGGATCGGCTTTCAACACCTGGGTCACGTCGACCCAGTCGAGCGCGGAGAGATGGTAGAAGTGGACGATGTGGTCGTGCAGGGCATGCGCGATCAGGATCAGATTGCGGATGTACTGCGCGTTGAGCGGGATCTCGAGGTTGAGTGCGTCCTCGACGGCGCGCACCGAGGCCAGCGCATGCACGGTGGTGCAGACGCCGCAGAAGCGCTGCGTGAAGAGCCAGGCCTCGCGCGGATCGCGGCCGACCAGGATCTTCTCGATCCCGCGGAACATGGTGGACGAGGCCCACGCCTTCTGCACGTGTCCCTGGTCGACCTCGACGTCGATGCGGAGATGTCCTTCGATGCGGGTGATCGGATCGATCGTGACTCTGCTCATTGTCTTCTCTCCTGGGAGCTCGCGATGTGGAAGGCTGTTGCACCACTGTTGGCGGAGCCTTGGGCAACCAACGCCGGCGGCCGTGCCGCCCCTGCGATGATCGGGAAGCGCTTGACGACGGCGACGTAGATGGCCAGTTCGAGGGCGACCAGACCAATGGTGATGAACATCTCCGGAACGGACGGGAAGTAGTGCCAGCCCGGCCCGGGCTGGAAGGCGACGAGGTAGGTGTCGAATCGATAGAGCGCGCCGGCCAGTGCCACCACCATCGCCCCACGGAAGAGGCTTCCGAGGTTCGGCCGCGGCGAGGCCAGCATCATCACCAGCGGCAGAAGCCACAACACGGTCTCGATCCAGAACATCGTTCCGTAGAGATCGAGTGTCATCGCGTAGTGCAGATTCCCGCTGTAGGCGAGATCGGCCACACGCACGGCGACGAACACCAATCCACCCCATGCGGCGATCTTCTGCAGGTTGATCAGCATCGGGATCTCGGGGTTGCGCCCGAAGGCCCTCGAGGAGAAGACCGACTCGAAGACGACGATGGCGTAGCCCATGGCCAGGCAGCTCATGAGAAAGAGGAGCGGCAGCCAGCCGGTGAGCCAGAGCGGATGGAGCTTCGGTCCGGCCAGCATCATCAGGGAGCCGAGCGATGACTGATGCATCGTCGGAAGCAGCATGCCGAGGGCGATGATCCAGATCAGCGACTTGTTGAGGATCGGCAGCAGGCGCTTCGACCATCTCTGCAGCAGCGGCGGACCGTCGACGCTGAACTTCTCCATGAAGGCCGGCGACAGCTCGATCCAGAGCACGAAGACGTAGGCCATGATGCAGAGGGCCACTTCGAGCAGTGAGGAGTTGAGGTTCCAGTTCCAGACGTAGGTGGGAATCTTCCACATGTTCCAGGGCCGGCCGAGATCGACGGCCACGGAGGCGCCGGCGATGGTGTAGCCGAGGGCGCTGGTGAGAATGGCCGGGCGGATGAGCGGGTGATAGTTCCCTTTGTTGAAGATGTAGACGACCAGGGCCACCGCATAGCCGCCGCATGCGAGCGCGGTTCCGGTGACGACGTCGAGGGCGATCCAGATGCCGAGCGGATAGCCGTCGGAGAGGCCTGTGGCCACGCCCAGTCCGACGGCGAAACGCCAGAGGATCAGGGCCATGCCGATCGCGGCGATGCTGAGGAGGACGAAGTAGCTTCTTGTGAAGAGCGGACCGCCAATCGGTTGCGCGTGCGTTTGCATCAGCTCTCCTTCTCGGATTTGCCGCGGTTGCGGAACATCACGGCGCCCAACAGCCCATACAGCGCGACCGGACCGACGAATCCTTTGTAGATGCCGTGGCTGACGGTCTGCTGGAGGTGCGGCACCGACTCGTCCTGCTGGAAGCGGAAGCCGATCTTTTCGAAGTCGACGTGCGAGAGGTAGAGCACCTGCGTGCCGCCGAGCTCGCGCTCCCCGTAGACCTTGTTTATGTACTTGCCGGGATTGTTCTTGAGCCGCAGGTGCGCCTCATCGAGCAGATCGGTGTACTTGCCGAAGATCACTGCCTTGCGGGGACAGACCTCGGTGCACGCCGGCTCTTTACCCTCGGCGAGCCGCTCTTTGCAGAGCTCACATTTGACGATCTTCGGCGCCGCTTTCGCCCACTCGAATTTGGGGACGTTGAAGGGGCAGACGGTCTCGCAGTAGCGGCAGCCGACGCATTTGCTGACGTCGTACGACACCACTCCGAATTTCCCCTTCTTCAGTGCGCCCAGCATGCAGGCGCCGACGCAGGCGGGATCGACGCAGTGCATGCACTGTTTCTTGACGAACGACTGTTCGTTGCCGTCTTTGTAGAGCTGGATGATGTTCTTCGTGTACTGGTTGAGCGAGTCCGGCGAGTCATAGAGGCCGTGACCGTAGCCGTCGGTATCGGCCGGCATCCTGTTCGCGTCTTTGCACGCCACCACGCAGGCCTTGCAGCCGATGCACTTGGTGGTGTCGTAGAGCAGGCCGACGGCATCGGGGGGGGCGGTTTTCTTTTCGCGCGCCAGCGCGGCGGTGGGGAGCACGGTCAGCGTGGCCGCCGCTGCAGCGATGTTCTTGAAGAAGGCCCGGCGATCGGTGCTCATCGGCTACTCCTTCGGCTCGTCTTTGGTGGCGCCGTCGTTCATCTTTCGTGAGGCGAGGAACCCGGCGCCGAGCAGCGCGCCTCCGATCAGCCCAGCCACGCCGGTGGCGGTGGCACTGATCGGTTTGTGCTCGGGATTCACCGCGGGATAGAAATCGGGTGGAACGGGGCGCTTGATGTCGGCGGTCGTAAAGATGGGAACGGTGAAGGCGACGTCCTTCTCGGTGCAGCCGACGCACGGCGCGCCGATGCCGATCGGCCAGCAGTCGACCACCTCGTTGAAGTGCCGCGTCGAGCACGGTGCGTGCGTGACCGGCCCTTTGCAACCGAGCTTGTAGAGGCACCATCCGCTGAGATGGCCGCTGTCGCCGAATTGCGCGGCGAACCGGCCGGCATCGAAGTGCGCGCGGCGCGGACAGTGGTCGTGGATGACGCGGTCATACGCGAACTTCGGCCGCCCGAGGCTGTCGAGCGCCGGCAGCTTGCCGGCGGTGGCGTATTCGAGCACCGTGGCCAGGAGGACGTACGGATTCGGCGGACAGCCGGGGATGTTGACGACCGGCTTGTCCTTGATGATGGAGTCGACGCCGGTGGCGCCGGTGGGATTGATGTTGCTCGAGGGAACGCCGCCCCACGAGGAGCACGAGCCCATGGAGATGACCGCCGCGGAATGCGAGGCGACTTCCTTGAGCATGTCGATGCCGTTGCGGCCGGCGATCTTGAGGTAGGCGCCGTTGTCTTTGGTCGGGATCGATCCCTCGACGACGAGGACGTACTTGCCGTCGTTTTGCGACATGGCATCTTTCAACGCCGCCTCGGCGTCGGTGCCGGAGGCCGCCATGACCGTCTCGTGGTAATCGAGCGAGATGACGTCGAAGAGGAGCGTGGCCAGGTCGGGCTCCGAGGTGCGGAGCAGCGTCTCCGTGCAGCCGGTGCAGTCCTGCATGTGCAGCCAGATCACCGACGGTCGTCGTGCCCGTCCGATGGTGGCCGCAACGGCCTGGGGGGTGATGTAGCTGGTGAGGGCCAGGCCGGCGGGGGCCACCACCATCAGTTTTCCGCAGAAGGTCAGGAAATGCCGCCGGCTGACACCCGACCGTCTCAACCGCTCAGCGATCGTAAGATTCGAAGTCATGCACCCTCCTTGGGAGTCACGGACTCGTGTGCGCTAGCAGGGAAATGTATTCGTGCGCAGTAAGGGGGGATGTAGCCGCTGACACCGGGGGATGTGAGGTGGCGTACAGGGGGGTGTGAGGGGTTTCGGGGTCGCGAGGTTGCGCGGTCTCGCGGCCGTGAACGAAGATAGCTCGCGCCACTGAGGAAACACCGATTGCGATTCTTGGGGCTTCGGCAAACTCGGGAAGCTGTGTTGTGTTGGGATCTCTCATCCACAACCGGTAGAGGCCCGCCGAGACTTTGCTGATTCGCAAGAGTTCTTGTCTGCAGTTTCTAGGGCTACGCACTTACGTGAACCTCGTTGCGAGATTCGATACTCTCTAATCGAGAGCCCTTCTCCCCCAGCGCTTTCCAGCTGGGGGAGAAGGTGCCGAAGGCGGATGAGGGGGCGTTTCACGAGAGCGTAAGTTGCGTACGAGTGAATTGTGCACGTGAACGTTCCTCGCTACTCGTCGTAGAACGCCAGGGCACCGAGGTACTTTATGTCGATGCCCAGGATGTCATCACGAATGAAACGGCATGCGCGTGCGATGCGCCGAAATCCGACTCGATCGGAAGGCCGCATGTGGTCCTGGCTGCGCAACCGCCGCTTTATCGGCTACAAATTCAGGCGGCAGGTACCGATCGGACACTACATCGTCGATTTCTACTGCGCGGAACTAAAGCTGGTGATCGAACTCGATGGAACTCATCATCGTTCACCGGGAACGGACGAATACGACGACCGTCGGACTGCTTACCTTCGCCGGCGTAGTCTTCACATGCTTCGCATTCCGAACGAACAGTTGATTCGTGACTCGGAGATCGTCGTCGAAATGATCCAGGCGGCCATCGATCAATGCCTCAGATCTCGCGAGAACGGGCCCCCTCATCCGCCTTCGGCACCTTCTCCCCCAGCTGAAAAGCGCTGGGGGAGAAGGGCTCTCGACGGGAGGGCGCTGCCGAGAATGAGAGAGGGAGGGCCTTCGAGCTCATCGAAACGCAGTTGATTCCCACCAACGACGCAAATCCGGGCGCCGGCGTCCGCGCCTGCTCTCCGTTTCAATCCTTCAAACGCCGTATCTGGATCTGATTCCGTCCGGCGCGTTTGCCGGCGTAGAGGGCTTCGTCGGCCAGGGCGAAGAGGTCGTTGTGGCCGGGGGAGGGAACGCCGGCGGCGATACCCTTGGTCACGCTGACGGCGACCGGGGGATCGGGCGGCGGCGCCGCGGCAAGCTGGCGGGCGATGGTCTCGGCGGTGCGGACGGCGGCGGCTTCGTCGCCACCGTCGAGCAGGACGGCGAACTCGTCCCCTCCCCATCGCGCCGCCTCGTCGCTCACCCTCTTCGAGGCCTTGATGGCCTCCGCGACACGGACGAGCGCGGCGGTCCCGCGGTCGTGGCCGTGCTCGTCGTTGATGGTCTTCAGCCGGTCGACGTCGAGGAGGATGAGGGCAACGGGCTCGCCGGTCTTTTCGGCCCGTTCCATCGAGCGGGCGTAGTGGTCATGGAACGACCGCGCGTTGAGCAGCCCCGTCAACGGATCGGCGTCGGAGAGGTGGTGATAGAAGTCTTCGGCTCTGCGCAGGCGCTCGGCGCGCTTGCCGGCCACATATCCGGCGACCGCGAAGACGAGGGACGTTCCAATGAGGTCGTAGAGGTAGAAGAAGGAGTGCGTCCGGAGCTCGCCGGAGAGACCGACCGGTGCCGGTCCATCGATGAGGAGATGCAACAGCAAGGCACCGATCGGCGCGCCGAGGCCGAGCAGAAGACCGGTGGCGGCATAGGCGATGGGAAGCCGGCCGGCGGCGGACCATCGTTTCGGGGTCATGACGTCATCAACACCGCCGTTCCGGTCAGCCTGCCGGAGCGAAGGTCGGCCAGTGCCTCGTTGGCGCGCGCGAGCGGATAGACGATCCGTCTGGTCTCGATGCGAAGTCCGGCGATGCGCTCGAAGAGCTCCTGGCCGTCGAGGCGCGTCAGATTGGCCACCGACCGGATCGAGCGCTCGTTCCACAGCAATTCGTAGGGAAAGGAAGGAATGTCGCTCATGTGAATGCCGGCGCAGACGACGACGCCTCCCTTCACCAGGTTGCGGAGCGCCGTGACGACCAGCGACCCATCCGGCGCGAAGATGATGGCGGCGTCGAGGAGCTCGGGCGGTGCGCTGCCGGAGTCGGCGGCCCAGACCGCGCCCATGTCGAGGGCGAACCGTTGCGCCGCGGTGTCGCCGGCGCGCGTGAAGGCGAAGACGTCACGCCCATCGGCTTTGGCGATCTGCACCAGGATCTGCGCGGCCGAACCGAATCCGTAGAATCCGACGCGCCGCGCGTCGCCGATCATGCGCCAGGCGCGAAACCCGATCAGGCCGGCGCAGAGAAGAGGCGACGCCTCGGCGGAGCTGTAGCTCTCCGGAATGGGAAAACAGAAGCGGCGGTCGGCGACGACGTACTGCGCGTAGCCGCCGTCGAGCGTGTAGCCGGTGAACCTGGCCTTGTCGCAAAGATTCTCACGGCCGCTCCGGCAAAAGGAACAGACGCCGCAGGTCCAGCCGAGCCACGGAACGCCGACGCGCTCGCCGGTCCCTTCGACGACCCCGACGATCTGATGTCCCGGAACGAGCGGCAGTTTCGGATCGCGAAGCTCGCCGTCGACGACGTGAAGATCGGTGCGGCAGACGGCGCAGCATTCGACCTTCAGAAGGAGTTGATCGGCGTCCGGCCGAGGCACCGGCAGCTCGGTGAGCGCGAGGGGCTGGCCGGGAGCGGTTAGCACCATGGCGTGCATCGGGTCAGGGTACATGGCTTCTCCTTCGCGGCTTCGCGGCTTCGCGTGAGATCGATTTTCACGCGAAGACGCGAAGACGCGAAGTGGAGGGAACAGGGGCCGGCAGTTCCGCTCGATGCGTGTGCTACGGCTGCCCCGCCGGACCGCCGGCGTCGACCTTGATGGTCTGCTTGCGCGCCGCCTCCGCGGCGCCTACGGCGCGGCTCCATTCGATATACGAACCGTCGTAGAGATGAACGTCACGGCCGAGATAGCGGAGGACGAAGTAGGTGACCGAGGCCTGCATCCCGGTGCGGCAGTAGGTGATGATCGTGGCATTGCCGGCGATGCCGGCACGCTGATAGAGGTCGCGCAGATCGTCAGCGGTACGAAAGAGCGCCCCCTGTCCGCCGCCGAAGACTTCATTCCAGGGGACATTCACCGCCGCCGCGATGTGGCCCGGGTGAACGACGCCTTCTCCCGATTCGGCGCCGCAGAATTGCTCGGGGGAGCGCGCATCGATGAGTGCCACGTCCTGAGGCCGTACCGCGGCCACGTCCGCCAGCACACGCATAGTGGTTAGGCGCGTCACGACCTCGGGGCGGAGGCGAACGACAAATGCCCGCGGCTCGAATCGGGCCTGGCCATACCCGGTGGGCAGTTTCTCGAGAGTCCAGCGCGCGAACCCTCCGTCGAGGATGGCGATGTCGTCGCTCCGTCCGGCATAATCGAGCGTGAAGAAGGTACGCGCGGCCGCGATCGGGTCCCGCGCGTAGATGATGATTCTGCCGTGATCGGGAACGCCGGCCTGGCCGAACACCTTCTCGATGGCCGCGGGATCAGGCAACTCGTTCGGCGTGCCGTCGCGCACGACCAGAAGATCGGCCAGGGAGACGAAGCGCGCGCCGAGGATGTGCGACTTCTCGAAGGTGGCACTGTCTCCGACTTCGAGAATCGTCACTTGCCGGTCATAGAGATGTTCATTGAGCCATGACGTCGAAACGAGCATCTGCGAATGCTCGGCGGCGCCTGCCGTCAGCGCAAAAAGAAGGATGAGTGAACAGCCGATGACTCTGTACATTGACGAAACCTCCATGAGGCTCTTCACCTCATGTTCTGATTTGTAATGCTTCGCCTGCTACAGGCAAAGGAGCCGGGTCACACCGCCTATGTGACAGATGTCAACTGGCACGCCGGAGCTGATTCTCGAGATCGATGGCCCTCGGATAGAGGATGTTGTTCTCGAGGTGCATGTGATAGTGCACGCTGCGGCTGAATTCGGTCAGGGCGCAGTAGATCTCGTCCGCGCAGCCGTCGCGGACCAGGAGGCAGAGCTCGCGCATGGTCCGGAGCTCTTCACGAAACGTGGCGTGCTCGACGAGCTCACGGAGCACGCGCTGACTGAGCCGCGCGCTCGGCTTACCGTTGGATCCACCGTTTCTTACCGATAGGGAGGAGAAAAGATCGCGATCTTCGTGGACCATATGGATGGTGATCGCCGCCGACAGACCGGCAAAGAGCGTAAGCATGCGACGGATATTGATCTGGTCCGGATGCTGGCGCGCCGATTTCTCGAGCAAGTCCCGAACGGCGGGCATCACTTTCTCTGCCATGTCGGCATGGTCGGATGAGAGGAAGCGCGCCAGTTCGTCCAGAGGACGCCGCGACCATTCGATGGCCTCGGCGGGCCTTGGAGTCTCCTTGATCATGGCAATCAGTTCATCGGCACCGTACCCGGCGGCGGCCGCGGCATCGGCGAGCGTTTGCGCCCCTTTGCAGCAGTAGTCGATGCCGGCGTCCTCGAAGACCTCGACGGCCTGAGGGAAGGCGTCGGCGACGTCGCTGACCGAACGTTCCGCGAAAAGAATTGCTCTTTCATCTCCCATGGCACCCTCCGTTGGAACGATAGCCGTGCGGTCAGAATCCGGCGTGGAACATGCGCACACCGCGTCGGTGAGCACCGTCACGCCGCTACAGGACAACCAACGCCTCCAGCGCCGCGCGGTTCTGCACGGTGAGCGCCGATCCCTTGAGCGTGATCAGCTTCCTGTCACGGAACTCCTTGAGAAGCCGGGTTACGGTCTCGCGCGACGTCCCGATCAATTGCGAGAGGTCCTCGTGTGTCATGAGCATCTGGCACCGGCACGGGTCGCATCCCTTCCCCTGCGTGGCACACCAGGAGAGGATCAGGTTGGCCAGCTTGCCGGCAGCGGAATGCGACAGCTCGATGGCCCGGATGTGATCGGTGCCGGCCTCGCATTCGGCCGCCAGTTGGAGGATGACGCTCGCGGAGGCCTGGTGATGCTCGCCGACGAACCGGAGCAGGTCATCGCGGCGGACGAATTTGATCTGCGAGGGCTCGAGCGTCTCGGCCGCGGTCTTGTACGGATTCCCCGAAAGGGAGCTGCTCAATCCGAGCGCTTCTCCCGCCTCGGCGATCTTCGTGATCAGCGTCTTCCCCTCGTTCGAGGAGATGCTCAGCTTTGCCCTGCCATGACAGATGAGGAAGATGCCGCGAGGAGGCTGTCCCTCCGAGAAAAGGACGGCGCCGTCCGGATAGACGTTTGTGAAGGTGATGGCGTCGAACTTCAGACGCACCGACGGCTCGATATTGCAGAAGAACCCCTCGGTACGCCAGGTACAGGTCAGGCAGTCGTCGAATAGATCAAAACCGTAGTGGGAACCGCGCATGGACTTCTCTTCTGAGAATGCGTCACGGATGATAGTGACCACTGTGTTCTGCGACACGGATCGATGTGCGCCGGGCAGGGGCGGCCTCGGCACTGCGCGGCTGGCGCCGCCGGGCACAGACAAGAGTGTCTGTGCCACATTGCCCGTCGGTATTCGCTGCAGTGTCGAGTCTTCGCAGGATCCAATGTGGCACAGCGTGGCGAGACTTGGAACGATGTGGAGTTGTGCGAGCGGTTCGTTCTCGGCAGTACCTCCAATCGAGAGCCCTTCTCCCCCAGCGGTTTCTTGCTGGGGGAGAAGGTGCCGAAGGCGGATGAGGGGGCGTTTCACGAGTATGTCATTCGCGCACCTTCGAGCGCTCTCGGACCAGCGTCGGTAAATCGCGCATATCTCGTAAGCGCCCCCCTCATCCGGCTTCGCCACCTTCTCCCCCCGCAAGAAACCGCGTGGGGAGAAGGGCTCTCGACAAAGGGAGTGGCAAGACTCGCGAGGGAACAATTCGAGTGAGCGTGTGTTCGAGCGCCGCTGCATGCTCATCGCAAGCACGCCAGCGCCGCCTCCGATTGCACGGCGATCGCATCCTCCGTGACTTCCGGCATCGTTCGCGCGGAGATGTAATACAGCACCGGCACCGTCAGCCGCGACAGGAGCAATGATGCCACCTCGCCGGCCATCAGCGAGATAGCCAGCCCCTGGAAGATGGGATCGAAGAGGATCACGCTCGCTCCGACGATGACGGCGGCGGCGGTCAGCATCATCGGACGGAAGCGGACGGCGCCGGCGTCGACCACGGCCTGATCGAGGGGCATGCCCTGCTTCAGCCGAAGCTCGATGAAGTCGACCAGGATGATGGAATTGCGCACGACGATGCCGGCGCCGGCGATGAAGCCGATCATCGACGTGGCGGTGAAGAACGCTCCCATCATCGCGTGCGCCGGAATGATGCCGACCAGCGAGAAGGGAATCGCGGCCATGATCGTGAACGGCGTTCGGAACGACTGGAACCAACCGACGACGAGGATATAGATCAACACGAGCACGACCGCGAAGGCGATGCCGAGGTCGCGGAAAACTTCATAGGTGATATGCCATTCGCCGTCCCACTTCATGGCGAAGCGCTCGGTGGAGAACGGCAGACGCGAGACCAGCCGCTCCATCGAGTACCCCTCCGGAAGGCGCAGGGTTTCCAGCGCGCGGTTGAGCTTCATGATGGCGTAGACGGGACTCTCTTCGCTCCCGGCGATGTCGGCGGTCACGTAGACCACCGGCAGCAGGTTCTTGTGGTAGATGCTCTTCGGCGCGGTCACCGGCTCGATCGTCACCAACGTTCCCAGCGGCACGAGCGTTCCGCCGGTGCCGGTCACCTGCAGGGCACGCAACGCTTCGACCGACGAGCGAAGCGCGCGCGGAACTTCCACGCGGATGGCCACATCCTCCGCCTCGCGCTCGTCGTGCAGCAACCCGGCGTTCATGCCGGAGAGCGCCAGCCGCAGCGTGGCATCGATCTCGGACTGCGAGACTCCGCTCAGCGTCGCTTTCTCGCGATCGATGACGAAGCGGTATTGCAGTTGATCGTCTTCGACATAGGAGTCGACGTCGACCACGCCGGAGGTGCGGTCGAAGATGTCCTGCACCTGTTTGGCGATGGTCATCTGACGGGCGTAGTCGGGGCCGTAGATCTCCGCGACCAGCGTCTGCAGCACCGGCGGTCCGGGAGGCACTTCGGCGATCTTCACGCGTGCGCCGGCGCGGTTCGCGACGGGGGTGATCTTCGTCCGGATCCGTTTGGCGATGTCGTGACTCTGGGCGCTGCGCTCACCCTTCGGCAGCAGGTTGACCTGAAGATCGGCGACGTTGGAGCCCTGACGTAAAAAGTAGTGCCGCACCAGGCCGTTGAAGTTGTACGGCGATGCCGTGCCGGCGTACATCTGCCAGTTCGCGACCTCGGGCACATCGCCCAGGGCGGCGCCGATGTCGCGCGCCACCGCGGCCGTTCGCTCGAGCGTGGTCCCCTCGGGCATGTCGACCATGATCTGCAACTCGCTCTTGTTGTCGAACGGCAGCATCTTCACCCGCACGACTTTGAAGGCGAAGAGCGACAGAGCGGCAAGAAGCAGCAGCGCCACGAGCGCCAGGAACGAACGCCGCCAACGCGTCTCGTGAATGACGCGGCCCATCAGCCGGCGGTACATCCTGGTCGACCATCCCTCGGCAACGGAGTGTCCATTTCCCTTCCGCGCCAGAAGCCGCCGTGCCGCCCACGGGGTGACGATGAAGGCAATGGCCAGCGAGAAGAGCATGGCCGCCGTGGCACCGACCGGAATCGGGCGCATGTACGGTCCCATGAGCCCGCGGACGAATCCCATCGGCAGGATGGCCGCGATCACGGCGAACGTCGCCAGGATCGTGGGATTGCCGACCTCGGCCACCGCGTCGATGGCGATCTCGTGCAGCGAGCGATCGCGGTTCTCCGGCAGCCTGTAATGACGAACGATGTTCTCGACGACGACGATGGCATCGTCGACGAGGATGCCGATGGAGAAGATCAGCGCGAAGAGCGTCACCCGATTGAGCGTGTAGCCGAACAACTGGAACACCGCCAGCGTCAGGGCGAGCGTGACCGGGATGGCGATGGCCACGATGCCGGACTCGCGCCAGCCGAGGGCGAATCCGATCAGCAGGACCACGGAGATCACCGCCAGCAGCATGTGGAAGAGAAGCTCATTCGACTTATCCGCCGCCGTCTCGCCGTAGTTGCGGGTCACGGCCACGTCGACGTCCGCCGGAACGACGAGGCCACGGAGCGTCTCGACCTTCCGCTCGACGAGCCGCGTCAACTCCGTGGCGTTGGCGCCCTTGCGCTTGGCGACGGAGATGGTCACGGCCGGGCGGACGGCGTCACGGCTGCCGTAATAAACGTAATCGGCCGGCTCTTCGGGACCGTCGGTAATCGAAGCGACGTCGCCGAGGTAGACGGGATGCGCGTTGGCCACGGCCACGACGATTCGCCGGGCGTCATCCGCATCGCGTAGGAAGCCGCTGGTCTTCACAAGGACTTCGCGGTCGCCCGAGGCGAAGGCGCCGCTGCTGCTTTCGCCGTTCGCCTGTTGCAGCATCGCCGCGACGCGCATCGGTGCGATGCCGCGGGCGGCGAGGCGAGCCGGATCGATCTGCACCCGCAACTGCCGGCGCGTCCCTCCGATGATCGTCACCGCCGAGACGTTCTCGACCTGCTTGATCGCCGTCTGCAATTCCGCGGCGACGCGCCGCAGCGCGAAGTGGTCGTAGCGGTCGCTCGACAGGGTGAAGGCGAGCACCGGCACGTCGTCGATCGAGCGCGGTTTGACCAGCGGGCCGACGGCGCCGGGCGGGATTCGATCGGCGTTGGCGTGCAGCTTTTCGTTGAGCCGCACCAGCGCCGATTCCTCGTTCTCGCCGACTTTGAATCGGACCACCGCCATCGACGTTCCCGCCGAGGACGTCGAGTAGATGTACTCGACGCCGGGGATTTCCCACAGCAGCTTCTCCATCGGCGCAGTGACGCGCTGCTCGACTTCTTTCGGCGAGGCGCCCGGCATCGTGACGAAGACGTCGATCATCGGCACGACGATCTGCGGCTCCTCCTCGCGCGGCAGCAGCATCACCGCGCCGATCCCGATGAAGATCGAGACGGCGATGACGAGCGGCGTCAGCTTCGACTCGATGAACGCCGCGGCCAGACCACCGGCGATTCCGCGCTGGCCGCGGCTCATGCACCGCTCCTGACGATCACGCCTTCGCGCACCCGCGCGGGAGCGAAGACGATCGATTCGCCGGCATCCAGTCCCGAGAGGATCTCGGTGCGGTCAGCGTCGATCGCGCCGAGGGTGATGAGCCGCATCCGCGCGACATGATCCGCGCCGACGACAAACACGCTGGTGAGCTCTCCGTGGCGTACGACGGACGATGACGGCACCGTGACCGCGGAGCGCTCGCCGACCGGGAAGAGGACGTTGACGTACGTGCCCGAACGCAGCGGCCGGTCGAGCGCGAGCTTCACCAGGGCCGACCGCGCACTGCTATCCACAGAAGGCTGCACCCTCGTTACGTGCGCGGTGAAACGATCGTTGCCCGCAACGACGACGGCACGATCGCCGGCGCGAACGGCGACGTTCTCCGGCACGTTGGCATCGACGCGCGCGGCGCGCTCGTCCTCGATGGCGATCAGAGGCACGCCCGGCGCCGCTTGCGCTCCGGGATCGGCAAAGCGTCCGGTGACGATGCCGTCGATGGGGGCGCGCACGCTGTTGTAGCCGAGAACCGCCGCGGCCTGCGCCGACTCGGCGCGTGCTTCGCCGCGACGGGCCACGAGCCGCGCCAGCTCCGCCCGCGCGGCGGTGTTGCGCGTGCGCACTTCGTCGAGCTCCTGCGGACTGGCCGATCCACGCTCGCGCAGCGCCGCATAGCGCTGGTAGGTCGACTCGGCCAGCTTCGCATTGGCCGTGGCGGCGTCGATGGCGCGCTCGACCTCTTCGCCACCGGCGCGTGCGCGATCCGCCTGGGCGCGTTGTGCACGTGCGTCGATTTCGACGACCACCTCGCCTGCGCGCACGCGATCCCCCTCGGCGACGAGAACGCGCACGACGGTTCCGACGACGTTCGCGCTCAGCGTGCTGGCGGTCTGCGAGCGAACCGTTCCCGCGACGGAGTGGAACGCCGGCAGCGATGTGCGTTGCGCGGCCACGACGGGCGCGTCGACGGTAACGCGCGGCGGCGCCTGCTCGGGATGCGCGCAGGCGGCGAGGAGGAGCGCGGAAAGAAGAAGGGCCCCAGCCCGCATTTCCCACACGCGTACTTGAATTGTTCCCTCGAGAGCCTTGCCACTCCCTTCGTCGAGAGCCCTTCTCACCCCGCGGTTTCTTGCGGGGGGAGAAGGGCCTGCCCTGAGCGAGCGAAGCGAGTCGAAGGGTGGCGAAGCCGGATGAGGGGGGCGCTTTACGAGATATGCGCGATTTACCGACGCTGGTGGGAGAGCGCTCGAAGGCGCGCGAATGACGTCCTCGTGAAACGCCCCCTCATCCGCCTTCGGCACCTTCTCCCCCAGCAAGAAACCGCTGGGGGAGAAGGACTCTCGATTGGAGGTCCTGCCGAGAACGAAAGGCTCGCACGGGCTAGATGAATGGCTGGACATCGTTGAGTTCTCCGGTGGCGCGCAGTAGTTCGGCGTGCGCGACGACACTCTCGTAGCGGGCGGCAAGCAGCTCGAATCGCGCGGAGACGAGGGCGGTCTGGGCGCGGAGCTGTTCGGTAATCGTGGTCAGGCCATGTTCGTAACGATCGCGGACGATGCGCGCGGCGGCCTGGGCCTGTTCGACGGCGGCGGCGGCGACCGATGCGCTCTCATGGGCGGCGCGCAGCCGCTGCCAGGCCGTGATCACCTCCATCGTCACCGCGTCGCGGGCCATGGCGTCGCCGGCGCGGGCGGCATCGATCCCTGCGCGCGCCTCGGCGATCCGCGCGGGGCGGGCGCGATCGAAGAGATCGATAGTGACGGCGATCGCTCCGGTGTAGTCGCTGTTGCGGCGTCCGAACGTCGACCCACTCGCTCCGGCCGTACCGACCATGTCGACGCGCGGGAGCGCCGTTCCGCGTTCCGCCGTCAGCCGCAACTGTGCGTCCGAGGTTGCAAGCGCCGCGATCCGCACCGGCGCACGGCTGGCGAGGGCATGAGCGATTGCGGCATCGAGGTCGGGTTCGTCGTGTGCGCTTGCAGGGAGTGTTGAGGGGATCGTTCCGGCGATCGGACCGTCGTCCCGGCGGGGCCGCTGAAGCAAGATCGCCAACGCCGCGCGGGCGATGGCCTGCTCGCCTTCCGCCGCGATCAACCGCTGGCGGAGCGTGGCAACCTGCACATCCGCGGAGAGTGCGTCGGACTCGACGAGCAGTCCCTGCTCGAAGCGGTCACGCGCCGCCTTCGCATCGGCCTCGGCGGCGTGGACAGCTTCCTTCGCCACCGCCACTTTCTCCTCGGCCACAATGACGCCGTAATAGCGAGCGACGACATCCGCCCGGATTCGTTGCCGGGCATCGTCGAGATCGAGCGAGGCGCGGTCGACACCGTTGGCTCCCTGGCTCACGGCTGTCGACGTGTGAAGCCGGTCGAAGATGGCGAAGCGCGCCGTGATCGACGATCGATAGTTCGTCAGCGCCGGTGGCGCGTTCAGGAAGGCCGGATCGAAGTGGCGCGGCGCGAACCTCCCCTGCTCGAGCAGCGATCCGAAGACGAAGACCGGGTTGTTCCCGCGCGTGGCGCTCTCGCTCACGTCGATGCGGGGCAGCCGCGCCGCGCGCGCTTCCGCCTGGCGGGCCACCGCGGCCTCGTGCCTCGCATCGGCCGCGGCGATGGCCGGGTTTCGCGAGAGCGCTTCGTCGACGGCCTCGCGCAGCGTGAGGCTCTGAGCGACGCCGCTCCGCGCGAAGACGACGAGGGCGACCGCGGTAACGATGTTCTTCACGCCGCGGCGCCCGACTTGCGGAGGATGGTCATCATCGGGCACCAGTTGGTGAACCCCGACTGGAGGAGGTTCAGGCCGACGAATGCATTCAGCAGGTAGAACCACGGACTGACCCAATAGCCGAGGGCCAGGGAAGCGAGAACGAACAGACCGGCGATGAGGCGAAGGTAGCGTTCGATAGTCATGAGAGCTACTATATGATCGTATAGTCATATAGTGATGTGATGATGCGCACAGGACCTGGTGCGCTGGAGGCGTTACGATGCCGCCGATGTCACGAAAAGAATCGTTGTCAACCGAGGTAATCGACCTCGTGGCCGCCCGTTTCCGCACCCTCGGCGAGCCGCTGCGCATCCGCATCCTGCAGGCCCTGCAAGGCGGCGAACGGAACGTGACCGCCCTCGTCGACCGAACCGGCTCCACGCAGCCGAACATCTCCAAGCACCTGCGCATCCTCCAGGAGGCCGGGCTGGTCGGACGCAGACAGGACGGCAACAACGTCTATTACTCGATCGCCGATCCGACCGTCTTCGACCTCTGCGACGCCGTCTGCAACAGCATCGGCACGCAATTGACGCAGCACGCGTCGATCGCTACGCAGCTTCGTCGGCGCGCACGGAGGGGGTGAATGTGGCTGGCACAGATACTCTTGTCTGTGCCACCCCGGCTTTCAGCCGGGTTTTCTTGCCGCGTTTGCCGTCAATGGCGTCACATTTCACACGCACTCAAAATTGCTCTCTCCAGTGCATTGCCACTCCCTTCGTCGAGAGCCCTTCTCCCCCCGCGGTTTCTTGCGGGGGGAGAAGGGCTCTTGAGGGAACAGGGTCCTGGCGATTCCGGTGAGAAGGTGATCAATGGGCTAGCGGTCGCGCGGTCTTGCGGCTACGGGTTCGCTCGGATGTGCTCAGCGATTCACCTCTATCTTCGAATGTCGAGACCTCGTAACCCCGTAACCCCGTAACCCTGCCAAAAACCTCCCTCACCAGCAGCTTCACAATCCCACGGATCCGGAAGTTGCGCAGGAACGCCCCCGGCGCAAAGAGCTCGCTCTTGTCGTTGATGGTTCCCTCGGAGAAGGCGCGCACTTCGGCGGAATCGAGCTCGCCATTTGCCAGTAGCTTGCGCCGGATGGCGCGGGCGGTGCCCATGCGCTTGCTCACGGCGGCGGCACAGTCGTCGCTGATGCGGCCATGTCGCCGCTTCAGCTCATTCAACCGTTCGGCGGCGTCGTAGGTGGCATCGACGATCTCCGCGCGAGTCATCCATCGCGTCTCGTAGTTGAGGATCGACTCCCAGTCGCGCTGCTCCAGGAGCGCGCGATGCTCGGCCAGCGTGCGCGCGTGCATGATGTAGCCATGCCGCTCGGCGCTCTCGAAGCCGTTGCTGCCGGGATCGATGAACGGCCCCATCGGCGTGATGAAGGCGGAGAGCCGACGGTCGAAGCGGATGAAGAGCCGTTCGATGTACCCGACCGTCTCCAGGACGTTTCCATAGGTCTGGCCCGGCAATCCGATCATGAAGAAGAGGTCGAGATTCTCGCAGCGGAGAGCGAGCATGGCCTCGATCGCCTCCTCCATCCTGACGTTGGCAAAATGCGCTTTGCCCAGCCGTGCGCGGACCTCTTCGTCGTGGCTCTCCGGCGACAGCTCCGCTCCCCAGTGGCGGATCGATGCGTCGATACGTGTGATGTATTCGCGGCTGGGCGGGTCGAAGAACTCGAAGACGATGCGATTGTTCACCGGCGCGGCCGCGAGCGCATCGAGCACGTCGCGCGCGTACGCTTCGCCGCCGTCGCGGAGATCGCCGACCAGGAAGATCGGCGCACGCGTGAGCTCGGCGAGCTGGCGCACCTGCGCCGCCACCGACGCGGGGCTGCGCAACAACGGGTATTGGCCCGGCATGAAGCGCTGAAAGGCCGCATGCGATGCGCCGCAGGTAACACAGCCGCGTGCACAGCCGCGCACGGTGAAGACAGCCGTGATCGGATGGCCCCACCAGGTATGAAAAGGAACACTGCTCCAGAAGTCGAGATGCGACGTGACGCCCGCGACCATCGCGCCGAGGTCGTAGGTACAGTCGTCGAGCGACGCCGCCGTTCCCTCGGCGTTCACGCGGGGCAGCCCGTTCTCCTTCCACGTCAATCCAGGCACGCGCGCGAATTGCCGCGCGCTCTTCAGCTCGCGGACGAGCGCCAGGAGCCCCGGCTCGGTGACGCTGCCGCGGAGAACGAAGTCGACGGCGTCATCCCGGATCAACTCTTCATGAAAGTAGGTCGCGGAGATGCCGCCGAAGACGATTGGGATGCCGGGATGCAGCTTCTTGAGCAGCGCCGCCACCGCCGGCCCGCCATGCGCATGCGGCAACCAGTGCAGATCGATCCCGAACAGCACCGGCCGCAGCTTCCGTAGCAACCGCTCCGGCCGGAAGCGCCGGCTGCGCATCATCAGCAGGGCCAGATTGATGATGCGCACCCGATAGCCATGCCGCCGAAGATACGCCGCCAGCGTGAGAAACCCTACGGGATACATCTCAAACACCGGCGACGACGGAATGACGTCGCTGATCGGCCCGTAGAAGATGGTCCGCTCCCGGAAGTCAAAGACACTCGGGGGATGAATGAGAACGACGTCCGGCTGCGGCACCACTCCAAGGTGCGTCCGAGAGGCGCTCGCAGGTACGACGGTTGTCACAGGAGGGGGTGATGGGGCCACGAACGACATGAACTCACGCGGAGACGCGGAGACGCGGAGGAGAAGAGAGGAGAGTCTTTCTCCGCGAACTCCGCGCCTCCGCGTGAGTACAGCGGTTCAGCTGACCTTCGCTAAGTACAGGCCACGAATAGAGCGTCCAGTCGGCGGCTAACCGATTGAGCCTGCGAAGCTGGCTTAAGATCGTAGCCCCCGGCTTCAGTCGGGGGAAACGCGGGCATCAATTATTCCGAGCCCGCTTCAGCGGGCGACAGAGATGCCGTCGATCGATCACCGATCTTCTATCGCCCGCTCAAAGCGGGCTGCCAATTGGGGGACTCGTTTTCCCCCGGCTCGAAGCCGGGGGCTACGATCTTAAGCCAGCTTCGCTGGCGATACGGTCGCCCGCGGACTGGACACATAGTCGCCGTGGAAGGCCACGCGATACGTGGCGCACCACAGCAGACCCTTCTGGCGCTGATCGAGATCGAGCGCGACGCGGATGCGGCTCTGCTCGACCGGCAGGGGCGTATCGACGATCTCGTCAACGACTTTCGTCGTCGTCGTCCCATTCAGCGTCTCCTGCACCGCCTTCGGGACCGTATGCAACGCGAACGCGACCGGCGGCGATTGTTGCTGTGGGGATCCCCAGTTGGACTGCACGTCCTTGCTGAGGCCGGAGTCCGCGGAATCGCTCCGCGCCACGACGGAGGCGCCGAGGATCATCCAGGCGAAGGTGGTGAAGAGAAAGATGACGACGATGGCGGCGATGTTTTTTCCCATGAAGGGATCGTCGCCGCCGATTGTGGCAATGGCGTGGCGAAAATGAGGAAAAGCAGTTTCACGCGGAGACGCGGAGAAAACAACTCACTCCGCGCCTCCGCGCGAGTAACTACTTCTTCAGCGTCCGGATGAAGGCCACCACCGCGTTGATCTCGTCGGCGCTCAGCTTGGCCTTGTAGGCGGGCATTTTGGCCTTGCCGTCGGCGGTCCAGGCCACGAGCTCTTTATCCGTCTGCTTCTGCACCTCGGCGGATCCGAGGTCGCGCAGCTTCATGGCTTTGCCCATGGCGGTCTGGCCGCTGCCGTCGGCGCCGTGGCAGCTTGCGCATTTCGCTTTGTAGACCGCCGCACCGTCGGCTGCATACAGGCCGGCCGCGGCAAGGGCGAAGATGGCGATGAGGACCACTACTTTTTTCTTCATGATGAGGCTCCTTTTTCCTCGACCCGTTCGGCGTCAGCATTGGTCTCTTCATACGCCTTCGGGTGTTCTTCCTTGAATTGATGTTCCGACATCTTTCCGTCGTACCAGGTCCAGCTCATCGGATAGACGTCGGGGTCGAAAATCACGTGGTAGAAGTGCCAGACGATGATGGCCAGCGTGGCCAGAATGGCCTCGTAGAAGTGGATGGTCGTGGCGATGTCGACCCACCAGCGCGGGATCCACTGCGCCACGCCGACCGCGTACCAGATCACCAGACCGGTAATGGCCATGACCATGGTCCCCCACAGGCCGGCCCAGTACTCCGCTTTCTCGGCGTAGGTGAAGCGGCCCGATTGCGGATGGCGGTCGCGCAGGACATCGACGAGATCGCGGGCGTCCGAAAAGCGGAACCAGAAATCGCGCAGACCTTTTCGTCCTTCCCGGGTCAGGATCATGTAGGCGAGGTGATAGAGACCGAGGACGATCATCACCACCGCGGCGATGCGGTGCACCAGGCGGCGGAGCTCCTCGCTCGTGCCGAAGAGGCGCGCCAGGAGCGAATCCGGCCAGGCCAGGGCGAAGCCGCTGATCACCAGCACGGTGAAGCTGGCCACCAGCACGATGTGCTGGACGCGCTGGTTGAGATTCATGCGCACGATCGTGCGGCCGGAGGCCAGGCGCGCCTTGCGGGCCTTGCGCACCCAGATGATGATGTTGTGCAGGGCCATGCCGCCGATGGTCAGCACGATCAGCACGATGTAGATGAGGCGGATCCAGGTGACGGCGCGCGACGGCGCATCGCTCACGTCGCCGGCGACGATGTGGATCTTCCCGCGGGCGAAGTTCGCGGCGGCGCCGGCGTGGCACTTGCCGCAGGTGGTGGGCAGGTTCCTGGGATTGACCGCCGAGCGCGGGTCGGCGGAACGGCGGATATCGTGCGCGCCATGGCAGCTGGCGCAGTCGGCGGCGACGGTCGATCCCATCCTGCGCGCCAGCCCATGGTAGCTGGACTCGTACGACTGCACGCGCGAGGCCGGTACGCCGAACTCCTGCGTCAGCCGGACGCCGTCGTGGCAGCGGGCGCAGCTCGCCCGCGGCCCGCGGTCCTGATCGGCCGACCTGGAGATGGTATGGACGCCGTGGCAGTCAGTGCAGACCGGAGCGTTCCAGTTCCCGCGCGCCAGAGACTTGCCGTGGACGCTGTCGACGTACTGCGCGGCGATGGCGGCGTGGCACTTGCCGCACGTGCGCGCGACGTTGAATTTGAAGATGCCGGAGAGCGGATCGTTCGCCGGCCGCACGGCATGGTGGTCGTGGCAGTCGGTGCAGACGGCGGCCTTGCTGGCGCCGTCGTGCGCAACGGCACGGCCGTGGACGCTGTCCTGATACGACGTCGCTGACTGCGTGCTCAGCCCCGCCTTCTCCATCACGAACTTCTGGGCGTGGCAACGCGCGCATGTCGCCGGAATGGCGCTGTGGGCCGTCATCGACTTCGGATCGGACGACGGCAGGATGGCGTGCGGCGAGCCGTGGCAGTCCGCGCATTGTGCGCCGCGAGCGGTGCCGGACTTCACCGCCTTCGCGTGCAGCGACTCGTTCCATGCCGCCACGGAGTCGGGATGGCAGGAGCCGCAGTCGACCGGCTTCGGCGCCGGATCGTGCGGGCCGGCACCGGTAATGCCGGCGTGACAGTCCGTGCAGCCGAGCGGCCCGTGGACGGAGCCGGCGAACTGTTTGGCGTCCACCTTGTCGTGGCAGGCCATACAGTCGGCGTTCGAGAGTTGTGCATTCGCCGTCAGGGAGGCGGCAAAAACCAGGGCGGCGGCGACCATGAACGTTCTCATCGGAATGCTCCGGTGCCCACGGTAGGGACCGCCCGAACGGATGGCGAGGAAAGTCATCACCCCTGGCAGGTGATCACGCACACGCGGCGACGTTCGTACCAAGCGTGAATTATTTTGACGAATGTGTCGTTGCCACCCCTGCCACCGAAGTCAACCGAATGACGTACGATCCGCCGAGGGAGCAGTCTGCTATGCCGCTACAGAGTGAGAGTGTGATTCAGGAATCCGGCGTGAGCCGGGGAGCAGACGACCTCGAGAACGACCGGCGGCGATCCTTTCGCGCGCTGGTGGTCGAAGACGACGATGCCATCATCCTCCTCGTGCGCCGCGTGCTGGAGCGGGAGCAGTTCAGCGTCGAGTGCGTGAAGAGCGGCGCCACGGCCATCGAGCTACTGAAGACCGTCGCCTACGACCTGCTCATTCTCGATCTGGTCCTGCCGCTGGTGAGCGGAGAGGAAGTCATGATGTTCCTCGAGGCGACGCAGCCGCACACCCTGCGAAGGGTGATCGTGATGACCGCCTCGCCGCGAGAGCTGAGCTGCGAATTTCTCCAGCGCATCTGCAAGATCCTGGCGAAGCCGTTCGACATCGACGAGCTCGTGCTCATGGCCCGCCAGTGCGTGAGCGACTGTATTTCGTGCGAACCAGACGCTACGTGCTGACTTCCGTCGGACCGCCGGGCTGGAAGAGCGAATAGCCGTGGCGTATCCGGCCTGATTCGAAGCCATCGAGGTTCTGGCGAAGCCGTGACTCGAACCCTTTCACGCCGTTCTGGTCCGTGCCGGTCAGGATGGCCACGAACTCGCCGTCCCGATTGTGGCAGACGACGTCTTCCTGCCGGCAGATACCGGCCACCGAACGGCTCATGGCCGGGTCGTGGCTCCCATCCTTGATCCAATAGAGCGCGAAGGGCTGGTCGAACTTGGCGACCGTGTCGATGTTGCGCTGCAGTTTGTCGCGGAACTCGGAGTCGAATGACGGATTGTCGTCGCTGCCATTGATCACCGAGCCTTTCGCCGGCCGCGCGGTGGTGTCGCCCGCGCTCATGAGCGACGCGATCTCTTCCGGTGTGATGGCGGCAAGAGAACTGTCGCGAAGGTTCAGTCTTCGTCCGCCGCGGCGGATCAAAGCATCGGCGCGGGCACGGAGCTCCGCCGGCGTGAAGGGCTGCGTGATGAAATCGTCGGCGCCGGCACGGAGGTAGAGAACCTTGTCGCCATGACGATTGGAGGCCGGGGAAAGAAAAGCGATGGATGACGTGGCGCTCCTTGCCAGATCGAGAATGGCGCCGATGGCCGCCACCGACCGCGAAGGCGTAACGAGGACCAGCCCCGGCCTTTCCCGCTTGGCCCGCTCGACACCGGCGGAAAGATCCGACTCCGCCGACACGCTGTAGTCGTTGCCAAGGGCGTCCTTGACACTACGGACCGTCTCCGGGGCGGCCCCGATGATCAATACCGAGCGGTGGGCCTGATCCATCTCACTCTCGGAGCCCGGCTCCTCCCTGTAGTTGACCAGACCGCGTCCGTTCTCGATCCGGTAGGCGGACGAAAGATTCTGGCCGCTTGCGTAGCGAAGCCTGGAAAGCTGCATAGCGTGTCTGCCGGTGCCGGCATCGCGGGAAAGATCGATGACCCCGGACGTATTCTGTGCGAGCTGATGAAGGATCGGACTCAGCTCCGGCTGGCCTTCATCATTGGCGACGAGCAGGGTCGTGACCGGAAGGTCCTCGAGAGCATTGACCAGCGATTGCGTCAGCGAGACCGCGAAATGGCTGGAATACAGCGTGTTGATCAATGTGAATACCGGATCGATCACCAGCCGCCGGGCGTCGATTCGTTTGATGTGGTCGCGCAGCTCTTCGACGATGGCCAGGACGTCGGACGGGCTTTCGACCAGCTCGAAGTAGCGGCTGCCGGGATTGAGAATGAGAAGCTGTCCTCGGCGGACCGATTCTTCGATGGCCAGCCCTATGGACCGGGCCTGTTCCAGAACGCTCTCCGGCTTCTGATCCGTAATCAGGATTCCCGGCTCCTGAAGCTCCAGGCCGCGCACCAGGAACTGAAGTCCCAGCAGACTCTTGCCCGTGCCGCCGCTGCCGCGAACGAGATAAATCTTGTGGGGCAGAAGGCCGCCGGCAGAATAATCGAGCAGATCGATCCCGCTGATCATCCGATCGCTTTCGCCGCGCCGGGGCGACGCCGTCTCCTGAACGGGGGCGTCTAAAGGAAGCTCCTTGTCCGTCCTGGGCATGGCCTGACTGTTCGCCGTGGGAAGGGGCCGGGTATTTTCATTTGACCGAACATCGCTGAGTCCGTTCATCGCTTGCTCTCTCTCTTCTTGATGTCACACCGTCGTTGCTGCGTTAGCAATGTTCTCGCCACCACTCAGTTGGTGGCGCCTGATACGGCAACCGGTTGCAGCGGCGCGCCGTGAAAACGAATCTCGTCTTCCGTGGCCACGTCACGCTGATTGTTGAAAATATTGGCTTCGACCTGTTTCAACTGGCGATCGTCTTCGATCGGAGAGCGCACGGCCTCCCCCGTCTCTCCGAAACGGTTCACCATGAAAACCTCCGTCAGAGGCTTGAGTGACACGTGCCGTATGTTCGCCGGCGGCACGTCATGAAAGCGGCTATAGAGCGAGACGATCTGTCCCGGCGTGAGATTGGTCTCTGTAGCCGATGATAACGTCGAGGCCGCCGTAATGACCCGCAACGCGCTTTGGGGACTCAGCCTCTGCAGTTTGTCGCGGATGGCGCTCGCAATCTGCTGCTGCCGGAGCTCACGCGCGAAATTCTCTCCATCCGAGCCGATGACGTACCGGTAGCGCGCATACGCCAGAGCGCGCTTTCCATCGAGGTGGTGCCATCCGCGGGCGAAGCCATCCTTAAAAAGAAAGTCGTAGAAACCGCGCTGGCAGAAGATGTCCACACCGCCGATATCATCGATCAAACGCTCGAAACCCGAGAAGTCGACGCGGACAAAGGCATGCACCGGCTGATTGAAGACGTGCGAGACCGTATCGCAGAGCAGTCCTGCCCCGGCGCCGGGGTACCCCCCTGTTTCGCCGACCTCATGCGCGTAATTGATGCGGTGCGTGCCGTACATGCCGATCGGCACCCAAAGGTCGCGGGGGATGGAGACGATCGCCACCTGCCGCGTCGACGGTTTGAGGTTGACCAGCATGATCGAATCGGCCAGTTGGTCATGCTGGGGATGGTTCTCTCCTCCGATACCGAACAGGAGAATATTGACCCGGTCCTGCCGCAATCCCTCGGCAAGTCGATTCGGCACCTTCCTGTGCCGGGGTGAGTAGATGGTGAAGAGCGCGAAGAGCGCCAGCAGGATTACGGCGCCGAAAATACCGAATAGCGCGTACTCAATGGTCGATTCAGCGCCGGTGGCTTTTGGTTGTTCGATCGCCGCGGCGGTGGCCGGCGCCCGCCCATCCGGATTTGATTTGGTGAAGCGTGTCGGTCGGAAAGCGGGGATGGGGGCCATAGATGGGGGATCGCGGTGTGATGCAGCGCTGTGCATCGCTAATGCCATGCGCGCTGGCAAGGCGCTTGAAGCGGCGGCGCCGTACATGAAAAAAACATCGTTCCTATCCCTCCTAATGCTTCTGCTCGCCATGGCGGCGGCTGCCGGCGACTGGCAGTCCATCGCTCCCGGCGTCGATTTTCAGGAATTCAGCGATAAGAGCTCGGATGTCTTCGTCACGCGGGTGGACCTGACCAACGACGCCATCCGCGTCGTCGGTACGCCCGAAACCGACCGGGGCTCGAAGGTTTCGGATTATGCCGCCAGAACACACGCGCTCGCCGCGATCAATGGCGACTATTTCGACGATACCTTCCATCCGATCGGAATGACGGTCGGTCCTTGCGGCGAGTGGGACTCCGCGAAGAAGTCAAAACGGGAGGGGTATCTGTCCATTGGCGAAGGTGAGGCGGTCATCAAGACCCAAACCGAGGTTCCACAGGACTCCTCCGCCGAGGATTGGATGGACGTCACCGTCTCGGGCTGGCCCGCCCTCGTGGTCGGCTGCGAGGCGCTCAGTGCCTCGGAGTTACCCGGCAGCGACGCCTTTACGCGGTCGCCACATCCTCGAACGGCAGTCGGACTCAGCCGCGACCGAAAGACGCTGTATTTCGTCGTCGCGGACGGGCGGCGGGTGGGAGCGGCGGGCCTTACGCTGGCAAAACTGGCTCAATTCATGGTGGAGCACCTGCAGGTCTGCTCGGCCATCAATCTGGATGGCGGCGGATCGAGCACGATGTGGGTCCGCGACCACGTGGTCAACAAGCCCGCGGATGGCGTCGAACGGCCGGTATCGAATCACCTGGCTGTCGTGCTCGAGAAAGACGTCAAAGAGTGCGGCAGCGGCGATCAGACAAAGGCGCCCGCGGCGGCCACCACACAAGGCCGGCCGGCAAGTGGCGCGATACCGCCGCCGTTACACAATCATTGAAAAGTGGAATCACGATTGCACTGCGACCCGCCCGGTAGCGTTTCAACAACTTGTGATCACTGAAAATTCGACGGAAGGGTCGTCATGAGACCGATCGTGTACATTCTTACTATTGCCGTGGTGTTCTGTACGACCGCGGCACTCTCCCAGCAGCCGGACATCAATTCATTGGAAGCGGCGGTCCACTCGGGCGCCGCGACCAACGGGCAACGGCTCGATCTGGCCCGCCTCTATATCCAGACCGGCCGCTTTTACGAGGCCTCCAAGCTCGCTGGTACGGTGTTGGGCAGCGAGCCGGACAATGCCGATGCGAAAGCCATCAACGACGAGGCGTCACGCCGGCTTCACGAGATTCAGGACCGTGCCGTCGCCGAGGCCGAGAGCAAAGCCAACCGCAACGGCGCGACCGATAACGACCGCCTGGCACTGGCAAATGCCTATTTCGACGCCGGCAGCTATGGAGCGGCCGCGACGGCGTACGGGCGCATTCCGGCATCACTTCGCGATCGCGATACACGCCTCCGCTACGCCCGCGCTCTGGCATGGTCGAACCGCTTCGAGGACTCGGAACAACTCTATGCCGACCTCTTGAAGGAGCAATCGACGCCCGACCTCGAGCTCGAATACGGCCGGCTCCTTTCATGGATGGGGGCGCAGAGCCTCTCGGTCACCACGCTTACGCGGCTCTATGACGCAAACCACTCGGAAGACGCGGTGGTGGCCCTGGCAAACGCCAGGGCATGGAACGGCGACCGCGAAGGGGCGCTGCACCTGCTCGACGATTATGTTCAAGCGCATCCCGATGCGATGCAGGCCCGGCAATTGTTCAGCGACTTGAAAGCGTCGCCCGAGCTGCAGATCGAACGGGTCGGGAAGCTGATCGAGCAGCAGCCCTATAACCTCGCCCTGCGCGTGCAACGGGCCCGTCTGTACGCCGATGCCGGCCGCGACGGCGAGGCTTTGGCGGATGTGTCGTTCGTCCGCGATCACGCACGCCAGAAAATCGCTGCCCTCGATGACATCGAAAGCCGCGTCCGCGAGCACCGGAAGGGAGAGCGGGCCAAGCTCGAACAGCGGCGCCAGGCTCTCAATGCACAATTATCGATGGCTTCTTCATCGGCGAATCCCGACGAGGTTCTGGCCCTGGCCAAGGCGTATGCAGGGATCGAAGACTATGGCCCCTCGATCCGCCTCTTCCAGCGATACCTGGCGTTGCGGCCGGACGACACCGCCGCCCGCATTCAATACGCGCGCGTGTTGGGCTGGGATCGTCAATGGCGCGCCTCGGAACGGCAATACGAGCTCCTGCTCGAGTGCAACCCCGACCGCTCCGATCTCCGCTATGAATATGCGCAGATTCTCTCCTACGATGCGCAGTTCGTTCCGGCCCTGCATGTTTTCCGGAGCCTCACCGATCTATCCGGGAACCCGCGCTCACGGCTCTATACCGATGTTCCGCCCAAAGCCTTCTACAACATCGGCCAGATCCATCGGTGGTACGGCTGGAACGAGACCGCTGCCGCCGAGGAGAACCGCGCGCTGGCGCTCGATCCCAGCTACGCTCCCGCGCGCACCGAGCTCGATCTCGACCGGCACGTTCGTCCGGCCTCGACTGCAGATGCCCGCCTCAGCTATGCGACCGACTCGAACGACTTCACTCTGAAACGGGCCGATCTCACCTTGGAGAAGTGGACGGGAAGCCGGACGGCGTTCGACCTCGGCGTTGGCCGCCACGAGTTCGAGCACCTCGGCGAGAGCGTTTACGCGAACGAGATCACCGCCGGCAGTACCTACCGTGCCAGCGACCGCTGGACGCTGCGCGGGAACGTCGGACTCAATCTCTACGATCACGGCCTCGGCACACGTCCGTTTCTCGGACTGGGCACCACCTGGCAGACGTCCTTGCAAAGCCGGGCCGCGCTCGACGTGAATCACTACGATCTGGTCTACGACGTCTTCACACTACAGTCACTCACGATTCCAGCGGGCTCGCCGGCAACCAACTTCGCCAGCCCGCTGAGCATCAACGACGTCCGCGGCCACTATGACTATGCCACGGGAGGGCATTGGGCCTTCCTGGGCGACGCTTCTTACGGCTTTATCTCGGACAGCAACCGGCGCAGCGGCGCCCACGGCCTGCTCAGCTTTCAGGTACTGAAGGCTCCCTTCCTGGCGTTGAAACTCGACGCCCGGACGCTCTCGTATGACTTCCGTTCGAGCCGTTACTGGTCGCCGAACGACTACAAATCGATCGCCGGGGTGGTGCAGGTGGGACAGAACCTTCGCAACGGCCTTCATTGGGACGCGGAAGTGAAGGCCGGCCGCTCGTACGAAGATTCCTTCCATTCGGATCTGCGGGCGTATGAAGGGAACATCGCCATTCCGCTCAATGACTCCTTTGATCTGATCGGCAATTATGGCTACGGAAAGAGCGGGCGCCTGGGCGATTTCCTGAGCAGCAACGCGAACGAGCTGGTCAACTACTGGCAGCGGCACTGGCTCGTGGGAGTGCGCGTAAAACAACTGTACACCCGAGGGGAACGGCGAGGCAGTAATGCCTACTACTTCGACAACCGCGGACTTACCGGATCGCCGGTCGTTCCGCCGGAGACACACTGATGACGGACCAGCCGGAAGTTTCCAGGGAGCAGCCGACGAAGAAGTCGGTGGTCAAACGGCCGATGCGGCCGATCACGCAGTTACTGATTTCGGTGGCCCTCATCATTCTGGTGGTGGTTGCCACACTTTTCCTGTTCAAATATCCGCAGAAACTGGGACCGGTCTTCATCACCGCGCTGGTCGTTACGCTGGCGAGCTTCCTGTTGCTCCTGGTTCTGCGGCACTTCTTCCTGATCTGGTTCAGCTACCTGCACACGCGGGAGCTGTCGCGCGAGGAATACCCCGACTCCTACCCCTTCATCTCGATCATCGTCCCCGCGTACAACGAGGTCGAGGTGATCCAGTCGTCGCTCTCGTCGCTGCTCGAGCTTCACTATCCGTACTACGAGATCATCGCCGTCGATGACGGCTCGACGGACGGCACGTTCGAAAAGATGAAGGAGTTCGAGGGGAATCACTACGGCGTCCGCGTTTCGGTCTATCGGAAGGCGAACAGCGGCAAGGCGGACGCGCTCAACTACGGCGTACGGCGCTCGAAGGCGCCGATCGTCGTCTGCATGGACAGCGACTCGCGCCTGACGCCGAATTCTCTTCGCTACGCCGTCAATCACTTCCGCGATCCGAACGTCGGCGCGGTTGCCGGCAACGTCAAAGTGATCAACCGCCACAATATCTGGACGAAGCTGCAGGCGCTGGAATACATCGAGGGACTGAACATCGTCCGGAATGCGCAGGCATTCTGGCGCGCGGTGAACGTCATACCCGGTCCAATCGGCATTTTCAGGCGCGCGGCCGTCGAGGGGGTGGGCGGATATGACAGCGATACATTCGCCGAGGATTTCGACATGACCGTCAAGATCCTCGCGGACGGCTGGAAGATCGACTATGAGCCGAAAGCCGTAGCCTATACCGAGGCGCCCGAGGGGCTGCTGGACATCATCAAACAACGATACAGATGGTGCCGCGGCGTATTACAGGCCCTTCGCAAACAGAAGAGCCATCTGACGCACTCGCACGGCAACATCACCACGCCGCTCTCCCTCTGGTACATGATTTTCGAGGGCCTGGTATGGCCGGCGATGAATATCTTCGCCAACCTGTTCTTCGTATGGATCGCGCTCATTTACGGCATGACGGCGCTGCTGGTCATGTGGTGGCTGCTCCTGACCATCCTCGATCTGCTCATCGCCGTGCACGCAATCCTCATGGAGCGCGAGGACATGAGTCTGGCCATCTACGCGATCCTCTATCGCTTCTTCTACATTCTGATCATCGACGTGTGCAAAGTGTTCGCAACGCTCGAGGAGCTCATCGGGCTCGATATGTCGTGGGGCAAACTGGCAAGAAAAGGACGAATCTAACGGAGCCTCGCTCCGGAACTGGAGATACATCATGAAAGTCGATTGGGTCAATATTCTGGCAGTGGTCATTTTCGTGAGCATCGTGGTGACGCTCATTCTGGCGGTGGCGTCGTACTTCGCCTATAAGGTCCGCGAGGCCCGGCGTCCGAAGACGGCGGCCGAGCTGCGTCAGGAAGGCCAGACCAAGGTCTTCTTTTCCGAGTACCGGCCCAGCGACTCCAAGCAGGGTTGAGCGCCGCGGCACTGAATGCCCTCTCGAGTGGATGAAGAAGCAGAGTTGCACGCTGCCGAGCCGGCAGCCATCCCCCAGACGGAGCTCGAGGACGCCTCCATTGCCGTTCATGATGCCGCCGCGGTCATCGACGGCGCGGCGCATGTGATCGAGAACGCCGCCGCCGTCATGGAGGAGGCGGCGCTCGCCATCCAGGCCAGCACCGCCGCCGGCGAGAGTGCGGTACGACCGGAGCGACGCCGGACGCCGCGGTTTGACCGCCTTCGCCACGAGGCGCGCGTCCATTGGAAGCACATCGCCATTTACGCTCCCATCGTGGTCGTGGTCATCATCCTCGGCGTGTTTGCGATCTGGTCATTCCTCGAGAAGCAGTCGCTGATCGTCGAGCCGGATCCGCTTCCGAAGGTCACCCTCATCACCTCGGATCCCCGTTCGCCCCTGACCGCCGCGTGGGTGCGGTTCCTGACGAACGCCGAGATGCAGCCGACACTGGTCTCGGTGGACAAGGCAGAGGCGCTTCAGGAGGTCGTGGTCCTCTGCGGCGTACAGGACGTTCCTCCACGGCTGGCGGGTCAACTGGCGGCCTTCATCGGTAAGGGCGGCTCGATCGTGGTGGCCGGACAGCCGCCGCCGTCCCCACTCGGGTCGCTGCTGCTGTCCGCCGACGAAGGTTCGTCGGACGATGCCTTTCAATTGTCAGAGCGCGTCTCCCCCGTGCTGGCCCGTCTGACCCCGGGACACGAAGTGGCGGTCCGGCCGTCGCAGGTGGCATTCCTCAGGGAATCGCCGCGCATGGCGGTCGATGCCCGATGGAAAGTGAATGCGCGCGCCGTGATCATGCACATGGAACAGTCGGGAACGCGCTATCTGTGGTTCGGCTTCGATCCCGATACGCTCAAGCAGGATCAGCAACTGACGCTCTTGATTCATACGGCGTTCCGTTGGGTGGCTGGCCAGCCGGTCTCCGACGGGGCCGTCGGCGCCGCGCAACTGACGCGAACGATGTCGGCGGAAGCGCGCGGTGCCGCGCAGGCGGCCCGATTTCAGTTCAGCGTCGACTCGCTCCGCAATCCGGCGATGCTCGGTGTCCGCATGACCAATCGCGGAGGCGGCTCGCTCGAAAATCCCGCCGTCGAAGTCTGGTTGCCGCCGCGGGTCACTTCCGTCGACCTGCGCGGGGACTTTCTCATGAGACGCAACGTCACCGTGACCAGAGTTCCCGGCGAGCCGGCGTACGTGGTGTCGTTGCCCAGCCTCGCCTCACACGAGGACCGGATCATCAAGCTCAGACTCGGACATCGTTAACCGCATTTCTCACACGCTGAGTGGAATTGCCGGCACCCTGTTGGTGGAGAAACTTGGGAAGATGTGGAGTTATGCGAGCGGTTCGTTCTCGGCAGTACCTCCAATCGAGAGTCCTTCTCCCCCAGCGGTTTCTTGCTGGGGGAGAAGGGCTCTCGACGAAGGGAGTGGCAAGGCTCTCGAGGGAACAATTCAAGTGAGCTGTGTTCGAGAGTGTGAGAAATGCAGGTTAGGGGGCAAAGCCCGGCCATGGTGCACCGCCGGTGTGTGCGAGAAGGTTTTTCGCGGCGCGTTGTTCCTCGATGATCGCCGGCCGGTGACGAAGCGCCAGTTGCCGGAGATCGGCATCCCTGGTCCTGCGGGCCGCGTCGACCGTGCGCAGCCGATCGGCGGTCTCCTGGACCATTGCCAGCGCATAGGCCTGATCGAACAGCTCCGGCCGCAGGATCGACAGATTCTCCTTCAGGGCCACCCTCTTCTCATCCTGCGGTTGCGGAAGCGCCAGGTTTCGTTGCCGGCCCAGCCTCGTCAGCTCGGCGCCCAGGGCCGCCGACTCCCTGCCGATTGCCGCGGCTACCACTTTTGTTTCGGGCAACCGTCCACGGCTCGACGCCATCATGGCCAGATCGGCATCGCTGGTCGTGCCGCGGATCAGCGAAGCGACGAACACATTGGGGTCCGCTTGTGCCGCGATCGCCGCACGATCACGGCAGCCGCCGAGAACCAACAGCGACGACACAAGTACACCGAACAATCTCCTCATGACCCGCATCCCATATCGCAAGAGCGGCGCCAAGGCCGCCGCGGCTACGGAATCAGGAAACCGGCGAATTGCCTCAGGGTCGTATCGTGAAGAACGGGAAAGCGTTTGAGGTGCAGGAGCGGCGTCGTTCGTCCGATGAATTCACCGGCGTCGCGGTCGTAAAGAGCGGCCTCGTATCCATAGCGGGTCACGGCACGCTCCACATCGGAATCGTAATCACTGAAGGGATACGCGAGGAACCGAACCGGCCGTCCCGTCTTCTGCTCGATCTCGTGTTTACTGTCGAGCAGCTCATGCTCGAGAAAACGATCGTAATCCGCCGGCGAGCCGTCGGGATGGCCGCGACGGGACAGCAAGGCATGCGTAAACGTATGGCTCTCGACGTCGACCCCCGCGCCGGCCATATCCAGAATCTCCGGCCAGGTCACGTAGGCCGCCCCTTTTCCAACGATCGCCGGATAGATGAAGAGCGTAAACGGCATGCCGCGGCGGCTCAGCTCAGGAAACATTTCCGTGTAGGAGCTGAGCCAGCCATCATCGACGGTAATGACCACTGCCCTGGCCGGCAGAGAGGAACGCTCCCCATCGATGTAATCGACAAGATCTGCCAGCGGCACGACATGGTAACCGCCTTGCTCGAGGTAATCGAGCTGAGCCTCGAATGCATCGCAGGTAACCGCATAACGAAGCTCTTCTGAAGGTACGTCGGCAGAGCCCGCCCGGGGGATCGTCCGAAACGTCGGTTCCCCGACGATGTGATACGAGAGAATCGTCGCGGCAGGCTGCTCCGCGGTAAAGGCCAGCGCCGGGATGAGAGGAAACAGGAGTGCGATGTAGAAGCGATACAAACACAGCCATTAGTGCAACCGAAATGCCGGAGACGACGCCGGACACATCCTGGAATGCAACAATGAGTAACACGATTCTCATCACGTTACTTGAATTTTCGCGATCACGCGACAAAGGCATACTCCCGGCGACGGGAGGACGCAAAGTTCCAGGTCTGATTCTTCAGACGGCTGAACTGCCGAACGTGAACGGCATAGCGGATCGCAAGGCAAAGGAGCCTGATGCGAACTGCCGCGATCGCCGCAATGCTTCTCCTCTCCGCCGGCTCATCCTTCGCCTATAAAGAATCTGTCTGGGTTCCGCCCTGGAACGCCGAGGCGCTGAAGGCGATCCAAGCGAACGCCGGCGCGTTGAGTGAATCGAATCCTGTCTGGTATAGCTGGAACGCGGATGGAAGCGTCGCCAGGAACTGGAATGCCGAAGATCCCACGTGGCGGGCGGCGATGACCGGGACCCTGCTCATTCCGACCATCCAGAACGTGGTCGACAACAGTTTCAACGGCTCCGTCGCGGCGACGATCCTGGCCACGTCAGCATCGAGAGAAACAGCGGCTGCAGGAATCGCGGATCTGGTTGCGGCGCAATCATTCGACGGTATCGACATCGATTACGAAAGGGTGCCGGCTGCGTCGCGCGCCAACTTCACGGCCTTTCTATCGACACTCGGTCAGAAGTTGCGGGCTGCCGGGAAGAAACTCTCGGTCACTGTCTATGCCAAAGCAAGCGATCGGGAGAACTGGGATGGTCCCGGTGCCGAGGACTGGCAGGCCATCGGGCAGATCGCCGACTCGGTCAAGATCATGGCCTACGACTACAGCTACCCCGGAAGCGCACCCGGCCCGATCGCGCCGCTCAACTGGATCGACAGCGTGGCCACGTATGCGGAGAGTGTGATTCCTGAAAGCAGGATCATGATGGCCCTTCCGTGGTACGGCTACGACTGGAGCGGTGGAGGAGCCGGCTCGCTCTCGTATGCATCCGCGAAGCAACTCGCCGCCAACAACGGTGTGGCAATTTCCAGAGACGCCAATGGCGAGGCAACCTTCACCTTCGGCAATCACACCGTCTTTTTTCAGGACGCGGCGAGTTACTCGCAGAAAGTGGCCCTTCTCAAGCAGAAACATCCATCCATTGGCGGATTCGCGGCCTGGAGCGTGGGAGTGGAAGATCCGGCGATCTGGAGCGTGATCAAGGGAAGTGACGCGAGCGGCGGCACGCCGGCACCGCCACCGCCGCCGGCAGGCATGGCCATTTCCGGGCCCGGCTCACTCACAACGCCTAGGGGGAGCTCCTCATCCGCCGTCTATCAACTCGTTCCCGTAAACGGGTTCAGCGGAACGGCATTGATTACAGTGCAGGCACCAGCCGGCTTTGCCGGTTCCGTAACCGCGGAGTCCGCATCGGTCGCGGCAGGCGGATCATTCCGGCTTACAGCAGCCACAACGGCGGCCACACTCCCCGGCACCTATCAAATCGAGGTCAAACTCAGCAGCGGAAGTCTTACGGCTGAGCAATCCGTATCGCTCGTCGTTACAAACGCACCCAGACGGCGCGCGGCGCGATAAGAACGGCTCAACTGTAGGAATCCCGATTGCGGCAGCGGCGTTTTGATCAACTCACAAACACAATCTGCGCATAGCCGCGATTTCGCGTCTATCGAAAACACAAAAGGAGCTGCCTTGACGAATCTTCGTGCTCTGGTCATCGCGATTGCCGTGCTCGGTGTCTGCTCATCATCGTTCGCCGCCACTCCTTTGCAGACCGGCAAAGTCCTGCCGGCGCTCGCCGTCAACGCCTTTCCCATCCCGGTCCCGGCGTATCTCAGTCAGGCCATCGCCGATGCCAGCGCCCGCTATCGCGTCGACCCGAATCTGATCGCGGCCATGGCCTTCCGTGAGTCGGCCTTCAACGCGGCCGCCGTCTCCAGCCGGGGAGCGCAGGGAATCATGCAGCTCATGCCGAACACCGCGCGCGCCCTGGGAGTCGCCGATTCCTTCGATGCGCGGCAGAGCGTCTTCGGCGGGACGAAGTACCTCGCCTCCCTGTTGCAGCGCTTCGGCGGCAATGTGGAGATGGCCCTGGCTGCCTACAACGCCGGCCCTGAGCTGGTCAGCAAGGTTGGCCCCTCGGCCACGCAGGAAGCGATCGCCTACGTAGCCGCCGTTCGCGGGTATTACAACGTAGCGTTGCGCGCGCTGGTTTCCGCGAGCTAAGCGCATTTCTCACACGCTGAGTGGAATTGCCGGCATCCTGTTGGTGGCGAAACTTGGACGATGTGAAGTTGTGCGAGCCTTTCGTTCTCGGCAGTACCTCCAATCGAGAGCCCTTCTCCCCACGCGGTTTCTTGCGGGGGGAGAAGGGCTCTCGACGAAGGGAGTGGCAAGCTCTCGAGGGAACAATTCAAGTGAGCGTTTGTTCGCCAGCGCTCCGTGCGCTTCGCGCTTCCTTCCCCGGGGGTAGGGAAACGCCTCGCTGGCACCTCTCCTAGAACACGAGGAGGGTGGCATGAGCTATTTCGGTCTGCCGAGGCTTTGTTTCTTCGGGACGTTCCGGGCGTCGCCGTCGACGATCAACAACACCGACTCGAACTTCGCGGAGCCACCGATTCTGCAGCAGTTGTGGAACCCGAAGGGGGGACATGAGTTCCAGCTACTGCGCGGGAACGAGGTCACCATCCCCCCCTCGATCACGGTCAAGCCGTGCTCGGTGCAATCGGTGACGACGCAGTCCGGCACGTTCATCACCGACATCGCCGGCGATTCGCTGATCGGGAAGCTCGTCGTCAGCACGAACTCACCGGCCACCGGCAAGCTCGTCGATCTCGATCCCGATCAACAGCAGGTGTCGCAGGTGTGGGGGATGCAGCTCGGCATCGGCGATCCCGCTTCCGACTGGCTGGTCGGCGACTTCGAGGCCGCCTACTTCCAGCAGATCTTCGGTCCGCGGGCGCCGGGCGGATTCGCCATCGGCCTTTCCGCGGTTTACCAGTCGAAGCTCACCAACCTTCAGTGGCCGGCCTATCCGAAGTCGACGGTTCTTCAGGAATTGAAAACGGCCAGTCCTGACTGCCTCTCCATCCGCTTCGTCGTCGACCGTCTCGACGCCACGCCGACGCTCGCCCACGGCGTTCCCAACCCCAACTTCACCCTCGGCCGCATCTCCGGCACGATCGGTCCGGCCACCGTCGCCGAGCCGGTGCACATCACCGTCGGCCGCATGCTCCGGCCAGGATCGGCGCCGCCGCCAAGCGCCCTGAAACTCGGCGGCGCGAAAGAGAATCTCCCCGCCGCCGCGGCGCAGGCCGGACCGATCAACACGAACTTCAATCTCGCGCCGGCGCTGGTCGACACCACCCGCAACGTGGTCGGCATCGACCTCGGCAACGCGCTTCCGTTCAACGGCGACGGAACGCCGGCCAACGCCGGAGCGCTTCAACTGGCCGTCCAGACATCCACCGGCAACGTCGTCCTCGGCGCGATCGCCAACACCGCCGACAACTACCGCCAGCGGGCTTTCCTCTTCGAGTTTCCCCTCGGCGCGCACGCGGCGGCGGTGGCGTCGAACCCGCTGGTCGTCCTCATCAACGGCAATATCGTGATGACCGAGAATCCGACCGGCGCCTGGATCGACGCCGCCGAACATGTCTACCGGATGGACGCGAGCACAAATGCCGAGGTAACGCTCTACTCGACCGTGTTCGGCGCGCCGCCGCCGGCCGGGCAGAACGTCAGCCTCGACGTCAGCCCGATGGGCGACGGCACGAACCAGCAGCCGCTCATCGTCACGCCGCAGTCGGTCACGCTCGGGCCTGACGGCACCGCCACGTTCCAGATGTCGTCCGGAATCCCCGGCAATCCGCGCGGCCCGATCGACGGTCAGGTCTACCAGGTGACCTTCACCTGGAGCGAAGACACCATTCCCGACCAGACCGCCTTCGTCAGCGCGCACGTCTACGACGCCTTCACCGCTCCGGCCACGCCGGCGTGGCCCGACGTCCAGCCGATCTTCAAACAGATCATGGTCCTCTACCCCTTCATGCAATCGATCCTCGACCTCTCCGACGAGGCCACCGTCATCGCCAACGCCGCCACCATCGCCAGCTTCATGCGCCTGCCGATGACCAGTCCGCACTTCATGCCGGTGACGCGCGACCTCTCCGGGCCGAAGACGGCCATGATCCTGGCGTGGCTCGACGCGCAGGGAGGTGCCCATTGAAACGTCTTGTTGTTACCGCCGCGCTGCTCCTCATCGCCCTGCAACTCGCCGCGGCGCAGGGAACGATTCCCTTCACCATCGAGCTCGGCGCGTCGATGGACATTCCGAACGCCCCCAAGCTCAACTCCCCCGCCGCGGCGCAGGCGGGCGGCAAGTGGCTCTTCGTCGGCGGCCGTCTTGCCGGCCTGCACACGTTCAAGACCGCCACGCCGCAGAATCCGGTGAACAACTTCCCGCCGCCGGAGATGAACAAACTGGCCTGGGTCATCGACCCGGCCACGCAGCAGGTATGGTCGGCGGCGCTGCCTGCCGACATCGGACCATTTCTCGCCGCGACGAACACCGAATACGAGCAGGACGGCGACACGCTCTACGTCGCAGGCGGCTACGGACTCTGGCCCGGCAGCACCACGGCCGCAGGACAGGCGGACAACATGCGGACGTTCGACACGCTGACGGCCATCAAGGTCAGCGCCGCGATCGACGCCATCGTCAACGGCAAATCGCTGGCGCCGTTCATCACCCAGATCCACGACGGCCGGCTGCGCGTCACGGGCGGCGACATGCGCAAGGCCGGCGACTGGTTCTATCTCGTCTTCGGCCAGCTCTTCGACGGGATCTACACCGCCAACGAGCAGTCGCAGACGCTCTTCGTGCAGACCTACACCGAGCAGATCGGCGTCTTCAAGATCACCCCCTCGCCCCTGGCCATCACCGATTACAAGACCATCGCGCCCACGCAGCTCTCCGTTGCGAACGGACGGCCGAAGTCGACCGACCCGGCGGTCGATGCCCGCCCGTTCCACCGCCGCGATCTGACGGTCGTGCCGATCATGACCGCCGCCGCGGCGCCGGCGGTGGTGGCGCGAGGAGGGGTCTTCGTCCCCGGCCAAATCAACGCCTACCGCAAGCCGGTCTACATCACCGGTCCCTCGGCCGCCGATGTGCGCATCGATTCCTACCAGCAGTTCATGAGCCAGTACCACTGCGCCACCGTGCCGATGTTCAGCGCGGCCTCGAAGACGATGTACACCACGCAACTCGGCGGCATCAGCCTCTACTACCGCTTCCCGCCGACGCAGGAGCTCAAGCGCGACGGCGGCCTGCCGTTCATCGACGAGATCACCACCATGACGGTGACTCCGGACGGCAAGTCCTCCGAGTGCATCGCCACCCAGACCCTCCCCGGCTACCTCGGCGCCGGCGCGGTCTTCTTCCCATCACCGACCGTGGCCCGCTACGAGAACAACGTTCTGAAGATGGACGCGATCACGTCGCGGACGCTCATCGGCTACATGTACGGCGGCATCCTCTCCACCGGCCCGCACAGCACGCACGGCGATCCGACGTACGCGAGCTCGATGGCGATCCCGATCTACATCACGCCGAAGGCGTCCACCTGCACGATCGCGGCGGAGCCGGTGGAGTGAGGGGTTAGTCGCTGCAGAGATTCAAGAAAATCGCGGCTTCGCCGCCAGGCACAGACAAGAGTGTCTGTGCCACATTCCCCCTCGGTATTCGCTGAAGAGTGGAGTTTCACCGAATCCAATGTGGCACAGACACTCTTGTCTGTGCCCGGCGGCGAAGCCGCGATTTTTTGCCGGCTGAAACCCTGGCGCTACGGAGCGCAGGACGGAACGGAAACCGCCAAAACTGGTAAGTCGGCGGACTTCCGGAGTGTGTTAAACGGCCTCCAGGAGGCTGATAACGACCTCCGGGAGGCTGTTAACGACCTCCGGGCGGCTGTTAACGACCTCTGAGAGGCTGTTAACGACCTCCGGGAGGCTGTTAACGACCTCCGGGAGGCTGTTAACGACCTCCGAGAGGCTGTTAACGACCTCCGAGAGGCTGTTAACGACCTCCGAGAGGCTGTTAACGACCTCCGAGAGGCTGTTAACGACC